>Ga0335084_10002108_pt1 | contig 19034 bp, 15 predicted proteins | sample Lox_Sample_44_FD_206721 | JGI IMG/M metagenome (GOLD analysis project Ga0335084, IMG submission 206721) | Soil microbial communities from Loxahatchee National Wildlife Refuge, Florida, United States - Lox_Sample_4.4 | ecosystem: Environmental > Terrestrial > Soil > Wetlands | place: USA...
AACATCGTCGTCATCGCGCTCATCTTCACGCAGTTCCGCGTACCGCTGTCGCTCCAGCACCGCGTGCTCTTCTGGGGCGTGCTCGGCGCGATCGTGATGCGCTTCGGCTTCATCGCGGCCGGCTCTGCGCTGCTCGCCGAGCTCGACTGGATCCGGTACGTCTTCGGCGCGCTGCTGATGCTCGCCGCCGCGCGCATCCTGTTCGGCAAGGACGAGGGCCTCGCGCCCGAGAGGAACCTCTGGGTGCGGATCGCGCGGCGCGTCGTGCCGGTCCACGACTACTTCGACGGCCCGAGCTTCTTCGTGCGCCAGGACGGCCGCCTGCACGCGACGCGCCTGTTCATCGTGCTGCTGCTGGTGGAGGGCTCGGACCTGCTCTTCGCGGTCGACTCGATCCCGGCCGCGCTCGCGATCACGAACGACGCCTTCCTGGTCTTCACCTCGAACATCTTCGCGGTGATGGGGCTCCGCAGCCTCTACTTCGCGATCGCGCCGCTGATCGAGCGCTTCCGCTACCTGAAGATGTCGCTCGTCTTCCTGCTCGGCTTCGTCGGCGCGAAGATCATCATCCACGACCACGTGGAGATCCCGTCGGGCACGACGCTCGCCGTGATCGCCGCCACGATCGCGCTCGGCGCGATCGCCTCGTTCCTGCGCCCGGGCGGCGGCGGCGAGGGCGTGGTGGAGGAGCACCCGGCGCCGCGGCGCCGCGTGCGCGGGCCGGAGACCGAGCGCAGCTAGACGCCTTCGCGCGGCACGCTCTCGTCCCAGCGCCGCACGAAGACCTCCTGGTCCGACTCGAAGGCCGCGAGCCGCGCCTCGACGCGCAGCGCGTCCTTCGTGCAGCGCACAGAGACATCGGTCTCGACCGCGACGCTCCAGCCCTCGCGCCGGAGCACGGTTCGCTGCGACATGGCCGCCTGCGCGCGCAGCGGATCGTCGGGATGGATGCGCGTCGCGATCGCGGTGCCGTCGCCGCCCTCGAGGTCGATCGTCTCGCAGCGGCCGAGCGCGACGCGGCCCGCGGCGTCGTAGCCCGAGCGCGACTCGGCCACCCACTCGCCGCTCGCGGGGTCGAGCTCGCGTCGGTGCACGAACTCCGACTTCGAGAGCGGCTCCCAGCCGACCGCGCTCGCGGCCTCGGCCGGCGCGAACTCCCGCAGCGACGCGTCGCGCGGGTCCGGCGGGCGCGCCGGCAGGCGCAGCCGGCAGCCGCCGCAGCGGACGCTCAAGGTGACCGGCTCGGGCGAGGGCCAGGCGAGCGGCCAGTAGGTGGTCGAGAGCGCGAGCCGCAGGCGATGGCCGCGGGCGAAGTGGTGCGCGATGTCGTTCAGCCGGATCGACACCTCCTCGAAGCGCCCCGGGCGCAGCGGTTCCCATTCGGCATGGCCATCGCGGTGCGTCAGGTTGCGCAGCGCATAGCTGACCCGCGTGCTGACGCCGTCCGGTGACATGTCGCAGAGGCGCACGGCCACGAGCGCGAGCGGGCGATCGCTCGCGAAGGCGAGGCGCAGCTCGGGCGCGCCGAGCAGCTCGAGCGGCGAGGCCAACGGCTCGCTGTCGAAGCAGAGCGAGTGCGCGTCGTCCTCGGCCTGATCGCGCGCGGAGGTTACGAGCCAGCCGCCCGCCGCGCGTCCGGTCGTCTGCGGCGAGCGGATCTCGAGGCGCGCGTCACGCGCGCCGGCGTCGACGCGCGGCGCGAGCCGGCCGGGCGCGAGGAAGAGCTCGAGCGGCTCGCGCGGCGCCAGCCCGTGCGCCTCCGCGATCCAGCGGCCGGGCGAGTGCTGGCCGTCCGCGCCGATCGGCCCGGGCATCCAGGCGCGCAGCGCCGGCTCCGTCGCGAGACCGCGTTCCTCGCCGCGCAGCCAGGTGTCCCACCAGCGCAGCGACTCCTGGAGGAAGCCGATCGGCTCCTGCGTGCTCTCGTGCGGGTAGACGTGGCCCCACGGGCCGATCAGCCCGCGCACGGGCGCGTCGAGCCCGGCGACGAGGCGCGGGATCGCGTTGCGATAGGCGTCCGCCCAGCCGCCGACCGCGTAGACCGGACACTCGATCGCGGAGTAGTCCTCGCAGACCGAGCCCTGCCGCCAGTAGGGATCGCGCAGCGGATGCGCCATCCAGCGCAGCGGGTGCGGCTCGGCCGCTTCGAGCCGCTCGCGCCACATCGCGCGCCACGACGCCCCGATCAGCGCCGGGTCGGGCGGCTGCACGCAGAGCTGGAAGAAGACCGCGCCCCACCAGAGGTTGTCGTTCAGCAGACAGCCGCCCATGTAGTGGACGTCGTCGGCATAGCGATCGTCGGTCGAGCACACGGTCAGGATCGCGCGCAGGGCGGGAGGGCGCCGCGCCGCGATCTGGAGCGCGTTGAAGCCGCCCCACGACTTCCCGACGAGCCCCACTGCGCCGCTGCACCAGGGCTGCTTCGCGAGCCACTCGATCGCCTCGACTCCGTCCTCCTGCTCCTGCGGCAGGTACTCGTCGCGCAGCACGCCCGTCGACTCGCCGGAGCCGCGCAGGTCGATGCGCGCGCAGGCGTAGCCGTGACCGGCGAGCCAGCGGTACATCGCCTCGTCGCGCTCGCGCGTGCCGACCCGCTTGCCGTAGGGGATGTACTCGACGACGGCCGGCGCGCGCGCGACGCCCGCGGGCAGCCAGAGCCGCGCGGCGAGCCGCGTGCCGTCGCGCAGCGGGACCACGGTGTGCTCGACCTCGCGGACGCCGTGCGGGAAGCGATCGACCACGCGCATCGGGGGGTCTCTCCGCTCCCGATTCTGGCGCATCGGGGTCCTGTACCGCCCCCCAGGCGGGCGAGGCGTCGAGCCTCAAGCGGGCGACTCGGAGGCCCGATGCGAGGGCGTCGGGCTGCGGGTCTGCCTCGCGGCTCGCATCGAGGAAGGGCATGCGCCGCCGCGCACTCGTCAGATCCGTGCTCGCCGCGGTCGCGGCGCTGGCCTGCGCGGGCGCGCCGCCCGCACCCGGCAAGGCCCGGGTCTTCGGCACCTTGCGGCTGGTCCCGCACGAGGGCGCTCCGCACCCGAGCGCCGGGGGCGCGTACGGCAGCCTCCGTATGCGCGACGCCGGCCTCGTCGACTACTCGAAGCCCGGCTTCGCCGTGGTCTACGTCGCCGAGGATGCGAAGCCCGGCGGCACGGCGACGATCGAGATCCGCGACACGCAGGTCGAGACGCGGCTCGTGCCCGACGCGCTCGCCATCGGCGACGGCGGGCAGATCACGGTCGTGAACGCGAGCGCCTCGGCGCACATCGTCTCGTACCCGGCCGCGGGCCTGGTCAAGCGACTGGCCGCCCGCGAGCGCCTGGAGATCGCGGTGCCCGCTGCGGGCGAGCAGGGCCTCTTCCTGCTCGACGTGCCGGAGGCGACCGCGACGCTCTTCGCGGCGCCCGGGCGCTTCGCGGTCGTGTCGACGTCGGGCGACTACGAGCTCCCGGATCTCGATCCCGGAGCAACCGTGCTGCGCGCGTGGCATCCGCGCTTCCCGCCGGTCGCCCGCCACGTCGACCTCGCCCCCGACACCGCGCTGCGTGTGGACCTCCAGATGGGCGTCGGCATCGAGGGCGAGGCCACCTCGCGATGAACCGGCTCGCCGTGGGAACGTGCGCGCTGCTGGCTGCGGCGTCGGCCTCGGCCGACGAGGCCGCGCTGCTCGAGAAGATCGAAGCGCTCGAGGCGCGCGTGCAGCAGCTGGAGTCCGAGCAGGTCGAGCAGATCCAGCGCGTCACCCGCAGCGCCGAGGAGAGCCGCAGTGCCGACTGGACCCGGCGCGTGCGCCTCTCGGGCAGCGCCGACGCGGGCCTGTTCGGCGGAGACGACTACACGCAGGTCTCGAACGACGCCTTCACGATCTGGGACGCGCGCTTCTTCGTCGACGCCAACCTCGGTCGCGACGTCCGGCTCCAGGAGGCGACGCTCTTCCGCGACATCGGGTTCGACTTCGAGTGGAACCTCGTGCGCATCGGGTACCTCCAGAACAACGTCGGGAACCTCTACGTCGACTTCCAGGGCGTCGGCGACAGCGACTGGATCAACGCGCAGGTCGGGCGCTTCCAGATTCCCGTCGGCGAAGCCTATCTCGACTACAGCCAGGGCTACGCCGAGCGGCCGTTCGTCACGAACAGCTTCGGCCCCTGGTACTGGGACGAGGGCGTGAAGCTCTACAGCATCGCCGGCGCGGGCCCCTTCGGGTACGTGGCCTCGATCGAGAACGGCGACACGGCCTTCAACACCGACTCGGACTCCGACAAGCAGGTCACCCTCAAGCTCTTCACCGACCCGTTGCCGTGGCTGCATCTCAGCGCGAGCGCGCTGCGCTCGGGCGAGATCGGCCACGGCGGGACCCCGACCATCGGCACCGGCACGCCCAGCAACCCGCAGAACCAGAACGGAACCCCGGCGCAGGGATCGCTCTGGCTGGGCGAGTCGTGGGCGCGCGCCTTCGGCTCGGGCACCAGCGTGCCCAACTACGAGAACGGTGTGGAGGTCGCGGACGGCCCGAACCGGCTGCGCGAGAGCTGGCTGGTCGGCGGGGACGCGATCGTCGACTTCGAGGACAAGATCCGCATCTGGGGCGCCTACGGGCAGTACAAGATCGACTCGCAGGGTCCGACGCTCTACGACCGCACGCTCGCCTACTGGATCGCGGAGGTGATCCTGCGCGGCGCCTGGCTCGGGGAGGGCTTCCGGCCCTTCTATGCCGGGGCGCGCGTGCAGTCGCTCGGCACGACCGACACCGACAAGGGTTACCTGCTCGACTTCCGCCGCTCGTCGGACCTCGGGTACAACATGCACGAGCTCCTGACCTACTCCGGTGTGCTCGGCTGGGACATCACGGACTGGCTGCGCCTGCGCACCGAGTACTCGCACCAGGACATCGATCTGGTGCGAGGCGTGAACGAAGACATCCGGGAGGACGCGAAGGACTCCGACTACTGGGCGGTCGAGCTCGGGGGTCACTTCTGATGCGCCTCGGACTCGCCGCGCTGCTCTGCTGCGTCGCGCTGCCCGCCGCCGCGCAGGACGCGAGCGTCGCCGGTCGCGTGACGCTCCCCGTCGAGGGCGTGCGCCTCGCCGACCTCGGCCAGACGGTGGTCTACCTCGCCGCCGACGGCGCGCCCGCTCCGGCGCCCGCGAAGCGCGCGACGATCCGCCAGCGCAACGCCTACTTCGCGCCCGACTTCCTGGCGATCGCCGTCGGGCAGTCGGTCGACATGCCGAACGACGACGCGATCTTCCACAACGTCTTCTCCTTCTCGAAGCCCAACGACTTCGATCTCGGCCTGTATCCGGCCGGCGAGTCGCGGCACGTGACCTTCGAGCACGCGGGCGTGGTGAAGATCTACTGCTCGATCCACGAGACGATGAGCGGGACGATCTTCGTGTCGCCCTCGCCGTGGTTCGCGGTGGCCCGGGCCTCGGGCGACTACGAGATCCCGGGCATCCCGCCCGGCCGTCACACCTTGCGCGTCTGGAACGAGAAGCTGCCGGAGGCGACCCGCGCAATCGTGCTCTCCCCCGGCGAGCGGCAGCGCGTGGACGTCGCGCTCGAAGGCGGAGCTCCCTGATGCGCTCGCTCTTCGCGCGCCTGCTCTATGCGATGTGCGGGGTCGCGACGGCCGCCATGGGTCTCGCGCTCTTCCTCCAGGGCCGCTCGCTCTCGGAGGACCTGCGCGCCGCCGCCGAGCATCGTCTCGACACCGCGGCCAGCGCCGCGCAGCGCCTGCTCGACAGCCATCTGGCCTCGCTCTCCGATCGCTACCGCGCGATCTCCGGCACGCCGCAGTTCCGCGCGAACCTCGAGGTCGGCGACGGCCCGACCTTGGCCCACTACGCGGGCACCTTGCGCGAGCAGAGCGGCGCGCTCCGCATCGCCTTCCTCGGCGCGGGCGACGGGGTGGTCGCGGGCGCCGGCGACGCGTCGCTCGACGCGCAGGCCTTTCGCATCGAGGACCGGGGCCTGATCGCGCACCAGGGGCGTCCCTTCGCCGTGGCGAGCACGCCGATCGGCGACGTCGGGCGCCTCGTCGCGATCGAGCCGATCGGCGACGCCACGATCGCGAGCTGGTCGGAGCTCTGCGGCGCCGAGGTCGCATTCGCGCCGCGCGGCGAGGCGCCGGCTGGCGCGCTCCACCGTGAGCCGCGGAGCTTCGACGGCCTGGTGCTGCGCGTCTCGCAGGCGCTCGACGCCGAGCGCAACGCGGTCCAGAACGCGCGGCTGAACCTGGCCCTGGCGGCGGGACTCGGCCTCGCCCTCGCCTTCGCCGCCAGCCTCGTCGTGTCGCGCAGCCTGGTCCAGCCGATCCAGGAGCTGAAGCTGGCGGCGGGGCGCGTCGGCTCGGGCGATCTCACCACACCGCTCGACAGCGCGCGCACCGACGAGATCGGGGACGTCGCGCGCGCATTCGGCCGCATGACCCGCGATCTCCGCAGCACGGTCGGCCAGGTCGCCGAAGGCGCGAATCGGGTGGAGACCATCGCGGGCGGCATCTCCGGCGCGGCCGACGGGCTCGTGCGGGTCGCGCAGCAGCAGGCGCAGGGCATCGAGGAGACGGCCGAGCGACTCGGCCGTCTCGGCGGCGACGTCGAGCAGATCGCCGATCAGGCCGCCGGCTCGGGGCGCGCGCTCGACCAGGCAGTGGACGGCTCGAGCACCTCCTTCAAGGAGCTCGCGCTCTCGGGCGACGTGCTCAAGCAGAACGCCTCGCTGCTGTCGGACCGGAGCGAGGAGATCGGCGGCTCGATCGAGTCGATGATCGAGAGCGCGGCCGAGGTCGGCGCCAGCAGCGAGCAGCTGCTGTCCGCCGTGCAGGTGACGGCCGAGAGCATGGCCGCGATGGAGACCGCCACCCAGGACGTCTCCGCGCACGCCGAGAGCACGGCACGCCTCTCGGGCGCCGTCGTGACCACCTCCGAGGAGGGCCGCCGGGTGGTGCGCTCGACCGTCGAGGGCATGGACACGATCCGCACCGCCACGCAGGACGTGCAGAGCGTGATCGCGAGCCTGCGCGAGCGCGCGGAGGCGATCGGCAGGGTGCTCGCCGTGATCGACGAGGTGACCGACGAGACGGCGCTGCTCGCCCTCAACGCGGCCATCATCGCGGCCCAGGCGGGCGAGCGCGGCAAGGCCTTCGCCGTCGTGGCGGACGAGATGAAGGCGCTCGCCCACCGCGTGCAGGAGGGCTCCAAGGAGATCGACGGCCTCGTGAGCGCGGTCCAGCAGGAGAGCGCCAACGCCGTGGCCTCGATCGAGCGCGGCGCCTCGAGCGTGCACCAGGTGGTGGAGCTCGCGCGCCAGGCCGAACGCTCGCTCGATCAGATCGCCGGGGCGGCCCGCGAGAGCGGCGACCGCATGGCGGAGAGCGCGCGCGCCACCTCGGCCCAGAAGCAGGTGGCTTCCGAGGTCGCCCGGCAGATGCAGCTCGTGCGGCAGAGCGCGGAGCGCATCCGCGAGGCCGCGGAGAACCAGGCGAAGGGCCACGAGGTCGTGCGGCGGAGCTCGTCCGCGCTGCGTGACGTCGCGCGCGAGGTGCAGGCCACGATCTCGGAGCAGGCGCGTGGTGCCGAGCGGATCGGCTCGAGCATCGAGACGGTCCAGAGCGCGGTGCGTGAGATCACGCGCGGCCTCGCCAGCCAGGCCGCGGCCCACCGCGGCGTCGCGGACGTCGTGAAGGGCTCGCGCACGCACACGCACTCGCACGAGGAGTCGGCGGCACGCCTCGGCACCGCCGCCGCCGAGCTCGCGCGCGAGGCGCAGGGCCTGCGCGCCGCGGTTCGGAGATTCAGGATCTGAGCGAGCGTCCGGGTCCTCCGAACTCCCATTTGACGACTCTTTTTCGCAAAACCTCTTGCGATTGCGGCAGGCCCGCGTATAAAGAGCGCGTGCATGGGTCAGGACCACCGGCGCGAGTGCTCGGCGGCCTGCCTCGTTGGGGGGTAGCGGCCGTCGCGTCGCCGGACTTCGAGGCCTCCGCTCGGCGCGGAGCTTGTGGTCAGCCGGTGTCGGGAGAGCTGCGCCTCCGGAGTGACGGATGATCCACCCGGATACGCGGCTCGGTCACGCTAGTGATGCGATCGGTCTCGGCGTCTTCGCGACGCGGCCCATTCCGAAGGGCACCATCCTCTGGGCGCTCGACGATCTCGACCAGCGACTCTCGCCGGTCCGAGTTCGGCGCCTCGGATCGCGCTACCAGGCGCTCCTCGACCGCTACGCCTTCTTCAACGCCGAAGGCGAGCGGGTCGTGTGCTGGGACATCGCGCGCTTCGTGAACCACCACTGCGAGGCCAACGCGATCAGCACCGGCTGGCACTTCGACATCGCGGTGCGCGACATCGCCCCCGGCGAGGAGATCTGCAACGACTACGGTGCGCTGAACCTCGAGGAGACCTTCGAGTGCGCGTGCGGGTCGGCGGCCTGCCGCAAGCACATCCACCCCGAGGACTTCGACCGCTACAGCGACACCTGGGACGTGCAGGTGCGGGGAGCGTTTCCCCAGGTGACGCGCGTGCAGCAGCCGCTCTGGGACTTCGTCTCGCCGAAGCGCCTCGTGGTCGCGGCCGCGCGTGATCCGCGGCGCGCGCCGTCGATCCGGCGCCACCGACTGGTGGCGCAGCCGCAGCTGACGGCGCCGCCGGCCGGAGCGCGCACGCGCCCGACCGCAGCGCGGAGCTGATCCTCACTCCCTCGCGCGACCCGGATCGAACGGCGGCCACGGCTCCGTGACGAGCAGTGCCGCGCGCTCGAGCCCGGCAACGCGGTGGGGCACCGCCGCGCGGTAGTCGGGGTCGGCGAGCATGTCGCGCATGTGCTTGCGCGAGGGGTAGTAGACCAGCGCGAGCTGGCTCCAGGCGCGGTCGAGCGGATTGCCCGCGGCGCCGACGACCACGCCGATCGGCTGCCCCTCGAAGAGCAGGCGCCCGCCGCGGCGCAGCACGTGCCAGAGCGCGGTCCGCCCGTAGCGCGTGTAGGCCTCCTCGCCGGTCGCGCCGGCGTCCGCATCGTCGCCCGGCGGCGGCGCCGCCTTCGCGCGGAAGAGGTTCAGGTTCAGCATCGCGAACGAGTTGTCCTGCGAGGCCTGGTTGAACGCGGCGATGGCCTCGGCGTCGGGCGCGATCTCGGGGCCACCCGCGTTCTCGCTCTGCGGGAAGGGCGGCGGATTCCCGATCGCGCGCGGGAAGCTGCCGAGCACGCTCGCGGCCGCGCCGGCCGCGACGCGGAAGCTCGTGCTCCACGGACGCACCGCGAGCACGAAGGCGTCGCGGATGCCGAGCGACTCGACCATCGGGTCGACCGCGCGCAGCGACTGCACGCACCCGCGCCGCGTCGGGAAGAGATCGATGACGATCGCGTCATAGGGCAGATCGCCGCCGGCCATCTCCTGCGCGATGCGACCGCCGTATGCGCGCGCGGCGCCGACTGCCGCGAGCTCGGTCTCGAGCGCGAGCATGTAGCCGGTGAATCCGGCCGGATCCTGCGTCTTCAGCAGGCGCACGAGCGCGATCGGGTCGTCGGGGTTGCCGTGCGAGAGCGCCTGGACCTGCGCGCGCGTCGGCGAGAGCGGGCCGTCCGTGCGCGCGGCGGCGGGGAGGCCGAGCGGGCCCAGGCACACGAGCGCGGAGATCGCGCTCGCGAGGCGCCCTGCCGCGCGGCTACGCATCCGCATCGCCTCGTCGGCCGAGCGCGGCGCTGCGGTAGCGGCGCGCGGCCTCGAGCGAGTCCGGGTCGAAGACGGTGCCGAGCAGCACGTCGCCGTCGGCGAAGCCGGTGTGGCCGGCTGACATCGCGCGCGTGACGGCGTTGACGTGCTCCTTCGTCACGATCACCGGCACGATCGGCTTGGTGGCGAGCTCGCGCGCGAGCCGCGCCACCTCCTCGTCGAGGCGCGCGGCGGGCACGACGCGGTTCACGAAGCCCGCGGCCTTCGCCTCTTCCGGCGTGAACCGCCGGCACGTCATCACGAGCTCCTTCGTCAACGCCGGGCCGATCTCGCGCACGAGTCGCGGGATGCCGCCCCACGCCAGCGGGATGCCGAGGTCGATCTCCGGGATCGAGAGCACGGTGCCCTCGGCCACCACGCGCAGGTCGCAGGCCGCCATCAGCACGACGCCGCCGCCCACCGCGTGACCGTGCACCTGCGCGATCGTCACGGCGCGCATCTGCTCGAGCGCGTCCGCCATGCGGAGCCCGAGCTGCCCGACCTCGCGCCGCTCGGCCCACGAGCGTCCCGCGCCGGGTGCCGCCTCCGCGACCGGCGAGTCGCGCAGGTCCGCACCCGCGCAGAAGGAGCGCCCCTCGCCGCGCACCACCACGACGCGCACGTCCGGCTGCTCGTCGAACCAGCGCGCGGCGGCGGCGATCTCGCGCAGCGCCTTCGAAGAGAGCGCGTTCAGTCGCTCGGGGCGAGCGAGCACCAACGCGCCCTGCGCGCCCGACGCGGACACCCGGATCGTCTCGAACTGCATCGACCCTCCGCGCGCCTAGGCGCGCTCCGCCTCCAGCACCTGCACGATCGCCTCGGTCGGGATCACGCGGCGGAGCTTCAGGCCAGCCTCCCCGAAGAGATCCGCGAACTCGGCCTTCGTGCGCTCGCGCCCGCGCAGCAGCACGAACATGTTGAGATCCATCAGCTTGCCGCGGTCGAAGGCGTTGCCCGGCGGGATCACGTGGTCGACGGCCAGCACGCGTCCGCCCGGCGCCATCGCCTCGCGGCAGCGACGCAGGATCGCGACACAGCGCTCGTCGTCCCAGTCGTGCAGGATGTACTTCATCAGGTAGCCGTCGGCGCCCGTCGGCACCGACGCGAAGAAGTCGCCGCCGATCACCTCGATGCGGTCGCGCACCTCGGGCGCGCCGACGAAGCCCCGCTCCGCCGCGCCCGCGACGACCTGCGGCTGGTCGTAGAGCACGCCGCGCAACTTCGCGTGACGGCGCAGGATCGTCGCGAGCAGGTGTCCGTGCGCGCCGCCGACGTCGACGAGCCGGCGCAGGCGACCGAAGGGATACGCGCGCGCGATGGCCGGATTCTCTGCCCCGGAGATGCTCGCCATCGAGGCGGCGAAGACGCGCTCCTTCTCGGGATGGCGGCCGAGGAACTCGAAGAACGGCATGCCGTGGACGCGGTCGAAGGCGGGCTTCCCGTCGCGCACGCTCTGGAGCAGATCGCCCCAGGAGAGCCAGTTGTAGTCGGCGACCATCATGCGCGCGAAGTCGCGCAGCGACTCGGGGTGGTCGCTGCGCAGCGTGTCCGCGAGCGGTGTCATGCGGTAACGGCCGCGCGCGTCCGCCTCGAACACGCCGACGCTCGCGAGCGCGCGTAGCACGCGGGAGAGCGCTGCGGGGTCGACGCCAACCTGCTCTGCGAGCGCCTCCCCGGTCCGCGGTCCCTTCGCGAGCACGTCGGCGAGGCCGAGCTGCGCGGCGACATACACGAGCTGCGAGATCCAGTAGCCGAGGATCAGCATCAGCGCGCCGGGCGCCGCGGGCATCTGTGCGGCGGCGGGCTTCGGAGCCCGACGCACCGGCTTCGTTGCACGAGCGACCGGCTTCTTCGCACGGCGCACCGGCTTCTTGCGACGCGTCGTGGACATCGGGCTCCCGCGGAAGGTCGCACAGCATGACCGACCGCTCCCGCGGCATCCACTAGAGCCCATCTCAGAAATCTGGACCGAGCAACGCGCGCGGATTCGGCCCGAGCCCAAGGCGCGAAATCGCAGCCATAGCGGGCGATACGGCGAGATTTCGCAACGCAGGGATCGGGACGAAGACGCGAGCGAGGCGACGGGAGGATTTTTGAGATGGGCTCTATGCTGCCCCCGCCTGCCCGATGTGACCGGCGCCACGTTGCGTGCGGACGGCACCCTCGCATCGGAGAGCTCGACCGCCTGACCAACCCGGGTCGCAGGACGACCCGACATCGAGGGGAGACATCGCATGCACAGCAAGCTGACAGCCCTGGCGTCCGCCGCGGCGCTGATCTTCGTGGCCGGAGTCGCGAGCGCCGACAACGCCGAGGGAACGCCCGGCGGCAAGGTGAAGTGCGAGGGCGTCAACTCGTGCAAGGGCCAGAGCAGCTGCCACTCGGCGCAGAACGAGTGCGCGGGCCAGAACTCCTGCAAGGGGAAGGGATTCAAGATGATGACGCCCGACGAGTGCCAACAGGCGAAGGCGAAGCTGAAGGAGTCGAAGGAGAAGCAGGGCTGATCGCCGCACCGCCGCGTCCGCGCGAGGCGCCGTACCTCGGTGTCGGGGCGGGGGTCCGCCCGCCGCACTACGCGGAACTCGCCGAGCGCGGCGAGCTCGGCCTCGACTGGCTCGAGGCAACCTCCGAGAACTTCATGCTGCCCGGCGGGCGGCCGCGGCGGATCCTCGCCGAGCTGCGCGCGCGACGGCCCGTTGCGCTGCACGGCGTCTCCCTGAACGTGGGCTCCGCCGACCCCCTCGACCTCGCGTACCTCGATGAGCTCGCGGCGCTGGTCGCGCGGGTCGAGCCCGCCTGGGTCTCGGATCACCTCTGCTGGACGGGAGTCGGCGGGCAGAGCCTCCACGACCTGCTGCCGCTGCCGCACTGCGACGCCGCCGTGCGTCACGTCGCCGCGCGCATCGCGCGCGTGCAGGAGCACCTCGGGCGGCGCATCGCGGTCGAGAACGTCTCCAGCTACGCGCGCTTCGCCTCCGACGAGATGAGCGAGTGGGAGTTCCTGGTCGCGGTCGCGGAGAGCGCCGATTGCGGAATCCTGCTCGACGTGAACAACCTCTTCGTCAATGCCTGCAACCACGGCTTCGACCCGCGCGAATACCTCGCGGCGATCCCGCCCGAGCGCGTGTTCCAGATCCACCTCGCGGGCCACAGCCTCGCGGGTCCGCTGCGGATCGACACGCACGACGCGCCGGTCTGCGAGGAGGTCTGGGAGCTCTTCGCCGACACGATCGCGCGCACGGGCCCGGTCTCGACTTCGATCGAGTGGGACGACCGCATTCCGCCGCTCGCGGAGCTCGAGTCGATCTGCGCGCGGGCCCGCGCGCAGATCGACTCGCTCCGACAGCCGGGGAACGGAGACGCACGTGCTGGACGCGACGCAGCGTAGGCTCTCGCACCTGCTGACCGCACCCGAGGGTGTCGGAGCCGCGCTGCACGAGGCGGGCGATCCCGACGGCCGTTCGCTCGCGAGCTTCATCGTCTCGGACGGACTCCTCGACGCGACGTCGCGGCTCGAGGTCTACGCGAACGCGTACTTCGCGCGACTGCACGCGGTGCTCTGCGACGACTTCGGCGCGCTCGCGGCGGCGATCGGTGGCGACTGGATGAACGACGTGGTCGTCGCGTACCTGCTGGCGTGTCCGCCGCGGCGGCCGTCGATCCGACACGCGGGTGAAAAGCTCGGGGACTTCCTCGCTGCGCATCCCGCCGCCCTGCCCTTCCGCCGGAGATTCCCGTGGTGCGCGGATCTCGCGCGCCTCGAGCACGCTCTCTGCGACGCCTTCGACGCCGCCGACGCGTCGCTGCGGACGCGCGAGTCGCTGGCCACGCTTCCGCCGGATGCGTGGCCAGCGCTGCATCTTCCGGTCGCGCCGTGCGCGCGCGTGCTGCGCCTCGAATGGCCCGTGCTGCCGCTGCGCGAGGCGTACGAAAGGGACGAGACGCCTCCGGCGCCGCCCGCGGAGCCGGAGGCGGGCGCCGCGCTCGTGTGGCGCCGCGACGAGCTGGTGCGCTTCCGCCCGCTCGAGCCCCTGGAAGCCCTGCTACTCGAGCGCGCCGCCGCGGGCGATCCCTTCGAGGCGCTCTGCGCGGCCGCCGCGCGCGAGGTCGGCGAGGCCGACGCGCCCGCTTGCACAGCGCAGCTCCTCGCCGGCTGGATCGACGCAGGGCTGATCGCGGCGTAGCGCTAGGACGACCCAATCGGACGCATGAATGTCTCGTTGCTATGCTATGTTGTTAGTCCGTATGGCAGTGTGTTAGTTCTTCGTATGGAACCGGGGCGCGCTCCATTTCGAACGCCCTAGGATGCGGATTGCGCGACGCGTCCGGATTGCGGTCTCAATTTCTCCGGCCGAGATGCCGATCGGGGTGTTTCGTGGAGGGGTCGGCATGGCCTGGCGAGGCGTTCTTCCGATCTGGCGCCTGGGCACACCGGCGCCGCGAGCTCTCGAATCGTGGCAAACGGCCTCAGCCCCCTGGCAGGCTCGACGGGCGGCTGGCAACGTCGATTCCATGACCGAGCGGGCGAACCCCTCCACGAAGCGCGAGTCCGATCTCACCTTGCCCGAGGGCCTCGAGGCCGGGCTCGTCGGCGCGCTCGCGGTGGTGGCGGTGTACATCGTCCACGACCTCACGACCCCGGACTGGCTCTACACGCCGACCGTGCTCGGCACGCTGCTCTACTCCGGGCCCGACGCCGCGAGCATGGTCGCGGCCGACACCACGGCGGCCGAGCCCGGCGTCGCCGCGCTCTACCACGCCGTGCACTTCGCTCTCTGGATCGGCGCGGGCTTCGCCACGTCGGCGCTCGTGAAGCTCGCGGAGCGCCGGCCCGGGTTCCGCTTCCTGGCGCTCCTCGCGTTCGCCACGCTGATCGCCTTCTTCTTCGCGCTCGACTCCCTGGTCGACGCGACCGGCATCGGAACCTTGCACCTGTGGGCCGGAGGACTCTCCGGCGCGCTCGCGATCGCCGCCTACCTCCTCTGGCGACACCCCGGCGTGATCGCCTCCGCGCCCGACCCGGGGAAGCCACGCTGACGATGGCCGCGCGCGAAATCGAGGCGCCGCGCAACGGCGGCGTCGTGCTGCGGGCGGAGGGGTTGACGAAGGTCTACCGCACCGGCGAGGTGGAGGTGCATGCGCTTCGCGGCGTCGACCTCGCGCTCGCGCCGCGCGAGCTGATCGTGCTCCTCGGCCCCTCCGGCAGCGGCAAGTCCACGCTGCTCAACATCCTCGGCGGTCTCGACACACCGAGCTCCGGACACGTCTACTTCCGCGGCGTGGAGCTGACCGCGCGCGACGAGGCCGCGCTGACGCAGTACCGGCGCCACCACGTGGGCTTCGTGTTCCAGTTCTACAACCTGATCCCCTCGCTGACCGCGAAGGAGAACGTCTCGCTCGTGACCGAGATCTCCGACGCGCCGATGCGTCCCGAGGACGCGCTCGCGCTCGTCGGGCTCGGCGAGCGGCTGAACCACTTCCCCGCGCAGCTCTCGGGCGGCGAGCAGCAGCGCGTCGCGATCGCGCGCGCGATCGCCAAGCGGCCGCAGCTGCTGCTGTGCGACGAGCCGACCGGCGCACTCGACAGCGCCACCGGCGTGCTCGTGCTCGAGGCGATCGAGGCCGTGAACCGCGAGCTCGGCACCGCGACGGCGCTCATCACCCACAACGCTGGCATCGCGCTGATGGCCGACCGCGTGATCCGCTTCGGGGACGGTCAGATCGTCGAGTCGAGCGTCAACGCGGTGAGGCGTCCGGCGAGGGACCTCGAGTGGTGAGCCCCGCCCCGCCGCGCTCGTTCTTCCACCTGCGCGCGCTCGAGCGCAAGCTCCTGCGCGACCTCTGGCGCCTGCGCGGCCAGGTGCTCGCGATCGCTCTCGTGATCGCCTCCGGCGTCGCCGTGCTCGTCATGTCGCTCGGCACGATCGAGGCGTTGCGCCAGACCGCGGCCGCCTTCTACGACCGCAGCAACTTCGCCGACGTCTTCGCCAGCCTGAAGCGCGCGCCCGAAGGCCTCGCGGACCGCATCGCCGACATCCCCGGCGTGCAGACCACCGAGACGCGCATCGTGCGCTTCGCCCTGCTCGACGTGGAGGGCTTCCGCGAGCCGGTGATCGGACAGCTCGTCTCGGTGCCGGAGACGAAGGAGCCGGTGCTCAACCGGCTGATGCTCCGCAGCGGCCGGATGGTCGCGCCGGGCCATCCGGACGAGGTGGTGCTCTCGGAGGCCTTCGCCGACGCGCACGACCTCGAGCCTGGCGCGAGCCTGCGCGCGCTGATCAACGGCAAGCTCCGCACGCTCCAGGTGGTCGGCACGGCGCTCTCCGCGGAGCACGTCTACACCATGCCGCCCGGCTCGCTGATGCCGGACGAGAAGCGCTTCGGCGTCCTCTGGATGGGACGCCGGGCGCTCGCGCATGCCTTCGACCTCGACGGCGCCTTCGACGACGTGTCGCTCTCGCTGCTGCGCGGCACCTCGCCCGAGGACGTGATCTCGCGGCTCGACCTGCTGCTCGCGCCCTACGGCGGTGTCGGGGCCTACGCGCGCAAGGATCAGATGTCGAACTGGTTCCTGATGAGCGAGATCGACCAGCTCGCGAACATGGTGACGGTGCTGCCGACCATCTTCCTCTCGGTCGCGGCCTTCCTCACCAGCATGGTGCTGAACCGCCTGATCGCGATCGAGCGCAGCGAGATCGGCCTCTTCAAGGCCTTCGGCTACTCGAATGCGGCGGTCGGCTGGCACTACGCGCAGCTCGTGATCGCGATCTCGATGCTCGGCGTCGCCTTCGGCGTCGGCCTCGGCGCCTGGTTCGGGCACGGCATGACCCGGATGTACGCCGAGCTCTACCGCTTCCCCTTCATCATCTTCCGGCCGAGCCTCTCGGTGTACGCGATCGCGGCGGGCGTCTCGGTCGGCTCGGCGCTGCTCGGCACCACGCGCGCCGTGCTGAGCGCGGTGCGGCTGCCGCCGGCCGAGGCCATGCGCCCGCCCTCGCCGACGCTCTTCGCCAGCGAGGGCCTCGGCGCGCGCATCGAGCGGATCTTCGACCAGCCGACGCGCATGATCTTCCGCCAGATCACGCGCTTCCCGGCGCGCTCGGGCGGCAGCGTGCTCGGCATCGCAATGGCGGTGGGACTCCTCGTCACCGCGCTCCAGTGGCCCGACGCGATCCACCGCATGCTCGAGGTCTACTTCTTCGAAGGCCAGCGACAGGACGTGACGGTCGGCTTCTCCGAAGTGAAGACCAGCGAGGTGGAGCAGAGCCTCGCGCGCATGCCCGGCGTCTTCGCGGTCGAGGGAGTGCGCACGGTCGCGGCGAGGCTGCGCCACGGGACGCGCTCGCGGCGCGAGGCGATCCAGGGCATCCCCGATCACGCGCAGCTGACGCCGGTCTACGACTCGAATCGCGGCGTGGTCGAGCTGCCGCCCGCGGGCCTGATGATCTCGCGAAAGCTCTCGGAGCTGCTGGCGGTCCTGCCCGGGCAGACGATCACGGTCGAGGTGCTCGAGGGCCGCCGGCCCGTCTTCGACGCGCCGGTCGTGGGGATCTTCGAGACCCACATCGGCTCGCCGGCGTACATGCGCAGTGACGCCCTCCACCGCGTGATGCGCGAGCGGCCCGTGGCTTCGGCCGTGCACCTGCGCGTCGACCCGGAGCAGGAGCCCGCGCTCTTCGCCGCGCTGAAGGAGCTTCCGGCCGTCTCGGGCATCACGTTGCGTCGCGCGGCGGTCGAAAAGTTCAACGAGACCATGGCCAAGACGATCATGATCTTCACGGGAGTGTTCGCGCTCTTCTCGGCCACGCTGGCCTTCGGCGTGGCCTACAACTCGACCCGCGTGTCGCTCTCCGAGCGCGCGCGCGAGCTCGCGACGTTGCGCGTGCTCGGGCAGACGCGCCTCGAGATCTCCTACATCCTGCTCGGCGAGGTGGCGCTGCTCGCCTTCATGGGCCTGCCGATCGGCTGCGCCGTCGGCGCGGCCATCTCGTGGTTCATGGCGACGAGCTTCGAGACCGATCTCTACCGCGTGCCGCTCGTGCTCGAGCACGCCACCTTCGGCATGGCGGTCGCGGTCGCAGTGGTGTCGGTCGCGGTCTCCGCGGCGATCGTGCGCCAGCGCCTCGACCGCCTCGACCTGATCGCGGTGCTGAAGACCCGGGAGTAGCCGCAGTGGATCTACGGCGTCGGCGCTTGATCTTCTGGGGCGGCCTCACGTCGCTGCTCCTGCTCTTCCTGGTGTTCGCGTTCCGGCCGCAGCCCGTGCCGGTCGACTTCGCCGACGTGACGCGCGGGCGCCTGACGGTGACGGTCGACGAGGAGGGCGAGACGCGCGTGCGCGACGTCTTCGTGCTCTCCGCGCCCGTCGCGGGGCGCGTGCGTCGCATCGAGATCGAGGTCGGCGACGAGGTCGTGGCCGGCGAGACGGTGGTGGCGCAGATCGAGCCGGTCGATCCCACCTTGCTCGACGCGCGCAGCGAGACCGAGGCACAGGCGGCGGTGCGCGCGGCCGAGGCCGAGCTCGACTTCGCCTCGCGCGAGCTCGATCGCCAGCGGCAGCTCGCGCAGCGCGGGGTGGCGTCCGCGCGCGATCTCGACGCCGCCGAGAAGGCCCATCGCACCGCGCGCGCTTCGCTCGAGAATGCTCGCGCGGCGCTCCAGGCGCATACGATCGCGCGCACGGCGCGCAAGGGCGGCGCAGGGAAGGACGAGCCGTGCGTGTGCGTCCCCGTCGTCGCGCCGGTGTCAGGTCGCGTGCTGCGCGTCGTGCGCGAAAGCGCCGGCGTAGTCACACCGGGCGAGGCGCTGCTCGAGATCGGCGATCCGCGCGACCTCGAGATCCGGGTCGATCTCCTCTCCGCCGACGCCGTGCGCGTCGAGCCGGGGCAGGACGCGCTGATCGAGCAGTGGGGCGGCGGCGACGTGCTGCACGCGCGCGTGCGCCGCGTCGAGCCCTATGGCTTCACGAAGGTGTCGGCGCTCGGCATCGAGGAGCAGCGCGTGAACGTGATCCTCGACTTCACCGACGCGCCCGAGAAGTGGCAGCGCCTCGGTCACGGCTACCGCGTGGAGACGCGCATCGTGCTCTGGCGCGGCGACGACGTGGTCAAGCTGCCGCTCTCCGCGCTCTTCCGCGGCGACAACGGCGTGCAGCACAGCAAGGACGTCGCGGCGACGGGCGACTCGGCGCAGCGAGAGGTGGAGGCCGCCGACTGGGCCGTCTTCGTCGAGAAGAATGGCCACGCTCGACTCCGCCACGTGTCGCGCGGACACAGCAACGGCCTCGAGGTCGAGATCACGCAGGGGCTCGAGCCCGGCGAGAAGGTG
>Ga0335084_10002109_pt1 | contig 19033 bp, 20 predicted proteins | sample Lox_Sample_44_FD_206721 | JGI IMG/M metagenome (GOLD analysis project Ga0335084, IMG submission 206721) | Soil microbial communities from Loxahatchee National Wildlife Refuge, Florida, United States - Lox_Sample_4.4 | ecosystem: Environmental > Terrestrial > Soil > Wetlands | place: USA...
TGCCGCGCAGATGCCCGCGACCAAGAAGCGCGAGCGTAGCCAGTTCGTGATCGAGAACGCGGGCACGCTGGCGGAGCTCGAGGCGCGGGTGCGCACGGTGTTTCGGGAGCTGCGACGGCGCGCGGCGGCCCAAGCGCTCGGCAACATCACGAGGGTGCCGGCCTCACTGCTGCTCGCCGCCGCCGACGCCAAGGACGAGCCGCCCACCCTCGGAGCGATCGCCGCCCGCTACGAGGACGCGGGAGTTGTCGTGCAGCGCGCGGCGGGGCCGGCGGCGATCGAACGCGCCACGAGCGCCACCCCGCCGCCGCTCGCCATCGTGGCGACGGCCCGAGCGAGCGCGACGGCCCGCGCGGGGTGGGAGGCCGCGGGCCGGCGGGGGGTGCTGCTGCTGCTGAGCGATGATCCCGACCCGGTGGCCGTGCGGCTCGATCTTCGCCCCTGGGGTGGCGGGCGCGTCGCACTCGCCGACGGGCTCGGAGCCGGGTTGGCCCCTCGCGCGGATGTGTTTCCTCCTCCGACCGACTAGCTTGACACCCCCTCCCGTGATCTGTAACCTTCGGCCCTACCGCACCCTACACGAATAGCCACCGTCCATGTCGAACATCCCCGACGAACTGCGTTACACCCAGGACCACGAGTACGTCAGACAATCCGACTCCAGCGACGTCATCCAGGTCGGAATCACTGACTACGCACAGGGCGAGTTGGGCGACGTGGTCTACGTCGAGCTGCCCAAGCCCGGCGCGAGCTTCGGCCCCCACGAGACGTTCGGGACGATCGAGGCGGTGAAAGCCGTGTCGGAGCTGTTCTGTCCCGTGGCGGGGACGGTGACCGAGGTGAACCCGGCGCTCACGGGCGATCCGGCGCTCGTGAACCGCGACCCCTACGGCGCCGGCTGGATGATCAAGCTGCGCTTGAAGAACAAGGCCGACGTGAACGCCCTGCTCACTGGCGCCGCCTACAAGAAACACATCGGGGAGTAACCCTGGCCACCCGGTCACACCCGCCGCGCAGCGCACCCGAGCCACCGGTCGCCGAGGAAACGGCACTTCTGCCGGCCGAGCGCTTCGCCGGCCGCCACATCGGTCCCCGCCCCGCCGACGTTCAGGACATGGTCGAGCTCCTGGGCTACCGCTCGCTCGACGAGTTCATCGACGCCGTCGTTCCGGCGGACATCCGGCTGCGCCGGCCGCTCGCGCTGCCGCCCGGGCGCGGCGAGCGTGAGGTACTGCAGGCGCTCAGCGGGATGGCGAGGCAGAACCACATCTTCCGCTCCTTCATCGGGCTCGGGTATTCGCCCTGCATCACCCCGCTCGTGATCCAGCGCAACGTGCTCGAGAATCCGGGGTGGTACACCGCCTACACGCCGTATCAGCCGGAGATCGCGCAGGGCCGCCTCGAAGCGCTGCTCAACTTCCAGACCATGGTGTCGGATCTCACGGGCCTCGAGATCGCCAATGCGTCGCTGCTCGATGAGGCCACCGCCGCCGCCGAAGCACTGCACCTGACGCAGGCGGTGACGGAGGTGACCGCGACGCCCGTGTACCTCGTGGCGGACGGGTGTCACCCCCAGACGATTGCCGTCGTCCGTACGCGCGCCGCGGTCCGCGGCATCGACGTCGTGGTGGCCGCACCCGAGACGTTCAAGTTCGGGCCGGGCGTGATCGGTGCGCTGCTGCAGTATCCGGCGACCGACGGCAGGCTGGCCGACCATCGCGCGTTGTGCGAAGCCGCGCACAAGGCGGGGGCGCTGGTCACCGTCGCGACCGACCTGCTCGCGCTCACCATGCTCGTCCCGCCGGGCGAGTGGGGCGCGGACATCGCCATCGGCTCGAGCCAGCGGTTCGGCGTGCCGATGGGATTCGGCGGGCCGCACGCTGCGTTTTTCGCGACGCACGAGAAGTACAAGCGCCACATCCCCGGCCGCATCATCGGCGTGTCGAAGGACGCCGCGGGCCGGCCCGCGCTGCGCATGGCGCTCCAGACCCGCGAGCAGCACATCCGGCGCGAAAAGGCGACCAGCAACGTGTGCACCGCGCAGGTGCTGCTCGCTGTCGTGGCGAGCATGTACGCGGTGTATCACGGGCCGGAGGGCCTGCGCCGCATTGCCGAGCGGGTGCACACGCTCACGGCGCTGCTCGCGACCGCGCTGCGCCGCCTCGGCTACAAGGTGGTGCACTCGGCCTTCTTCGACACGCTCTGCGTCGAGGTCGAGCGGTGGGCCCTGCCGGGACTGCTCGACTCCGCGCGCGCGCGCGGCATGAATCTCCGCGCCATCTCGCCGACACGCATCGGGATCTCGCTCGACGAGTCGTCGACGTTGGGCGACCTGGCGGACCTCGTGACCGCGTTCTCGCTGAACGACGTCCTGCCGTTCATGGTGAAGGACCTGGGCGAGAAGACGGAGCCCGCCATCCCCGACGCGTTCAAGCGTACCTCCCCGTATCTCACGCACCCGGTGTTCCATCGCTACCGGTCCGAGACGGAGATGCTGCGCTATATCAAGCAGCTCGAGGCGCGCGACCTGTCGCTCACCGGGGCCATGATCCCGCTCGGCTCCTGCACCATGAAGCTCAACGCCACGTTCGAGATGGTGTCGCTGTCGTGGCGGGAGTTGAACCGGCTGCATCCGTTCGCGCCATCCGAGCAGGTGCAGGGCTACCACATGCTGTTCCGGAGGCTCGAGAGCCAGCTCACCGAGATCACGGGCTTCCCCGCCGTCTCGCTCCAGCCGAATTCCGGCGCGCAGGGCGAGCTCGCGGGACTGCTCGTCATCCGGGCATATCACCAGGCGAACAAGGCCCCGCACCGGCGCACCTGCCTCATTCCCACGTCGGCCCACGGCACCAATCCCGCGAGCGCGGTGATGGCAGGCCTGGACGTGGTCGTGGTGCAGTCGGACGCGCACGGCAACATCGACGTCGCGGACCTCCGCGCGAAGGCGGAGCGCCATCGCGATACGCTCGCCGCGCTCATGGTCACTTATCCGTCCACGCACGGCGTGTTCGAGTCGTCCATCCGGGACATCTGCGCCATCGTGCACGAGCACGGCGGGCAGGTCTACATGGACGGCGCGAACATGAACGCGCAGGTCGGGCTGTGCCGCCCGGCAGACCTGGGTGTGGACGTCTGCCACCTGAATCTCCACAAGACCTTCTGCATTCCGCACGGCGGCGGCGGCCCGGGCATGGGGCCGATCTGCACCGCCGCGCACCTCGCGCCGTTCCTTCCCGACCACCCGCTGGTCCCGCTGGGCCACTCGCAGTCGTGCGGGACCGTGGCCGCGGCGCCGTGGGGCAGCGCGTCGATCCTGCCGATCTCCTGGTCCTATATCGCCGCGATGGGGCGCGAGGGGCTGGTCGAAGCCACGAAGGTCGCGATTCTGAACGCGAACTACATCGCGCGCCGGCTGGCCGGACACTTCGAGCTGCTGTATTCCGGCCGGGACGGCCTGGTGGCCCACGAGTGCATCATCGACACGCGCCCGTTCAAGCAGTCGGCGGGCGTGGACGTCGAGGACATCGCGAAGCGGATCATCGATTACGGTTTCCACCCGCCCACGGTGTCCTTCCCCGTCGTGGGCACGCTGATGATCGAGCCGACCGAGAGCGAGTCCAAGGCCGAGCTGGACCGGTTCTGCGATGCGATGATCGCGATCCGCGACGAGATCCGCGAGATCGAAGAGGGACGGATGCCGCGGGACAACAACCTGCTCACCCGTGCGCCCCATACGCTGGAAGACCTGATCAGCGACCAATGGGACCGGCCGTACTCGCGCGAGCGGGCGGCGTTCCCGTCGCCGGCGACGCGCCGCTTCAAGGTCTGGCCGTCGGTGGGCCGGGTGGACGGCGCGTACGGAGACCGCAACCTCGTGTGCGTGTGTCCGCCGGTGGAGGCGTATGAACCGGCCGTCGGGTGAGGCGGCGGTCGCTACCGACGCCTGGCGGGTCTGCGTTGAACCGGACGGCTGCACGGGCGCGGAGAATATGGCGCTCGACCAGGCGCTGCTCGACGAGGCGGCGGCCCAAGGCACGGCGACGCTTCGGCTCTACCGCTTCAATCCCTCCTGTCTATCGCTCGGTCGCAATCAAAAGGACCTGCATCCTGACGGTGTCGACGTCGTGCGCCGGCCCACCGGCGGTGGCGCGGTGTGGCACGAGCACGAGGTCACCTACGCAGTTGCCGCACCGATTGAACCGTTTGGCTCGCTGCGGGCGGCGTACCACGCAATCCACGCGCTGATCGCGACGGCGCTCCGAACGCTGGGGGTGGAAGCCACGCTTGCACCCCACCGTCGGCTCATCCCACCGTCGCCTCACCCCACCGTCGCGTGCTTCTCTACTCCCATCGGCGGTGAGATCCTCGCCAACGGCCGCAAGCTCGTCGGGTCTGCCCAACTACGGCAGGGACCGGCATTCTTGCAACACGGTTCGATCTTGCTCGACGGAACGCAGGAGATGGTAGCGCGGGTCGGCTGTGGGACGTGGGACGGGTACGAAACGACGCTACGGACAGTGCTCGGTAGAGTCGCCGGATTTGAGGAGGTCGCGACCGCGGTCGTCGACGCCTTTGCCGACCGCCTGACCGCCGCCTCATCCGACCGCCGCTTCATCCGACCACCCCCGATCCTTGCCCGTCCGTGACCGCTTCACAATCTTAGGCTCCATGCCCCACTCGACTGCTCGACTCGCGCTCGTTGCCCTGCTCTCTGCCACGCTCTCGAGTTGTTCCCGCGAAGGGGGGTGTACCGGCGAGTACTGCGGCACGGTCGTGTTCGCCTCGGTGGGAGAGCCGGAGACGCTGTTGCCGGCCGTGGTGCAATCGGGGGCGGCGCTCGCGGTCTCGGACCAGATCTTCCTGAAGCTCGCCGACCTCGGACCCTCGACCAATACGGTGGGTGACGAGGATTTCACGCCGCTCTTGGCCGAGCGGTGGGAGTGGGAGGGACCCCTCACCCTCGCGTTCCATATCGATCCTCGGGCCCGCTGGCAGGACGGACAGCGCGTCACCGCCAGCGACGTCGCGTTCAGCTACGACGCCTACAACGATCCGCGGGTCAACTCGCCGGCGCGCGCGCCCCTGCACTGGATCAGCGCCGTCACGGTTCGCGACTCGCTCACCGCCATCTTCCGGTTCCACCGCCGCTATCCCGAGATGTTCTACGACGCGGTGTACCACATGCGCGTCCTGCCCAGCCACCTGTTGCGCAACATTCCGCGCGACCAGTGGCAGACCGCGGCGTTCGGGCGGGCGCCCGTGGGCAACGGCCCCTACCGCTTCGTCTCATGGAAGGCCGGGGAGAGTCTCGAGCTCGCGGCCGACTCGACTTTCTATCTCGGGCGCCCGCACATCCGGCGGCTGATTTGGCGCTTCACGCCCAATCTCCAGGTCGCCGTGACACAGCTCGTGGCCGGTGAAGCGGACGCGCTCGACGTCATCGTGTCGCCGGACGACATCAAGCGCGCCAAGGCCGCGCCCACCCTCGCCATCTATCCCTATCGCAGCGCGAGCTACGGCTTTCTGGGCTTCAACTTCGCGGCGCCGGGCGACACGACCCACAAGCATCCGATATTCGCCGACAAGGACGTGCGGCATGCGCTCGTCATGGCGGTCGATCGCGAGCGGCTGGCGCTCAGCGTGTTCGGCGAGTACGGCAAGGTGCCGCCGGGCCCCATGTCGCAGCTCTGGGCCATCTGGGATCCGGAGACGCGCGGCCTGCCCTACGACACGGCGGCCGCCGCGCGGTTGCTCACCAAGCAGGGCTGGATCGACTCGAACGGCGACGGCATCCGCGACAAGGGTGGGGCGCCGCTCGCGTTCCGCCTGATGGTGCCGACCACGAGCGGCGTGCGGAAGCAGTACGCCCGCCTGCTGCAGGACGAGTTCCACAACCTTGGCGTGGACGTGCAGATCGACGAGGTCGAGTTCAGCGTGTTCCTCGAGCGCGCGCAGGCGGGCAAGTTCGACGCGCTGATTCAGACCTGGAATACCGACCCGACTCCCTCGTCCGGCATGACGCAGACGTGGACCACCGCGGGGATCGGCCAGTCGAACTATCTGCGCTACTCCGATCCGGCATTCGACAAACTGGTGGAGCAGGCGAGCGCCGCGTTCGATCGCACCGAGGCCCGCCGCACCTGGCGCGCCGCCATGGAGCTGATCAATCAGGACGCCCCTGCCGTCTTCCTCTTCGCTCCGGACTATGTAGCCGCCGTCCACCGCCGAGTGGAGAACGTCTCCATCCGGCCCGACGCCTGGTGGGCGACGATCCGCAACTGGCGCGTGCCGCCCGACCGCCTGATCGACCGGGACCGCGTGGAGCGCTAGGTGACTACATGGCTGGTGCGGCGCGTCGCCGCGTCGATCGCCATCGTCTTCGCCGTCGTCACCTTCACCTTCCTCTTGCTGCACCTCGCGCCCGGCCAGCCGTTCCTCCCGGGCGACGAGACCCCGATCGATCCCCGCGTCGTCGCGAACCTGCGCCACGAGTTCGGCCTCGATCAGCCGGTGCTCGTGCAATACGTCAAGTACCTGGGCGCCCTGGCGCACGGGAACCTGGGCGAATCGTTCGCCCTGCACCGCCCCGTCGCCGACGCGCTGGCCGATGCGATCCCCAATACGCTCGTCCTCGCTGGCGCGGCGCTCGTGCTCGATCTCCTGCTCGGCCTTGCGCTGGGCGTCTACCAGGCCGTGCACGCGCATCGCCTTCCCGACATCGGCCTCGGTTACGCCACGCTCTTCGTCGGCTCCCTGCCCACCTTCTGGCTCGCGCTGTTCCTGCTGCTCGTGTTCGGTGAGTGGCTCGGCTGGTTTCCGGTGGGCGGGGTGGTCGATCCGGTCGTGCACGCGTCGCTGCCGTGGGTGGGCCGGGTCGCCGATCGGCTGTGGCACCTCGCGCTCCCGGCGCTGACGCTCGGCTGCGTGGGCGCCGCCGGCACCGCCCGCTACCAGCGCGCCGCAATGCTCGACGCCATGGGGCACGACTACGTCCGCACCGCGCGCGCCAAGGGTCTGCCGGAAGGCCGCGTGGTGCTCGTGCACACGCTGCGCAACGCGCTCCTGCCACTCATCACGCTGCTCGGGTTGTCCCTCCCGTTTCTCCTCACGGGCGCGGTGCTCGTCGAGACCGTGTACGCCTGGCCGGGGATGGGCAAGCTCGCGGCCGACGCGGTGTTCAAACGCGACTATCCGGTGGTGCTCGCGACGGCCGTGACCGCGAGCACCATGGTGGTGCTCGGCAGCCTCGTGGCGGACGTGCTCTACGCCGTGGCGGACCCCCGTATTCGCGTGCGCGCGTGAACATCCGCGCCTTCGCGGCGTTGTGCGGCGCGCTCGCCTGCGCGCTCTTGGCGCTCACCGAGACACGCAAATTCGCTTCGATGAGCGCCGCGGGGCGGCGTTTTCTCAGGCACCCCCCGGCGGCAGGGGGGCTTTTCGTGCTCTCGTTCTTTGTCGCCGTGGCGGTCGCCGCGCCGTGGGTCGCGCCGTACGACCCGGCGCACGCGCTCGAGATCGTCTCGTTGCAGAATCAGCCCCCGTCCCTGCTCCATCCCCTCGGCACCGACCTCTACAGTCGCGACGTGTGGAGCCGGCTCGTGTACGGCGCGCGCGTGTCACTCTCGATCGGCGCGCTCGCGATGCTCGTGGCCGTCACGCTCGGCGCGGTGGTCGGCGCCGTGGCGGGATACGCGCGCCGCTGGGTGGACCCGCTGCTCATGCGCGCTGTGGACGTGGGACTCGCGATCCCGCGGATCTTTCTGCTCCTCATGGCCATCGCGCTCTGGGAGCGGGTGCCCCTGCCGCTCCTCGTCCTGCTCATCGGTTTGACGGGCTGGTTCGGCACGAGCCGCCTCGTACGCGCCGAGGTGCTCTCGCTACGCGAGCGCGACTTCGTGCTCGCCGCGCGCGCGCTCGGCGCGGGGCGCCGGCGGATCATTCTGCGCCACGTGTTGCCGAACGTCGCCGCGCCCATCATCGTCTCCGCGGCCCTCGGCATCGGCAACGTGATGCTGCTCGAGGCCGGTCTGTCCTTTCTCGGGATCGGCGTCCCACCCCCGCTGCCGTCCTGGGGCAACATGATCGCCGACGGCGCGGCGCACCTCACCACCGCGCCATGGACCACGCTCTTTCCCGGGCTCGCAATCGCCCTCGTCGTGATGGCGCTGAACGCGGTGGGCGATGCGTTGCGCGACGCCCTCGATCCACGCAAGGAGATGGCGTGACCGAGCCGTTGCTCCGCGTGCGTGATCTCAAGACCTACTTCGTCACCGAGCGCGGCAGCGGCACTGCGCGGGCCGTGGACGGCGTGTCGTTCGATCTCTTCCCGGGTGAGACGCTGGGACTGGTTGGTGAATCGGGCTGCGGCAAGACCGTCACCGCGCTGTCGCTCCTGCGGCTCATCCCCGAGCCGCCGGGCCACATCCTGCCGGGCAGCACGATCGAGCTCGAAGGCCGGAACGTCCTCGCCCTCGCCCCGCGGGAGCTGCGCGCCGTACGCGGCGCCGAGATCGCGCTCGTGTTCCAGGAGCCGATGACGTCGCTCAATCCGGTGTTCACGGTGGGCGATCAGATCGCCGAGGTGGGGATCGTTCACCAGGGTCTGTCGCGACGCGCCGCGCGCGCGCGCGCGATCGAGCTGCTGCGGCTCGTCGGCATGCCCGACCCCGAGACACGGGTGGACGATTATCCGCATCAACTGTCGGGCGGCATGCGCCAGCGCGTGATGATCGCCATGGCGCTCGTGTGCCATCCCAAGGTGCTGATCGCGGACGAGCCGACGACGGCGCTCGACGTCACGATCCAGGCGCAGATCCTCGAGCTGTTGAAGCGACTCCAGGCCGAGCTGGGCATGGCGGTGATCCTCGTGACGCACGATCTCGGGATCGTGGCGGGGACGGCGGACCGGGTGCTCGTGATGTACGCGGGGCAAGTGATGGAGGCCGCGCGCACGGTCGATCTCTTCGCGCAACCGCTGCATCCCTACACCGAGGGCCTGCTCGCGTCTGTGCCGCGGCTCGACGCGCAGCGGACCCGGCTGCACAGCATTCCCGGCCAGGTCCCCGCGGCGACCGCTTGGCCGGGCGGGTGCCGGTTCCACCCGCGCTGTCCGTATGCGTGGGACAAGTGCGCGGTGGAGGAGCCGCCGCTCGCGGGAACGGGGACGCACGTCGCACGCTGCTGGCTCGTGCAGGAGCCCGAGCGCCGGACGGCGCGCGCGTGACCGCGCCCGTGTCGCTCGTCCAGGTCAACGATCTCGTCAAGCATTTCGCGGCCGCGCGCGGCTGGTTCGGGCTCGGTCGCGGTGGCGGCGCCGCCCGGCCGGCGGTGCGCGCGGTGGACGGGGTGAGCTTCGAAATCCCGCCGGGTCGCACCCTCGGCCTCGTGGGCGAGTCGGGGTGCGGGAAGACAACCGTAGGGCGGGCGATTCTACGGCTGGTGGAGCCCGACAGCGGCCGAGTGGTTGTGGAGGGTGTGGAGGTTCTGAGTCTCCCGCCCCGCGAGCTGCGTGCGCTGCGGCGACGGATGCAGATCGTGTTTCAGGACCCCTACGGGTCGCTCAATCCGCGGATGACGGTGAAGCAGGCGCTGGCCGAGCCTCTCGCGATTCACAAGCTGGCGAACGGGCCGGCGCGGACCGCGCGAGTGGCGGCACTGCTCGACGAGGTCGGGTTGGATCAGAAGCTGGCTGACAGCTATCCGCACGAGCTGTCGGGTGGGCAGCGCCAGCGGGTCGGGATCGCGCGGGCGCTCTCGGTCGAGCCCAAGTTCCTCGTGCTGGACGAGCCGGTGAGCGCGCTCGACGTGTCGATTCAGGCGCAGGTATTGAACCTCCTGTCCGACCTCCAGCAGCGGCATCACCTCACGTATCTCTTCATCGCGCACGATCTCGCCGTGGTGAAGCACGTGGCCGATCAGGTCGCGGTGATGTACCTCGGCAAGATCGTGGAGCAGGCGCCGGCGCCCACGTTGTACGGGACGCCGCGGCATCCCTACACGACGTCGCTGCTGTCGGCGGTGCCGGTGCCCGATCCCGCGAAGCAACGGCAACGCCTCGTGCTCTCAGGGGAGGTCCCGTCGCCGGCGCATCCACCGGCAGGGTGTCCGTTCCATCCGCGGTGCCCGCATCCCAGGAAGAATGAGCGGTGCCGGGAGGAGCCGCCCGCGCTACGAGATATTCGGGACGGGCAGCTGGTAGCGTGTCATTTTGCGGAGGATCCGATGGGGTGAGCTGGCGTCGATATTACCGCGGAGAGTACGGCATTTCTGGCGATACTGGAGATGGCGCCGTGGGACTAGACTGCAAAGCGTACCTTGGAGATCCAACCCATGGAGCCGTCGGGCAGCCGCAGGAGCGCCGAACCGTCAAACGGGACTAGAATGGGAAGCCAAACCACCACCGCACTCTACGTAGTCTTGATGGCAGCCGTGATCGTCGCGATCGATGTGTTCTTCTTCAAGAACCGGTTCTGGGAACGGCTGACGGTCAACGTCGGAATCGTCCTGGTGTTCGCAGCCTTCTACTTCAGATTCCTGAAACGTCCCTGAGGCGGAGTCGCCCATGAACTCACTGCGGAAGTACTCGTTGACCGCTGGCCTCTTCTATCTGCTCACGTTTGTGTCGATCCCCACCCTGTGGCTGTACAGGTCTGTGCGTGGTCCGAGCTTCGTCACGGGCCCCGGTCCCGACACTCGGGTGATTGTGGGTGGCCTGCTGGAGATGATTGTGGCGCTCGCCGGTATCGGAACCGCGGTGGCCCTATACCCTGTCGTCAAGCGACAGGGCGAGGCGCGCGCGGTGGGCTTCGTCGCTTCACGCGTCCTCGAGGCCGCCACGATCTACGTCGGCATCGTCAGCCTCATGTCGATCGTGACCTTGCGGCGGGCCGGCGCGGGAACCGGTGCGCTGGCCACCGCCCAGGGGCTCGCGGCCCAGTACCAGTGGACGTTCTTTTTCGCCCAGAGCTTTATCCCGGCCGTGAACGGCGTGTTGCTCGGCTCCCTGCTCTACCAGTCGCGCCTGGTCCCGCGGTGGCTGCCTGTGTTGGGATTGATCGGAGCGGTTCTGCTCGTCGCGACGTGGTTCGCCATTCTGGTCGGGGTCATGGGAGCGCTGAGCCCTCTCGCCGGGGCTGCTGCGGTGCCAATCGCGGCATGGGAGTTTTCGCTGGGCGTCTACCTGACGGTCTGGGGCTTCAAAGCCTCACCGGTCACCGCCAGCCTGTGATCCGCTTCTTCGCCACACCATCTCCACCCGCACCGGCACTTCGTTCTTCACCGCGATCGTGAGCAGGGACGGCGGGGCGATCTAGCCCGTGCGCTCGCGATCTCGGTATTCTGCCCCCAGCTGGCGCCTGGAGGAGTCGGAGGAGCCGAAGGCGTCTACTGCACCCAATGAATGGCCCCGTGTAATGCCGGAGTTGTTCCATTACAACGCTGCTCGAACCGCACGTCTATCGCCGTCAACGTGCCGCCCGAATAGCTCACCGCATCGACCACAAACCAGCCCCTGATTGTCTCGCAGGGAGCGAAGAAGGAACCCTGGGGACCGTTCCAGGCGAAGCCACCCCTCGTCGGGTTTGTTGACGGGTAGCTGTTGACATTGGGATAGTAGCCCCGTTGGAGCTCCGTGACTGACACCATAGCTCCGAAGTACCCATGGCCCAACGCCGGCGTCCGCCCATCGACGAGGATGTCGAAGTGGGCGGCGGCAGATGTGAAGGTGAGCGTCGCGTTCGCCGGCGTGTACGTCACCGTATAGCCCTGACCGACGGGCTCGCCAACCTCGCTGACCAGGTAGACGTAGTTGCCCGTTGTCGGCGTTGCACCGGCAGCGGGTTGCCAGAGCCCGGCCGGCATGGGAGTGACGGGCCCCGGTGGTGGGGTGGGATCATCCGCGTCCCAGTGGATCGTCCCGTGCAGGGCGGGAACTGCGCCGTCGCAATGCTGCTCGAAACGCAGATCGATGGCGGCCAGCGCACCGTTGCGGTACGTCACGTCGTCGATAGTGAACCACCCTGTGGTTGTGTTGCATCCCCTCCCCTCGCCCTCCCATCCCAAGACGGAATAGGTGCCGGGCTCGAGTTCCATCATCCCATCCGGCATTTGGAACCCCCCCACCCACTCTTCGTCTCCCCTGACCCCCACGTCGAGATGCCCCCCGAACCCCACGACCGTGCCCCGGACCGTGACGAGGGAGTTCCCGCGATCGTATCGATAGGTCTGGCCCTGGCCAACCCAGTCGCCCGGGTCGCTCTGCAGGCTGACCGTTGGCGGCGTGTTCACATCGAATGGGATGCTGGTTGCGCCGGCAAGGCTCGTCGCTGTCGCGGTCAAGGTGTACCCAGGTCCAGTCTTGTCGAGCGTGAGGTCGCTGAACGTGGCGATACCGCCGACTGCGGCTCGGGAAAGAATCCCGCCGAGTACCGCGCCGGCGGTCCCGGTGCCGGTGCTGATCCCCAGCGTGATCATCGCCGTCGAGTTCGTGACGGTGATGCCCTGCGCGTCTTGAACCACGACTTGGACGCCGGGCGCGATCGCGGCACCGGGTCCGGTGCTCGTCGGCTGGACAAAAATAGCAAGCGCGACGGGACTACCAGGCGCGGGAGTAGTGGGTGGGGGAGGCGGAACGGCAAGCGATAACAGGGTGCCGTCGCCGCAATGGCTCGCGCCGAGGGCCGCGCTCAGGAGCATCGCGATTGCGATGGGGCGCGTGGGTTGGCGGAGGGTATGACCGGTGGACATCTACATAATCCTTACGGGGCGGGAGTCGTAACACCAGCCCCAGCCCATCCTGAAGCGGCGTGTTGCGGTGACGCGACAAGTCCCATGCTCTCGAGGCTCCGTGTGCGGCACTTGACCGCACGGGCGCGTCTCCGTAGCCTCCCGATTGAATCGCCGTCGAATGGTGCACGATGACCGTCCGCAGGGTAGCTCCCGTCCTTCTTCTCGCAGTGCTTGGCTGCTCATCGCATGTCGCGCCCCGGTCCGATGTGACCTTGCTGGTCATCAACGACTCATGCCAGGCCGGACACTGCGACTCTCTCGATGTCCTCGCGTTCCCGAGCAACCAGCCACACACGCCGGGCGGACTCTGGTCTATCAAACTCGGGCGCGTTACTACGCCGCAGGCGTGCTTTTCATTCGCGGCGTCAGCCCATTTCTACGTAATCGGCCCCACCGCTGATACCATCAAGTACCTCTGGACCAGCGCGGACCCCTTATCGCTCGGAGCGTTGAGACCACCGGGCAATCCCTTGATGGCTGGCCCGAGCACGGCGACCTTCGTGCCGGCCGCGGCCGATGGATGGACCGTCAGCCTTCCCTCAGGCGCGCAGGCGACCCCGGCCGCAACGTGCACGCGTTGACGTAAGCCGTTACTGAGAAACAAACGTGCCACACGTAGTCCTGCTGAGGGGCGTCAACGTCGGCGGCCACAGAACCTTTCGACCGACCGTACTGGCCGAACAGCTGCGCCACCTCGGCGCTGTCAACATCGGCGCAGCAGGGACCTTCGTCGTCCGTGAGCCGGTCAGCCAGACGCGGCTGCGTGCTGAGTTCGCACGCCGGCTTCCCTTCGATACCGAAATCGTCGTCTGTCGCAGCCGGGAGATTGTCACGCTCTTGTCTCACGGTGCGTTTTCAAACCATCGGCCTCGACCAAACATCACCCGCTTCGTGAGCGTGCTGTCCCGACTGCCCCGTTCCGCGCCGACGCTGCCCATGAGCCTTCCATCCACGGGCAGGTGGCTCCTGCAAGTGCTCGCGCGCGACGGCCGGTTCGTCTTCGGCCAATACCGGCGTCACATGAAAGTCATCAGCTACCTCGGCACGCTGGACCGCATGTTTGGCGTGCCGGTCACCACGCGGAACTGGAATACCATCACGGCGATCGCGAAGGTGCTGTAAGCTCCTCGCGCAACGCCGGGCTATGCCCTGGCCGTCGTCGGCGGTGGACGCCGGATGGCCACGTTCGCGAGCCCGCCCAGCACGCCCATACCCACCACGATCCCTGTGATCTCCGGTGTCCAGCGACCCGCGATCCCGAGCCACGCGTCGAGGGAATACGGGCCATATCCCGTGAGGACGAGGCCCAGCATCGCGGTCATGTACAGGAGCGGCACCTCGATGCCGTTGTCGCTCGCAAACAGTCCGTGCGTGCGGTGGACGGTGATCATCGCGACGACCATGACGGACGTCACGAGGGCCGGACCCACCGGTCCGAGCAGGCCCAGTGCCACGAGCAGCCCACCGCCGAATTCGCCGAGCGCGGCCGCCGTCGCGAACGCCTTGCCGGGGTGAAACCCGAGATACGCGAAGAACTCGCCGGTCTTCGTCAGCCCGTGGCCGCCGAACCATCCGAACAGCTTCTGCGCTCCGTGCGCCGCCATCAGGAGACCGACGACCCGCGCGAGGAGCAGTCCGCTCCCCAGTGCCAGTAGTGTTGGCGTGTTGTGGTACATTGTGGTACCCTTCGGTGTGTTAGTTACTGGTAGTAACTAATGAGCGACCGGCGGCGACGAAAGCAGGCACTTGAACGTGCCTCAGGCACATCTGAGGAACCAATGGGCAAAACGGGGCTGAACCGGCCGGCCGAGCTACAGCATACGCCGACGAACTGCCATGCCCGCGACGTGCTCGCGCGTGTGGGCGACACGTGGTCCGTCTACATCATCCACGTGCTGGGCGACGCGAAAACCCTGCGGTTCAATGAGCTGAGACGAGAAGTCGATGGCATCAGCCAACGGATGCTGACCGTGACGCTGCGCGGACTCGAGCGCGACGGCCTCGTCACACGCACCCTGTATCCCGAAGTGCCGCCCCGCGTGGAGTACGCGCTCACGCCTCTCGGCGCCACCCTGCGCCAGCTGATTCGCGGGCTCGTGGCCTGGGCGGGCGCTCACCTGGCGGAGGTGGATACCGCCCGGGCATCGTACGATGCCCGGCACGGGCCGCCGGCTCGCCTGGGCGTCGCGGAGCGCATGGCGGCGAAGCGGGGGTTGCCGCGCAGGGCCTAGTCGAAGCGTTTCAACCCCTACTCGGTGGTCTGCCCCGCGAAATGCTCCTCGGACGCCTCGGCTTCCGCCTTCGTGGCGCGCACTGTACCATCGGCATGCTCGGGCGGCGCATAGAGCGTGTACAACTTCAGCGCCCTTGCGCCCGTGTTCCTGACGTTGTGCCGCGCGCCGGCCGGGACGACGATCGCCATGCCGCCCTCGATCGCGGCCTTGTGACCGTCGATCCAGACCTCTCCCTTGCCCTGCTCCACGCGGAAGAACTGATCTACGGTGTCGTGGACTTCCTCGCCGATCTCACCGCCGGGCTCGAGCGCCATCAGCACGAGCTGCATGTGAGGACCGGTGTAAAGCACGTGCCGGAAATCCCGGTTCTCCTCGGTCAGGTCCTCGATGTTCGCGATGAACCCTTTCATTGTGTCCTCCCTTCAGTCTGCTGCAGCGTACCGCCCCGCACCTGAAGGAAGTCGGAATCGCGCGTGAAGCCCAGCCCTGACTACTTCGCCCGGGTCGCTTGAGTCTTGCCTTTCACCACATCGCCGTTTTCGTACGTCGCCTGAAACATGCCTGTCATGGTGTTGCCTTTGACACGCGCGACGTTGCGGAGGGATTTGACGGTCTGCCCCGGCCGCAAGACGCTTGGATAGGGGCCGGCCTCGGTTACCAGGCTGTCTCCGCCCATTGCGAGCACGCGGAGTTCGATCGGATCGTGATTGGGGAATGTCATCGTCCCGGATTTGCCGTCGGCGGCGATCGTGAGAACGTACGTCGCGACAACGCTGTCCTTCGCCCCGATCATGGTCTTCCCATTCCAGCTGCCCACCGCACCCTGCGCGGCGGCGGTCGAGACCAACAGAAGGAGAGCAGCGGCGGACCAGCAGAATTGACGGATCATAGGGCACCTCTCTCAGGGAGGATCCCGCGGGGAGAAACGTCCACGTGGGCGGGGAAGATACCGGGGGGACAGGGCGCGGCAAGACGAGCCGGAACGCCCTCAGCGGCAACGCCACGCCAAGTGGTAGAATATGTCGGCATGGACGGGAGCCTGGTCTTCGACCTCGGCGTCAACAACGGCGACGACACGGCGCACTACCTGCAGCGCGGTCATCGGGTGCTGGGCGTCGACGCCGATCCCGCGATGGTTGCCGAGTGCGAGAAGCGCTTCGCGCGGGAGATCGCGGATGGGCGCTTGACGCTCCTGAACGTCGCGATCGCGCCGCAGGCCGGGACGACGACGTTCTACGTGTCGCATGGCAACCGCGGGGCGTGGAGCTCCCTCGACCGCCACGAGGCGTCCCGTGGCAGGCTCGCGGTCACACCCACGCCCGTTGCCGCGCGCACGCTTGGCAGCCTCCTCGATGAGTACGGCGTGCCGTTCTACATGAAGATCGACATCGAAGGCGGCGGCAGTGCTTGCCTGCAGGACTTGAGGCCCGCCGCCGTGCCGAAGTATCTGTCCTTCGAGGCGCTGGAGGGCAGACTGGAAGACCTCTTCACGGCCGCACGGTGCGGCTACACCGGCTTCAAGCTGATCGATCAGCTCCGCGGCTTTCGTCAGGTCGTGCCGCCCCCGCTGCACACGTGGGGCCTCGTCCTGGACACGGGCGCGTACCTCGCGCGGCGAGCGATACGCAGTCTGCCGGGAGTACCGCGCGTGGCGCGCCTGGTGCGCAGGGCGCTGCGGCCCCCGGACAGGCGCGGTGCGACGGGCCACGTGTGGGGCTGGCCGCTCTCGAGCTCCGGCCCCATGGCCGAGGAGACAGACGGCCCCTGGCGCTCGTTGGAAGAGGTCGCGTATGCGTGGCTGTACTACGTCCGGAAGACCAGGACGGCCAGCTGGTTCGACGTCCACTGCACGCATGCGTGATGGACTGTTGCCACCGCGCTGTCACCGCCAACCAGTTCGATACCGCGATCGCGCGGCATGACCTGCGACGTTTCCGGCGCCGCGGGCCCGAGCCGTCCACTCGGCACCTACTGCGTGGCGTGCTCGAGCGCGCGCTGCCGCCGCAGGCGTCCCTGCTCGATATCGGCGGCGGCATCGGGGTGATTCATCGTCTCCTGCTCGACCGCGGCTTTGGCCACGCCATCCACGTGGACGCCTCCGATGCCTATCTGAGTGTCGCCGCCGATGAAGCGCGACGGCTGGGGCACGTCGACCGCGTGCGGTTCCAGCTCGCCGAGTTTCCGGTCGAGGCCGCCGGGGTCCCCGCCGCGGATGTGGTCACCCTCGACCGGGTCGTGTGCTGTGACCCCGACTACGTCAGGATGCTGAGCGCGGCAGCGAGCCGCGCCCGGCACGTGCTCGCCTTCAGCTACCCTCGGCCCCGTTTGCTCACCCGCCTGATGGTGGGCGCCGCGAACGGCTGGCGTCGCCTGATCGGACGCGCGTTTCGGGCCTACGTGCATCCACCGCATTTGATGAAGGCGGTACTCGAGAATGCAGGGATGCGGCACGCGTGGAGCGGCGGCAGCTGGGTCTGGGCCGTGGAGGTGTTCGAGCGGGTGTGACCCGGGTCACGACCCCCGCCGCGACCGGTTTCTATCCTTCCCTCGCGCCCCGCGCCCTTGGCATTCACCGGGTACATGCCCAAGGAAGGACGCCGTCACCATGGCCGACAAGAAGATTCTCTTCGCGAAGATCGAGACCCGCGAGGATGCGCTCAAGACCGTCAAGGACGCCTCGATCGGCTTCCTCGCGGTTGCCGTCCTGCAGGCTCTCCTGGCGGCGTTCCTCGCCCCGGCGCTGTTCTGGGATGCAAGCGCGCTCGCGCTGCTGGCGGGTGCGCTGTGGAAGTGGAACTCGCGGCTCGCCGCGGTCCTGCTCCTCGTCGTGTCGGGCGGGGAAGCGATCGTCACCGTGATGAACCGCCTCGGCATGATGGCCCAGGGCGGCAAGAACGTGATCCTCGCGTTCATCATGTTGGTCGTGGCAATTCGCGCGGTCGAAGCGACCTACAAGCTGGCCGCCAACAGGTTCACCACGCCCAAGCAGCCGCAGCGCGTTCCACCGGCACTACCCGCGAGATACCCCAGCCCCTCGCGTTGAGCGGTCGCGGAACTCCGAAATAGGCCGGGTGGGGGCGCAGCATGGTGCCCTGCTAGGGCGGGCACCCACGTGCCCCAGGCGACGGCATGAGTTTGGGGGATTTCGCGCCATGGTCTGTGCGCCGGATCGCGCTGATGTTGCACGGGTCGTCCTACTGACCCTAGAATTCGGTCGGCCTCACGATGGGTGACCTTCGTGCAGTTCGACCTTGAGAAGAGCATCGCCGTCCTCGAGCGCACGCCGGGCGTGCTGCGCGCGCTCCTGGCCGGGCTCCCCAGCGACTGGACCGCTCCGAACGAGGGGCCCGACACCTGGAGCCCCTTCGACGTAGTCGGCCACCTCATCGACGGCGAAGAAACCGACTGGATGGTGCGCGCTCGCATCATCCTCGCCCGGGGCGAAAATCGGCGCTTCGAGCCCTTCGACCGCTCGCGGCATCTTCAACTCAATCGGAATCGCGCCCTGGAGCAGCTGCTCACCCAATTCGAGGCGCTGCGAAAAAAGAACCTGGCGGAGCTGCGCGGCCTGCGCCTCGGCTCCAGCCAGCTCGATCTCACGGGCGAACACCCCGACTTTGGCTCGGTGACCCTCCGGCAGTTGCTGGCGACGTGGGTCGTACACGATCTTGGGCACGTGACACAGATCGCGCGCGTGATGGCGAAGCAGTATCGACACGAGGTCGGCCCGTGGGTACCCTACCTGCCGGTGTTGCCCGATCACGAGGAGCCCCGCTCGTAGCGGTAGTTCAGCAGAACCTTGCCGTTCCTGAAGGCGCGCGTGCGCTCGAGCGCGAAACCAAGCGGCCCCTTCACCCCTTCGAACATCGTCCGCCCCGCGCCGAGCGCCACGGGACTCACGAGAATCTGGTACTCGTCGATCAACCCCTCGGGTGCGAGCTGCGCGATGATGCTGCCGCTGCCGAGGATCGCCATGCCGTCGCCCGGCGCCGCCTTGAGCTTCCTGACCTCGG
>Ga0335084_10002110_pt1 | contig 19029 bp, 19 predicted proteins | sample Lox_Sample_44_FD_206721 | JGI IMG/M metagenome (GOLD analysis project Ga0335084, IMG submission 206721) | Soil microbial communities from Loxahatchee National Wildlife Refuge, Florida, United States - Lox_Sample_4.4 | ecosystem: Environmental > Terrestrial > Soil > Wetlands | place: USA...
CAGATGTCGGGGGCTCCGCCGAGGGCCGCCTCGGCGGCCCAATAGGTGCCAGGCAGGGCCCGCCGGCCCTGGCGCCGCCAGTCGGCATGGCGCCGGGCGCGGTCGCTGGCGAGCGACCAGGCGGCGAGGAAGAGCTCCAGCCGGGGGCTGGCCCGGCACTCCCAGCGAGGCAGATCGCCGGCCCCCTCCGCGGGGGTCTTTCTCGGTCGGTGGGCAGCAGGTCGTGGGGCCATGGGTATAAATTCGATGGCTATCTAACTATGATTAGATAAACGTGAAACTCAGCCTCATCAAGCCCTAGGCTCGCCCCCGAGACGAGGCCAGGCCCCCGCAGCCTATCGGCTTGCCCCTCGGGCCTCGATCCCTATACTCCGCGCGGCTTTTCTCCGGGAGATCTTCTGTTCCATGCGCGCGACCATCAAGAAGGCTGTGCTCGCCTATTCCGGCGGCCTCGACACCTCCGTGATCCTGAAATGGCTGCAGGAGGCCTATGGCTGCGAGGTGGTGACCTTCACCGCCGATCTGGGCCAGGGCGAGGAGCTCGAGCCGGCGCGCAAGAAGGCGCTCCTTCTCGGCATCAAGCCCGAGAACATCTTCATCCAGGATTTGCGCGAAGAGTTCGTGCGCGACTTCGTCTTTCCGATGTTCCGCGCCAACGCGCTCTATGAGGGCCAATATCTGCTCGGCACCTCGATCGCACGGCCCTTGATCGCCAAGCACCAGATCGAGATCGCGAAGCTGACCGGCGCCGATGCCGTGGCGCATGGCGCCACCGGCAAGGGCAACGACCAGGTGCGCTTCGAGCTCAGCTATTACGCGCTCGAGCCCGGCATCAAGGTGATCGCGCCCTGGCGCGAATGGGACCTCACCAGCCGCACCAAGCTCATCGAGTTCGCCGAGAAGCATCAGATTCCGATCGCCAAGGACAAGCGCGGCGAGGCGCCCTTCTCGGTCGACGCCAACCTCTTGCACAGCTCGAGCGAGGGCAAGGTGCTGGAGGATCCCTGGGTCGAGCCGGACGAGATGGTCTATCAGCGCACCATCTCGCCCGAGGAGGCGCCGGACAAGGCGACCTATATCGAGGTCGAATTCGAGAAGGGTGACGCGGTCGCGATCGACGGCAAGCGGCTGTCCCCTGCAGCGCTCCTCACGCAGCTCAATATGCTGGGCAAGGCCAACGGCATCGGCCGGCTCGATCTGGTCGAGAACCGCTTCGTCGGCATGAAGAGCCGCGGCGTCTATGAGACGCCGGGTGGTACGATCCTCCATGCCGCCCATCGCGGCATCGAGAGCCTTACGCTCGACCGCGGCGCCATGCATCTCAAGGACGAGATCATGTCGCGTTATGCGGAGCTCATCTATAACGGCTTCTGGTTCGCGCCCGAGCGCGAGATGCTCCAGGCCTTGATCGACAAGAGCCAGGAGAATGTCGCCGGCACGGTCAGGCTCAAGCTCTACAAGGGCAACACCACCGTGGTCGGCCGCAAATCGCCCAAGAGCCTCTACAGCCTGCAGCATGTGACCTTCGAGGAAGATGCCGGCGCCTACGACCAGCGCGACGCCGCGGGCTTCATCAAGCTCAATGCGCTCAGGCTGCGGCTCTTGAAGAAGGGGCGGGGCTGAAGCGGATGGCCCGGGGCAGGGCGATCGAAGGCGGAATTCTCGTCCGTCCCGCCGAGACCGCGGACTTGCCCGTGTTGACCGGGCTGTCGCTCCAGTTCTTCGCCTATCTCAAGGCAACCGTGGCCGACGAGTTCTGGGCGGGGGCCGAGCCCGCACCCGATCTCGCTCACCGCGACTTCGAGACCGCGCTCGCGAAGGACGATCTCGTCCTGGTCGCATCACTCGCGGGCGTGCCCGTGGGCTATCTCCTGGGCCGCATCGAGCCCGCCTATGTACGCGAGTCGGCGATTGCGGCGATGGGCTACATCTCCCATTGCTTCGTGCGCGACGAGGCGCGCGGGCGCGGCGTCGCCACGGCGCTCGCCCATGCCGCCGAAGCCTGGTTCCAGGATCGCGGAATAAACTTCATCGAGCTCCGCTATAGTCTGGCCAACAAGGCGGCCGCTGCGGTCTGGGCGAAGCTCGGTTACGCCCCGCAGCGCCTGACCTGCCGCAAATCGCTGCGCCCTGCCGGCAACCTCCAGCACGAACCGAGGCCGCCATGATCCTGACCACGACCAACAGCATCGAAGGCTTCAAGATCCGCGACTATCGCGGAATCGTCACCGGCGAAACCATCGTCGGCGCCAACATCTTCCGCGATCTCATGGCCTCGATCACCGATATCGTCGGCGGGCGCTCGGGAGCCTACGAGAATGCACTCAAGGGTGCCCGCGAAACGGCGTTCCGCGAGATGGAGTCCGAGGCCAAGGAAGCCGGCGCCAACGCCATCATCGGGGTCGATATCGATTATCAGGTGGTCGGCAAGGATGGCAGCATGCTGATGGTGAGCGTCAGCGGCACGGCGGTCGTGATCGAGTAGGGAGAAAGATCTCACCCCCTTCCCAGCCGTCGAAGGCGGCGTGCGGGAGGGGGTGAGATTCATTCCGCCTAAATCGTCACGCCCCGCTGGCGGCAGGCGGCGGTGACGGTGTTCTGCAGCAGCACGGCGATGGTCATCGGGCCGACGCCGCCTGGCACCGGCGTGATGGCGCCCGCATGCTTTGCGGCCTCGGCGAAGGCAACGTCGCCCACGAGCTTGCCCTTGCCGTCCGGTCCGGTGATGCGGTTGATGCCTACATCGATCACCGTGGCGCCGGGCGCCACCCAGTCGCCGCGCACCATCTCGGGTCGGCCGACGGCGGCGACCAGGATCTCGGCGCGGCGGCATTCGCCGGCGAGATCGCGGGTTTTGGAATGGGCGATGGTGACCGTGCAGCTCTCGCCCAGCAGCAATTGCGCCATCGGCTTGCCGACGATGTTGGAGCGGCCGACCACCACCGCGCGCTTGCCGGTGAGATCGCCCAGCCGATCCTTGAGCAGCATCAGGCAGCCCAAGGGCGTGCAGGGCACCAGCGCCTGACCGCCGGTCGCGAGCCTGCCGGCATTGACGACATGGAAGCCGTCCACATCCTTGGCCGGGTCGATCGCGTCGAGCACGGCCTGCGGATCGATCTGCTTGGGCAGCGGCAGCTGCACCAGGATGCCGTTGACGGCCTTGTCTTCGTTGAGGCGCTTCACCAGCGCCAGCAGCTCGCCCTGTGAGGTCGAGGCCGGCAGCTTGTGCTCAAAGGAGGCCATGCCGACCTCGACCGTCTGCGCCGCCTTGTTGCGCACATAGACCTTGCTCGCGGGGTCCTCACCGACCAGCACCACGGCCAGGCCCGGAATGAAGCCATGCTTCTCCTTGAGGCCGGCGATCTGGGTGGCGAGGCGGCGGCGCAAGCCCTCGGCAAACGCCTTGCCGTCGATGATGTTGCTCATGCTCTCTTGCTTTCCTCGATGTCGAACAATTCCAGTGGCACCGCGTCAGGCGCCGGTCAGGGGCTCGCGCCGTGGCGGGCGAGCCAGTCGGTGAGCTGCGCCTCCAGCGCGATCGGGTCGCCCGCCAGATGCAGCAGCTTGCGCCGCTCGGTCGCGCCGCCCTCGAGCGTGATGCGGCCGCGGGCGATGCGCCATTCCTTGGCGAGAAGCTCGATCAGCGCCTCGTTGGCGCGACCCTTCTCGGGCACCGCGGTGACCGCAACCTTGAGCGTCACCGAGCCATCCGCTTCTGCCGCCAGCCCGTCGATCGCGCTGCGCCGCGCCTTGGGCGTCAACCGCACCCGCAAGCGCAAGCCGTCCGACACGGCGGCGAAGGGCCGGAGCAAAGTCGGGCACCCTCAGAAGACGTACCAGAACAGCAGGCTGCGGATGAAGAAGAGCAGAAGGAGCAGCACCACCGGCGACAGATCGAGCCCGCCCACCGTCGGCACGACCCGCCGGATCGGCCGCAACGCCGGCTCGGTCAGTCGGTAGAGCACGTCGCCCACCTGATAGACGAAGCGGTTGCGCGTATTGACGACGTTGAAGGCCACCAGCCAGCTCATGATGGCGCTGCCGATCACGACCCAGATATAGAGCCTGATCACGATATCGACGATGCTTGCAAACGGATTCATCGGGCGGCCGCTGCCTCCGGGCTTGGCGAAAAACCGGCGAGGAGGCTATCGGCCTAGGCGCGCCCGCGCAAGGGTGGCGGGACCATCGGTCGCGCCCGCTCGACCCGCGCCAAGCGCCTGGAATCGCTGGGCTCGGGCACCGTTCCGGTAACCCCCTCTTAAGCCTCTTGCCCTTGACAGGGAGGGGTCGTCTTCCCATAGTCCCCGCCGTTCGGCGGCGGGGCTGTAGCTCAGATGGGAGAGCGCCTCGTTCGCAATGAGGAGGTCAGGGGTTCGATTCCCCTCAGCTCCACCAGCCGCCGATCCTCCCTGACATCGATGGTGGAATTGAGGACGGCGGCGCCCTTTCTTGCTAATCCCCTCCACCGGAACGGGGAAGGGCGAGGGAGGGGGCTGCTCGGTAACAGAGCCGCTCAGCTGCGAGTACCGAGCAGCCCCCTCCCTGACCCTCTCCCTGAAGGGAGAGGGGACGCCGCCCGCTCAGATCGGCGTCGGGGTCGGGATCTCGGGCTTGGGTTCGTCGCGGCGACCCGTCGAGACGATCGGCCGGTCGCGCAAATGGTGCGTCAGTTGCCATTCGAAGGCGCGGAAGCCCCAGGCGATCAGATAGGTCAGCGCCAGATAGATCAGCGCGATGGTGATGAAGATCTCATAGGGCGCGAAGCTCCGCGCGATGATGACGCGCGCCACGCCGGTCAGATCCATGAGCGTCACCACGCTGGCGAGCGAGCTCGCCTGCAGCATGAAAATGACCTCGTTGGAATAGGCCGGCAATACGAGTTGCAAAGCGCGCGGCAGGATGATGCGCCGATAGCGCAAGGCCCAGGACATGCCGCAGGCCTTCGCCGCCTCGACCTCGCCATGGGGCACGGCCTGAATGGCACCCCGGAAGATCTCGGTGACATAGGCCGCGGTATTGAGCACGAAGGCCAAGAGGCAGCACCAATAGCCCTCGCGGAAGAAGGCCCAGAGGACGGTATGCTTGATCCACTGGAACTGTCCCAGCCCGTAATAAATCAGGAAGATCTGCACCAGGAGCGGCGTGCCGCGGAAGAAGTAGGTGTAGGCATAGATCGGTCCCGACAGCCAGGGCTTGCCCGAAGCCCGCATGATCGCGAGCGGCACGGCGATGATCAGGCCGATGATGAGCGAGATCGCCACCAGCTCGATGGTGAGGAGTAGCCCGTCAAACAGCGCCGGCAGGCTGTTCCAGATGAGCTGCAGGTCGAACACCGCATTGATGCGCTGCCAGAGATCGGGAGTTTCGGTTTCCATGAGCCCTGCCGGTTCCATGGCTCAGGCGCGCCGGACGCCGACATTGGCGCGCTTCTCCGCCCAATGCCGTCCGTAGTCCGAGATCGCGGTGAAGACGAGATAGATGAAGGCAGCGCTGATGAAGAAGGTGAAAGGCTCGCGCGTGGGCGCCTTGGCAAGGTCGGCCTTGCGCGTCAGCTCCTCCACGCCGATCACCGACATGAGCGAGGTCGCCTTCAGCAGCACCAACCAGACATTGCCGAGGCCCGGGATCGCAAAGCGCCAGACCTGGGGCAGGCGGATGCGCCAGAAAATCTGCCGGCGGTTCATGCCGCAGGCCATGGCCGCCTCGATCTGGCCCTTGGGCACTGCCTGGAAGGCGCCGCGGAAGGTCTCGGTCGCATAGGCGCCGTAGATGAAGCCGATCACCAGCACGCCGGCGACGAAGGCGTTGATGTCGATCGGCTCCTCGCGGCCGAACAGCTTTGCCGCATGTTGCAGAAGCACCGTGCCGCCGTAATAGATCAGCAGCAGCAGCACCAACTCCGGCACGCCGCGAATGATCGTGGTGTAGAGGTCGGCGAGCCGGCGGGCCCAGCGGAAGCGCGACAGCTTGCCGAGCGCACCGATCAGGCCCATCGCAATGGTGAGCGCCATCGCCAACACAGCGACGATGATCGTCATCTGTGCGCCTTCGATCAGGAAATGTCCGTAGCCCTTATAATCGAACATCGGTCGGCGGCGGCTTCTCTCTGGGCGCGGCGCCCCTTGAAACGGAGCGCCGCCGGGAGCGACGAACCCCCAGCGGCGCCTGCTATCGTCGAGCCTAGACGACCTTGTCAGTCGCCATAGACGTCGAAGTCGAAATACTTGTCGTTGATCTTCTTGTAGGTGCCGTCGGCGCGCAGATCGAGGATCGCCTGGCTCAGCGCGTCGCGCAGCTTGCTGTCCTCCTTGCGCACGCCGATGCCCGCGCCCTCGCCCAGCAGGCCGCCGACATAGCCCTTGCCCATGATGGCGTAGTCGGCGCCGCCTTCCTGCTTCAGGATGCCGGCCTGCAGCGCCAGGATGTCGTCCATGCGCGCATCGAGCCGGCCGCTCATGAGGTCGAGATTGGCGTTGTCGGCCGTGTCATAGACCACGATCTCGGCGCCGGGGAAGTTCGCGCGCGCGAAGTTCTCGTGGATGGTCGCGCGCTGCACGCCGATCTTCATGCCCTTCATGCTGGCCGGGTCGATATGGCCGTCGGCGCCGATCTTGATCTTGGAATCCTTGCGCGCGACGATCACGGCCGGCGTGTTGTAGTACTTGCCGGTGAAGTCGATCTTCTGCTTGCGCTCCTCGGTGATCGACATCGAGGCGACGATGGCGTCGTATTTCTTCGCGAGCAGGCCCGGGATCATGCCGTCCCAGTCCTGCTTGATAATGGTGCATTCGGCCTTGATCTTCGCGCATAGCGCCTTGGCGATATCGACGTCGAAGCCCTGCAGCGATCCGTCGTCGGCGACGAAGTTGAACGGCGCGTAGGCCCCTTCGGTCGCGATCGTGATCTTCATGGAATCGGCCGAGGCCGAGACGGTGGCAAATGCCAGCGCCGCGGCCGCGAGCGTCAGGGTCAGCATTCTCTTCACGGGCAAGTCTCCCTTCTGGTTGTCGGAGAGCATGGCTCTCCGGATTGGATCTCGGTATCCGCCCTACTGCAGCCGGCTGGCCAGGAACTGCCGGCAGCGTTCGGAACGGGGGTCTTTGAACAGTTTCGAGGGCGGCCCCTGCTCCTCGACACGGCCTTGATGCAGGAACAGCACTTCGGTCGCGACCTCGCGGGCGAAACCCATCTCGTGCGTCACCACGATCATGGTGCGCCCCTCGTCGGCGAGTTGGCGCATCACCTTGAGCACCTCGCCGACCAGCTCGGGGTCGAGTGCGGAGGTCGGCTCGTCGAACAGCATCACCTGCGGCTCCATGGCGAGCGCGCGGGCGATGGCGGCGCGTTGTTGCTGGCCGCCGGAGAGATGGGCCGGATAGTAGTCGCCCTTGTCGCCGATGCCGACCTTGTTGAGGAGCGCCACCGCACGGTCCTTGGCCTCGGCCTTGGGCACCTTGAGCACATGGACCGGGGCTTCCATCACGTTTTCGAGCACGGTCATATGCGACCAGAGATTGAAGCTCTGGAACACCATGCCGAGGCGCGAGCGGATGCGGTCGACCTGCTTGGAATCCTCCGGTACCGCGTGGCCTTGCCGGGCGGGGCGCATGCGGATCAGCTCGCCGCCGACAAAGACGCGGCCGGAGTCGGGCGTTTCGAGCAGATTGATGCAGCGCAGAAACGTGCTCTTGCCCGAACCGCTGCTGCCGATCATCGCAATCACGTCGCCGACCTTGGCCGACAACGATACGCCCTTCAGAACTTCGATTTCGCCGAACCGCTTATGCAGGTCCTCGACGACAAGGGCGGGTGTTGGATCACCCATTCATGCCTCTGCTTTCGTCGGTATCCACTCCCTATCGAAATTCAAGGTAGTCGGGCCAATCCGCCTTTGCCAAGGAGAAAACCGTCCCCCTCGGACCCTGCCGTGCCGCCGCGTCGCCAACGCGCGCCGCGCCGCTGCTCGGAGCCGCTGGAATCCTTCAAGAAAAGGTCGGAAACGTCCGTATTGCTCGGCATATTCGGTCTTGGCCGGCCGGCCAGGAATGGCCATGGCGAGACGCGGGCGGTCTCAAACGGCGAGGGCCGCGCGCACCAGCTCGTGGAAGTAGCGCACGCCGTCCTCGTGGCGCGGGCTGAGCGGGCCCCGATCGTAGCGGCCGGCGTCGAGATTGCCCTGGGCCGTCTCGCAGATGCCGAAATCTTCGCGCACGATGGCGCAGTTGGTCTCGATCGTGCGCCGGCGCGCCTCCGCACCCTCCGCTGCCACATCCCGGAAGTAGAAGTTGTAGACGAGGCGCGAGCGCTTCGGGTCGATGGGCAGGATGCGCGAGGTGTTCATGCCATCGGGATAGACCGAGAGCGTCATGTTGGGGAAGCACCAGGTCCAGACGCCGCCATAGATCGAGGTCGCCTTCTGCGGCGCCTCCATCACCACGATCCGGTTGCGCCCCGTGGTGCGGAAATTCTCCATATCGACCATCGCATTCAGGCCGGCATGAATGCCGGGGATGTGATAGCCCTCCACGAAATTGTCGGTGTAGGTCTTCCAGTTGCAGGCGATGTCGAACACTTCCTCGCGCACGAAGGTGAAGCCCTCCATCGGATAAGGCGCGCATTCGTCGATGAGATCGCCCAAGGCCGCCTCGAGGGGGCCTGCCTCCATGTTGAGATTGACGAAGACCAGGCCGCGCCAGGTCGCGACCTTCACCGGAAAGAGGCCGTAGTCCTTCTTGTCGAACCAATCGGCCTCGCCGAAGGCGGGCGTGCGGCGGAGATTGCCGTCGCTGTCATAGACCCAGAGGTGATAGCGGCAGCGCAGCACGTCGCAATGGCCGCGGCCCTCGTCGAGCAAGGGTCCTGCGCGGTGGCGGCAGACATTGTGGAAGCCCTTGAGGGCACCTTCCCGATTGCGGATGACGAAGACGCGCCAGCCCAGGATCTCGATCGCCATATAGTCGCCGGGCTTCTGCAGCGCCGAGAGGGGCCCCGCGAGCTGCCAGCTCTTGGCGAAGATACGCGCCCGCTCGGCGGCGAAGATCTCGGGATCGGAGTACCAGGCGCCCGGAAGGGTGAGGACCGGCTGGCCCTTGGTGGCGATGGTCTGGTCCGGCATGGCGAGGAAACTCCGACGCTGTCTCCCCGGAAGCTAATCGGCTGGCCGAGGGCGGGCAAGAGCGCTGCCATCAGCATTTGTCCCCTCCGCCGTCTTCGGGGGGCATATACACAAGTGAGGGGACTGTCTTTTGCGTCATGCCGGCTTCAGGGTGGCCTCCATATGTGGACGGCCCCCTGCTTGCAAGAAGAGACTGAGGGAAGAGATCGGCTGCTTGCGGTCCATATGTCCGGCCTGTTGGTGCGGTCGGTTGGACCGCTGGCCCAGATGGGTTCCGTGGATCGAGCCCCTAACATGAACGCGACGCCGTGAGCGAAGCGCCATGGATGCCGACGGGTTCTCCCGATCCTCGGATCGACCGATCACCATCTCCTCGTTCTTCAGCAAGCATCCTGTCCGGCGACGCGGTCTAGGTCAGGCTCGGGCGCTGGTAGGTTTCTCCCGACATCATCACGGCTCAGGCGATGCGGGCAGTCTTGTTGGCCCGGGCGACGGCCACCAGCTTCTTGGGTTTACGGGCGAGCAAGGCCAGCAACCAGGGTGAGCCGCGCCCGGGCTTGGCGTGCCGGACGAGGGTGGTAGCGCCGGCCACCAGCAGGCTGCGTAAGGTCTCATCCCCGGCCCGGGTGATGACGCCGAGGCGCTGGCGGCCTGCGGTCGAGTGGTCCTTGGGCGTGAGGCCGAGCCAGGCGGCGAAGTGGCGCGCCGATTGGAACTGGCCGGGATCGGCGACCTTCATCGCCAGGGCGGTGGCAGTGATCGGCCCGATGCCGGGGATCGTCGCCAGCTGGCGGCTGCGGGGGTCGCTGCGATGCCAGGCCATGAGCTTGGCCTCGAGTGCCCGGATCTTCTTCCCCAGGTTCTCCAACTGATCGGCGAGCGATGTGAAGAGCTCGCCGGCCAGTGCCGGGACGCCCTCATCGCCCTTGATCTCGCTCAGCAGCTCCTTGATCCCGTCTGGCCCCTTGGCGCTGACGATCCCGAACTCGGCCGCATGGCCGCGGATGGCGTTCACCAGCATCGTGCGCCGCTTGATCAGAAGCTCTCGTCCGCCGTGCAACATCAGCGCCGCCTGGTTTTCCGCCGTCTTCACTGGCACGAAGCGCATCGAAGGCCGGCTCATGGCCTCGCAGATCGCCTCCGCGTCGGCCGCGTCGTTCTTACCCCGCTTCACATAGGGCTTCACATACTGGGGTGGCAGCAGCAGGACCTTATGCCCCAGCTCCTGCAACAACACCCCGCGCAAGTGCCTTGACTGGCGCAGCCCCGCCGAACTCTTCTGGCAGCAGGTGTTGCACTTGGAGTGTGAATCCACCTCCCCGCCTTCGCGGGGATGACGAACGAGTGAACCTGCCTACCCTGAGAGATGTGTATATGCCCTCGCCCTTGCGGGGGAGGGGATGAGGTGACTCCTTCTCTCGCCTACAGCCACCGTGACGGCAGCAGCTCCTGCTCGAAGGGGAAGGTCGAGAGTAGCTGATAGCCGGTCTCCGTCACGACGATCTGCTGCTCGAGCTTGACGCCCTCGAGCCCGCCGACCTCGCCCATATAGCTCTCGATGCAGATGGTCATGCCGGCCTCGAGCACGCCGTCATAGCCGCCCTTCTCGTAATCCTGCGCATAGATGCTGGCGGGATATTCGTCGGCGAGCCCCACGCCATGGAACACGACCGAGTAGCGGTTGGGCGCGCAGCGTTCCGGCAGCCTGAAGCTCTTCTCCGAGAACTCGCGGAAGCCGATCCCGGCCTTCACCAGATCGAGATTGGTGTGGATCTGCTCATAGGCGAGGCCATAGAGCCGGCGCTGCTCGTCGCTCGGCTTGCCGTGGCCGCAGAAATAGGTGCGCGAGATGTCGGCGCAGTAGCCGAAGGGGCCGATCAGGTCGGTGTCGAAGCTCACCAGCTCGCCCGAGCGGATGACACGGTCGCTCGATTCCTGAAACCAGGGATTGGTGCGCCCGCCCGAGGTGAGCAGGCGCGTCTCGATCCATTCGCCGCCGGCCGCGATGTTGGCCTGATGCAGCAGCGACCAGAGCTCGTTCTCGGTCATGCCCGGCTTCAGCGCCTCGCGCATGCGCGCCATGCCGGTCTCGCAGGCCGTGACCGAGACGGCCATGCAGGCCAGCTCCTCGTTCGACTTGATCGCGCGCGCCAGCTCGCAAACGGCCTGGCCTTCGACGATATCGATGCCGGCGGCCTCGAGAAGGTGGGTCCCGACCGGGTCCAGCTTGTCGATGGCAAGGCGCCGGTTCTTGCCGCCATGCTTCTGCACCAGACCCAGGATCTCGTCTGACCAGTGTTTGGCAAATTCCTCGAGCCGGGAACCGCCGCCGAAGAAGGTCCAGCCGACGGCCGGTCTCACCTCGGCAATGGTCTCGAGCCCGTCGGAGAGATGCTCGCAGTTATGGAAATCGAACAGGGTGATCGGCCCCTCGGTCGGGACGAAGCAGTAGCGGACCGCGTTATGCAGGGTCCAGACCGCCATGTTCCGGCTGCCGGTGGCGTAACGGATATTGATCGGGTCATAGAGCAGCGCGCCCATGCAGTCGCGCTTCTTCAATTCCGCGCGCAGGCGCCCGAGCCGATAGGCGCGCAAGCCGCGCATATCCAGCAGCGCCTCGCTATCGATGGCATCCAGAATCGGCGTCTTGCGGGCGCGGCGGATATCGGGGTCGAGCGATTTCAGGCGGGATTTCGGGCCGGCGGAATCGGGCGCCATCGGGGCTGGGTTCCTCTCTCAGGTCTCGCCCGGTTGGCTCCGAGCTCGGTCGCGCCCATTCAATCCTGCGGGAGGGGCCGGCGTCCAGCGGGGATAGGTAGAGGGTCGCGCATGTCGCCGAAGTCATCGATGCGCGAGAGCAAGTAAAGGAAGCGGGCCATACGAAAAACTTCACCCCCTTCCCTTGCGGGAGGGGGTGGGGGAGGGGTGATGCCGCGCGAGGCACTGGCAATATTATATGCCTTTGGTGTTGTTCGCGACCGTCTCCGTCCACACGTCTCGGCTGCTGACATCTTGAAGTCCATCGAGGAAGCCATGCAACTCGCAGCCAAGTCGGAGCTCAATGCCTGTATGGCCTGATTGGGTGCGCAAGTGTGGTCGGCATTCGTGCCCTTGTCGCCCCTCCCCCTACCCCCTCCCGCAAGGGAAGGGGGTGAGTATTTCTTGCGGCCTTTCGTGACCTGATCGCTTCAGGAATGCCGCTTGGGCTCGCGCGAAAGGCCGCGCTCCTCGAGCGCCTTCAGATAGCGCGTCCAGAGTTCTTGCTGATTGGCACCCAGCTCATAGAGATAAGCCCAGCTGTAGATGCCGGTCTCGTGGAGATCGTCGAACTTGATGCGCACCGCATAGTTGCCGACCGGCTCCAGTGCGAGGATCCCGACATGGGCACGTCCGGCCAGGATCTGCTTCTGGCTCGGCCCATGTCCCTGGACCTCGGCAGATGGGCTTTCGACCCGGAGAAACTCGGCCGGATAGCGGAAGGAGCGGCCATCGTCGAAATCAATCTCGAGCGCGCGCTCGTCCTTCTTGAGGCGGATTTCGAGAGGCCAGTGCTCGGCGCCGAACCGTTCGCTCATCGTCGATGCGCTCGCCTGCCCACAGGGCCGACCGTGGGCCGGGCCATCAGCGTTGGCTGTCCTCGTCCAGCGACCGCGCCTCGTCCGCGAGCATGATCGGAATCCCCTCGCGGATCGGATAGGCGAGCCCCGCCTTGCGGCTGATCAGCTCCTGATGCTCGCGGTCATATTCGAGCGGACCCTTGGTGACCGGGCAGACCAGGATCTCCAGGAGCTTGGGATCGACCTCGTAGCGCCGCTCGGGCGTCTTGCGTTCAGCCATGACGGTCTCGCGATTCCTCGTGGAACTAATGACGTGCCGCCTCGCCGGAGGAACCGCTGCCGGTTCCGCCCAGAAGCGCCATCTCGATTAGCGCCGTTAGCACCCGGCCGCGTTCGGTCGCGGTGCCGGCTTCAAGCAGCGCCTGCTTTTCCTGCGGCTCGAACGGGCAGACCATGGCGAGCGAGGTGATCAGCGCGGAATCCGTCGTGCGCTCGATCTGCTCCCAGTCGGCCTTGATGCCCTGCTGGTGGAAGAAACCCTTGAGCGCGCGCAAGAGCCGCGCGCGATCGAGCTCGAGCGACGGGCTCTCCGCCATGTCCTCCGTGAAGGGCGTGAAGTCGGCCCGCACCCGGCGATATCCCCATTGGCCCGGCCGCTCGTCGGCGACGCGGAAGCGTGCGATGCCGGCCAGCGTGATCAGATAGCGGCCATCGTCGGTCTCGCTGAAGGCGGTGATGCGCCCGGCGCAGCCCACCTGCTGCAGTGCCGGCGCATGGCCCGGCCGCTCCAGCTCGGCCGGCTGGATCATGCCGATGATCCGGTCGCCCTTGATGGCGTCGCGCGTCATGGCGAGATAGCGCGGCTCGAAGATATTGAGCGGCAGTCGCCCGCCCGGCAGCAGCAACACGCCCGCCAGCGGAAACACCGGAATCTCGGCCGGCAACTCCTCGAAAGCGGGATCGAACGGCCCGCGCGCCATCGTCTTACGAAAACATCAAGGACGACAGGCGCCGGCGGGCCGACAAGGTCAGCGGATCGGTCGGGCCCAGCGCCTCGAAGATCTTGACTATCTGCTTGCGTGCCGCGTCCTCGTTCCAGCCGCGATTGCGGCGGAACAGCTCAAGCAGCTCGTCCAGCGCCGGCTCGGTCTGGCCGCCGCCATAGAGCGCCAGCGCCAGGTCATAGCGCGACTGATGGTCGTTGGGATCTTTGGCCAGCTTGGCCTTCAGCTCCTCCAGGCCGCCTTGCTTCTGGCCCGCCTGCTCGGCGAGCTCGAGGGCGGCGCGCGCCGCCGCGATCGCCTTGTCGTTCGCCTGATTGGCCGGTGCCTTGGCGAGCTGGGCGCGTGCCGCTTTGAGGTCGCCGGCCTTCACCAGGCAACGCACCAGGCCACCGATCGCCGCCAGATTCTCGGGCTCATGCTGCAGCACCTGTCCGAAGATTGCGCTGGCGGTGGCGGCATCGCCTTCCTTGAGCGCGGCCTCGGCATGCTCCAGCGCCTCGTCGATCGGCGAGGGGCCGGCCGCGGCACCCGCCGTCTTGGCGAGGCGCTGCACGAACTGCTTCACCTGGCTTTCGGGCTGCGCGCCCATGAAGCCGTCCACGGGCCGGCCCTGGAAGAAGGCATAGACGGCGGGGATCGACTGGATGCGAAGCTGGCCGGCGACCGCCGGATTCTTGTCCACGTCGATCTTCACCAGCTTGACCGCGCCCTTGGCCTCCTGCACCGCCTTCTCGAGCATGGGGCCGAGCTGCTTGCAGGGGCCGCACCAGGTGGCCCAGAAATCGACGATCACCGGCACTGTCATCGAGGCATCGATGACGTCGGCCATGAAATGCTCGTCGCTGCTGTCCTTGACCGCGGCCGCGGCGCCATTGGCTTGAGCCGGCGCCTTACCCTGGCCGATAAGCGTCTCCATGATCGATTTTCCTATGGTTCCGAATTTGCGAAGATAAATGGCGTTTTGTGAAGCATCTGGCAACCCCGCCCGGAGATAGCCGGGTCGCGCTTCATGGGCCGGAATTGGTCTTAACCCGGTTGGCGCCAAGGCCGGGCTGCCGGCGCCGGGAAATGCCGGCTCAGAGATCGAGATAGATTGGCTTGTGGCCGCAGGCTTCGATGAAGCGCAGCAGCCCGCTCGGTGCCAAGGACAGGGTCATGTCGTTGGTCAGGGGATGGCAGTGGAGCGGGTTCATCGACAGCAGGGCCCGATCCAGGACCGGCTGCACCTGATGCGCCTTGTCATTGATGAGGGCCAGCGGCGTCACCGATCCCGGCAGCACCCCCAGATAGGTCATGAGTCGATCCGGGCTGCCGAAGGAGAGCTTGTCGGTGCCGATCAAGGGCGCCAGCGCCTTCAGATCGATGCGCCGGGTCTCCTCCACCACGACCAGCCACATCCGGTCGCCCTTCTTGTTGCGCAGGAACAAGTTCTTGATGTGGCCACCAGGCAGGTCGCCGCGCAGCGCCTGGGATTCCTCGACCGTGAAGACGGGCGCGTGGCGGTGAACCTCGACCTCGATGCCGAGATCGGCGAGGCGCTGGATCACGGCCTCCGGGCTGGTCGGCAGGCGGGTGGCGGTGCTGGCGTCGGACATGGCGATGGTTCGATGGCGGGATGTGGCGAGGGGTTGACTGGGGCGCCAGTCTTAGGGGCAGCCGGTACCGCCGGCAACCCCGAGGGCCTCTGGGGTTCGGCGCGAGGGCCCGGGATGGGGCCGAAAATGGCGGATTTCCGCGGGCTCGGGACAAGCGGCCGCATCTTAAGCCCCTGGCAACCGCAGGCTTGCAATGCTGACTCCGGTCGCTATTATCTGGCGCCCTTGGCGAGGCGGGCCTTTGAATGAGGGCCGGCGTCGCCAAGTACCCAAACGGATGCGGGCGTAGCTCAGGGGTAGAGCACAACCTTGCCAAGGTTGGGGTCGAGGGTTCAAATCCCTTCGCCCGCTCCAGTTTCTCCCTGCAAACGAGCAGAGATCAGGGCTGGCTTGGCCCTGGCGGTCATCCCCATAGCGGGGCGCCGGCAGCGCTGGTTCTGTGCGATTCCGGCCCAGCGGCCTCAGCCCTGAAAAACGTCAGCAGAGCTGCCGGTTTTTTAACCACAAATAACCGGACCCTGCCGCCGGTTCGGCGTGGCCGCGGCACAAAATCACTCCTGAATCCGGCCCTTTTCGCCCTTTCCCAGAGCCCCTCGCGCCGGGCGGCGATGGTTCCACGCTGATGCCTATTTTTCACTGTCATTTCATTGATTTGTCTCAAAATTTTCGAGTTGAAACTTGGTGCCTTCCAGGAAGGACACGCGCCAGTGACCCAGCCAATTCGCCGCTGCAACCTGCCCGTGTGACGCGCCCATGCTGGCCATCCGCATGGCGCGCTTCTTTTCGCTCGATCCCTCGACGGTCCCTGCGCCGATCGAGATCGAGTGGGCACGGTTTGATGGAATCGCACCGGTGCAGACGGCGTCGACCGCTCCGCATGTCGTCACGATCGACGCGCCGGAGCCCGGTCAGTCGATCGGGATCGACGTCGCCGCGGACGTCACGCTCCAGTTCACCTTCGATCTCAGCGGCGCCCGCGTCGAGCGGGTCGATGACACGATCCGCGTGGATCTGCCGAACAAGGGCGTCATCACGCTGTTCGGCGCGCGGATTGCCGAATCGCTGAGCAACGGCGACGGCGATATCGAATCGATTCTTGGCAGCCTTTCCTACCATTCCGACGACCCCTCGAGTTCGAGCGCGTCTCACGGGCACCTGTTCCAGCGTTGGTCGCAGGACGGGATCGCGATCGAGCCGATCGATCCCTTGCATGACACGGAGGCAGCACCGCCCCTCCTATCGAGCCCGCTCACCGGGACATCGCTCAGCTACCGGGAGTCCAGCGGGCCGCCTGAACTCCTCGATCACAACACACGACATGGAGCGATTCCGGCCGACAATCATCCGGTCGGCGTGAACGACGCCTTCACAATGGCCGAAGATGGCAGCCTCAGCGTCGCCGCACCGGGGGTTCTGAGCAACGATACAGTCAGTGTCGGCAACAGCGCGGTGGCGGCGCTGCTGATCGGACCGGCCCACGGCATTCTCGTTCTCAACAGCGACGGGAGTTTCGACTACACGCCGAACGCCGACTTCAACGGCACCGACAGCTATAGCTACAGGCTGACCGAAAGCGGAAGGATGGGCACGGCGACGGTGGCGGTCTCCGTCAACGCCGTGGCCGATATCGTCGCCGACGCTGCCGCGACGAACGAGGACACGTCGCTCACCACGGCGGTCCTGGCGAACGATGGTTTCGAGGACCCGGCCCGCCGGCTTACCTCCTTCACCCAGGGCGCCCACGGCACGGTCACGAGGGACGACAACGGCACCGCCCTCGACCTGACCGACGACAAGCTGATCTATACGCCGCGCACCGATTTCCACGGCAGCGACAGCTACAGCTACACCGTGATCAGCGGTGGCGTGACCGAGACGGCAACGGTGTCGGTGACAGTGGGCGCCGTCGCCGACATTGCGGCCGACGTCGCGGCGACCCATGAGGACACGGCGGTGACCACGGCGGTGCTGGCGAACGATACCTTTGAGGACCCGTCGCGCCGGCTGACCTCATTCACGCAAGCGGCCCATGGCACGGTGACACGCGACACCAACGGCACGGCGGCCGATCTCACCGACGACAAGCTGATCTATACGCCCAACGCCGACTTCAACGGCAGCGACAGCTACCAATACACCGTGACCAGCGGTGGCGCGACCGAGTCGGCAACGGTATCGGTCTGGGTGAACGCGACAGACAACATCGTCACGGACAGCGGGACGACGAGCGAGGACATGGCGGTCACCATGGACGTTCTGGCGAACGACATGTTCGTGGACCCGGGGCGCCAGCTGAGCTCGTTCACGCAAGCCGCCCACGGCACGGTGATGCGCGACGACAACGGCACGGCGGCCGATCTCACCGACGACAGGCTCACCTACACGCCGGACCCCGACTTCAACGGCGCCGACGGTTACGTCTACATCGTGACCAGCGGGGGCGTGACGGAGGCGGCGACAGTATCGGTGACCGTGAATGCCGGAGCCGATGGCGCGGCTGACAATGCCGCGACGAACGAGGACATGTCGGTCACCACGGCGGTGCTTGCGAACGACACGTTCGAGGATCCATCCCGCCAACTGACCTCGTTCACGCAGGCTGCCCACGGAACGGTGGCGCGCGACAACAACGGCACCGCGCTCGACCTCAGCGACGACAGGTTGGTCTACACGCCGAATGCCGACTTCAATGGCACCGACAGCTACAGCTATACCGTGACCAGCGGCGGGACCACAGAAACGACGGTGGTGTCGGTCACGGTAAACGCGGTTGCCGACATCATGGCCGACAGCGCGACAACGACCGAGGACATGGCGGTCGCCACGGCGGTTCTGGCGAACGACACGTTCGAAAATGCCGCGCCCCAACTGGCTTCGTTCACGCAAGCCGCGCATGGCACTGTGACGCGGGATGACAACGGCACCGCGCTCGACCTCAGCGACGACAGGCTGGTCTATACGCCGAATGCCGACTTCAGCGGCGCCGACAGCTACAACTACACCGTGACCAGCGGCGGGGTCGCGGAGACCGCGACCGTATCGGTGACGGTCAATCCCGTGGCCGACATCCTGGCCGATAGCGCGACGACGAGCGAGGATGGCGCCATCGCCACGGCGGTACTGGCGAACGACAGCTTCGAGGATCCGGCGCGACAGCTGACCTCGTTCACGCAAGCCGCCCACGGCACGGTGACCCGCGATACGAACGGCACGGCAGCCGATCTTACCGACGACAAGCTCATTTATACGCCGAATGCCGATTTCAACGGGACCGACAGCTACCAATACACCATAACCAGTGGCGGCGCGCTGGAGACGGCGACGGTATCGGTGACGGTCAACGCCATCGCCGATATCGCGGCCGACGGCGCGACAACGAACGAGGATGCCGCCGTCACCACGGCGGTGCTCGCGAACGATATGTTCGAAGATCCAGCGCGCCAACTGACCTCGTTCACGCAAGCCGCCCACGGCACGGTGACGCGGGACGACAACGGCACGGCAGCCGATCTTACCGACGACAAGCTGGTCTACACGCCGAATGCCGATTTCAATGGCACCGACAGTTACAGCTATTCCGTCACCAGCGGCGGTGTGACGGAAGCGACGACGGTGTCTATCACAGTGGCCGCAGTCGCCGATATCGTGGCCGACAATGCCATGGCGAATGAGGATACGGCTATCACGACGGCCGTGCTGGCGAACGACATGTTCGAGGACGCATCGCGCCAGCTGACTTCGTTCATGCAGGCCGC
>Ga0335084_10002111_pt1 | contig 19028 bp, 17 predicted proteins | sample Lox_Sample_44_FD_206721 | JGI IMG/M metagenome (GOLD analysis project Ga0335084, IMG submission 206721) | Soil microbial communities from Loxahatchee National Wildlife Refuge, Florida, United States - Lox_Sample_4.4 | ecosystem: Environmental > Terrestrial > Soil > Wetlands | place: USA...
GAGGGTCACCTTCGCTCGCACGGCGTCGAGGATGAGCGGCATGAGGTTGTCGCGGCCGCCCGCGGCCCGAACCACGGCCTCGAGCGCGCGCTCCGCAGCCCCGGCGTCGCGGGTGCGCCTGAGCCGGTCCAGGCGCTCGGCCATCGCCGCGCCGACCGAGGGATCGATCTGGAAAAGGCCGCTGGGCGGCGGCTCATCGATGACGAACTCATTGACGCCGACGACGATGCGCGCCTTCGACTCGACATCCTGCTGGTAGCGGTAGGCCGACTCCTGGATCTCTCGCTGCATGAAGCCGATCGCGCTGACGGAGCCGCCGAGGCCGTCGATCTTGGCGATGTAGGTCTCGGCCTCCTCTTCGATCCTGCGGGTCATGGCTTCGACCGCATAGGAGCCCCCCAGGGGGTCCGCGGTGTCGGCGACACCGGACTCGTAGCCGAGCACCTGCTGGGTCCGGAGCGCCGTCCGCACGGAGGCCTCGGTAGGCAGCGCCAACGCTTCGTCCATTGAATTCGTGTGCAGCGACTGGCACCCGCCGAGGATGGCCGCCAGGGCCTGGACGGCGACCCGCACGACATTGTTCTCGGGCTGCTGGGCCGTCAGCATGCTGCCCGCCGTCTGCGCGTGGAAGCGCAGCATGCAGGAGCGCGGGTCCCGGGCACCGAAGCGCTCCGTCATGATCCGCGCCCAGAGTCGGCGGGCCGCCCGGAACTTCGCCACCTCTTCGAGGAGATGGTTGTGGGCGTTGAAGAAGAAAGACAGCTGCGGCGCGAACTCGTCCGCTTCGAGCCCGGCCGCCTGGGCGGCCGTGACGTAGGCGACTGCGTTGGCGAGCGTGAAGCCCACCTCCTGCGCCGCCGTGCAGCCGGCCTCGCGGATGTGGTAGCCGGAGATGGAGATCGTGTTCCAGCGCGGCACGCGACCCTTGCAGAAGGCGAACATGTCGGTGATGAGCCGCATGGACGGAGCCGGCGGGTAGATGTACGTGCCGCGCGCGATGTACTCCTTGAGGATGTCGTTCTGGACGGTGCCCGAAAGCCTGTCCGGCGCGATCCCCTGCTTCTCCGCCATGGCGATATACAGGCACAAGAGGATCGCGGCGGTGGCGTTGATGGTCATGGAGGTGGATACGCGATCGAGGGGGATGCCCGCGAAGAGCTCTTCCATGTCCTCGAGGCTCGATATGGACACGCCGACCTTGCCCACGTCGCTCTTCGCCATCGCATCGTCGGCGTCGTAGCCCATCTGCGTCGGGAGGTCGAAGGCGACCGAGAGCCCCGTCTGCCCCTGCTCGAGGAGGTAGCGGAAGCGCCGGTTGGTCTCGACCGCCGAGCCGAAGCCCGCGTACTGGCGCATGGTCCAGAGCCTGCCGCGGTACATCGTGGGCTGTACCCCGCGCGTGTACGGCCACTCGCCCGGGAATCCCGCGTCGCGAACGTAGTCCTGGGCCGCCGTGTGCTCGGGCGTGTAGACGCGCTCGAGGGGCGCTCCGTCGGATCCCGCGAAGAGCCCCGGCCGGTCAGGCGATTTCTCGAGGGCGGGCCGGAGCGTCCGTGCTTCCCACCGGTGCCTTGCGTCGTCGAGCCGCCTTTTCTCGTCGGGCGTCATCGCGGACTCCGTCTCACGGCAGGCCTCACAGCAGCCAACGATTCATAGCGGCCAACGATTCATAGCGGAATGTTCCCGTGCTTGCGAGGCGGGTTGGAATCCCGTTTCGTGTGCAGGACATCGAGCGCCTGGATCAGCCGGCGGCGGGTGTCCCTCGGCTCGATGACCTCGTCGACGTACCCGCGCTCGGCCGCGGCGTACGGGTTCGCGAATTTCTCCCGGTACTCGCGGGTCTTCTCGTCCTTGAGCTTCGCTGGATCCTTGGCCGCGTCCATGTCCCGCTTGTACAGAATGCTGACCGCCCCGTCGGGCCCCATCACCGCGATTTCAGCGGTCGGGAAAGCGAAGTTGACGTCGCCCCGGATGTGCTTGGAAGACATGACGTCGTACGCGCCGCCGTAAGCTTTGCGCGTGATGACGGTCAGCTTCGGCACCGTCGCCTCGCAGTAGGCGTAGAGGAGCTTCGCCCCGTGCTTGATGATGCCCCCGAACTCCTGCGCCGTTCCCGGCAGGAAGCCGGGCACATCGACGAACGTGAGGAGCGGGATGTTGAAGCAGTCGCAGAAGCGGACGAAGCGCGCCGCCTTGAGGGACGCGTTGATGTCGAGGCAGCCGGCCAGGTACGCGGGCTGGTTGGCCACGACGCCGACCGGCCTGCCGCCGATCCGACCGAAACCGACCACGATATTGGGCGCGTAGCCGGCGTGCACTTCGAAGAAATACTTGTCGTCGAGCACCGGCTGGACGATGTCCTTGATGTCGTAGGGCTTGTTTGGCTGGTCGGGGACGACGGTCTGGAGCTCCTCGTCCACGCGGTCCGCCGGATCGGCCGTCGGCCGCACGGGCGGATCTTCCAGGTTGTTCTGGGGCAGGAAGGTCATGAGCTCGCGGATCAGCGCAAGGCACTCGTCTTCGCTCTCGGCGGCGAAGTGCGCGACGCCGGAGGTCGTGCCGTGCGTCGCCGCGCCGCCCAGCTCCTCGAAGGAGACCTCTTCGTGTGTGACCGACTTGATCACATCCGGACCCGTCACGAACATGTAGGAAGAGTGCTTGACCATGAAGACGAAGTCGGTGATCGCCGGCGAGTAGACGGCGCCGCCCGCGCAGGGCCCCATGACCGCCGAGATCTGCGGCACGACGCCCGAGGCGAGCGTGTTGCGCAGGAAGATGTCGGCGTAACCGGCGAGCGAGACCACGCCTTCCTGGATCCGGGCGCCGCCGGAATCGTTCAGGCCGATCACGGGCACCCCTGTCTTCATGGCGAGATCCATGATCTTGCAGATCTTCCGCGCGTACGCCTCGGAGAGCGAGCCGCCGAAGACGGTGAAGTCCTGGGCGAAGGCGAACACCGGGCGGCCGTGGAGGCGCCCCGACCCCGTGACGACGCCGTCGCCCGGGATGCGCTGCGCGCCCATGCCGAAGTCGTGAGTCTGGTGGACCACGAACCGGTCCACTTCCGCGAAGGACCCCTTGTCGAGAAGAATCTCGAGCCTCTCGCGGGCCGTCTTCTTCCCGGTTTTGTGCTGGCGCTCGATCCGCTCCGGCCCACCCGCCGCATCGGCGGCCTCGTTGCGGCGATGAAGCTCCTCGAAGCGATCCTGCAGCGACATGGGTGCGGCTCCTTGGAGTGCCCGGCGGCGTGCTCCTGTCTGTGGGGAAGTATAGGGGTCGGTCACCGGGAAAGTCAATGAATGCGCGGCTTTTTCCCCTACCCGTTTGACTTCGCGAGGCGCGGTCTGTCATACTTTCGGCCCTATGACTCCGCTGGCCCAGGCCGTGGTGGCAATCTGCGTCGTCGTGCTGACCGTGGCGCTCGTCGTGACGCTGGCGTCAGTCCGGCGCGCGACTTCGCGGGCGGAGATCGTGCTGCAGCTGGTGGAGCGGGAGATCCGCCCGTTGGCGAGCCAGGTCGAGGCGCTGGCGGCGGACGTGCGAACGCTGTCGCAGACAGCCAACCGCGAACTGGAGAGGGTCAGCGGCGTGGTCCGCCGCGTCGAGGACATCTCGTTCAAGATCGCGCGGATGGTGGGCGTCGCGAACAACCTGGCGTCCTTCCGCGGGATCACGGGCGTGACTTCGGGCCTGCGGACGGCGCTCAGCGTCTTCGTATCCAGACTCAGGACCTAGAGAAAGGGAGGGTGCGATCATGTCTGACGAGCGTGGAGGGGATGCCGCGGGCTACATGGGGTGGTTCTTTCTCGGCGCTATCGCAGGCGCGGCGGCGATGCTGCTGCTGACGCCGAAGACGGGCAGCGAGACCCGCGAGCTCTTGACGGAGCATGGACAGGAGTGGCTCAAGAAGGCGCAGGCAGCGGCGGAAGAAGCGCAGGGGAAGGCGGGTGACCTCTTCGGCAAGGGCCGCGAGTACTTCGAGGAGCAGCGCAACCGCCTGATCGGGGCTTTCGAAGCCGGCCGTTCGGCCATGAAAGAGGAGATGGGCAAGGTCAGCCCGGAAGGGTAGCCCCAGCGGGAGACCCGACATCGCGCGACCAGTCACACGACAGTCCGGCGGCCGCCGGCGAGAGCAGGCGGCCGTACGCTTTCCCGGCGGCAGAGGCGGGGCGCTCGCGGCCGACGGGATCGACGGGCTGCTGGGAGCCGCGATCCCCGCGGCCGTCGCGATTGTCACGTTCTTCGCGTTCCTGCCCACGCTCGGAAACGGCTTCGTCGAGTGGGACGACCCGGCCAACTTCCAGGACAACCCGTCGTATCGCGGCCTCGGCTGGGCCCAGCTCAAGTGGATGTTCAGCGCGTTCCACATGGGGCACTATTCCCCTCTCACCTGGATCACGCTCGGCGCCGACTACGTCGTCTGGGGCCTCGACCCGCTCGGCTACCACCTCACCAGCCTCCTCCTCCACTCGGCGAACGCCGTCGTCGTCTACCTGATCGCCCTCCGGCTGCTGCGCGTGGAGGCGCCCGGCGCGATGGACCGCCCGCTGCCGCTCCGTTGCTCCGCCGCCTTTGCGGCCCTGCTGTTTTCGATCCACCCGCTCCGCGTCGAGTCGGTCGCATGGGCGACGGAAAGAAGGGACGTCCTCTTCGGTCTCTTCTACCTCCTGGCCGTCCTCGTCTACCTGCGGCCGGAACCGGGCGCGGGCGCTCGGCCTGCGGTCCGGACCCGGCGCTATTGGGCATGTCTCCTGCTGTTCGTCGCAGCGCTGCTCTCGAAAGTGATGGCGGTGACCTTGCCCGCGGTGCTGCTCCTGCTCGACGCGTATCCGCTGCGCCGCTTTCCCCTGACCGTGGCCGGGCTCAGGTCCTCCGAAGCCCGCAGGGCAGTCCTCGAGAAGCTGCCCTTCTTCGCGTTGAGCGCGGTGGCCAGCGTCGGTGCCTTCAGGGCGACGATCGCGGCGGAGGCCCTGACCGGGACATCAAAACTGGGGTGGGTGGATCGCGCTGCCGTCACGGTCTACGGGCTCGGCTTTTACCTCTGGAAGTCGGCCGTCCCGCTGGGTCTCGCTCATTTCTACGCGCTCAGGACCCCCTTCCCCGTGTTCGCGGCTCCGGTTCTGCTGAGCGCCGTGGGCGTGGCGGCGCTCGTCCTCCTGTGCGCCTGGCTCTGGCGCCGAACCCCGGCGTACCTCATGGCCTTCGCCGTCTACGCGACGGTCCTCCTTCCGGTGATCGGCATAGTCCACGCTGGCCCCCAGCTCGTCGCGGACCGCTACGCGTATCTCGCCACGCTCCCGTTGGCCGTCCTCCTCGGTGCGGCGCACCTCGGCGGCTGGAAAAGCGCTCCTCTCGTGTCGCGCCCCAGGGCGCGTCTCATCCTCCTCGTGGTCGCCCCCTGCCTCCTGCTGATCTGCCTCGGCCTTCTGACATGGCGCCAGGTCCTGGTCTGGCACGACAACGAGAGCCTGTGGGCGAACGCGGTCCGGTACGCGCCGTCGGCGGACGTCCACCACGTCATGGGCCGTCAGCTCGTTCGTCAGGGGAGGCTCGCGGAAGCCGTGCCTCATCTCCGGAGAAACGTGGAGCTGGTTCCGGAAAACCCATGGGCACACTACGACCTCGCGCTCGCCCTGGAGCGCCTCGACCGGCTCCCCGAAGCGGTGGAGCAGTATGCGCTGGCGGTGCGCGGGAGCCCCACCAGCCCGCTCTTCCGCAACCACCTGGGCATCGCCCTCCTGAAGCAGGGCAAGGCCGACGACGCCATCGCCGAGTTCCGCCGCGCGGCGCAGCTCGGAGGGGACTCGCACGAGGCGCACAAGAACCTGGGCGTCGCGCTGGGGCGCCAGGGAAAAGACGCCGAAGCCATCGAGCAGTTCGAAGAGGCGCTTCGTCTATCCCCGGACTTTCCCGAGGCGCACGAGGGGCTGGGTCTCGCCTATATGCGGCGGGGCGATCTTCCTCGCGCGATCCGAGAATTCCGGGCGGCGCTCGAGCGATCGCAGGACCCGGCCGAGGCGCGCAACAACCTCGGCGTCGCGCTCGCACGCCAGGGCGACCTGGAGGCCGCGGTGCGGGAATTCCGCCTCGCGGTCGAGTTACGCCCGGACTTTGCCGCCGCCCGGCGCAACCTCGAGGCCGCCCTTCACGACGTCGAGAGCCGTCGGAGGCGCTGAGAAAGTCCCCTGGAAGTCAGATGTGTATCGCCTGACCGAGGGCGGCCAGCGTGGCTTCGAGCGAGGCCTCGGACAGGGTCGGATGGGCGTGGATGGTGTGGATGATCTCCTCGAGCGTGGCTTCGAGCGTCCGCCCCACCGCGAATTCGTGAATCAGCTCCGTCGCCTCGGGACCCACGATGTGGACACCGAGGATTTCACCCGTCCGCTTGTCGGCAACCACCTTTAAGAAACCCTCCGTCTCTCCCAGCGCCACCGCCTTGCCGTTCGCCGTGAAGGGGAAGCGGCCCACGCTGATCTCGCGCCCGTCGGCCTTCGACGCAGCTTCGGAGAGACCGATGGACGCGACCTGGGGGCGGCAGTAGGTGCACGAGGGGACGTTGCCGTAGTCTACCGGGCGGGGCGAACGGCCCGCGATCGCCTCGGCCGCGACCACGCCCTCAGCCATGGCCTTGTGCGCCAGCATCTGGCGGCCCGCCATGTCGCCGACGGCGAAGACGCCCTTCACCGAAGTTTCCATCCTAGGCGACACCGTCACGAGACCGCGGTCCATCGTGACGCCGAGGGCTTCGAGCCCGAGACCCTTCGTCCTCGCGGCCCGGCCGATGGCCATCAATACCTGCGCGGCCGTGAGGGTCTCCCGCTTGCCGTCGGCGTCGATCTCGACGGTGACGCTTCCCTTGCCAGGCGTCACCTTCATGACCTTGACGCCCGTGCGCACGGTCACGCCCCGGCGCGTGAAGAGCCGCGCGATCTGGGCCGAGACTTCCTCGTCTTCCACGGGCAGCACGCGCGGCAACGCCTCAAGGACCGTCACCTCCACGCCGTAGGCGCGGTAGACGTCGGCGAACTCCATGCCGACAGCTCCCGCGCCGATCACGATCAGCGAGGCGGGGCGGGCCTCCGAGCGGACCGCGCCATTGGACGAGATCACCTGGGTCTCGTCGAGGGCGACGCCGGGCAGCGACCTGGGCTCGGAGCCCGTAGCGAGGATGATCGCCCGACGAGCCTCGAGCGTCTGCGCCCCCTCCTTGCCCTTGACCTCGACGGCGCTCTTCGACTTGAGGGAACCCACGCCCGCGACGAGGGTGATCTTGTTCTTGCGGAAGAGGAACTCGACGCCCTTGGCCATGCGGTCGGCGACGCGACGCGAACGCTGGATGGCCTGGGCGTAGTCGGCCCGCCATTCCCCGACGGTAATGCCGAACTCTTCCGCCCGGCGGAAGAGGTCGACGATTTCGGCATTCCGCAGGAGAGCCTTGGTGGGAATGCACCCCCAGTTGAGACAGACGCCACCGGGCCGGTCGTCCTCGACCGCGGCGACCGAGAGGCCGAGCTGGGCGCAGCGGATCGCGGCAACGTAGCCGCCGGGACCCGTCCCGACCACGACGACGTCGAAGGCCTGGTTCGCCATGGCCCTACACGAGGAGCCGGAGAGGCTCGTCGAGAAGACGCTTGAGGTCCTGGAGGAAGCGGGCACCCATGGCGCCGTCCATCACGCGGTGGTCGCAGGAGATGGTCATCTTCATGCGGCGGCCGACGCGGAGCTGACCGGCCTCCGCCACCGGCTTCTCGAGCACGGACCCGACCGCGAGGATGGCGCCCTCCGGCGGATTGATGATCGCCGAGAACTCCTCGACGTCGTACATGCCGAGGTTGGAGACGGAGAAGGTCGCGCCGCTCATCTCGTGGGCCCGGAGCTTGCCACCCCGCGCGCGCTCCGCAAGGTCGCGCGCCTCGACGGCAATCTGCGCGAGCGGCTTGGCGTCGCAATCGCGCAGGACGGGCGTGATAAGCCCCTCGTCGAGGGCTACGGCCAGGCCGATGTGGGCGCGGCGGAAGACGCGGATGCTCTGCCCCTGGAGCTGGGCGTTCACGCCCGGGTTCTTGAGCAGCGCCAGGGAGCAGGCCTTGACGACCATGTCCGTGACGGAGATCTTCGGCTGCCCCTCGAGGGCATTCAGCTCGGCGCGGAGCGTCCAGGCGCGGTCCATCGAGACTTCCGACGTGACGTAGAAGTGCGGCACCGGGCCCTTGGAGAGCGGCATGATCTTGGCGATGATGGCGCGCATCGAGCTGAGCGGTCTGTCTTCGAACTCGGCGCCGGTCCGGGGGGGGATGACGAACTGGGGGCGCGCCGGCGCGGCGGCGGCCGCGGGGCTGACGCCGGCTGCGGGGCTGGGGGCCGCGGCGGCAGTCTCGACGTCGCGTCTCACGATGCGGCCGCCGGGACCGGAGCCCTGGATGAGCCGCAGGTCCAGGCCGGACTGGGCCGCAACCTTGCGGGCCAGTGGCGAGGCCTTGACCCTGCCGACCGCGGCCGGCGCCGCCGACGGTGACGCGACGGTCATCGGAACGACGGAGCTCGTCTCAGGCACGGACCGGTAGGATTCCATCGCCGGCAGAGGAGCCGCCGGGGCCGCCGCCGCGGCCGGCGCGGGGGCCGGAGGCGGCGCCGCGGCGTCGACGGCCGCGATGTCGTCGGCCGGGTCGGCGATGACGCCGATCAGCTCCCCGACCGGCACCTGCCCGCCCTCGCGGACCACGATCTTGCGCAGGACGCCGCCGCCGAAGGCCTCGATCTCCACGTTGGCCTTGTCCGTTTCGATCTCGGCGATGACGTCGCCACCCTTGATGGCATCGCCTTCCTTCTTCAGCCACTTGATGACCTTGCCCGTCTCCATCGCTTCGCTGAGCTTGGGCATTATGACCTTGGTGATCATGCGCAGACCTTTCGGATGGCGGCGGCGATCTTGGCCTTGGAAGGGGTCTTCAGAAGCTCGAGGTTGCGCGCGTACGGCATGGGCGCGTTCTCACCGGTGATGCGGCAGACGGGCGCGTCGAGATCGTCGAAAGCTTCCTCCTGGATCTCAGCGGCGATCTCCGAGCCCATCCCGGCGAAACCCGCTCCCGCCTCGATGACGACGCAGCGGTGGGTCTTGCGGACGGAGCGCAGGATGCTCTCGGTGTCCATGGGCCTGAGCGTCCGGGGATCCACGATCTCTATCGAGATTCCCTCTTTGGCGAGCTCCTCGGCGACCTCGAGGGCGCGGTAGAGCATGCCCATGTAGGCGACGACGGTGACGTCGGTGCCCTCGCGGCGGATGGCGGCTCGCCCCAGCGGGATCAGGAAGTCCGGATCCTCGGGCACCTCGCCTTTGATGGCGTACAGCGTCTCGGACTCGATGAAGATGACCGGATTGTCGTCCCGTATGGCGGACTTGAGCAGGCCCTTGGCGTCGGCCGGCGTCGACGGGCGCACGACCTTGAGCCCCGGCACGTGGTAGAAGTACACCTCCATGCTCTGCGAGTGCTGAGCCGCGAGCTGCGAGGCGGGCCCGCCCGGGCCGCGGATCACGATGGGGATATTGTACTGGCCGCCCGACATGTAGCAGAGCTTGGCCGCCGAGTTGACGATCTGGTCGAGCGCCAGAATGGAGAAGTTGAAGGTCATCATCTCGATGACGGGGCGCAGCCCCAGCATGGCCGAGCCCACGCCGACACCTGTGAAGCCCGACTCGCAGATCGGCGTGTCGATGATGCGCTTCTCCCCGAACTCCTTGAGGAGGCCCTGGGTCACCTTGTAGGCGCCGTCGTAGAGCCCGACCTCCTCGCCCATGACGTAGACGCGCGGGTCGCGGCGCATCTCCTCTCTCAAGGCCAGGTTGAGCGCTTCGCGGTACGTCATGACGGCCATCGCGCTAGTCCTTGTACACGTCGGTGAAGAGCTCCTCGGGCGGGGGCGGGGGCGAGGCCTCGGCGAAGGCGACGGCCTCGTCCACCTGCTCGCTCACCGACTTCTCGATCATCTTGATGTCGGTGGCGGTCAGCGCCCCGTCCTTCATGCAACGCTCGGAGAAAAGCTCGATCGGGTCGCGAAGCTTCTCGCGCTCGACCTCTTCCTTCGTGCGATACACCGCACCCGCCGGGTCCCGCATCGAGTGTCCCCGGAAGCGGTACGTGCGCGCCTCGATGAGGGCCGGAGATCGGTCCCGCCGGGCCCGCTCGACGGCCCGCCCGACGCACTCGCGCACCGCCAGCACGTCCATGCCATCCACCGGCTCGCCGTGGATGCCGTAGGTCTCGGCGAAGCGCCAGATCTCCGTCTGCGCGAGCGCCCGGTGGATGGCCGTGCCCATGGCGTAGCGGTTGTTCTCGCAGATGAAGATGACCGGCAGCTTCCAGAGCGCCGCCAGGTTGAGCGACTCGTGGAACTCGCCCTCCGGCACCGCGCCGTCGCCGAAGAAGCAGAGCACCACCTGGTCGCCGTCCTGGTACTTGATGCCGAAGCCGGCCCCGGCCGCGAGCGGCAGGTGGGCGCCGACGATGCCGTGCCCGCCCAGGAAGTTGACGTTCTTGTCGAAGAGGTGCATGGAGCCGCCCTTGCCGCGGCTGAGCCCGCCGCTCCTCCCGAAGAGCTCGGCCATGATGCGCTTCGGGTCGGATCCCTTGGCCAGGCAGTGGCCGTGCTCGCGGTAGGAGGACACCGAGTAGTCGTCCGGGCGCAGCGCGGACGTAGCGCCGACCGCCACCGCCTCCTGGCCGATATAGAGGTGCAGGAAGCCGCCGATCTTGCCCATCGCGTACATCTCGGCGGCCTTCTCCTCGAAGCGCCGGACCAGCTGCATCTGGACGAGGAGTCTCCGGGCCAACTCGGTGTCGAGCCTGGCGCTGGCGACCGCGGCCTTCGTTTGCGCCACGGCGCTACCCTCGCATCAGCGACAGCTCGTCCACCGACAGGCGGCGGCGGAGCCGGAAGATGGCGACGATGATGGCGAGCCCGACCGCGACTTCCGCGGCGGCCACGCACAGCACGAAGAACACGAGCGCCTGCCCGTCGACCGAGCCGTGGCGCTGGCCGAAGGCCACGAGGGCGAGGTTGGCGGCGTTGAGCATGATCTCGATCGACATGAAGATCACGAGCGGGTCGCGCCGGACCAGCACGCCCAGCACGCCGATGACGAAGAGGACGGCCGAGAGCCCGACGTAGTCGGACGCGGGAACCATGCTAGGCGGTCCTGCGCTTGGCCAGGGCCATCACGCCCACGAGGGCGACGAGAAGAAGCACCGAGGTGACCTCGAACGGGAAGAGGTAATCCGTGAAGAGCGCCCGGCCGATCGCGGCCACGCCGCCTGGCACAGCCGTCGCGGGCGCCTCGCCCTTGAACAGCGTCGAGCGCAGCACCACCGCCAGGAGGACGAGCAGGAGCCCCGCCACGGGCACGGCGAGCAGGCGCTGCGAGCGCAGGGCATCGGGGCCGGTCTCCTCCTTGCCCGGGATCAGCACCATGATCGCGAAGACAAAGAGCACGGCGATGGCCCCCGCGTACACGATGACCTGCGCGGCCGCGAGGAATTCGGCGCGCATCTTGAGGAAGAGCGCGGCCAGCGTCGCCAGGTGCGCCACGAGGAAGAGCGCGCTGTGAATGGGGTTGCGCCTCAGCACGACGCCCATGGCCGTGCCGACGGCCATCAGCGCGAGGATCCAGAACGCGACCTGTCCCGGCGTCATCAGGGCATGCTCCGCCTGGGCAGGGCGCCCTGCTCGAGGGGCATGGCCCGGCCGGCCGGAATGGGCACCGGCGAGGTCGGGGCCCCGTTGGGCCCCGCGGGCTCGAGCGCCAGCAGGGTCTCCTTCGTGTAGACCATCCCGCCGCGGCTGTACGAGGAAAACTCGAGGATACCCGTGTCCATGCGGATGGCGTCCTCGGGGCACGCCTCGACGCAGTAACCGCAGAAGACGCACTTGCCCAAGTCGATGTCGAAGCGCTCGGGCACCTTTTCGATTTCGGGATTCGGGTGCTCCGTGGCCACGATGTAGATGCAGTGGGCCGGGCACACGGTCTCGCACATCATGCATGCGACGCAGCGAGGCGAGCCGTCTTCGCGCCTCACGAGGCGGTGCAGGGTCCGGAGCCGCGCCGCGTAGGGACGCCGCTCGTCGGGGTACTGGATGGTGACGGCGCCGTGGGCGCTCTTGACGCGGAAGACCGTGTGCAGCGTGTGCCGCCACATGTTGGCGAAGAACCGGATGCCTGTCAGCTTGAGCCCCTGCAGCACCTCGATCAGGTAGAAGCGCTGGAAGAAACCGAGCCGGCTCGAGTGCCGTGGATCCGCTGGCGTGTTGGATACCTGGTAGGGCGACGTCACGGCGAGATCCTTCCAAGGAGCAGGAGCGCCAGCCCCGTCAGCACGATATTGAGGATGGACAGCGGGAAGAGGCCAAGCCAGCCCAGCCGCATCGCCTGGTCGTAGCGGAAGCGGGGCAGGGTCCAGCGGATCAGCATGAGGAACCAGATCAGGACGGACACCTTCGTCAGGAACGCGCCGACCTGGAGCGCCGTCACCAGGAGGTGGGGCAGCGGCACCTCGAGACCCCACGGGAACGAGAAGCCCGACGAGGCGAGGTACGGCACCTGCCAGCCGCCCAGGAAGAGCGCGGTGGTCATGCCCGCGATCACGACGGTCTCGAGGAAGTCCGACATCATGAACACGCCGAACGCCATGCCGCTGTACTCCACGAAGTAGCCGATGATCTCCGACTCGCCCTCTGGCGTGTCGAAGGGAATCCGCTTGGTCGCCGCGATGCCGGCCGTGAGGAAGAGCACGAAGGCCAGCGGCTGCGTCAGGATGCCCCAGGCGGGGAGCCACCTGCCGAAGTACTGGGGCAGGAGCGGCAGCCCCTGGGCGCGGGCGATCTCCTGCATGTTGAGCGAGCCGTAGACCATCACGACGCCCATGATCGACGCGCCGATGGCGATTTCCGCCGAGATCATGAGCGCGGCGGCGCGCTGGGCGCCCAGGAGCGCGTAGTTGTTGGCCGAGGACCAGCCGGCCATCATGAGCCCGTAGACGCCGAGCGAGAGCATCGCCAGCACGTAGAGCACGCCGACGTTGAGCGTCACCGCCTGGAGCTGGATCTCGCGCCCGGCGATCCTGAGCGTGTCGCCGAACGGAATCGAGGCGAAGGCCGCCAGCCCGAAGAACACGGACACGAACGGCGCCAGCGTGAACATCAGCCGGTCGGCGCGGGCCGGCATGAAAGCTTCCTTGGTCAGCAGCTTGAGGGCGTCGGCCAGCGGGTGGAGCAGGCCCAGGACGCGGATGCCGAATATGCTCGCGCGGTTGGCGCCGATCCGGTCCTGCATGATGGCCGACTGCTTGCGTTCGACCCAGCCCAGGATCCCGCCGAAGTTGAGCACCACGAACATGGTGAAGGCTACGGGCAGGGCGATCAGCAGGAGATCGAGCGCCATGCCGCTCATGCCTTCACCATCGATCCCGTGTCGCCCATACCTCGATAGGTCAACCCGGCGAAGGCCGGCACGGCGGACGCGAGCGAGTTGAAGACCTGCTCGGAACGCTCGGCGGCGAAGACCGGGTCCTGGAAGCCCAAAGCCTTGCCCACGAAGGACAGGATCATCCAGTCAGGCCAGGCCTCTCCCGGAGGAGTCACCGCGGTGCGGAAGCGCTGGACGCGCCCCTCGAAGTTGGTGAATGTGCCCTCCCGCTCGACGTACGCGGCGCTCGGCAGCACGAGGTGCGCCCTGGCAGACGCTTCGTTCGCGTTCGTCCCCTGGAATACCACGTTCCCGACGCCCTCGAGGGCGGCCAGCACATCCGCCTCCGGCCAGGCGGCGGCCCAGAGGTCGTGGTGGAAGATCCAGAGGAGCTTGAGCCGCTTCTCGCGCGCGGCTCGAAGCATCCCGGCGGCGTCCAGCCCCCCCTGCCCCGGGGCCAGTCCAATCAGCTCTGCGCCGCGGCCGTTGGGATTCTTGTCGGCGCGGATCAGGAAGTTGTCCTCGTCCCCCTGCGCCCGTGGCGGCACCCGGACGTCGACGTTCCGAACTCCGAGCTCGGCGGCGAGCCGCCGCAGGACCCAGAGGTCTTCATTCGACATCCGGGACGAGGCGAGGAAGCCGATCTCCTCCGGCCGCGTCTTTCCGAGCGTCGTGACGAGCTCGGGCAGAATGCGGTCCCACGACACCTCCGCCGCCTCAGCGGCGACTCTGTGCAGCGGCTGGGTGAGCCGGCTCGTGTCGTCGATCCACTTGAAGCCGTAGCGGCCGGCGTCGCAGATCCACCACTTGTTGACCTCCGCGTTGAAGCGGGGCTTGAGCCGCGCCACGCGCCGGCCCTCGTTGTGGTGGGCCCGGTGCTTGTTGGTGTGGACCTCGATGTTGCAGCCGCGCGCGCAGCCGTTGCAGACGCTCTTGGCCGTGTCGAGGTACCAGACGCGCACCTGGAAACGGAAGTCCCGGTCCGTGAGCGCGCCGACCGGGCAGATGTCGATGACGTTGCCCGAGTACTTGTTCTCGAGCGTCTTGCCCGGGAAGAGGCCGATCTCCGAGTGGTCGCCCCGGTTGAAGATGCCCAGCTCGCCCGTATGCGTCACCTCGTCGCAGTAGCGGACACAGCGAGAGCAGAGGATGCAGCGCTCGGCGTCGAGGATGACGTGGGGGCCGAGCGGCACGGCCTTCGGCTTGTGGACCTTCTCGTCCGTCATCCGCGAATCGTACAGGCCGTGCTTCATGTAATAGATCTGCAGGAAGCACTCGCCCGCCTGGTCGCACACGGGGCAGTCCAGCGGGTGGTTGATCAGGTGGAACTCCATCATCGAGCGCCGGGTCTCCTTGACCCGCTCGGTCTCGGTGTGGACGACCATGCCCTCGGCCGCCTGCGTGTTGCACGCGATCTGCGGGCGCGGCACCTTCTCGATGTCCACCATGCACAGCCGGCACTGGCCGGCAATCGACAGCGCCGGGTGGTAGCAGTAGTGCGGCACCTCCGCGCCCGCTGCTTTCGCCGCCTCGATGAGGTTGGTCCCCTCCGGGACCTCGACCTCCTTGCCATTGATGGTGAGCTTAGGCATGTTCCGTCAGCTCAGGCATGCGCGCCGCTCCTGATCAGGTCCTCGAACTCCGAGCGGAACTTCTCGATGTAGCTGATGTACGGCCCGACGGCGCCGTCGTAAAAGGCGCAGATGGTCGTCCCGGCGCCCCGCTTCGCGACGTCGAGGATCGTGTCCAGGTCCTCCTTGCGTCCCTTGCCCTCGATGATGCGCCGGGACATCTTGTAGATCCAACCGGTCGATTCCCGGCACGGCGTGCACTGGCCGCAGCTCTCGTGCGCGTAGAACCGCGCGACGACCATGAGCGCTTCCGGAATGGACACGGTCTCGTCCATCACGATGACGCCGGCCGAGCCGATCATGGATCCCTTGCTCTTCGGCCCGTCCGCGTCCATCTGGATGTCGATCTCGTCGGGCGTCAGGATGGCGGCCGACGAACCGCCCGGCACGACGGCCTTGAGCTTCTTGCCACCGCGGATGCCGCCGCAGTGCTCGTAGATCAGCTGCCGCAGCGTCACCGACACCGGCGCCTCGACGACCCCCGGCCTTTCGACGTGGCCGGACACGGAGTACACTCGCGTGCCGCCCTGGCTCTTGGTGCCGAGCCCCGCGAACCACGCGGCGCCCCGGTTGATGATGTGCGGCACGGCCATGATGGTCTCGACGTTGTTGACGATGGTCGGCTGGCCGAACGCGCCCTTGATCGCGGGGAACGGCGGCTTGATCTTGGGCCACCCCTTCTTCCCCTCGAGGGAGGACAGGAGCCCCGTCTCCTCGCCGCAGATGTAGGCGCCGGCGCCGCGGTGGAGCACGATGTCGAAGTCGAAGCCGGATCCCTGGATGTTCTTGCCGAGGAACCCGGCCGCGTAGGCCTCCTTGACGGCGCCGTCCAGGATCCGCCACGGCTTGACGTACTCGCCGCGGATGTAGACGAAGCCGGTGTGCGAGCCGATGGCGCGGGCCGCGATGAGCATGCCCTCGATGAGGGCGTGCGGGTCCCGCTCCATGAGGTAGCGGTCCTTGAACGTGCCCGGCTCGCCCTCGTCGGCGTTGACCACGAGGTACCTGGGCGCCGTCGACCCCTTCGGGATGAAGCCCCACTTGACGCCCGTGGCGAACGCCGCGCCGCCGAGCCCGCGCAGGTTGGCCTTCTTGACCTCCTCCGTGATGGCCGCCGGCTCCATGCCGAACGCCTTCGGCAGCGCCGTGTAGCCGCCGGTCTCGCGGTACTGCCTGAGCGTGTGCGAGTCCGTCAGGTGGAAGTTGCGGGTGAAGATCTTCTCGCTCGTCGTGTTTTCGCTCATCAGGAGAGCCCGTCCAGGATGCGGTCGACCTTCTCCGTCGTCAGGTTGCCCTCGTAGCGATCGTCCACTTGCATCATCGGCGCCTGCTCGCAGGCGCAGAGGCACTCGACCGTGAGAAAGGTGATCCGGCCGTCCGGCGTGGTCTCCCCGGGAGCGACTCCGAGCCGCTCCTCGAGGTGCCCGATGATGCCCTTGGCGTTCATGAGGTGGCAGGAGAGGTTGTGGCAGACGGAGACGACGTGCCGCCCCTTGGGCTTCTGGAAGAAGAGCGTGTAGAAGGTCACCACCTCGTGCACGTGGGCCGGGCTCATGTCGAACAAGCCGGCGACGTACTCCTCGACCTCGAGCGACACGTAGCCGTACGCTTCCTGCGCCAGATGCAGCACGGGCAAGAGGGCGCCGCGCTTGTCCGGGTAGAGCCCCTGGAGCCGCCTCACCTCGGCCAGCTGCTCGGGAGTGAATTCAGGCCTCCGCGCGTCAGCGGTCAAGCTCGCCTCCAATCATGTTCACCGACCCAAACGTCGGGATGATGTCGGCGACCATCTGCCCCTCGATCATGCGCGACAGCGCCGCCACGGGCGGCAGGCACGGCGGGCGGCAGCGTACCCTGTACGGCCGGTCGCCGCCGTCGGACACGACGTAGAAGCCCAATTCGCCGTTGGCGCCTTCGGCCGCAAAGTAGGCTTCGCCCGCGGGCGGCCTGATCCCGTAGCCGTCCATCACGAGCATGAAGTGGTTCATCAGCCCCTCGATGGAGCCGTAGGCGGTCTCCTTCGGCGGCAAAACGACCGTCTTGTCGGTGACGTTTACCCTTTGCTGCGCGGCGCGCCCCTGCCCCTGGAGATTCGGCGAGAGCGTGATGGGCAGAAGGAGCAATCCCTCGGTCTTGCCCTGCTTGCCGCGGTCCACGTACGCGTCGACGGGGATCTCGCGGCCCTCGTAGTCCACGTTGATGGCGCCGCCCGGCATCCGCTCGAGCGCCTGCTCGACCATGCGCATGGCCTGCTCCATCTCGGCCATGCGGACCAGGTAACGGTCGAAGTTGTCGCCATTCTTCCCGAGCGGCACCTCGAACTCGATGCGGTCGTACGCCCAATAGGGCTGGACCCGGCGAAGGTCGAACGGCACGCCGGCCGCCCGGAGCAGCGGCCCCGTGATGCCCCAGGCGATCGATTCCTCGGCGGAAAGGGCCCCCACCCCGACCATGCGGTCCATGAAGATCCGGTTGCCGGTGATGAGCGTGTGGACTTCCGCGAGCACCTGCCGCACCTCGGCGAAAGCCTTGCGCACCTTGATACCGAAATCCTCGGGCAGGTCGGCCTTGACGCCGCCGACGCGGCCGTAGGAGATGGTCAGCCGCGCGCCCGTGACGTCCTCGACCAGCTCCCAGAGGAACTCGCGCGCCTTGATCATGTACAGGAAAACCGTGAAGGCACCCAGCTCCATGGCCGAGGCGCCCACGCACGTCAGGTGATCGCAGACCCTCGAGATTTCGCTCATGACCACGCGGATGTACTTGCAGCGCTCGGTGATCTCGATGCCGAGGAGTTTCTCCACGGCCGAGGCGTAGGCGAAGTTGTTGATGAGCGGGGAGACGTAGTTGAGGCGGTCGGTGTAGGGGATGGCATTGTTGTACGGTCCGGCCTCGCAGTCCTTCTCGAACGCGCGGTGCAGGTAGCCGATCTCGACGTCGGTCTTGACCACGACCTCGCCGTCGAGCTCGGCGAAGATGCGGATGATGCCGTGCATGGCCGGGTGGGCCGGGCCCATGTTGACGTAGAGGTTCTGGCTGCCGCTGCCGGCGCCTTCTCCGAGGAACAGCTCGCGCGCGGTGCGTTCCGGCATGGTCAGACGTTCGGACCGATGAGCGGCTGGCGGCGCTCCATCGGGTAGTCCTTGCGGAGCGGGTGGCCGACGAACTCCTCGTACATCAGGAGCCGGCGCAGGTCCGGGTGGCCTTCGAACCGGATACCGAACATGTCCCACACCTCACGCTCGAACCAGTTGGCGATGGGCCAGAGCCCCGTGGCGGTGGGGACAGTGGCCGCGTCCTGCTCGACCGGCACCTTCAACCTGACCCGGTGGTTGTGCGGGACGGAGTACAGGTGGTACACGACGTCGAAGCGAGGCCCGTCCTCGCGACCGGGGAACTTGAGGTAGTCGACGGCCGTGAGGTCCATGAGCATGTCGAAGCGAAGGGCATCGTCGTCGCGGCAGAATCTCAGCGCGTCGAGGATGCCCTCGCGCGCGACGACGGCCGTGTGATCGCCCCGGCGCTCGTGAGTCTCGAGGGCCAGCGCGCCGAGGCGCGCGCTCAGCCGCGCGAGTATGGCGGATCCGTCCATGGTCGGGGCCTAGAAGCGCTGCGCGCCCGCAGCGATCTTGTCCTGCAGCTTCATCAGGCCGTCGATGACGCTTTCGGGACGGGGAGGACAGCCGGGGATGTAGACGTCCACCGGGATGATGGTGTCAATCCCCTGGACCGTCGCGTAATTGTTGTAGAAGCCGCCCGTACAGGTGCAGACGCCGAAGGCGACCACCCACTTGGGCTCGCACATCTGGTCGTAGATGCGCTTGAGCACGGGCGCCATCTTGTGGCTGATGGTGCCGACGACGAAGAGCACGTCGGCCTGCCGCGGCGAGAACCTCGGCAATGCCGCGCCGAACCGGTCGACATCATAGTGTGAACACGCGGTG
>Ga0335084_10002113_pt1 | contig 19023 bp, 17 predicted proteins | sample Lox_Sample_44_FD_206721 | JGI IMG/M metagenome (GOLD analysis project Ga0335084, IMG submission 206721) | Soil microbial communities from Loxahatchee National Wildlife Refuge, Florida, United States - Lox_Sample_4.4 | ecosystem: Environmental > Terrestrial > Soil > Wetlands | place: USA...
CGGGTTTGGATCGGATCAACATTGGCCACTCTTTGTGCGAACCCAGCATTGCCCGGTCGGCGCAGTCCAGCCCGTTCCGACGCCCGCAGTGGTCTTGGTGTTGCTCTGATCGATCGTGAACGTGAAGGCGGCGGGGACGCCTGCGGAAGCGATACCCGTCGCTGTGATCAGGTACGTGTTCTGGGTTTGATTGGAGCAGGCGTAGGTGAAATAAGTCCCGGTCGGCTGGGGGGCCACTGTGCCGTTTACGCACGTGCCGACATAGGTCTGATTGTCCTGATAGAACTGCTCCATCTTCACGCGCTGTGCCGCAAGCGTGTTGTATGCTTCGGTCAGCCGGCCACGGAGCAGGTAGTCCTGGTAAGCAGGCAGTGCGACGGCCGTGAGGATGGCCACGATCATCACCACGACCATCAGCTCGATCAACGAGAATCCAGATGCACTTCGCATGGGTCATCACCTCCGCCCCGATTGCAGCAATACCGAGGCCCGACGCGGCGGTGCACCGAGCGCTGCCGATCAGCGGAGGGAAAGCCGGTACGAGCGGCCGGCGGGCCCGCTGGGTGTAAGCTTGCTGTAAGCTACGTCAACGGAATGTCGATGCTGTAAGCTGCGCAACGGCACTCTGCGGCAAGGGGATGGCCGAGGAACGGGAGGCGGGTAACGACCGGCGTCACGTATCTCTGGTTTCGGGTCGGCCATCAAAGACCAACCATTTGTCATCGTCAGACAGCGCTCCATGATTGACCTCTATTACTGGCCCACGCCCAACGGACACAAGATCACCATATTTCTGGAAGAGACCGGGTTGCCCTACCGGATCGTCCCCGTCCACATCGGAAGGGGAGATCAGTTCAAGCCGGATTTCCTCGCCATCTCTCCCAACAACCGCATGCCGGCGATCGTCGATCGCGACCCGAACGACGCGGCCGCGCCCATCTCCGTCTTCGAGTCGGGCGCGATCCTCGTCTACCTGGCCGCGAAGACCGGCCGCTTCTTGCCGCGCGACACCCGTGCCTGGGTGCAGGTGTTGGAATGGCTGTTCTGGCAAGTCGCGGGACTGGGCCCAATGGCGGGGCAGAACCATCACTTCGTGACCTATGCGCCCGAGAAGCTTCCGTACGCGATCGACCGCTATGTGAAGGAGACCTCGCGCTTGTACGCCGTGCTGGATAAGCGGTTGGAAGGGCGCGAGTTCGTCGCCGGGGACTACTCGATCGCGGACATGGCGTGCTATCCCTGGATCGTCCCGCACCAGCGCCAGCAGCAGAACCTGGACGACTTTCCCCATCTCAAGCGGTGGTTCGAGGCCATCCGGGCTCGGCCCGCGGTGGCGCGCGCGTACGAGAAAGGCAAGGCGGTCAGCAGCCAACCGACCGTGGACGACGAAGCGAGGAAGTATCTTTTCGGCCAGAGCGCGGCCACCGTGCGCGCTCATCCATGACAAGCGCTGGGGTGGCCTGATTTGTCCGCGTCGCTGCATGCGTCGCGTGCGCACGGCGCGGGCGTCGCACGATGACAGACCGAACCGCGATCATCGTCTTCTCCCATGGCTCGAAAGATCCGGAATGGGCTCGGCCTTTGGAGCGGGTGCAGGCAGCGGTGCGGCGGCTGCTGCCAGACACCGCGGTCGAGCTCGCATTCCTGGAGCGCATGAACCCGACGTTGGAGCACGCGGTGTCGAAGCTGGCCGATGCAGGCGCGAACCGGATCACGATCGTTCCCCTGTTCCTCGCTGCGGGCGGTCACATCAAAGACGACCTGCCGGCCCTCATTGCACGCTTGCAGCTCGAGCACCCCGACGTGCAGCTCAGTGCGACTGCGCCGCTCGGGGAAGACGAGGAGATGGTTGCCGCGATCGGCGCTTGGGTCGCGAGGAAGCACCGAGGACAGGCGCAGGGGGAGCGTTGATGGTCAAGGTGCTCGCAGATGCCTCCAGCCTAGGCATTTGTCATACATCGAGGCGTTTTGCCGTGCGCCCCGGCAGAGCACGCTTGCAGACAAAAAAATAGCCCCAGGAGCTTCGTTTCCGGGGGCTGGGTGGCAACCCTGTGCAGGCCTGCTATGGCCTGCGGGACACCGCGTATATGTTTGTATCAGCCGTAGATCTCGCAGCGGCCCCGCGTTTGAGAGTCAAGCAGGCGCCCGGCGATCGCAGTCAGACCGCAACCGCTTTCGCTCGGACGCCTCGAAGGGTTTGCCCCACCCATCGCTAGACAGTTACTGGCCGCTTCCGCTCGAGGACGCGCCCGAGCTGCCGCCACCGCTGGAGAATCCCGACGTGCCCGTCGAGCCGGTCCCGGCAGCGGCCGTGCCGCCCGAGCTGGTTCCGCCCGAGCTGGTGCCGCCAGGAGTGAAGCCGCCCGAACCGCTGCCCGTGCCGGTGCCCGTGGTTCCGGTGCCGCTCGACCCGGAGCCTCCGCCCTGCGGCCCATGATGATGGTGATGACGATAATTGTGATGATGCGAATGATGGTGCGGCCTGGCGAAGGCCGGGGCCGAGAACAGCACGGCCAGCAGCGCTGCAACGAGAGTACCGGTAACTTTTCTCATGACTATCTCCTCGATCGATCCAGTAGTGATGCTTCTGCAACTCAAGACCACTGCCTCGATGCTTGTTTTCACTCTCAGCAACACGATACTCTGTGAAACACTTACAACATCTGAGGCGAGTCCACCGAACAATCCGGAGCCACACACACTCCGTACGAAAGCCGGCTGCGACCACACAAGCAGTCGGCATGCCACGAGCGAAATCGTATCGAGACGGCCGCCGCATGTGAGGCGAGTGAACGACTTAGAGCGCTCACAATGTGAATTGCTGCACATTGGTCAACGCTCATGGCAACGGCATGACGCTCCGGCGCGACGAAACACATCGCAAAGTAGTCAGCCTCGACCGCATCGAGCGCGCGCGCGGGCGATTTGGCTTGACAGATTTTTTTCGTAGGGGAAACGAACGTTACAACCGCGTTCGCGCCTGAAGCGTTCGGATGGGTTCAGCGGCGCGGCGTACGATTTACACTCGTAACGAGTCGTGAGCGATTCTAGACCTCGCTCCTTTGATCTGAGCAGCTCGGCGAGGCGCGGCCCTGGGGCCGCTACCGCTGGCGGGTCACGCTGACGTGCGCGAGCGGACGACCTGCGCGGGAGAGCGTGCCTAGCGCTCGACCTAGTGCGGTTGCCGACCGAGCACGGATGCGGGCGCGTGTCGCGTCCGCGGAGTCGCGCTGCCGGCTCGGGGGGATGCGATGTTGGCGTGGCGCCGGTGCATGGCGGCGCTCTTCGGTGGGTGCACCGCCCACACGGCTTCGCTCAGCCCGCTATTTCGTGAGGCACCACGCGTTCAGATAGCGAACTCGCGTATGAGCCTGCCTGGGCGAGGGCAGTCTTGGATCGGTCCGCTTTCGTCGACCACGCGCACTCCGTTCACCCACACACCACGCAGCCCGACGGCGGGCGTGTCCACGCGGCTTGCCCCGCCTGGCAGGTCCCAGACTCTGCGCTTCTCACCGCGGCCGACGGTTGCCGGGTCGAACAGGATGAGGTCGGCCCAGGCGCCCGGCACAAGGCGCCCGCGGTTGCGGATGCGGTAGATGTCGGCGGGCCGGCTGCTCACGGCCTGCGCCGCCTGTTCCAGCGTCAGATCCGCACGCTCGCGCACCCAATGTCCGAACAGATGCAGTCCGAATCCGGCATCGCACAGGAACGAAAGATGCGCGCCCGCATCGGAGAGTGCGACCGCGGAATGGGGATGCCGCAGCAGGTCTCGTACCGCATCCTCGTCCGTGTTGAACAGCTTGCAGTCGAACAGCGCGTCGAGCTCGCGGTCCAGCCCGAAGTCGAGCAGCCAGTCGAATGGATCCTTGCCGGCGGCGCGGGCCATCTCGGCAACATTGCGCCCGACCAGAGCCCGGTGCTGCGGCTGCTGCGACTCGATCAGCGTCATGTGCTGCACGCTGTGGTAGGAGAAGCGGTTCGGCACCGTCTTGCTCCTCGCTTCGGCCTTCACTGCTTGCCGGAACGCCGGATCGGCCAGCACCTCCCGGTATCGCGCCGAGCCCTCGGCCTCGATCGCGGGCCGCCAGGCGAGCAACGCCTCCAGCGGATAGGGGTGCCGGAGCGTGAACTCCATCCCCAGCGGAAAGCAGCCGACCTGGCCCCACAGCTCGTGGCCGCGCCGGCGGGCGTTGCTGATCTGCTCGAAGTCGCCGAACACGCGCTGCGGATCGTTGGGATCGACGAACAGGGCAGCGATGACGACCGGCCGACCGTTGCGGGCAGCGACCTGCTCGAGCCATGCCATGCTCGTAGTCATGCCCTTCGTCAGCATGAACACGCCGCTACCGGCCTCGCCCAGCGCGCCGGTGAGCTCGTTCAGCTCATGCTCGTCGGCCAGCCTCGACGGCATAGGGACGCCATGCTCGCCGTTGTGCTGCTCCAGCGTGGAAGTAGAGAAGCCGACCGCCCCAGCGCGCAGCGCGTCCAGGACGAGCTGCTTCATCTGCGCCACTTCACCGGGATTCGCGGCGCGCCTCGATGCGTCCTCGCCCAGGACATAGGTGCGCACGGAAGAGTGCCCGACGAACGAGGCCACGTTGGGGACCATGCCCTTGCGCTCCAGCAGCGCGAGATACTGCGGATAGCTCTCGAAGCTCCAGTCCACGCCGGCGCGCAGCGCCTCCAGCGGCATTCCCTCGACATGCGTCAGGTTGCGTAGTGTTTGATCGCGGTCGCGTTCGTGACACGGCGCGATGGTGAAGCCGCAGTTGCCGATCACCACGCTGGTCACCCCCAAGGCGACCGACGGCGTGGCGAGCGGGTCCCAAAGCAGCTGGGCATCGAAATGGGTGTGCACGTCGACCACACCCGGCGCAAGCACCAGCCCGTCGGCGTCGACGTGCTCGCGGCCTGGGCCCACGTCGTCACCGATCGCGGCGATCTTCCCATCTTGCACCGCCAGGCTGGCCTGCCGGCGCGGTGTGCCAAGACCGTCGATCAAAGTGGCGTTGTGTACCACGATCTCATGCATGGGCGCATCCTCCCTCGGCCGCCTATGATTGCATAACATCTCCGCCCCCGTCACCGCTACCGCCCAGCCGCACGGCATCTGATCTAGGTCAACCTGGACGATCGTCAATCGGTTTACGGTACTTTTTGGCGGTTCCATCAATGGGCGCATCAGATGCGACGAGCGGAAGGGCTATAGCGGGCGCTCAGTCGCACAGGAGACCACATGGCTATGATCGGCAGGATCTTCGCGTCACGAGAGGACGCAGCGCAACGCCTGGCGCAGGCGCTGGAGAAATATCGGGGGCGCAACCCGTTGGTCCTGGCGATCCCGCGGGGCGCAGTAGGCATGGGCAAGGTGCTGGCCGAGACGCTGGAAGGTGAGCTGGATGTGGTGCTGGTGCGCAAGCTGCGCTCACCCTACAGCCCGGAGTTCGCGGTCGGAGCCGTCGACGAATCCGGGTGGACCTATGTGGCAGAGCATGCCGCGCGCTCCGGCGCGGACGCCGACTACCTCGAACACGAGAAGCAGGCCCAGCTCGAGACGCTGCGCAAGCGGCGCGCGATGTACACCCCCGCCCGGCCGCCTATCGACCCGGCAGGGCGGATCGTCATCGTGGTCGACGACGGCCTCGCCACCGGCGCGAGCATGATCGCGGCCCTGCACGCAGTACGCGCCAAGAAGCCCGAGCGACTCGTGTGCGCCGTTCCTGTCGCCGCGCCGGAAAGCCTGGAGCGCGTCCGGCCGTACGCCGACGAAGTCGTCTGCCTCGAGGCCCCGGAGGAGTTCTTCGCCGTGGGACAGTTCTACCGCGAGTTTGCGCAAGTCGAGGACACGGAGGTCATCGAGCTACTCCGTCAGCGGCAACGCGAACAGACAGGAGGCGAGCGATGAGCGCACAACACCCTGCACCACTGGTGTCGATCCCGGCGGGCGCCGTACGCCTCGAAGGCGTACTCGAGCTGCCGCCGCAGCCGACGGCAGTGGTGGTGTTCTCTCACGGCAGCGGCTCGGGGCGCCATTCCCCGCGCAATCAGTTCGTCGCGCGCGAGCTGCGCAGTGCAGGGTTGGGCACGCTGCTGCTCGACCTGCTCACCGCGGCCGAGGACCGCGACTACGAAATGCGCTTCGACATCGATCTGCTCACCGAGCGGTTGGGCCATGCGGTGCGCTTCGTGCACGCTCACGCGTCCACGCGTGCGCTTCCCGTCGGGCTCTTTGGCGCAAGCACAGGTGCGGCATCGGCGCTACGAGTGGCGGGTGAGATGCCCGATGTCGTCGGCGCAGTCGTCTCGCGCGGGGGCAGGCCGGATCTTACGGGCGCGCGCGAACTTGCCCGCGTGCGCTCGCCCACGCTGCTGATCGTAGGCGGCCGAGACGAGCCGGTCATCGCCATGAACCAGAGCGCGCAGGAAGCGCTCGTTCACTGCGAGCAGGAGCTGGTGATCGTCCCGGGCGCCACGCATCTGTTCGAGGAGCTCGGTACGCTGGAGGAGGTGGCGCGGCTGGCCAGGCAATGGTTCGTCCGCCATCTAGCGCGCCCACCCGCGCGTGGCACGCCTGGCTGAAGCGCAGCCGAGACACATTCGCCGCCGTCGCTGCACGAGCTTGGTTACGGTTCGTGCAGCGCGCTGATCGCGGCCGGAGACCTGCTCGTGCCTCGGATCACGCTGTTCTTGTGTGGGGACGTGATGACCGGACGCGGGATCGACCAGATCCTGCCCCACCCGTGCGACCCGGCTATCCACGAGCCGTACATGCAGAGCGCGCTCGGGTACGTCCAGCTTGCGGAGGAAAAGAACGGACCGATCCCTCGCCCTGTAGATCACTCCTATATATGGGGCGATGCCGCGGACGAGTTCCGACGCGTGCAGCCCAACGCCCGGATCATCAACCTAGAGACGGCAGTCACGGTCAGCGAGCATTGGGTGGACAAAGGGATCAACTACCGCATGAATCCGGCCAACGTCGGGTGCGTGTCGGCCGCAGCCATCGACTGCTGCGTGTTGGCGAACAATCACGTCCTCGACTGGGGTAGGCCGGGTCTGATAGACACGCTCAACGCCTTGCACGGCGCTGGGCTGCGGACGGCGGGGGCGGGGAGCAACCGCCTGCAGGCGCAGACCCCGGCCTCGCTTCCCATGGGCGCGGGCGGACATGTGTTGGTTTTTTCGCTGGCCACGTCCAGCAGCGGCGTGCCAAGCGATTGGGCGGCGACGGCAAAGGACGCGGGGGTGGACTTCCTGCCGGATCTTTCGCCGCGTAGCGTGGAGCGGATCGCCCAACGTGTCGGCTCGGTGAAAAGAGCCGGCGATCTCGTAGTGGTCTCGATACACTGGGGCGCCAACTGGGGTTACGACGTGTCGGCGCAGGAGTCGGGGTTTGCCCGCGGCCTCCTAGAGCATGCGGCGGTCGACCTGGTCCACGGCCATTCCTCTCATCATCCCAAGGGCATCGAGGTATTCCGCGACAAGCTGATCCTGTATGGGTGCGGCGATTTCATCAACGATTACGAGGGCATTTCCGGATACGAGCGCTTCCGGGGCGATCTGGGGCTCATGTACTTCCCGACCCTGGATGTAGCAACAGGCAAGCTGCTGCGCCTCGAGCTGGTCCCGACTCAGCTCATGCGGCTGCGCGTGCACCGCGCGTCCGCCCCCGACGCGGGTTGGTTGTGCTCCATGCTCGCTCGCGAGGGGCGGCGCTTCGGTACCAACGCGGAGCTCGGCGAGTCGGGCCGCATCGAGCTGCATTGGCGCGGCCAGCCGGGCTAGTCCAGCACGCGAGAGCGGCTCGGCTGGGGGCGCGTGAGCGCGCCTCACGCAGCGAGGTAGGCCTCGATGCGCGGGCGCAGGTCCTCCGGGATGGCGACCGCACGGCCGGCGTCCAGTTGCATGAAGACGATGGTCTGCTGGAGCTTGAGGTGCTCGACGCCGTCCTTCTTCCCGGTGTAGCCGAGCTGCACGGAAGCATTGCCGAGCTTGAGCACGCGCAACTCGAAGCGCAGCGTATCTCCCATGCGCAGCGGCCTCAGGAAGTCCGCGGCGATGCTCACCGTGGGCGTCCCGGTGCGCCGGCCACGGATGAGGTCCGGCAGAGGCTGGCCGAGGCCGTCTCTGAACCAATCCTCCATCGTCGCGTGCGCCAGGTCGAAGAAGGCGGGGAAGTAGACGATCCCGGCCGGATCGCAGTGGGAGAAGCGGATCGGCTGGTCGTGGAGAAAAACCTGGTTCACCGGACGGCGAGCCCCCTCTAGAGGCACGAGCGCACGAACGCAGCCTGCTCCTGGGCGGCATTGACCAACAGGCTGATGTCATTGCCCGCCAGCGCGAAGCGCATGCCGCGTGCGATGTAGCGCTTCGCCAGCTCGCGCACGTACACTCCACCCAATCCCGGCCACTTGCCGTGCTTGCGGCAAGCCGCGACGACTTTGTCGATGGCGTCTACCACCCGCTCGTTGTCGAGCTGACCCGGGATGCCCATTTCCAGGCAGAGATCGTTCGTGCCCATGAGCAGGACATCGATGCCCGGAACCGCGGCGATCTGCTCTACGTTTTCGACCGCACGCGGGGTCTCGATCATCGCAACCAGCAGCGTCGCCGCGTTGAGCGCCGTGACCACCTCCTTGGCCGGCACCGACGCAAACCCGAAGTGAGGATAGCCGCCCCCGATCGACCGATGTCCCACGGGCGCGAAGCGGAAAGCGCTCACCATAGCCTTCGCCTCCTCGACGGTGTCCACGTGGGGGAGCACGATCCCCAAGCCGCCCGCGTCCAGGCAACGCGTACCCAGTGCGAGCTCGTCGTGGGGGACCCGGATGAGCGGCGCGATCCGTGCATCCAGTGCGGCCACGCAGATCTGAAATGCGGTCTCCACGGATGTGGCCCCATGCTCGAGGTCGATGAATAGGAAGTCGTACCCGGCCGTCTTCATCATTCTCGCCACCTCGACGCCGCGTACCGCCCGCACGCCTACGCCGATCGCCAGCTCGCCCTGGATCAAGCGCTGCTTCGCAGGATTCTCGATCTGTGCCATGTGCCCTCCGTGAAGTTGGTCGCCTGTGTAACATTCTAGCCCGGATGTCCTGTGCGGGACTCGTGAAGCCGGCCCGTTCCGCTCGAGCGGACGGGGCGCGCGTGCGTTCGTCGCGGCCGCTTGCATACGCTGAACGGCTGATGGCACGAGGGTTGCGGAGCAAGGTCGAGGACTCGGTCAATCGGTCAACACATTGTCAGAGTCGGACGCGCTCTGTGACGAAGTCATTGATGCACCGATGCAAACCATATTGCGGCGGCCGTGAGCACCAGCACGCGCGCAGCAGCGTTGTCGCACACGCGGCACTCGGCGCTCAAACGGGAGGCTCGCGGCCTAAGCTCGATGAACAAGGAACAGGCCGTGCTGGACCTCTATCCCCGACTCGCCTGAGCGACAACAACCCATGAGCCAGCTGTTCGCTCACCTGTCGCTCACCGCAAAGCTGTTGCTGAACAGCCTGCTCACGTTAGGAGCGGTGGTCGCTTTGACCTGCGGTCTGGTGATCGCGGACCACTATCAAGATGCAAACGCACGACTGCGCGCGGAGGCAGGTGCGCGCGCCGACTTGACAGCCGCGAATGCAGCCCCAGCGCTGGCAGTACATGACATACAAGGGGTGCAGCGGGCGCTGAGCGCGCTGCGCGCCGCCCCGGATGTCCGGGCGGCCCGGCTGTTCGACCAGCAGGGCGCCCGGATCGCCGAATACCTGCGCGAGAATTTCCGCGGCACGGCGCCGGGCGTGGATCCGGCTCCGGGCGGCGGCCAGCGCCTGCGTGCCGAATCCCTGGAGACATACCGGCCGCTGGTCTCTGACGGCCATGAGATTGGCATGCTCGTGCTGGCGACGGACTTGACCCGGTTCCGCCTCGAGCTGGCTGCGTCGGTGATCAAAGCGGTGCTGATCGCCGTGATCGCGATGGTCGTCACCTATATCATCAGCGCTCACGTGCAGCGCTCGCTTCTCGCGCCGCTCGGTTCGCTCCGCACGCTGGTCCAACGGGTGGCCGAGGAGAAGGCCTACGAGTTGCGCGCCCCGGTCACAAGCCGCGACGAGATCGGCGAGATTGCCACCGGCTTCAACGCGATCCTGGAGCGGATCTCCGAACGCGAGGCCTCGCTCTCGGAGGAGCTGGCCGAGCGCAGCAGCGTACAGCGGCGCCTCGACGAGCTGGCCCATTACGACCCCGTCACCAAGCTTCCCAACCGGCGCTATTTCACGCGCCAGTTCGAGCGCATCTTGTTGGAGTCAGCGAACTCGGGCAGCGCGGGCGCGCTGCTGCTGATCGAGCTGGATAGCTTGAAGCCGGTGAACGACACGCTGGGACACGATGCCGGCGACACCGTGCTGCTGCTCCTGGCAAAACGGCTTTCCACCAACCTGCGCGAGACCGACATGTTGTGCCGGCTGGGTGGGCACGAATTCGCCTTGGTGCTGGAGGAGATCAGCGGGGAGAGCCATCTGGTCACGATCGCCGAAAAGCTGGTTGCGGCCGTGCGCCGGCCCGTCGCGCTGGGCGAGCGCGAAGTGCGGCTCGGCGCCTCCATCGGCATCACGGTGTTCCCGGTCGACGGGAACGAGCCACAAGTCCTGCTGCGCCACGCAGAGACCGCGACCGGCCGCGCCAAGCTGGCCGGGAAGAATAATTACACGTTCTTCGAGCCGGACATGCTGGTAGAGGAGCAGCAGCCGCTCGACATCGTGCCTGAGCTGCAACGCGCGTTGGAGAACGGGGAGCTGTGCCTGTACTATCAGCCCCAGGTCAAGGTGAGTGACGGCCGCATACGCGGGCTGGAAGCGCTGCTGCGGTGGAACCATCCCGAGCGCGGGACGCTGCTACCCGGGGAGTTCATGCCGCTCGCCGAGGATCACGACGGGTTGATCCGGGCGGTGTCCGACTGGACGCTGGAGGCGGCTTGTGCGCAGATCGCGGCCTGGCGGGCAGCGGGGTTGGACGCCGTCTCGATTGCGGTGAACTTCAGCTCGGCGCAGATGCGCGATACCCGCATGCCTCGGCGCCTGCACGACTTGCTGACCCGTTACAACGTCGCACCCGAATTCATCGAGCTGGAGGTGGCCGAGAACCTCTTCGCGTCCGAGCCTGGCGCGCTCGAGAACCTACGCGAGCTGAGGAAGTTCGGCTCCCGTGTGGCGCTGGAGCACTTCGGCGCCGGCTACTCCGGTCTGAGCCAGTTGAAAGACCTGCCGGTCACGGCGGTCAAGATCGACCGCGAGTTCGTGCACGGAGTGGCCGAGTCGGCTCGCTATGCTGCCATCACTCGGGCAATTGTGACGCTGGCCGCAGACCTCGGCCTGGACTCGGTGGCGGAAGGCGTGGAAAGCTCGCGTCAGCTGGAATTCCTGCGCGCGATGGGATGCCGCGCCTACCAGGGCTTCTGCTTCTCGCCTGCCGTGCCGGCGGAGGAAGCGGCGCGCTTTCTCAGCCCCGAAGCCGCTCCTGTCCGGCGCATCGCCATCGTCCGCGCCTGACCCCCGTCGGGCCTTACCGCCCCGCACGCGGCGCCGAGCCGGACCTCCCTCACGACCTTCGCCCTGCAACGCTTCGACGCGGATCAGCCAGCCCGCTCGCTGAGTTTCACGTCGATGTCCGGTGCGGCGGGCGCCGCCGGCCCACGCCACGGTCGCAGCCGCTGGGCGTTGACCACCAGCACGCCGAGCAGCAGGATGAAGCAGGCGAGCACGAACAGCTTGTTGATGAACCAGTTCGTGCGCCAGATCGTCCATTGCGGCGCGGACAGGAACAACACGAGCTTGACCGCGACGATGACGATCTCGGTCACCGAGACGACCGCGGCCAACGCGAAGGTGTAGCGGCGCCAGTGCAGCAGTGCCCAGCCCAGCCACAGATGCACCGCCCACCAGAAGTCCCACATCACGAAGCTGCCGATGGGCACGCCTTGAGCGACCGCGTATGCGACTGGAAACGCGAACTTGATCGTGACGGTCCACGCCGCCAGGATGAAGAGGAAGTGCGCGAGAAAGCCGAGCATCGGGATCTCGCGGCTGGCCGATGCCGCGGGTATCGCCCCCGCCACGTCACCCGCCCGCGAACCGTAGCACGGCATCGCGGGCAAGCTCCGCGATGGGAATCCCGAGCGGGCAAGCGCGCAGGCAAGGCTGCTGCGAGCACGAGACACACGCGGTTCCGGGATTCCCGAGTTGCGCATATTCGCTGCGCGCCAGCAGCGGGTCGCCGTAGTCGACCTCGTACATGCGTGTTCGCAAGACCTCTGCGATCGGCACACCGGACGGACAGCTTTCGCGGCAAGCGTCGCAACCCGGTAGACAGTAATTTCCCGCGCGCATCTCGGCGTAGCGCGAGAGCAGTTCGAGGTCGTGCCGGCTCACCTTTGCATGGCCGGAAGCCGCGACGTATTCGTCGATGAGCGGCTTGCTCGTCATCGACACCAGCAGCGCGTCGACATTGCCGCTCGACAGCACCCAGCGGAATGCCGCCTGCGAGAAAGTGCCGCCGGGCCGCTCGTACGGGCGCATGTCGTTCAGGCGGCCGCCCATCAGCGTCTTCATCGCCACCACGCCGACCTGCTTCTGCTTGGCCTTGGCCAGCACGCGCGGCAGATCGGTCTGGATCGCCGCCCAGTGGAAGGTGTGGCGCAGCTTGTCGGAGAAGCTCGGGTCCTGGCCGAACGTGTAGGCGACCAGGATCACATCCACCAAGTCGTGGTCGATGGCGTAATCGAGGCATGGGACCAGATCGCTGCCGTGACCGGACATGCCGCGGAAGCGGATCTTGCCCTGGCGCTTGGCGAGCTCGGTGAACTCCCACCACTCGTGGTTCTGCATCCGGCTCACGTCGTTGACCGCATGGTTGAAGTAGATGTCCACGTGGTCCGTTTGCAGGCGCCGCAGGCTGCCCTCCAGCGAATGCATCATGTCGGCGCGCGTGTCGCTCGCGCCGGCCTTGGTCTTCGTCGACACCAGCACGCGGTCGCGCTTGCCTCTCAGCGCTTGGCCGATCGCCTCCTCTGCGCCGCCCCAGCGATAGGTCTCCGCCGTGTCGAAGTAGTTGACGCCGCGCGCGAGCGCATGCTCCACCAGGTCGGGATCGCTGGAGCTCGCCGAGCCGAAAGAGATGTCCGAAACCTCGAGCTGCGTCGCGCCCAGCCGCACGTAGCGGCGGATGCTCGGCCCGGGGCCGGCGTCGGCCTGAGACCCGATACCCACGACGCCTAGCGCCGCCCCAGCGCCCAAGCGTAAGAAGTCCCGTCGGTCGATCATTGGTGGTCACCCCCGGTCGGATGTTCCGGACCCGGCGATCTTGGCCGCGCCAGGCCATGGACGACACGTTAGCGGAACCGCCCAGCGCGCGCAAAGCACCCGCGCCGATGAGCGGGTTACATCGAAAGGTCGATGGCCGCCAGCGACGCCAACGCCCAAGATGCGCCTGTGCGCGGGGCGCAGCTCAGGCGACGCCTTCGCACACGCCTCGCGGGCGCCAGCAAGGGAGGGCCGGCTTGGGCGAATTCGCGTCCCGGACCGGCGGGGGGTGCGCCCGCTTCGCTGCGGAGTACGGCCGCTCTTGGGCCGTACTCCGCGGAGCGTGGACGCCGCGCTCGCCAAAGCGGCTTGATGACGGCCGCGCGCGACTCCGCCCTGGGTTCACGCCGCGTGCTGCCTGGCCCAAGCGACCACCTGGGCGTGAGTAGCGAACCACACGTCCTGGTGCGAGCGCGCATGCCGCAGCAGCTCTTCGACGATCCAAATGCGCGAGCGGTAGCCGATGACGTGGGGATGCAGCGTGAGCTGAAATATCCCGCCCTGTGCGTAGGCCGCGTCGAACTCGCGGCGGAAGATGTCGAACACGTCGGCCGGCGGCGTGTAGGGACGGTGCGAAGCGAATCGGTTCATCCAGAAGTACACCGCATCGTCGCGCACCCACTCGACCGGCAGCTCGACCACTCCGGTCGGCTCGCCGTCGAGCAGCAGCTCGTAGCAGTCTTCATCGGCCATCAGGGAAGAATCGTACTGCAGCCCCATCTCGCTGGCGATGCGCAGCGTGTGCGGGCTGAAGTCCCATGACGGGGTGCGCATGCCGACGGGACGCACTCGGGTGACCTGCTCGAGAACGTCGGCCGAGCGCAGCATCAGATCGCGTTCGGTTTCGTAGGCGAGCGTCGAGTTGAGCTCATGGATCCAGCCGTGGATGCCGATCTCGTGCCCCTCGCTCACCACTGTGCGCTGTTCGTCCGGGTAAAGCAGCGCCACCACCGCCGGCACATAGAAGCTCGCGTTGACGTCGTACTTCTCGAGCAGGCTCAGGATGCGCGGCACGGCCACGCGGCTGCCGTACTCGCCCCAGCTCAGGCGTCCGATCGACTTGCCGCCGTCGCGCAGCTCGTTGGTCTCGTGATCGGAGTCGAACGAGATCGCGAACGCGCATCGCGCATCGTCCTTCCATGCTTTGGGGCGCAAGCTCGCTCCCGCGCGGACATGGCCGACGATGCGGCGCCACTGCTGCTCGCTCCATTGCCAGGGCTCGACGCGTTCCTCGTGCGGCTCCATCTCACGCTTCCCCAAGGTCGGCACCACACAGTGCGGGCGCAAGGGCGGACCACTGCAGTCCCGGCTCTACCTCTGGGCGCCTGCTCCCACGTTCCAGCAGACTCGAGTGTACCGGACATCGCGCGCGTGGCGCAGACGCCCTCATTGCAGCGGCAGGCGCGCGGTCTCGCGTGCTCCCAAGATCACCCCCATGCTCGCGAGCGCCGCCGCGATCACGTAGTAGCTCGGCGATAACGGCTCTCCGGTCTGCCGGATGAGCCAGGTGGCGATGAACGGTGCGAAGCCCCCGAACAGCGTCACCGCGAGGCTGTAGCCGATCGACATCCAGGTGGAGCGCAAGCGGGTGGGGAAAATCTCCGCGATCGCCGCGGGGCCAGGGCCGGAGAAGAGCGCAACCGCCAGGCAGAGCGTGACCTGCACGAGGATGGCGGTAGCGGTCGTGGCGCCACCCAACAGTCGCTGGAACAGCGGGTAGGGCAGCGCTGCCAGCGCGACGCACGAGGCCAGCAATAGCGGCTTGCGGCCGATGCGATCGGAAGCCCAGCCGGCCAGTGGAATGGTCAGCACCAAGGCCAGAAGCCCGATGCTGCTCGCCCAGAGGGCCTGGGCGCGGCCGAGCCCCGCCTGGCGCTGGAGGAAGGTCGGCATGTAGGCGAGGATCACGTAGTAAGACACGGTCCACACGACTGTGAAGCCGAACGCGCGCGATGCGAGTAGCGCTCCCGCGGCAACTTGCCCGCGCCCCGGCCTGGCCGATGGCGCCGTCATACGCCGGAAGGCCGGTGTCTCCGCGACGTTGCGGCGCATGTACAGCCCGACCGGTCCGAGCAGGCCGCCGAGCAGGAACGGCAGCCGCCAGCCCCACTGGTCGGCGAGTGAGGGCGTCAACAGTGCGCTCACGGAGGCGGCGACGCTCGAGCCCAGCAGCAGCCCGCCGGCTACACTGCACTGCTGCAGGCTGCCGTACAGTCCGCGCCTGGCATCCGGCGCCCATTCCACGATGAAGGCGGTCGATCCGCCCCATTCTCCGCCCGCGGAGAATCCCTGCAGCAGGCGCGCGACCACCAAGAGGATCTGCGCCGCCACGCCGATGACGTGGTAGGTCGGGATGAGCCCGATCCCGACCGTGCCCAGCGTCATCAACGCAATGGTTGTCAACAGGGCTGCTTTGCGCCCCTTCACGTCGCCCAGACGTCCGATCAGAATCGCGCCGAGCGGCCGTGCGAGAAAGCCGGCGCCGAAGGCCGCGAACGTGGCGAGCAGCGAAGTGATCCGGTCGGTGGCGGGGAAGAACTTGTCCGCGAGCACCGTGGCCATGTAGGCATAGACGGCGAAGTCGTACCACTCGAGCACGTTGCCTGCCACGGCCGCGAGGATCGCGCGTCTGGCTTCGGGCTGGAGTCGCGACGCCACCGGTTCGCCGATTGCGGATGGGAATGACCGCCCAAGCGGCGACTCGGAGAGCGCGCGACGGCGGACGTCGTCAGGGCCCGGCGCTCCGGTTGGGCTCAGCGGGCGGTTCCCAAGTCCTTGTACAGCTGCTCGACCATTGCCCGCAGCTCGGCCACCTGGTCGCGGAGTTCCGCGACATTGGACTTGAGCGCTGCGATCTCGCCCGTCGTGACGCTTCCTGCCGGCTCGGGGGGAGCGGCAGCCGTAACCGACTCGATCGGGACCGCGTCGCTGAGCAGATGCGCCCACCGGTGCTCGCGGGAGCCCGGCTGCTTGGGCAGCTTCGTCACCAGTGCGCCGGCCGCGCGCGCGCTCATCTCTTCCAGATAGGCCTCCACCGAAGAGATGTCCGCGAACCGATACAGACGCTCGGAACCCGTCCGCAACTCGCCCGGCGTCTGCGCTCCGCGCAGCATCAGCGCAGCGAGCAGCGCCGTTGCCGCCTGCCCGATGTCGAGCACCTTCGGCAGGTTGTGGGCATAGCGCATGACGCGTCCCGACGCACCATAACTGTCGATGACCAGCGTCTGGCGCTTGAGCGCATCGAGCGCCATCTGCACCTCGGCCTCACTCGCATTCATGACCGGGTCTCGGTTGCTCTTCTGGTTGCAGCCGGCGACCAGAGCATTCACGGTGAGCGGGTAGTAGTCGGGGGTGGTGACCTGCTTCTCGATCAACACGCCGAGCACGCGTGCTTCCAGCGGCGAGAGCGACGGCAGGCGGGAATCGGTCATGGGTCGAGCGCGAAGGGGTTGGCGATGCAGGGATTCTAGCAACAACGCGGTCCCCGGCCGGCGGTGGATGCGCGAGCTGCCGTATGAACCAGCGTAGCGAAATCGTGCGCTTAGCCCTCGCCCCCCGGCTCGACCGCCGCGCGCTCCAACACCTGTGCCCTTGTGGGAGGTGCCGCCTTGCCACCGGAGTCCACATACGGCTTCAGTGCCTCGATGATCGCACTTGCACTCAGGACCAAGGCCTGGTCCTCGGCCACCGGCGCGTGGAGCATCTGAATGGTGCCGCTGGCGTGATACGTGGTCACCAGTCCGCCGGGCGCTTCGTAGTACGGATAGCCGGCGGCACCTGCGCTTTGCGCCGGCTCTACCATCGCGGGTGAGGATGCTTCCCAGCGCTTGCGCACGGCCGCGGGCTCTGCACCCGCGGCCTCGGGCCCAAGCAGCGCGAACATCTCGTAGCCGTGCTGCCGAGTGAGCTCCGCGCAGCGATAGATCCAGAAGTACCAGACTCGGTCTTTCGAGCTGTACCCATTGCCGTCGAATTTCACGAGGTAGGTGGCCTCCCCGAGCTTCTTCTGGCTATAGCCGCCGATGAACCCATGGCGCATGTACGGCGTCGCGCAGCCGGCGAGGGCGCTGAGGGCCATCAAAACAGCGAGAAGCCGGGGTAGAGCGGTCAAGTGTGTGCTTTCCTGCGGTTGCATCGGCGCGAGCTCAACGGATCGGGCGGTGCCGCGTTGTGGAGCGTCGATCAGGATGTCGCGCACGCGGCTTCCCGCTCAGCGCTGCGGGCACCGGGTGTGATGATTACATGCCGCGAGGCCAACGTGCAGCGCACGCTCTTCGAGCGCGACGCCGCTGCAGGCGCGCCGTCATAGCCGGCCTAGCGGGGCGGCGCAGCGGTGGCACCGCATTAGGCCGCTGGCGCCCCTCCTGCCTCTCTTGTCGGACGCTTGGCGGAGCGCTTGGTCCACAAGTCGAGCTTGCGCCAGTAGCCGCGGTCGCTGAAGCAGTCCCAGCCCCAGCGCGCCCATCCGAGCAGCGAGTAGGCGAGCCAAAGGGCCCACGCGAGCATCAGGAGCCGGTACACGATGAGTGGCACCGAGATCACCCAGGCCGTGGGCAGCGCCCCAGGCGTCCGATCCTGATACCAGCGCAGGTTCCACACGTCGGACCCGTTGCCCGCCACCTGCATCTCGGGGTACCCGAGCAGTCCGTTCTGCACCGCCCAGAACAGGCTCACCGCCGCCGCCAGCGTCAGCAGCGCGAGCACGACCTGTCCGATGTTGAACCAACGCGTGCCCGCATACCCATCCCCAAAGCGCTTGCGCGCTCCGAGCGCGAGGAACCAGGCGACCACGATCACACCCGTCAGCAGCGGCGCCTGCGTGAGTCCCAGCGCGAGCAGGAACCACTGGTGCGATCGGAGCGGTGTGAGCCGCATCCTCCCCAGAGCGAGCGCGGCGAGAGCAAGCACGATCACCACACCCCAGAACAGGATCGCGGGGCCCATGGCCGGCCCGCCCAACAGCAGCAGCCAGCGCCCTTCGGGCATCTTGATCTGCAGCGCTGCGTTCACGCCCGGCGTGCCCACGTCGGCTGACGAAGCCGCGAACCAGGTCGAGATCCCGCGCGGCTCGCGCCAGGCGATCGTCACCTCTTGCTTCCCGGGGCTCAGTGGCAGGTTTACCGCACGGCCCTCGAGCCGAATCGGCTGCGTCTTGGCGTCGATGGCCACGCTCTGCAGCACAGCGCCTTCCGGCAACTGGACCCTATGCTGGCCACCTCGGCTCGATCGCAGTGTCATGTCGAGCTGCGCATCGGTCGCACGGATTCCAGGCGCGAGGCTGAGGCGGGTGCGGTCCAGGGTGAGCGTCTGTCCTGCAACCCCGGATGGTTTGGTCAATGCGAGCGTCACATGCTCGTCCGGCCATGGGCGCCACTCGGGCAGCCAGCGGCCGGCGTCGTCCTGGTGATGGATCACCGGTATGCCGCCGAGCTGAACGTGCCACTGCGGCCCGAGGTTGAGGCGCCACACCTGGATCTGATTGCTCTCCGCGGGCGCCCGGAGGTCGATCTGCTTGCTTTGCTTCAGCGCGCTCTCGAAGTAGAACGCATTGGTCTGCGGCCCGAGGTTGACCAGCACGATACCGTCCTGCGCGCGCACCTCGCCGTCCGTCACCGACTCACCCTCGAGCAACGGGACCTTGACCAGCACGGGCGCCGTGCTGGGACCCGCGCGCACGACC
>Ga0335084_10002114_pt1 | contig 19016 bp, 17 predicted proteins | sample Lox_Sample_44_FD_206721 | JGI IMG/M metagenome (GOLD analysis project Ga0335084, IMG submission 206721) | Soil microbial communities from Loxahatchee National Wildlife Refuge, Florida, United States - Lox_Sample_4.4 | ecosystem: Environmental > Terrestrial > Soil > Wetlands | place: USA...
CCCGGATTCGTTCCGAAGGTCACCATTGGCTCAAGCGATGCCGCGTCGATGGTCACGGTGCGATCGTAGGTCGCGCCCTCGTCGGTGGGCAGCGTGCGCCACAACTTGAGCGCCGTCTCCCACGCCGCCCCCTTCGGCGCGTATCTGCGGCCGTTGAGGAAGTTGTACGTGGTATCGTCTGGCGCGATCAGACCCGCGCGCGCGCCGCCCTCAATCGACATATTGCACACGGTCATGCGCTCTTCCATCGAAAGCGCGCGAATCGCCGAGCCGGCGTACTCAATCACGCAGCCCGTGCCGCCGCCGATGCCGATCTTCGCGATCAGCGCCAGAATGATGTCCTTGGCGCCCACGCCGTCTCGCAGCGTGCCGTCCACCTTCACCTGAAACGTCTTCGACTTCGCCTGCAGCAGGCACTGCGTGGCGAGCACGTGCTCCACCTGGCTGGTGCCGATGCCGAAGGCCAGCGCGCCGAAAGCCCCGTGCGTTGCGGTATGGCTGTCGCCGCACACCACCGTCATGCCCGGCTGCGTGAGCCCCTGTTCGGGACCGATCACGTGCACAATGCCCTGCTGGTCGCTGTGCAGACCGAAGAAGGGAATGCCGAACTCGGAGCAGTTGGTCTCGAACTGCGTCACCTGCGCGGCGGCGATGGGATCGACGATGGGCAGCGACCGCGGAGTGGTGGGAATGCTGTGATCCACAGTGCCGAAGGTCAGGTCCGGCCGGCGCACCTTCAGGCCGCGCTCGCGCAAACCCGAGAAGGCCTGCGGTGAGGTGACTTCGTGCACCAGATGCAGGTCGATGAAAACGAGCGGCGGAGCGCCCGGCGTTTCGGCGACAACGTGGTTGTCCCAGATTTTCTCAACAATCGTGCGAGGCTTCATATGTTCATACCAGAGACGCCACGGCGTCCCCCACTTCGGATGTCGTTGCCGGCGGGCCGGCGGGTTTCAAGTCGGCGGTGACGCGGCCCGATTCGATCACCTTCTCCATGGCCGCATTCACCGCGGCGGCTTCCTTCCCGAGACCGAACGTGTATTCGAGCATCGCCGCCACCGAGCCGATGGCCGCCAGCGGATTCGCTTTGCCCTGCCCTGCAATATCCGGCGCAGAGCCATGCACTGGCTCGTAGAGACCGGTCCATGCGCCCGAGGCACGCTTCTCGCCCAGCGAGGCCGAGGGCAGCATGCCGATCGAACCCGCCAGCACCGCCCCTTCGTCGCTCAGGATGTCGCCGAACATATTCTCGGTCAGCAGCACATCGAAGCGGCGCGGATTCAGCACAAGCTGCATCGCGCAGTTGTCCACCAGCAGGTGATCGAGCTCGACGTCCGGATACTCGGCCGCCACTTCCACCACCACCTTGCGCCAGAGCTGGGAATTCTCCAGCACGTTCGACTTGTCCACGCTGGTCACCTTCTTCCGCCGGTTGCGCGCCAGCGACATGGCGACTCGCGTGACCCGCTCGATCTCCGCGCGCGTGTAGGCCATGGTGTTGATGGCGTGCGCCTGCGCGCCCTCGCCGAAAATGCCGCGTGGCGTGCCGTAATAGATGCCGCCGGTGAGCTCGCGCACGATGATCATGTCGGTGCCCTCGATGCGCTCGTTCTTGAGCGGCGAGGAATCGAGCAGGCAGGCGTAAGTGCGCACCGGCCGCAGGTTGGCGAACACGCCCAGAACCTTGCGAATGCCCAGCAGCCCGCGTTCGGGACGCTTTTCGGGAGCGATGTTGTCGAACTCTGGCAGCCCGACGGCGCCCATTAGCGTGGCGTCGGCCTTGTGAGCCAGTTCGATGGTCTCCTGCGGCAGCGGCGTGCCGCACTTGTGAATGGCGATGCCGCCGAGCAGACCCTCGGTCAGATTCAGCGTGTGGTTGTACTTTGCAGCAACCTGCTTCAGTACTTTCACCGCTTCGGCGGTGACTTCCACACCAATGCCGTCACCCGGCAGTATGAGGACACTGAGGTTCATGAGATTAGTCTAGTTGGTCGCTGGCTAAAGCCTGTGCTATCTGCCTGGTGGCACAGGCTTCAGCCTCTGGCTCAATCGCTGGCCGCGGCGCGGGCTTCGCTCTCTGTCACGTCGCGCAACAGATGAATGATCTCGTCGTTGCGCAGGCCCTTCTTGCAATCGGCCATGGTGGTGAAGCGATGGTAAAACATATCCAGCTCGCCGCCGGACAGCTCGAAGCCAAGATCCCTGGCGCGCTGGTTCAGCGCGTGACGCCCGCTGTGCTTGCCCAGGACCAGCCGGCTCTCCGGGACGCCGACGCTTCTCGGGTCGATAATTTCGTACGTCGACTTCTCCTTCAGATAGCCATCCTGATGGATGCCCGCCTCGTGCGCGAAGGCGTTTTCGCCGACGATCGCTTTGTTTGGCTGCGGCCCGAAGGTGATCATGTCGGTGAGCACGCAACTGGCCGGATAAAGCTGCTCGGTGACGATGGCGGTCTCAAACGGGAGCTTGTCCTGCCGCGTCCTGAAGGCCATCACAATCTCTTCCAGCGACGCATTGCCCGCGCGCTCGCCGATGCCGTTAATCGTGCACTCGATCTGCCGCGCTCCGGCCTGCACCGCGACAATCGAGTTCGCCACCGCGAGGCCAAGATCGTCATGGCAATGCACGCTGACGATGGCGCTGTCGCCCAGCGCCCGGGCCATGCGGCCAATCAGCTCGCGATATTCGTCGGGCACCGAGTAGCCGGTGGTGTCCGGCAGATTCACTGTCCGCGCGCCCGCGGCCACCACCGCGCGAGAGACCTGCTCCAGGTAATCGTAATCGGTGCGGGTGGCGTCCTCGGCGGAGAACTCGACATCGTCGGTGTACTGCCGCGCAAGTTCCACCGCGGCGCAGGCGGCATCCAGAACCTCGGCGCGCGACTTGCGCAGCTTGTGCTTCAGGTGAATGTCGCTGGTGGCAATGAAAGTGTGGATGCGCGGCCGTTTGGCATGGCGCAGAGAGGTGGCGGCGCGTTCGACGTCGAGCCGGTTTGCCCGCGCCAGCGCCGCCACCTGCATCCAGGGGAACTCGCGACTGATCGCGTCCACAGCTTCAAAATCGCCCTGCGAGGCGATGGGGAAGCCGGCTTCGAGGATATCGACGCCCAGCTCCACCAGTTTTGCGGCCATCCGCAGCTTCTCGGGTACGGTCATGCTGCAGCCGGGTGACTGTTCGCCGTCCCGCAGGGTGGTGTCAAAGATGTATACGCGATCAGGCAACGGGGTTCCTCCCTGAATCTCCCATTATGGGCGCGGGTGATTTATTTGACAAATTTATAATTGTGCCCAAAGACATGAGTTGTGCTAATGATATAAGCAGGGCTTATGGAACTCTACCCGCTTAAGGTCCTGCTCACGGTGGTCAACGAAAAGAGCTTCTCCCGCGCCGCCGAGAAGCTGTTGCGCACGCAACCTGCTGTGTCGCTTGCCATTGCGAAGCTGGAGGCCGATCTGGGGGAGAAGCTGATCGACCGCTCCGGCAAGGATCTCATCGTCACCGACGCCGGACGTATCGTCCTTGAGCACGCGCGCCGTTTCGAGAACCTCGAGAGCGAGCTGGAGAACGCCCTGGCCGAGCTCCGCGACCACTCCGCCGGCCGCCTCATCATTGGCGCCAACGAATCCACCACCCTCTACATGCTGCCGTCCATTGAGCAGTACCGGCGCATGTACCCCAAGGTGAAGGTACAGGTGCGGCGCTGCCTGTCGAGCAAGATCCCGGGGCAGCTCATCGACGGCGACCTCGAGCTCGGCGTCATCAGCTACGACCCCGAAGACAGCCGGCTGCTGTCGATGGTGATCTACCAGGATCACCTGTCGTTTGTGGTTTCGCCGAAACACCGCTTCGCCGGGCTGGAAGAGATCTCGATTTCCGAGCTCGGCATGGAGACCTTCATCGCGCACAACGTGCTCTCGCCGTACCGCTCCATCGTGATTCGTGCGTTCCAGCAGTCGAAGGTGAACCTGAATATGGACGTCGAGATGCCCACGGTGGAGACCATCCGCCTGCTGGTTTCGCGCAACGAGGGCGTGGCCTTCCTGCCACGCATGTGCGTCGAGCAGGACGTGGCAGCGGGCAATCTGTGCGAGGTGCGCGTGCGCGAGCTCGACGTCGAACGGCCGATCCGCCTGGTCTATCCGGAAAAGCGCGTCCTGAGCCATGCGGCACGAGCCTTCCTGGAGTTGATTCAGGAGCGCGTGGCTGCGCGGGTGCAGAGCAACGCATCGCGATAGGATGGATTCAATGACTGGAAAGGTCAGTGTCGTGATGGTCGTCGTGTTGTCGTGCCGTTTCACGACACCGCCATTCTGCACCCAAAAATCGTCAAGCAGGGATTGAAGCAATCGAAGAGACTGGCGGAATCGCCTAACCTGCCCCCGTCAATCCCCGCACCACCTTCAACACCTGACCGCCCATCTGCAGCGCGATGCGCGGGTCCGAGGCCAGCATCGCGATGGCGGGCCAGCCTCGCCCCTCATCGATGCCGTCGAGCGCGCAAAGCAGCAACAGTGGCGTGAGCGTGCGCGCGAAGGAGTAGGTGTCAGACCAGAGGTCTCCCGGCGCAAGAAACGCCGCCAACAACACAAACAGGCCGCCGGCGATACTCGCGGGTGTCAGAACGCGGCTGAGCAGCCGCGAGATCGCCCAGACAATCGCGGCAGCCAGTCCCGCGAGCGCAACGAAATCAAGCGCGCGCGCCAGCATCTCGATTGCGGGACTTGCGGCGACGGTTGCCGGATGCAGCACGCGCTCGATGAAACCCAGGAAGGGCACGGGAGTGAAAAACTCGACACCGGCGGGCGCGGTGTGCATCTCCACAAAGACGAACCATGCGACCGCAGGCAGCGCCGCGGTGGAGAACATCGCCGCATCGCGGATGCTGCGGCCGATGAGCAGCCACAACACCATCGCTACAACCAGCGCCAGCCCCGTCTCGCGCACCAGACTCGCGGCCGCCAGCACCATCCACAGCTTCCACCGGCTTCTCTCCCGCAGGTACAGCACAAACCCCACGCAGCAAGCCGCGAGCGCGACATCCGCCGTCATCCGGTCGATCGACACCAGCACCGCGGGCGCCAGCGCGAATCCGAGCGCCAGCCAGGGCTTCCCGAACCGGCCCAGCCACCACGCGCCCAGCGCCACAAAGCCGAGCACCACCGCGATGTACGCCGCATCCACCGCGCCGTCGCGGCCGGCGGCGAACAGCCATGCCAGCAGCGGCACCAGAATGCGCCGGTACCGGATCCGCGGCGCGTCGACACTCTGCGCAAAACCGCGCCGGAAGAACGGATCATGCGCGATGTAGTGATAAGCCTGGCCGTCGTAGCCGAAGCTGTTCGGGAAAACGTACAGCTTCTCCGGCGCAAGTTCGGCGGGTGGCGCGAGGTACTTAGCGCCGGTGCAGAAGAGCGCGGTCCAGTTGCCGCCGTAGCTGTAGCGAACCGTCAACGCCTGCCAGGCGAGGAGCAGCAGCGCGCACAACAGCGCAAATGCGGCCGGGCGAAGCGTTTTCGAATGCAGCAAGCGTGAAGTATACAATAGCGCTTGCCCGTGACCCTTCTCGCCTGTCTGGCTGCCGCATTCTGCGCAATCGTCGCGGCGGGAATTGTCTATCAGCTTGTCGGACTGTGGCGTGATGCGCGGCGCTGGCCGCCGCCAGGACGGATGGTCAGCCTCGGCGATGGCCGCAGGATTCACGTCCAGACCATGGGCGCCGGCTCGCCCACTGTGGTCTTTGAATCGGGCGTCTCCGCCACCAGCCTCAACTGGCGCCGTGTGCAGCAGAAGATTGCCGAACGCACCCGCGCCGTCTCGTACGATCGCGCTGGCCTCGGCTGGAGCGACGCCACCGACGCTCCCCCCACCGCCTCCCATCTCGCGCGAGAACTCCACGCGCTTCTTGCCGCAGCCGGCGAACCATCGCCCTATGTTCTGGTGGGCCACTCGTTCGGCGGATTGATCGCACGCTGCTTCGCGCAGCTCTGGCCTGGCGAGGTGGCGGGCCTCGTTCTGGTCGACCCCGCGCGGCCCGAGGAGTGGAGTCCGCTGTCGGCTGTGCAGCGCCACCGGCTGGCGGTCGCCGTTCGTCTCTCCCGCCGCGGTGCGGTGCTGGCGCGCATCGGACTCGTCCGGCTGGCCGTGCGGCTATTTCTGTCCGGATCGCGGCGCCTTCCCCAGGCCATTGGCCGATTCACCAGCGGCCGCGGCGCGCCCGTCATCAACCGCATCGCCGGTGAGCTTGGCAAACTGCCGCGCGAGCTCTGGCCGACGATCGCCGCACAGTGGAGTAACCCAAAATCATTCCTCGGCATGGCCGCCCATCTGGAGGCGCTGCCCGCAAGCGCCGCCGAGATGCAGGACGCTTCCCTGCCCCCGGAGATTCCAGTCACCGTTCTCACTGCGGGCAGAGACGCGCCCGTGCCCGGGGAATCGATCTTCTCCATCGCCCCCCACGCGCGCCATATCATCGCCGCGGAAAGCGGCCACTGGATTCACCTCGACCAGCCCGATCTGGTCGTCGCAGAGATCCTCCGCATCGTCGGCTGAAAGCCGGTAGAATCAACCCAAATGAGACTTCTGCCGGCCATCCTCCTGGCCACCGGCTCGCTGCTGGCCGCGCCGGGCGAGATCGCGTTCTCGCAATCGTCGCCGAGTGTCGAGGCGTGGGACTACGTCGAGGTCGCCATCCACGTGGATAAGCCCGACGTCCGCAATCCCTTCACCGATGCCGCTGTCACCGGATCCTTTAGCAAGACCGGCGCGGCCCGCCTGAACGTGGAAGGCTTCTGCGATTCGCCCGATGGCTCCATCTACCGCATTCGCTTCATGCCTCAGGCCCCCGGCGACTACGCCTACACGGTGACTTACCACGAGGCCGGTACGGACAAGACCTATCAGGGCGCCTTCCACGCCACGGACGGTCACCGCCGCGGCATGCTGGCCGACGATCCGCAATATCCGTGGCACTTCGTCTGGCAGGGCACCGGCGAGCACTACTTCTTCAACGGCAACACCGCCTTCTGGCTGATGGGATGGCGCGATGAGCGCGTCATCCGCGCCAGCCTCGAGCGCATGCACCGCCTGAAGATCAATCGCGTGCGCGTGCTGCTGGCCGGCCGGAGCTGGACCATGTACGGCGAACCCGTCATGAACGGCCAGTCGTTCAACTTCTATCTGAGTCCGTGGCCCGCCGAGAAAGCCGACGACCTCAACCATCCCGGCTTCGACTACACACGCTTCAACCTCGAGCACTGGCAGCGCTACGAACGCATGGTGCGCTTCGCGCGCGATCGCGACTTGATCGTCTCGGTTATTCTCGATATCGCCGACGGCACCGTGCACCTGCCCCCCGGCAGCGAGGATGAGCATCGCTACATCCGCTACGCCGCCGCGCGCCTGGGTGCGTTCTCCAACATCGCCTGGGATCTGGGCGACGACTGCGACACCTTCCGCACCGATGAGGCAACGCACGAAATCGGAATGCAGCTTGTCGGCGGCTGGGACCCGTACAAGCACCTCGCCACCAGCCACCCGGTGCACATTCAGCATCAGGATCGCGCCAGCGCGTGGTTCGGCTTTACGTCGTATCAGGACTGGGGCCGGACGCAGCATGAGCTGATGCTTGCCTCGCGCGAGCTGCAGAAAAAGACCGGCCGCATCATTCCGCAGACCAACGAAGAGTACGGCTACGAGGATCACAACGCGCTGTGGGCGCCGAAGCCGCCCGGCGATTCAGCCGACACGCTGCGTCGCGTGGCCTGGGACATCGCCATGGCCGGTGCCTACGGAACCGCCGGCGAGACTGCGCATCGCGGCACCGAAATCTGGCCCGATACCGGCGGCGGCTGGTTCAACGGTCGCGGCGATGACACCATGACCATGCTCAACGGCTACGCGCACATGGTGGACTTCTTCACCAGCTTCGAATGGTGGAAGACTGACCCGCACGACGAACTTGTCAACAACGGCGCCTGGTGCCTCGCCGAGCCTGGCCGCACCTACGCGGTCTATCTGCCGCACGGCGGCTCCGTCACCGTAAAGCTCGAACACGGCACGTATCAGGCGCAGTGGTTCAACGCGTTCACCGGGGAAATCGTGCCCATCGGCGCCGCCGAAGGGCCGTCGTGGACCTCGCCCAACGCGCCCGATTCGAACGACTGGGCGCTACTGCTTAGGCGCTGAGCCGTCCGACCACACCGACAGCTCGTTGCCGCTGGGATCGGTGAAATGGAAGCGCCGTCCGCCCGGGAACGAGAAGATCGGCTTCACAATCGTGCCGCCCGCCGCCTTCACCTTCGCCTCCATCGCCTCCAGGTCGGCCGCGTAGAACACAACCAGCGGCCCGCGCCGCGCGATCTCCTTCACATGCGCGAACCCGCCGGTCAGCCGGCCGTCCTCGAAGCTGCAGTAGTCGGGACCGTAGTCGGTGAACTTCCATCCGAACGCGGCCGTGTAGAAGGTCTTCGTCGCCGTTATGTCAAGGGCGCCGAACTCGATATAGTCAATCTGGCCATCCTTCGGTTTCGGCGGAGTGGAATCTGCGGCGAACGCGCCAATGGCGAAGGCCGCGCCGAGCATCGCAGTGAACAGGTTCTGCATAAACGGAGTATGACAAGGTACTACTGACAACGTAGTGTCAGCAGTGTTTACATGGAAGTACATGGCCAGAATTCAGCGCGCGCTGTTGAGCGTGACCGACAAGACCGGTGTGATCGAATTTGCGCAGTCCCTGCACAACCTCGGCGTGGAGCTGATCTCCACCGGCGGCACCGCCCGCGCGTTACAGGCCGCGGGCATCCCCGTGCGCGAAGTGGCCGACGTCACCGGCTTCCCCGAAATGCTCGACGGCCGCGTGAAGACCATCCATCCCCGCGTTGCCGGCGGCGTGCTGGCCATGCGCTCGAAGCCGGAACATCTCGCCGCCCTCGCCGAGCACAGCATCCCGCTCATCGACATGGTGGTGGTGAACCTCTATCAGTTCGAAAAGGTCGCTGCGAAAGCGGGCGCGGGATTCGAGGAGCTGATCGACAATATCGACATCGGTGGACCCACCATGATCCGCGCCGCCGCGAAGAACTGGCAGGACGTCGCGGTGGTCACCTCGCCGGACGACTATGACGCCATTCTGAAGGAACTCGTCGATCATTCCGGCGAGCTCAGCGAGCCCACGCTCTGGGGCCTCATGCAGAAGGCCTTCGCCACCACCGCCGCCTACGACCGCGCGATCAGCAACCGCCTCGCGCACGTCACCGTCGCTCAGGACGGCGCCGTGAAGGACGGCGCCGCCGACCCCGAAGCTCTGCCCGCCGTGCTCGACATCCGCGCCCCGCGCGCGCTCAGCCTCCGCTACGGCGAGAACCCGCATCAGGCCGCCGCGCTGTATTCGAACCGGCGAGGCGGCATCGCCGCCGCCGAACAGCTTCAGGGCAAGGAGCTCTCCTTCAACAACCTGGTCGACCTCGACGCCGCCTGGCAGCTTATTCAGGAATTCGACGATCCCGCCGCCGCGGTCATCAAGCACACCAACCCCTGCGGCTGCGCCGAATCCGCATCGCTCGCCGAGAGCTATCGCAAGGCATACGAGGCCGACCCGATCTCAGCCTACGGCGGCGTGCTCTCCTTCAACCGCCCGGTGGACGAAGAGACCGCGCAGGAGATCACGAAGACCTTCATGGAGGCGATTGCCGCGCCCGATTACACCGCCGCGGCGCTGAAGCTCTTCGCCGCGAAAAAGAACCTGCGCCTGCTGAAGGTGCTGGCCACTGCGCCCGGCGAGCCCGTCGTGAAATCGATCACCGGCGGCTACCTGGTCCAGACTCCCGACGTCCACAGACTCGACCGCATTCACGCCGAGGTCAAAACGAAGCGCCAGCCCACCGAAGAGGAATGGCGCGCCCTCGAGTTCGGCTGGAAGGTGGTGAAGCACGTGAAGTCGAACGCCATCGTCTACGCCCGCGCGGGTCAGAGCATCAGCGCCGGCGCAGGCCAGACCAGCCGCGTCGATTCCGTGAAGGTGGGTGCGATGAAAGCGATTCTGCAGCTGACGGGAACGGTGCTGGCGTCCGACGCCTTTTTCCCCTTCCCCGACGGCGTCGAGGAAGCAGCGAAGCACGGCATCACCGCGGTGATTCAGCCCGGGGGTTCAGTGCGCGATAACGAAGTGATCGCCGCGGCGGACCGGCTCGGTCTCGCCATGGTCTTCACGGGCCTGCGCCACTTCCGCCACTAAGGCGCTGGCGGTCTGTTGATCTCTACTTCCTGCGACGGCGGAACCATGCGGTGGCCCCAATGCCACCCAGTCCGATCGCAATCAGCACAGCGGTCCCGGGTTCCGGCGTCGGCCCAAGGGCAAACGCAAACGCAACCTGTGGGAACGCCAGCGGAGCAAAGACAGCCAACAACACACAGTATCGGAGTAGTTTCATGGTTTTTCCGTCACCCCAGACCTGACTGCGGACCGGCGGCTTTCAAGCGATCTTACCACCGAACCGCGACGCAAACAAATCCGGCTTTCCGTGTCAATTCGGTTTCAGCAATCCGAAATGCGATTTCAGCTCACGGAAATCAGCAGCCGCCCGTTCTCCGGGTGCACCGCATAGAACGTCGCCGGGCTCTTCCCCGGCCCGTACAACGAGCGACCCTGATAGTCGTAGGTGGATCTGCCGATGCTGCAGCACTGCACCGTCGCCGTGCCCGGCACTGGATCCAGCCGCCGGCCCATGTGCGTGCACGCGTTCTTCATCGCGCGGAACTGCCCGTCTTCGCAGTGCACCACGAGCACGCGATTGGGCAATCCCCTGCCCTCCAGCCGTACCGCCCCGCTCGGCGCTTTCAGCTCCGGAGCCCGAGCGACGTCGAGCGATACCTTCCCGCTGGAATAGCTCCAGCATCCGCCGTCCCGCGGTTCCGGCGTCGCACAATCGCCGAAGAGCCGCTGGAAGAATCCACGATTCAGAAACTTCACCTTTTCCTCCGCAAAGGCGATCGCCGTCGCCGATGCCGCTGTCACGAACGATGCTATCGAACTCAGCACAGACCGTCGGGAAACCATCACGCCTCCTTCGGCACAGGCCGCAGAAACAGCGCCAGCAGAGCGCCCGCAATCACCGCGATCCCGCCGCTTACAGCGATTCCGCTGTAATCGGCCGCGAGACCGCGATCCACCAGCACCGCCACAATGGCCACCAGCAGAAGCGCGATCATGCCCGTGAACGAGAGGATGATCGGGCCCAGGACGAACCCCATCGGCCGCCGCATGAGCAGCAGCACTGCGGTCAGAGCAAACGCCGGCAGCACGAACGCCAGGTCCAGGACAGCGGCGACATCCGTGATCTGCCCGGCATCCAGCACGTCCTGCGGCGCCTTGCCGGACTGCACCACGGCGATCGCCCGCTGCGCCCAGTGAACGCTCGCGCCCGCCACGATGACGAGTAGAAGCACGGCCGCGGCAAAGGCCGGCCCGCGCCGCCGATACCTCCGCGCGATTTCACCGACGGAAATCGACCCCAGCGCCCCCACCAGCATGTAGAAGCTGAGCCCCTGCACCGCGCAATATATCAGGAATAGCGCGTTGTAGCGGACGCTCAGTGTGTAGTAGATGAACGCGTAGACCACATAGAGCACCGTGCTCATCCACACCAGGCGCGCGCCCATCCAGCCGCGCAGCGTGAAGATCGCGGAGGCGATCAGCACTGGAACAACAACAATCAGGTTCATCAGGTCGGCGCTCACAGCTCCGGCGCCGGCCAGATGCGGTTCATTGGCGTAAACGGATGGCAGGAAGACGCCTGCCCCGGAGGCGATAACCAGCAATACCGCCAGCGGGAAGCTGAGCCAGAGAGCCCAGCGGCCGGTCTTCGGGTTGTTCATGACGGTCACTATGCTCTACGTTGCCCGCGCGCCCGGAGTTCGTCTCAGCTTCGCGGCAGCATGCGCCACAGCAGCCATCCCGCCACCGCCGCGATGCCCGCGCCGATCGCGACCAGCGCGCGCCCCGCCTCGATTCCGCTTCGCGCCATCGCCACACCCATCACCGCCAGCACCAGGCTTCCCAGCGCAAGGAACGTCAGCAACACCGGCCCGAGCACGAAGCCTGCGGACTTCCGCCGCCACAGCAGCACGGCGGCAATCACCGAAGCGGGCATCATGAAGGCAAGGTCCAGCGCCGCCACCGGCGCGCTCAGCAATCCGGAATCGATCACCGATTGCGGCACGCGCCGTCCGATCGCCGCCGGCACAATCTCCTGCATCCAGTGCGCGGCCGTGCCCAGCGACATCAACAGCAGCACCACGGCCACGGTCTTCACCGGAGCGCGCGGCGCAGCGCGGCTCGCGACGTCATCCGCCGCCAGCGACGGCAGCCCGCCCGCCAGCGCGTAGAAGCTCAGCGCCAGAACGCCGCAGTAGAGCGGGAACAGCGCGTTGAAGGGCAGCGCCAGCGCGCAGTAGAGGTAGTTGTAGATCAGGTCCACCAGCACGCCCATCCACACCAGCCGCGCCACCAGCGATCCGCGCAGTGCAAGCCACGCGGTCAGCACCAGCAGCGGCGTCGTGATGAGCAGGTTCCCCGCGTCGCCGCCAATCCCCTGGGCGGCCAGCAGCCGGGATTCGCGCGCGTAGACGGACGCGTCAACAAGTCCTCCGAGGCAGGCGACGGCGAGGAGGACCGCCAGCGGGAAGCTGAGCCAGACGGCCCAGCGGCCCGAATTCGCGGTGTTCATGGTGCCTGGTCTTATGTACGTGCCCGGCCGCCGCCGGGTTCGTTCAACAATGGGAAATATGGACATGTCTCCCGAAGAGTTCCGGCGCGCCGGACACGAGGTGGTCGACTGGATTGCGGATTATCTCGCCGGCGTGGGCGAATACCCGGTGCTGCCGCGCGTCCAACCTGGCGAAATAGCGAGCCGCCTCCCCGCGCACGCCCCCGAATGCGGCGAGCCCATGGAGCGCATCCTCGACGACTTCCGTCAGATCGTGGTGCCCGGCATGACGCACTGGAACCACCCCCGCTTCTTCGCCTATTTCGGCATCACCGGCTCGGGTCCCGGCATCCTGGGCGAAATGCTCAGCGCCGCGCTCAACGTCAACGGCATGCTGTGGCGCACTTCGCCGTCGGCCACCGAACTCGAACAGGTTGCGCTGGGATGGCTGCGCGAGTGGATCGGTCTGCCTGCGGACTTCTTCGGCATCATCTATGACACCGCGTCGGTCTCCACGCTGCACGCCATCGCCGCCGCCCGCGAACGTGCCGATCCGAGCGCCCGCCGCAAAGGCGCGACGCCCGGCCTTACCCTCTACACCTCCGAGCAATCACACTCGTCGGTCGAAAAGGGCGCAATCGCGCTGGGTATCGGACAGGACTACGTGCGCCACGTCCCCGTCAACGAGCGTTTCGAAATGCGCGTGGATGCACTGCAGGAACTCGTTGAGGCCGACGTCGCGGCCGGCCGGAAGCCGTTCTGCGTGGTGGCCACCGCGGGCACCACCTCCACCACCAGCGTGGATCCCATCCCCGAAATCGCCGATATCGCGGAGAAGTACGGCATGTGGCTGCACGTGGACGCTGCCTATGGCGGGCCCGCGGCCATCGCCCCCGAGTTCCGCGACACTTTAAGAGGCGCCGAACGCGCCGATTCGCTGGTCACCAATCCACATAAGTGGATGCTCACGCCGGTGGACGTCAGCGCTTTCTACACGCGCCACCCGCAGATTCTCCGCCGCGCCTTCTCGCTCGTCGCCGAGTATCTCGAAACGCCCGACCAGGCCGTCAACCTGATGGATTACGGCGTCCAGCTCGGCCGCCGCTTCCGCGCGCTCAAACTCTGGTTCGTCATGCGCTATTTCGGGCGCGAGCGCATTGCCGCCATCATCCGCGAGCACTGCGAGTTTGCCCGCCGCCTCGCCGCCAGTCTCGAACAGGACGGACGCTTCGAGATCTGCGCGCCGGTCCGGTTCTCCGTGGTCTGCTTCCGGCTGAAGGGAAGCGAGGAGCGCAACCGCGCCCTGCTCGACGCCATCAACGCCAGCGGCCTCGCGTTCCTGTCGCACACTGTGCTCAACGGCGTGTATGTTCTGCGCATGGCTATTGGCAACGCGCGCACAACGTGGCAGGATATCGAGAAGGTCCGGGACTTCATCTTCGCCTGGGCCGACGCACAATGACCCTCGACTACCGTAACCTGCTGGACATCGCGATCTCCTACGCGCTGGCCTTCCCGCTCGGCCTTGAGCGCGAACGCTCCGAGCGCACCGCCGGCATCCGCACCTTCCCGCTGGTGGCCATCGCCACCTGCGCGTTTCTGATCGGCTCCGAGGGTTTGAAGAAAGACTACGCCGATGTGGTCTCGCGCGTCCTGCAAGGGGTGGTGGCGGGAATGGGCTTCATCGGCGGCGGAGCGATCCTGAAGACCAGCGACTCGGTGATCGGCACCGCAACGGCAGCGGGCCTGTGGGCCACCGCCGCCATCGGCGCCTGCGTCGCCTTGCACGCCTACGACGTCGCCATCGCCCTCAGCGTCCTGAGCTGGTTCACGCTGCACGTGCTCAAACGCTTCACCCACGAACCGGAGGCGGGCGGCCGCAACCACACGAAGTAGCACAGCGCCGTCGCTGTCTGCGCGGCCTCAGCCCTCGGTCTCGGCGGTCTCGGTCTCCGGCTCTTCCGCGGCGGACATATACTCGTCCATCACGCTGAGCAGGTGCGCCGGATGCACCGGCTTGGAGATGTAGCCGTTCATCCCGGCGCTCAGGCACCGCTCCCGGTCGCCGTTCATCGCGTGCGCGGTCATGGCCAGAATCGGCAGCCTCCGCCACTTCGGATTCAGTCGAATCCGCCGCGTGGTTTCGAGCCCGTCCATCACCGGCATCTGCACGTCCATGATCACCAGACGGTAACGGTCGTCACGCTCCAGCATTTCCAGCGCCTCAACGCCGTTGTTGGCCAGCTCCACCGTGAAGCCGCGCTTGCGCAACACCGTTGTGACCACCTTCTGATTCACCTGATTGTCCTCGACCACCAGCACGCGCACCGGCTCCATCTCATGCAATTCGGCCACGCCGGCCGGCTGCGCGGCGATTCTGGCGGGCGCAGTCTGGGGAGCCGTGCAGCGCAGCGTCGCGGTGAACCTGCTGCCCTTCCCCGGCTCGCTCTCCACGCTGATCTCGCCATGGTGCATCTCCACCAGCTTGCGAGTGATGGCCAGGCCCAGTCCGGTGCCGCCAAACTTGCGGCTGACGCTGCCGTCCACCTGGGTGAACTTCTCGAAGATCAGCGGCAGCTTTTCGGCGGGAATGCCGATGCCGGTGTCCTCCACCACGAAACGCAGCACGATCTCGCCGCCCTCGGCCGCCTTCGCATGCAGCGAGACCTTGACATGCCCCTTCACCGTGAACTTGGTCGCGTTGCTCAGCAGGTTCGCGAACACCTGCCGCAGCCGCAGCGGATCGCCCACCACTTCCTCGGGCACCGTGGGCGAAATCTCGCAGACCAGGTCGATCCCGGTTTCGTCCGCCTTCGGCTGGAACGAGCGCACGCAGTCCTGCAGGACGATGCGCACGTCGAACGGGATCTTCTCCAGCCCCATCCTGCCGGATTCTATCTTCGAGAGATCCAGAATGTCGTTCAGCAGAGCCAGCAGCGAGTATGCGCAGCGCTGCGCGGTTTCGAGCTGATCGCGATGCTCCGCCGGAAGATCGCTCTCCAGGGTGACGTCAAGCATGCCCAGAATGCCCGCCATCGGCGTGCGCAGCTCGTGCGACATGTTGGCGAGGAATTCGCTCTTGGCCTCGTTGGCGGCCTGCGCCCGCAGCATGGCCTCTTCCAGTTCCTCGGTGCGCTGGCGAATGCGCTGCTCCAGCAGGTCCTGATGGCGCGTGATCTCTTCCTGCGAGGAGCTGAGCGCTTCGATCATCTGGTTGAAGCTCTCGCCGAGGTATTCGATCTCGTCGCCGGTGCGGCTGACCTGGATGGGCTCCAGCTTGCCTTTGCGCACGGCGATGATGCCCTGCTGCAAGTAATGCAGCGGCCGCCCCAGCACGCGGATCGTAAACAGCGAGACCACCGCCGCGACAACCAGCACGACGCAGCACTCCAGCAGCGCCTTGGTCACGCTCAGTGTGCCCTGGTGCAGGTCGTAGGCCAGCGTCGCCGCCACGACCCATAGCAACAGTACACCCGTGAACGCGGTAAACCGCGTGGACAGAGACTGAAAGGGCTTCCGGCGGGAGCCATTCCGCTCGCCGGGCTTCAGTTGGTGCACACCCCTACAATCGACCTGCTGCTGGCGAAGTACTATAAGCAAATCCGCTTAAGGTCTGCCAGGTTCCTGTTTAGTCCCCGGGTACCATTACCTTCACAAGGCCAGTAGTTTGCTAGACTTGGGACCGAATGGACCGGCTCGCCACCACGCTCTGCGGGATCCCGCTGCGGAACCCGGTGCTGGCCGCCTCAGGCACCTTCGGCTACGGCGTCGAGTTCGCCAGCCTGTTGAATCTGAACGAGATCGGTGGCATCTTCGTGAAGGGGCTCTCACGTGAGCCGATGCCTGGTAACCTGCCCCCGCGGCTCTGGGAAACCGCCGCGGGGATGGTGAATTCCGTCGGCTTGCAGAACATAGGGGTACGGGCTTTTGTAGGGGAGAAACTCCCCGAACTCCGAAAATACCGTACGCCGGTGTTTGCCAACGTATTCGGGTATGCACCTGAGGACTACAGTGAGGTGATCCGGATACTCGAGGATGCCGAGGGCGTCGCCGCCTACGAGCTGAACGTGTCGTGCCCAAACACCCACGCCGGGGGGATCTTCTTCTCCTCCGACCCGGCGCTGCTGGCCGGCCTGGTGCGCGCGCTCCGGCCGCTGACGCGCCGTCCGGTGATGGTGAAGCTATCGCCCAACGTCGCGCGTATCCAGCCTCTGGCCACGGCGGCCGAAGACGCGGGCGCGGACGCCGTCAGCCTGGTGAACACGTTCATCGCTCTGGCCATCGACGCACACACGCGCCGGCCGCGCATTGGAGCGGGATTCGGCGGGCTGTCGGGGCCCGCGATCAAGCCGATCGCGCTGCGCATGGTGTACGAGGCCGCGCAGGCGGTGCGCATTCCGGTGATCGGCCTCGGCGGGATCCGCACCGGCGTGGACGCGGCCGAGTTCCTCATCGCGGGAGCGTCGGCGGTGCAGGTGGGCACCATGAACTTCGCCGATCCGCGCGCGCTCGTTCGCATCGCCCAGGAGCTCGATCGGTTCCTCGAGAAGGAGCGCCTCGCGTCGGTCGCCGGTCTTGTGGGAAGCTTGCAGATGAACCATGAAAAAGACTGTGTCGACCCCCCAGGCGCCGAAGGCGATCGGCCCGTACTCCCAGGCCGTAGTTCATGACGGAATCGCGTATCTGAGCGGGCAGATCGCGCTCGATCCGGCCACGGGCCAGCTCATTGAGGGCGACGTGATGGCGCAGACGCGGCGCGTGCTGGATAACCTGAAGGCGGTGCTGGAGGCGGCGGGATCGTCGCTCGGCGCGGTGCTGAAGACCACCGTGTACCTGAAGGATATGGCGGACTTCCCGAAGATGAACGAGGTCTACGCGCAGTACTTCACGGCCGATCCGCCGGCACGCTCCACGGTTCAGGCCGCCGCATTGCCGCGCGACGTCGCGGTGGAGATCGACGCCATCGCCGCGGTTTCCTCGGACCGCTGAGCGGCGGGTTCGGAACGGTCCGCGATCATCGCCGCAAGAAATACCAGAAGCGCGAGCGCGGGGACAAAGCGGAAGGGCGGGTGCGCGGCGGTGAAGTAGAAGATCAGGGGATTGGCCAGCGCCAGCGCGCTCCAGCGTGGGAACCGCCGCTTCGAGTTCTCCATCACCAGCCAGACCGGCAGAAGCAGCATGGCAGCGTCGTAAGCGAATGCATGCGGTGTGATAAGCAACGACGACGTCAGCGCGATGGCCATGGCCCTCCACTGCGGCGCGCCGCGCATGCCGAGGATCGAGACTACGACGACAACAACCGCGAAGACGACACTGGCAGCACGCGAATCGATGCCGAGATTGATGAGCACGCTGTAGACGTTGATCATGGAATCCGGCGAGTGGCCGAAGAGCTCAGTCTGGCCGCTGGCGAGCAGCCGCGCGTATTGCCGCAATCCGGAGACGCCGAGCGTCGCGAAGGCGGCGGAAGCGAAGACTGCCCCGCTGGCGGCGAAACCGGCCAGCGTGCGCCACCGCCGCTCGACGATCAGCCAGAGGGGGACCAGCAGGAGCAGGTGGAATTTCATGAGACCGAGGCCGAGGACGGCGCCGCCCGCGAACAGCCTGCGACGTTCCAGCAGCGCCCAGGCTCCGCAGCAGACCGCGAGCATGGCGGCGCAGTCCTGGCCATAGGCAAAGCCGATGTCGGTGGGCATGAAGAGGACGGCGAGCAGAAGCGCGGTCTCTCCGAAGCGCCACGTGCCCCAGACCCAGACCGCCAGCAGAGCCGTCAGCCAGCCAGCTACCCAGATCGCATAGGCCTTCACCAGCGGCAGGGCGGTGAGCGGCGCGAGGGCGAGAGCGAACCACGGCGGCCGGACAAACGGGCGTGCTTCCTTCAGGCCGGGCGCGGCGATGTCCTGAACCTGGCGCTGGACCGCGGGCTGGTAGAGATCGGCAAAGCGCGCTTCACGCGCCAGCGTCCCGCCGATGTAGTAACAGAGGAAGTCGTAATCGTAAGCGCCCAGCACCATGGGCAGGCCGACGACGCACCAGAACACCGAAAGCACTGCCACGATGAGCAGCGCCATGCCAGAGACCCGGCGATGTCCAGGCGACGACACGACAAGCAGTCCTTCGACCGCCCGGACCGTGGACTTTAGCGGTCAGTGGTGTACCGGGACCGGGTCGCAGGGGGTCTCGGTGACCTGGCCCAGCAGACACTCGCCGGCTTTCTTGCAGGTGGTGCAGAGCTGCTTGCCGTTCCTCTCGTGGTGGACCTCGATGTATTCCTTCATCTGCTCGAAGATGTGGTCGGGCGCCTGGTCGCCGTGG
>Ga0335084_10002116_pt1 | contig 19004 bp, 14 predicted proteins | sample Lox_Sample_44_FD_206721 | JGI IMG/M metagenome (GOLD analysis project Ga0335084, IMG submission 206721) | Soil microbial communities from Loxahatchee National Wildlife Refuge, Florida, United States - Lox_Sample_4.4 | ecosystem: Environmental > Terrestrial > Soil > Wetlands | place: USA...
GTGCGCACCTTGCTGCGCGACGACCCGGCGAACCGGGCCGTGCGCACGCTCGAGGCCAGCGTCGCGGTCGGCCTCGGCGACCACGAGCGGGCGCTGGAGATCTACCGCGAGCTCCTGCCGGACGCGCGCCAGCCGGAGGACATCTACCTCTCGATCGCGCACGCGCAAAAGACGCTCGGCCGGCAGCCGGAGGCGATCGACTCCTACCACGCCGCGGCGGCCGCGCGACCGGGCTTCGGCGACGCGTACTGGAGCCTCGCGAACCTCAAGACCTACCGCTTCGGCGACGAGGAGATCGCGCGCATGCGCCGCGAGGAGGCCGCGCCCGCCGCGGCACCGGCCGACCGCTACCATCTGTGCTTCGCGCTCGGCAAGGCGCTCGAGGACCGCGGCGAGTATGCCGAGTCGTTCGGTTATTACGCCCGCGGCAATGCCCTGAAGAAGGCGGAGACCCGTTACAGCCCGGTTCCGCTCGAGCGCAATCTCAGGGCCCAGGCGGAGCTGTGCAGCGCGGAGTTCTTCGCGGCGCGCCGCGGCTGGGGCTGCGACCGGCCGGATCCGATCTTCGTCGTCGGCCTGCCGCGGGCGGGATCGACGCTGATCGAGCAGATCCTCGCCTCGCACTCGGCCGTCGAGGGCACGATGGAACTCGCCGACATCCCGCGGCTGGTGCAGCAGCTCGACGGCCGCAGCGACGCCGACACGCGCCCCCGCTACCCGGCCGTGCTCGCCGAGCTGACGGCGACGCAGGCCCGCGAGCTCGGCGAGAAGTACCTCGCCGATACGCAGGTCTACCGCAGCGGCAGGCCGTTCTTCATCGACAAGATGCCGAACAACTTCCGGCACGTCGGCCTGATCCATCTGATCCTGCCGAACGCCCGCATCATCGACGCGCGCCGCGAGCCGCTGGCCTGCTGCTTCAGCAACTTCAAGCAGCTCTTCGCCACCGGCCAGGAGTTCACCTACAGCCTCGAGGACATCGGCCGCTACTACCGCGCCTACATCGAGATCATGGCCCACTGGGACGCGGTGCTGCCGGGCAGGATCCTGCACGTCCAGCACGAGGCGGTCGTCGACGACCTCGAGGGCAACGTGCGGCGCATCCTCGAGTTCTGCGGCCTCGGATTCGAGCCGGCGTGCCTCGAGTTCTACAAGACCGAGCGCAGCGTCCGCACGGCGAGCTCCGAGCAGGTGCGCCGGCCGATCTTCCGCGAGGGCCTCGACCAGTGGCGGCATTTCGAGCGCTGGCTCGGTCCCCTGCGGGACGCGCTCGGCCCGCTCGTGACCTCGTGAGCGAGACCGTGCCCCGGCCCGCGCCGCGCGGCCGCCCGCCGCGCGCACCGCGCACGACCGGCCCGTCGCTCGAGCCGCTGCCGCGGCTCACCGTCCCGTGGGCGCCGCTCGAGGTGCTGAGCGCCGAGCAGGTCGAGCGCATCCTGACCGGCGCCTATCGGGTGCTCGCCGAGTGCGGTCTCGAGATCCGCAGCCCCGCGGCCCGCGCCGTCTACCGGCAGGCCGGCGCGATCGTCGAGGAGCAGAGCCAGATGGTCCGCCTCGGCCGGGACCTCGTCGAGGCGCAGCTCGGCCATGCGCCGGCGCGCTTCGTGCTGCGGGCCCGCAACGCCGACCGGCACCTGGAGGTCGGCGGCAACGTCGTCAATTTCGGCCCGGTCAACGGCGCGCCGCACATCCGTGACCTCGAGCACGGGCGGCGCTACGGCGACCTCGAGGCGTTTCGGCGCATCCTGCGGCTGACGCACCGGCTCGGCATCCTGCACTGGCAGGGCGGCATCGTCGTCGAGCCGGTCGACGTGCCGGTGCCGACCCGCCATCTCGAGGCCTACCGGGCCCACATCGAGTGCTCGGACGTCGTCTGGGCGGCGCGCGGAATCGGCGGCGTGCAGGCCGAGGACGCGCTCGCGATGTCGGCGATCGAGCACGGCTGCAGCGTCGAGGAGCTCGCAGCGCGGCCGACGCTGCTGACCGTCACCAACGTCAACTCGCCGCGGCGCGTCGACGCGGAGATCCTCGACAACATCATGATCATGGCCCGCCACGGCCAGTGCGTCGTCATCACGCCGTTCACGCTGATGGGAGCGATGGCGCCGGTCACGCTCGCCGGCGCCCTGGTGCAGCAGACCGCCGAGGCGCTCGCCATCATCGCGCTCTGCCAGCTGCTGCGGCCCGGCACGCCGTGCGTCGTCGGCAGCTTCACCTCCAACGTCGACATGCGCACCGGCTCGCCCGCCTTCGGCACGCCGGAGTACGTCAACGCCGCGCTCGCGAGCGCGCAGATCGGCAGGCGGCTCGGCATCCCGGTGCGCACGAGCGCGGTCACCGCTGCGCCGACCGTCGATGCGCAGTCGACCTACGAGACCGCCTTCTCGCTGCAGGCCGCGATCCTCAGCCACAGCCACCTCATCAACCACGCCGCCGGCTGGCTCGAGGGCGGCCTCGCGGCGTCGCTCGAGAAGATCATCGTCGACGCCGAGCTCCTGCGCAGCTGGGCGGAGCTCCTGCGGCCGATCAGCTTCGACGACGACGACCTCGCGGTCGAGACGATCGCCGCCGTGCCGCCGGGCGGGCATTTCTTCGGCACGGCACACACGCTGGCGCGCTACGAGCGGGCGTTCTACCGGCCGCTGCTCTCGGACTGGTCGAGCTACGAGGGCTGGACGCAGGCGGGCGGGCGCGACGCCACCCAGCGCGCCACCGCGCTCTGGCAGCGGCTGCTCGCCGAGTACGCGCCGCCGCCGCTCGACCCCGCGATCCGCGAGGCGCTTGCGGCCTACGTCGCCCGCCGCACCGAGGAGCTGACGGGCGCATGAGCCGCCGGATCATGAACGCGCGCATGTACGCGGTCACGCCGCAGGTCGAGGCGGCATGGCGTGCGCTGCTCGAGCGCGTCACCGCCGAGGCCGGCGTCGCACTCGACTACGTGGCGTACCCCGCGCCGCAGCCCCTCGACGACCTCTGGTCGCGGCCCGATCTGGGGTGCGTGTTCATGTGCGGCTATCCGATCGCGCTCGGCCTCGCCGCCGTCGTCCCGATCGCGGCACCGATCCCGCAGGCCGCCTGGGCCGCGGGCCGTGCGGTCTACCGGTCGGACCTCATCGTGCGCGCCGATGCGCCGTACCGGCGGCTCGAGGACACCTTCGGCGGCCGCGCCGGCTGGACCGTGGCGCACTCGCATTCCGGCTTCAACGCGTTCCGCCACCACCTGCTCGGCTACCGCACGCCGGCCCGCCCGCGGCTCTACCGCGAGATGGCCGGCAATCTCCTGACCGCGCGCGCGGTCCTCGACGCCGTGCGCGACGGGCGCATCGACGTCGGGCCGCTCGACGCCTACTGGCACCTGCTGATTGCACGCCACGCGCCGCAGCTGACGGCCGGGATCCGCGTGCTGGCCTCGACGGACGTCGCGCCGATGCCCGCGTTCGTCGCCGCCGCGGGCGCGCCGGCCGCGGACGTCGTGCGCCTGCGCGCCGCGTTCGCCGCTGCCGCGGCCCGGGACTGGTTCGCGCCGTTCCGCGACCTGCTGCTGCTCGAGGGCTTCGCCGCCGCCGACGCCGCGCACTTTGCGACGACGCTCGCCTGGGACCGCGAGGCGCGGGCCGCCGGCTACGACCTGCCGGCCTGACGCCCTAGGCCGGGCGCGTCCGCGGCACGCCGCCGGTCGGGTGCACCAGCACGTCGTGCGGGCGGAACAGGAAGCGCCGCGCCACGTCGAAGTAGGTCGAGTACAGCAGCCCGCCGTTGTCCGCGACCAGCCGGGCGCGCACGACGCGATAGCGCGCGTTGTACCGGTACCACGGCATCAGCGGCTCCTCGTGGTGCAGCGAGTGCAGGTTGTTGAACAGGAACAGCGGTCCGAGCAGCCACGAGCCCTCGACGATCGCGGTGCGCTCGCGTATCGCGGGCCGCGCGCGGTGCTCGGCGTACGAGCGGATCCCCAGGATCGCGTTGCCGGGAATCACCATCGTCAGAACGTAGATCCAGATGGGCATGCCGCAGACGGCCTTGACCCACAGCAGGACCGGCACGCACCACAGCAGGTGCTCTGGCCAGTACGCACGCGTGTGACGCTCGTTGCGCACCAGCGCGCGCAGCTCCTTGTACAGGTGGCGCGGGATCCGCCAGAACGGTCCCAGCAGGATCCGGCCGGCGAGCGTCGACTGGATCCGCACCAGCGTGCGGCCGACGGCACCGAGCCGCGCCCAGTCGCCCGGGTCCCAGTAGTTGGTCTCCGGGTCGTCGTGCGGATCCGTGAGGCGATCGTTGACGTGGTGGATCAGGTGGATCTGGCGGTAGCGCCGGTACGGCAGCCACAGCGACAGCGGCACGATGGCGAGCAGCGAGTTCACCGGCCGCCAGCGCGTGGGGTGACCGTGCAGGATCTCGTGCTGCAGCGAGCTGTGCAGCACGAGCAGCGGAACGACCACGACGACCACGGCCCACAGCGGCCAGACGCGGTAGGCGTAGGTGGCGGCGAGCCACCCGCCGTAGGTCGCGACCGCCAGGAGCAGCGTCGGCCATTCGACCGCGGGCAGGCCCGGCGCGCGGCCCGGGTCGGGAACGGTGAACGGGCGATCGGTGCTCGCGGCGGCCATCGGCGGTGCTCGGCGTCCAGGTCGCTGGAGAGCCGATTGTAGCCAAAGCCGGACAGCGCCGCCCAAGCGCGTCAGGCGATGTGCGCGGCCCTCAGGATGCGCCGCTCGAGCGCGACCATCGCATCGTAGAGCAGGATCGCCATCAGCCCGGTGACCAGCCCGCCCTGCAGGATGAAGGCGGTGTTGTTCGACAGCAGCCCCGCGATGATGACCTCGCCGAGCCCCTTGGCCGCGACGGTCGAGCCGATGGTCGCGGTACCGATGTTCACGACCAGGGACAGGCGGATGCCCTCGAGGATCAGCGGCAGCGCGAGCGGCAGCTCCACCGCGTACAGCCGCTGCCGGGGGCTCATGCCCGCGCCGTCCGCCGCCTCGAGCACGGCACCCGGGCAGCTCTGCAGGCCCGCGATCGTGTTCTCGAATACCGGCAGCAGGCCGTAGGCGAACAGCGCGATGAGGGTCGGCACCTCGCCGAAGCCGACGAGCGGCACGGCGATCGCGAGCACCGCGACCGGCGGGAAGGTCTGGCCGACGTTGACGAGCGTGCGCGACAGGGGCAGGAACTCGGCGCCGCTGCGGCGCGTCACGAGGATGCCGAGCCCGACCGCGACCAGCGTGCTCGCGGCCGAGGCCAGGAACACCGTGCCGAGGTGCACGAGCGCGAGCAGCATCAGGCTGCCCTGGTCGTAGATGGGCGGCGCCCCGTACTCGGTGAACGGCGCGAACAGCGGCGCAAAGCGCTGTGGCATCGTCAGGAACCCGGCCAGGAGGCCGAGCGCGGCGAGCCGCAGCGCCAGCGCCGCGCGCGCCATCAGACGGCGCGACCGCGCGCGAGGATGCCGGCGAGCGTCAGCCGGCCGGCCAGCGCGCCGTCCGCGCCGACGACGGCGGCCTCCGTGGCGCCGCGCCAGACGAGCTCCGCCAGCACGTCGCGCAGCGACGCCGCGGCCGGCACCGCGGGGCCCTGTGCGGCGCCGGCCTCGGCCGCCTCGCCGGCCGTGACCAGCGACAGCAGCTTGAGCGAGCGGTCGCTGGTGCCCGTCAGACGCGCGACGAACGGGTCGGCCGGGCGGGTCAGCAGCACCGCCGGCCGGTCGTACTGCAGCAGGCGCCCGTGGCTCATGACCGCGATGCGGTCCGCGAGCCGGAACGCCTCGTCCATGTCGTGCGTCACGAGCACGACCGTCGTGCCGAACCGGCGCTGGATCGCACGCAGATCCTCCTGCGCCTTGCCGCGGATGATCGGATCGAGCGCGCCGAACGGCTCGTCCATCAGCAGCACCGCCGGCTCTGCCGCCAGCGCGCGCGCGACCCCGACGCGCTGCTGCTGGCCGCCGGAGAGTTCGTGCGGGAACTTGCCGGCATATTCGGCCGGCTCGAGCTGAAAGATCCGGAGCAGCTCCTCGACCCGGCCGCGCACCCGGGCCGCGTCCCAGCCGAGCAGCTGCGGCACCGTCGCGATGTTCTCGGCGACGGTACGGTGCGGAAACAGCCCGTGGCTCTGGATCGCATAGCCGATGTGCCTGCGCAGCAGGTGCGCGGGCGTCGCGGCGGCGTCGCGGCCGTCGATCAGCACGCGCCCCGCGCTCGGCTCGACCAGGCGGTTGACCATGCGCAGCAGCGTCGACTTGCCCGAGCCCGAGGTGCCGACGATCACGGTCATCGAGCCGCGCTCGACCGACAGCGAGACGCGGTCGACCACCGCGGTGGTCCCGTAGGACTTCGTCAGTGACTCGATCTCGATCATGCGGGCGTCCTGCGGATCGAGTCGACGAGCGCATCGAGCAGCACGGCCGCGGTGAATGCGAGCGCGACCGTCGGGATCGCGCCGAGCAGCACGAGGTCGATCGCCGTCTGGCCGACGCCCTGGAAGACGAACGTGCCGAAGCCACCGCCGCCGATCAGCGCGGCGATGGTCGCGAGCCCGACGTTCTGCACGAGCACGATGCGCACCCCGGTCAGCACGACCGGCAGCGCCAGCACCAGCTCGATCCGCGTCAGCACCTGCCCGTCGGTCAGCCCCATGCCGCGCGCCGCCTCGACGACCGCCGGCGAGACGCGCCCGAGACCGGTGGTCGTGTTGGCGACGACCGGCAGCAACGCGTACAGGAACAGCGCCAGCGCCGCCGGCGCCGGGCCGATGCCGGTGACGCCGAGCTCGGCGGCACGCGGCACGGCGAGCGACAGCGCGGCGAGCGGCACCATCAGGATGCCGAACAGCGCGATCGACGGTATCGTCTGGATCAGGTTCAGCAGCTGCAGGATCGGACCGCGCACCGGCGGCAGCCGGTGGCACAGGATGCCGAGCGGTAGTCCCGCGATGACCGCGGCCACGGTCGAGCCGAGCGCGAGCGCCACGTGCTGGCGCGCCTCGCGCCCGAAGCTGCTGGCGTTGACCGCGTACTCGCGCATGATCGACCGCTGGTCGACCGCGCCCGCAGCGAAGGCCGCGCCGACCGCGGCAGCCGTGGCCGCGAGGCTCACGACGCGCAGCCCGGGCCCGGGCCGCAGGCGCGTCAGGGCGTCGGCCGCGGCGAGCCCGAGCACGACCAGCAGCACCCAGAAGCCCGCGCCCGGTGCGATGCGCACGATCCGGTCGCGGCGGCGAGCGTGACGAGGCCGAGCACGGCCGCGACCAGGCGTGCGCGGGCATCCGCGAGCGTCGCCATGACGGTCGCGACGAGCGCGAGCACGGCGGTCACCGCGGCCGCGGCGGCGGGGGTCAGCACCGCATACAGCGAGCGGGCGACGCCCGTGGCGATGCGGTTCTGCTTGAAGACGACGAACGGCAGCGCGACCAGCGCGAGCGCACCGACCAGGGCCAGCAGCGTGCCGAGCCGGTCGGGTCGGAGCGCACGGCGCTGGCGGACGGTCATGGGCGGGCGGGTTCCGGCACGGGTGGCGGCACGGTCTAGTGCAGCAGGCCGCGGGTACGCAGGTAGTCCTCGGCCACCGTGATCGGCGGCTCGCCATTGATCTGCACGCGCGCGTTCAGCGCCTGCAGCGTGTCGCGATCGAAGCTCTCCATCAGCGGCCTGACGATCGCGGCGATCTCGGGGTGGGCCTTGAGCGCGGCCTCGCGGATGATCGGCACCGGCGCGTAGATCGGCTGGTCGTGGCGGTCGTCGTCGAGCACCTGCAGGTGGAAGAACGCGACCGCGCCGTCGGTACCGTAGACCATGGCCGTGTTCGCGCCGCTCGTCTGCTCGGCCGCGGCCCGGATGGTCGCGGAGGTGTCGCCACCGGCGAGCACGATGAGCTGCCCGGGCCCGAGCGTGAAGCCGTAGGTCTTCTCCAGCGAGCGCAGCACGCCGGAATTGGCGAACTCCGCCGAGCAGGCGAGCACGACCGGGCCGCCGCCGGCGACCCAGCGCCCGAAGTCGCTCATCGTCAGCAGGTGGCGGGGCCCGGCTACGTCCATGCGGACCGCGAGCGCCCAGGCGTTGCTCGCGCGCGCCGGCGTCAGCCAGACGATCCGGTGCGCCGCGTAGTCGAGTCGTGCCCCGAGCGCATAGCCCGCATCGAGGTCCTTCCAGGCCGGGTCCGCGGCGATGTTGTAGAAGAACGCGGCGTTGCCCGTGTACTCGACGTAGACGTCGATGAGCCCGGCGACGATCGCGCGGCGCATGATCGGCGTGCCGGCGAGCGTCATCCGGTCGACGGTCTCGATGCCGTTCGCCTCGAGCAGCAGGCGGATCATGTGGCCGATCATCGCCGACTCGGTCGACAGCTTCGACGAGACGACCACGGCGGCGCGCGCCGGTGCCAGCGCCGCGAGCGCGAGCACCACCGCCAGCGTCAGCGATCTCAGTAGGCCCCGCACCTGTCCCCCCTGCCGCCGCGGCAGCCGCCGGCCAACGGGGCCCACGTTGTCGGTTGCCGCGCGGCGCGTCAAGGGCGACCGGCGCGGCCGCGCCGGCGCGGCCGCCGGGGCGCACCAAAGCGGGCGGTTGCCGTACCATGCGCTGTCCGCCGGCGAGGGCCGGCGGTGCGTGGCCGGGCGTCGGAGTGGCACATTCATGAAGGCTTCCGCGAGAGCCGTCGTCATCGGTGGCGGCGTGGTCGGTGCGAGCGTGCTCTACCATCTCGCCCGCATCGGCTGGACCGACGTGCTGCTGCTCGAAAAGAGCGAGCTGACCTCGGGCTCGACGTGGCATGCGGCCGGCGGCATGCACACGTTCAACGGCGAGGCCAACATCTCGCGGCTGCAGAAATACACGATCGACCTGTACCGCGAGATCGAGGCGCGTTCCGGGCAGTCCTGCGGCCTGCACCCGAACGGCGGATTGATGCTTGCCGCGACGCCGGGCGAGCTCGACAGCCTGAAGCTCATCTGTTCGCGCGCGCGCTATCTCGGGATGGAGACCGAGATGATCACGCTCGCCGAAGCGGTGCAGCTCAATCCGCTGCTCGACCCGCGCCACTTCATCGGCGCGCTGTGGCGCGCCGACGGCGGTCACTGCGACCCGTCCGGAACCACCCATGCCTACGCCAAGGCCGCGCGCGCGCTCGGCGCGACGGTCGAGCGCTTCACCCGCGTACGGTCGCTGGCGCAGCGTCCGGACGGCTCCTGGAACGTCGAGACCGACCGGGGCAGCGTGCACGCCGAACACGTCGTCAACTGCGCGGGGCTCTGGGCGCGCGAGGTCGGCCGCATGGTCGGCATCGAGCTGCCGGTGCTCGCGATGGAACACCACTACCTGCTGACCGAGGACATCCCCGAACTCAGGGGCCGCGACCGGGAGATCGTCAACACCACCGACTACGCGGGCGAGATCTACATGCGCCAGGAGCGCGGCGGCGCGCTGATCGGCACCTACGAGCCGCACGGCGTGGCCTGGTCGCCGGTCACCACGCCGGACGATTTCTCGATGCAGCTGCTCGCCGACGACTTCGAGCGACTGGCACCCTACTTCGAGGTCGGCTTCCAGCACTTTCCGGCGCTCGGCCGCGTCGGCATCAAGAAGGCCGTCAACGGGCCGTTCACGTTCGCACCCGACGGCAACCCGCTGGTCGGGCCGGTGCGCGGCCTGCGCAACTACTGGGTCGCCTGCGCCGTCATGGCCGGCTTCAGCCAGGGCGGCGGCATCGGGCTCGTGCTGTCGCGCTGGATGGCCGAGAACGACCCGGGCCAGGACATCCTGTCGATGGACGTGGCGCGCTTCGGCGCCTTCGCCACGCCGAAGTACACCGCGATCAAGGTACCCGAGAACTACGCGCGGCGCTTCCGCCTCGCCTACCCGAACGAGGAGCTGCCGGCGGCGCGCCCGGCGCGCCGCTCGCCCCTCTACGACCGGCTGCTGGCTGCCGGCGCGGTGATGGGCGCCAATTTCGGCCTCGAACACGCGCTCTGGTTCGCGCCCGAGGGCGTGGCGAAGAAGGAGACCCCGACGTACCGGCGCTCGGAGGCGTGGCCGTTCGTCCGTGCCGAGTGCCAGGCGGTGCGCCGCGCCGTCGGCCTCTACGAGACCACGAACTACGGCAAGTACGAGGTCGCCGGCCGCGGCGCCCGGGCCTGGCTCGACCGGGTGTTCGCCTGCAAGATCCCGCGGCCCGGCCGGCTCGGGCTCGCGCCGCTGCTGAGCCCGGCCGGCCGGATCGTGGGTGACCTGTCGATCGCCTGCCTCGCGGCGGACCGGTACCTGATCGTGGGTTCCGGCTTCGCCGAGGAATTCCACCTGCGCTGGTTCTGGCAGTCGGAACCCGGACCCGACGTGTTCGTGCGCTCCGCCGCCTCGACGCTGACCGGCATCGCGATTGCCGGCCCGCGCGCCCGCGAGCTCCTCCAGCGCCTGGTGCGCGACGACCTGGCCGCCGCCGCCTTCAGGCTGTTCGATGTCCGCGAGACGGCCGTCGGCCTCGCACCCGCGGTGCTGACGCGCGCCGGGTTCACCGGTGAGCTCGGCTACGAGATCTGGACGACGCCGGACTACCTCGCGACGCTGTACGACGAGCTCTGGGATGCCGGCCGCGACCTCGGCCTCGTGCACTTCGGCGGGCGCGCACTGTCGTCGCTGCGTCTCGAGAAGGGCTACGGCTCCTTCAACAAGGACTTCCGTCCCGACTACACGCCGGGCGAGACCGGCCTCGACCGCTTCGTCGACTTCACGAAGCCGGACTTCGTCGGCCGCGCCGCGGCCCTCGCCGAGCGCGCCGCCGGGCCGAGGCGGCGCTTCGTCGTCATGGAGGTCGAGGCGCGGGACGCGGACGTCATCGGCTACGAGTCGATCCTCAAGGACGGCACCGCGGTCGGCTACGCGACCTCGGGAGCCTACGGCCACTGTGTCGGCAAGAGCCTGGCGGCCGGCTACGTGCCCTGTGCGCTGGCCCGCGACGGCGAGCGCCTCGAGATCGACATCCTCGGCGAGCTGTGCGCCGCGACCGTGCGGCGCGAGCCACTCTACGATCCGGACGGGCTGCGGCTGCGCGGCTGACCCGCGGCCGCGTCGCACCCGTTCCCGGCCACCGGAGCCTCGCCATGCCCGCACCCGCCTCTCGACGCCCGATCGCCGGACTCGGCGCCCTCGTGGTCATCGCCGCTGCCGCAGCTGCCGCGGCGGCGCCGCCGGCGTACCGCCCGATCACGGTGACGGCCGGCGACCAGACCGTGACGCTGACCGGCGCCAGCCTCTCCGTCGCGGACATCGTGCGGGTCGCCCGCGACGGCGCCCGGGTCGAGCTTGCAGCACAGGCGCGGCAGCGCCAGGCGGACAACTACGGCCTGCTGCTCGAGGCCGCCGCCGAGGGGATCCCGGTCTACTGGTTCAATCGCGGCACCGGCGACCAGCGCGAGACGGTCCTGTTCGCGGGCGACCCGCTGACCGCCGCGAACCGCTCGATCATCGAGGCGGCGCAGCTCGCGAGCTTCCGGCACGGCGCGGTCGCGGGCGTCGCACCCGAGGTTGCGGACGAGGAGGTCGTGCGCGCGATGATGCTGGTGCGCGCCAACGGCATGCTGCACAACGCGCCGAGCCCCGACCTCGCCACGCTGCTGCTCGAGCTGCTCAACCGGCGCGTCACGCCGGTGGTCCGCTCGCGCGGCACCGTGGGCGAGGGCGACCTGGCGCCGCTCGGCAACGTCGGCGGCACGATGATCGGGGTCGGCGAGGCGTACCTGCGCGGGGTGCGCATGCCGGCCGACCGCGCGCTGCGCGAGGCCGGCCTCCGGCCGCTGCGGCCCTTCGCCGCCGACGACAACGCGCTCACGAGCAGCAACGCCTACGCGACCGGCCAGGCGGCACTGCTGGTCCACGATGCCGAGCGCGCGCTGGAGTGGGCGGACCTCAGCTACGCGATGGCGCTCAACGGCATGAACAGCAGTGTCACGCCGCTCAGCCTCGCGGTGCAGCGCGACCGGCCGGAACCGTGGCTCAACTGGCACGCCGGCCACACGCTGGCGCTGATTCGCGGCAGCTACCTGTTCGGCGACGACCCGGCGCGGATCATCCAGGATCCCGAGAGCCTGCGCGCGTCCTCGATCCGCCAGGCTTCCGCGTGGAAGGCCTGGGCCGAGCTCAAGGAGGCGGTGCTCTTCCAGGCGAATACTTCCGATCACAATCCCGCGGTCGGCATCGACCTCGGCCCCGGCGACTCCTGGGAGCTGGCGACACCGCAGCTGCTGCGCTTCTACGTCAAGGGCGGGCCACTGAGCCACGGACGCCACGGCTACATCGTCTCGAACGCCAACTGGGACCCGTACCCGATGGCGAACGCGATCGAGAGCTTCACGCTCGCGCTCGCCAACATGGACGTCGCGGTGGCGCTGCGCATCGAGCGCTTCCGCAATCCGTTCTTCACGGTAGTTGCCGCCGACAGCGTCCTGCCCGGGCTCGCGCGCAGCGACGACAGCATCTACGCTCCCGTCGACCTGCAGCAGGAGATCCAGGGGCTGGCCAACCCGGTGGCGCCGCTTGGCAGCGCGCTGTTCGCCACCGTCGAGGACCTCGAGGCCCAGACCCGGCTCAAGGTGGCCCGCGCCCGGCAGGCCGTCGACGCCACCTTCGAGCTGCTCGGCTTCGACGTCGTCGAGGCGGCGATCTGGCTCGACGTGCGACACGCACAGGATTCCGGCCGCAGCTTCGGGCCGGCACCGACCGAGGCGTGGCGGGCGCTGCGGGCCGCGGTGCCGCTCGATCTCGGCCACGGCGGCCCGCGGGCGCAGTCGGACCAGGCGCTCGCGGCGGCGTTCCTGCGCGCGACGCCGGCGACCCGCTTCTTCGCGCGCGACGCCTCGCGCCCCGACCTCAGGACCGCACAGCCGCCGTCGCGCTGAACGGCCGCCGGCGCGGCGTGCGCGCCGACGCGAGGCCCCGGAACTCGACGAACTGGGTCACCGTCTCCCACAGGTAATCGCCGTACGGGAATGGCTCGAAACTCGGGCCGCCCGCGAGCGGCAGCGGCGCGATCAGCGCATCGACGCAGGGCTCGTAGAAGAAGGCGATCGCGCAGCGCTCGCGGTCCGCGCCGAGCACGCGGTGCTCGGTGGCGCGGATCCGGCCGCCCGTCCAGCGCGCAAGCAGCGCACCGAAGTTGACGACGACGGCAGCGGCGGCGGGCGGCACGTCGAGCCAGGCACCGTCCGGCGCACGGGCCTGCAGCCCGCCGGCGCCATCCTGGGCGAGCAGGGTCATGCAGCCGGAATCGACGTGCGCGACGCCGATCGTGTAGCGCCGCCGCCCCTCGTGCTCGACCCAGGTGTCGGCCTCGGGCGCGCCGGCGAGCGACTCGGCCGTGCGCGGCGGGTAGCGGATCAGGCGCAGCGTCGACAGGCCGCCCTGCTCGAAGATCGCGTCGAACGTCTGCTCCGGCACGGCGAGGCCGCGCGCGAGCGCGCGCGCGAGCGCGCCGGCGAGCGACTCCATGCCGCGGTAGTAGCGCGCGACGGCGGCGCGCCAGCCCGGCAGCTCGGCCTCCGACGGCAGCGGCGTGGGCTCGGTCAGCGGATCGCCCGGATCGACGCGAAAATCCGCGTGCGCGACGTCGGGCCCGAGATCAATGCCTTCCTTGTACGTCGCGGCGCCGTTCTGCGCCGGGAACCAGCCGCGGTAGACATTCGGGTGCGCGGGGGCGAACTTGCGCCGCCACAGGCGGCGCCGGACGGCCTCGCCGGTCGCGAAGATGCGCGCCAGGTCGGCGCGCGCCGTCGCCGTCGGCGCGCACCCGGCCGGCAGGCCCGTGACCGTCAGGAAGCCGACGGCGGACGCCGCGTCGAGCAGCGCCGCGTCGCAGCGATCGCGCGCCGGCCCCGGGCCCTGGAAGAGCGCAGCGACCGGAATCGACGGGATCGTGGCGCGGGCGCGGCCGGCGGCGGGGACTGCCATGACGGTCGCTGCGCGCCTCAGACGGGGTGGTCCGCCATGTCGAGGTGCAGCATCGTGCCGCGGTACGGATAGTCCTTGATGAACTCCTCGTTGAGCTCGACGCCGAGGCCGGGCTCGGTCGGCGGGATGATGTAGCCCTCCTCCCAGCGGATCGGCGTGCGCAGGATGTCGGCATGAAATCCCTGCCAGCGCTCGATGCTCTCCTGGATCAGGAAGTTCGGGCTGCAGGTCGCGAGCTGGACGTTGGCCGCGCCGACGATGGGTCCGCAGTACAGGTGCGGGGCGATCTGCACGTGCTGCACCTCGGCCATCGCCGCGATCTTCTTGGCCTCGAGGATCCCGCCGACCCGGCCGAGGTTCATCTGCAGGATCGCCGCCGCACCCGCCGCGAGCAGCCGCCCGAAGTCGTACTTGGTCGCGAGGCGCTCGCCGGTCGCGATCGGGATCGTCGTGCCGCGCGCGACCCTGGCCATCTCCTCCGGCGCGTCCGGAGGTACCGGCTCCTCGAACCACAGCGGGTCGTAGGGCTCGAGCCGGCGCGCGAGGCGAATCGCGCCGGCAGCCGTCATCTGGCCGTGCGTGCCGAACAGCAGGTCGGCCTGCGAGCCGACCGCCTCGCGCAGCGTCTTGCAGAAGCGCTCGCAGAGGTCGAGTGCCGCGAGCGACAGCTGGCGGCCGTCGAACGCCGAGTAGGGTCCGGCCGGATCGAACTTGATCGCCGTGAAGCCCTGCCTGACGTACTCGACGGCGCGTTCCGCGGAGAGATCGGGGTCCTGGTACACGTCGACGGTGTCGCCCGGCCGTGCGTAGATGTAGGTGTAGGAGCGCAGCCGCTCGTGCACCCGCCCGCCGAGCAGCTTGTAGACCGGCTGGCCTGCCTCCTTGCCGACGATGTCCCAGCAGGCCATCTCGAGCGCGCTCAGCACGCCCATCAGCGTGAGGTCGGGGTGCTGGGTGAAGCCCGCCGAATACACCCGCCGCCACATGCTCTCGATGTCGTGCGGATCCTGGCCGCGCAGGTAGCGGTCGAACACGTCCTCGAGCATGCGCGCCACCAGGTGCGGATCGAAGGGCACGCAGTAGGCCTCGCCGACGCCCGAGACGTTGCCGTCGGTCGTCAGCTTGACGAACACGAAGTAGCGGCCGCCGTAGCAGGGCGGCGGGTTGCCGACGACGAAGGTCGTGATGTCGGTGAGCTTCACGTCGCCCCGTTCCGATCAGGCGGCGTAGTAGCCGTTGATCGCCTTGTATTCCAGGAACTCCAGCAGCCCGTACACCCCGCACTCGCGGCCGTTGCCCGACTGCTTGAAGCCTCCGAAGGGCGCGTCGTAGTCCTGCGCCGCGCCGTTCAGGTAGACCCCGCCGGCCCGCAGCCGGCGCGCGACCTGGCGCGCCTTGTCCAGGTCCTGGGTCTGCACGTAGGCGGCGAGCCCGTAGGGCGTGTCGTTCGCGATCTCGATGGCCTCGTCCAGGGTGCGGAACCGCAGCATCGACAGCACCGGCCCGAAGATCTCCTCGCGCGCGATGCTCATGTCGTTGGTGACGTCGGCGAAGATCGTCGGCCGCACGTAGTAGCCGACCTCGAGGCCGTTCGGCCGGCCGGGGCCGCCGAGCGCGAGGCGCGCCCCCTCGGCGATGCCCTTTTCGATGCAGCGCTGGATCTTGTCGAACTGCATGCGCGAGGAGACCGGCCCGATGTGCTTGCCCGGCCGCGCCGGGTCGCCGACCTCGACCGCGGCGCCGGCCGCGACCGCGAGCTCGACGGCGCGGTCGTAGACCGCCTCCTCGACCAGCATCCGGGTCGGCGCGTTGCAGGACTGGCCGCTGTTGTTGAAACAGTGCAGCACGCCGCGCTTGACCGCCGCTTCGAGGTCGGCGTCGGCGAAGACGAGGTTCGGCGACTTGCCGCCGAGCTCCTGCGCGACCCGCTTGACCGTGTCCGCCGCCGCCTTGGCGACGCTGATGCCGGCACGGGTCGAGCCCGTGAACGACATCATGTCGATGTCCGGGTGCACCGCGAGCGCGTGGCCGACCGTCGGGCCGGTGCCGTGCACCATGTTGAAGGCGCCGCTCGGAAAGCCGGCCTCGGCGACGCACTCCGCGAACAGCTGCGCCGACAACGGCGCCTGCTCGCTGGGCTTGAGCACCACGGTGCAGCCCGCGACCAGCGCCGGCGCGACCTTGGCGCCGATCTGGTTCATCGGCCAGTTCCACGGCGTAATCAGGCCGCAGACGCCCACCGGCTCGCGCACGACGGCGGCGCGCCCGCGCGTCCTGACCTCCCAGTCGAGCGCGCGCGCCGCGCTGATGCTCTCCTTGATGTGGCCGCTGCCGGCCGCCGCCTGGGAGCGGGCCGCCAGATCGTGCGGCGCGCCCATCTCCGTCGTGATGGCCTCGACCATCTCGCCGTAGCGGCGCTCGTAGACCGCGAGCAGCCGCTCCATCCGGGCGATGCGCTCGGCCAGCGGCAGCATCGCATAGCCCGGGAACGCCCGGCGGGCCGCGGCCACGGCGAGGTCGGCATCGGCCGCGCTGCCCATCCGGATCTCGGCCACCTGGCCCTCGGTCGCGGGGTTGATGACGGCGTGACGGCCGGCGTCGGCGACGGGCGCCACCCAGCGGCCGTCGATGTAGTGCTGCAACGTCTTCACGGAGAAACTCCCGAACAGTGATGGCAGATGTGGACGGCGCGCACCCGCAGGCCGCGCCGCGGCCGCCGGGCGCGCGCCGCGTGCTAGTGCTCCACCCGCACGCCCGTCGCGCGCTCCACGTTCGCGACGATGTCGCGGATCGACCACAAGTAGTGCGCCGTCGCCCAGAATCCTAAGGGCGCGACGCACAGCATCGCAAGCCGCAGGGATTCCGGATTGGACACGTGGCCCGGACCGAACCAGTCGCTGAGACCGCCGATCAGGGGCGGTGCGATCACGAGGTTGCCGACGTTGGCGACGAACAGCGTGGTCGCGCAGAACATCGCCCGCATCGGCGGCGGGGCCAGATTGTTGAGCAGGCCGAAGCACGGGCCGATGTAGAAGTAGATCGACGGCACGAAGATCCAGAGAAAGACCTGCGCCCAGACGAGCGAGTGCGTCCAGTAGACGCCGATCGAGGCGAAGGTCGCCGCGCCGATCCAGTAGCCCATCAGGCGGACCACCCGGCGCGGATCGCGCATCGGCTTCAGGGCGAGCAGCCATCCGGTGAAGATGGTCGCCAGCATGCCGCCCCACAGATGCATCGGGCCGGTGATGACGCCCGCCTGGCCCGGCGTCAGTCGAAAGATCAGCTGCAGGTAGGTCGGGGTCCAGTACATGAGCCCCCAGCCCCACAGCGCCGTGACCGCACTGCCCACCATGACGTGCACGGCCGCGCGCTGCGCCCAGAGGAAGCGCATCGTCTCCACGAACGGCGGCGCGACGATGTCGTCCTTGTGATCCAGCTGGCCGCGGCGCGGCTCGCGCACCGTCAGCCAGACCGCGAGCCCGGCCAGCACCCCGGGGATGCCGAGCACCATGAACACCTGCCGCCAGCCGTAGCGATCGGCGATCTGGCCGGCGATCTGGTAGGCGACGAAGGCGCCGATCGGCGCGCCGAGCGAGAAGACCGTCAGCGCCATCGGCCGCCGCGCGGCCGGAAAGTAGTCCGACAGCAGCGAGTTCGCGCCGGGCGTGCCGCCCGCCTCGCCGATCCCGACGCCGATGCGCGCCATGACGAACTGCAGCTGGTTGCGCGCGAGGCCGGTGTAGGTCGTCATCACCGACCAGATGATCATGGAGATCGAGATGATGTTGCGGCGGCTGAACCGGTCGATCAGCGACGAGATCGGGAACCCGAGCGTGACGTAGAAGAAGGCGATCGGCCACGCGGTGACCAGCGACACGCCGAGATTGGTCAGCTTGAGCTCGGCGCGGATGGGCTCGAGCACGGTGGAGGTGACGTAACGGTCGGCGATGCTGAGCGTGTACACGAGGCACATCATGATCAGCACGTACCAGCGCGCGGCCATCGACGGCACGTGCCGCGCCACTTCCGCCTGAATCGTGTCGGCGTTCGCCGTCATGTGAACCTGCCCCCTCGGCTGCGCTAGCGGAGTTATAGCAGCTTCGCTGGATCCCCCGTCGGCCGGTGCCGGCAAGCCCGCCGGCCCGCGCCGGCGGCCGCCGCCGCAGCCGGCGCCATTATGTCCGTGGCGGCGGCTGCGCCGCGCGGCATTTCGCGCCGGCCGCGCGGCGAAAATGTCTTTGCCGGACGGCCCAAAAAAATTGACTTGTGAGCTGTTTTCCCGAGCCGCTAGCCTGATTCGGGGCCGCTGCCCGGGCGCCCGGCGGCCGCGCTCGGCCGGCGCAGCCCGGTGCCGCCGGCGCCGGCACGGGCCACTGGAACAGCGCATGAACAACACCCGGATCGGGTTCATCGGCCTCGGCAACGTCGGCGGCAGCCTGGCGAGCAACCTGCTGCGCCACGGCGTCGACCTGACCGTCAGGGACCTCAACGACGAGCTGGTGAGCCGTTTCGTCGCCCTCGGCGCCAGGCGCGCCGAGTCGCCCCGGGCGATGGCCGAGCAGGTCGACATCATCATCACCTGCCTGCCCTCCCCGGCCGCGACCGCTACGGTGCTCGAGAGCCCGGACGGCGTCCTCGCAGGCCTCAGCCCCGGCAAGATCTGGCTCGAGATGAGCACGACCGACGAGGCCGAGGTCAAGCGCCTCGCCGCACTCGTCGAGGCCCGCGGCGCGACCGCGATGGACTGCCCGGTGTCGGGCGGCTGCCACCGCGCCGCGACCGGCAACATCTCCATCTTCGCCGGCGGCAGCCGCGCCGCGTTCGAGCGCGTGCTGCCGACGCTGGCGATGCTCGGTCGCCAGATCCTGCACACCGGCCCGCTCGGCTCGGCGTCGGTGCTCAAGGTGATGACCAACTATCTGTGCACCGTGCACCTCGTCGCGCTCGCCGAGGCCCTGACGACGATGAAGGTCGTCGGCATGGACATGAACACCGTCTACGAGGCCATCCGGATCTCGTCCGGCAACTCGTTCGTGCACGAGACCGAGTCGCAGGTCATCCTGAACGGCAGCCG
>Ga0335084_10002118_pt1 | contig 18995 bp, 15 predicted proteins | sample Lox_Sample_44_FD_206721 | JGI IMG/M metagenome (GOLD analysis project Ga0335084, IMG submission 206721) | Soil microbial communities from Loxahatchee National Wildlife Refuge, Florida, United States - Lox_Sample_4.4 | ecosystem: Environmental > Terrestrial > Soil > Wetlands | place: USA...
TTCTCCGGGCCGATGTAGTTAGCGCTCGGCCGGATGATCTTGCCGTCCAAGCGCTGCTCGATGACGTGGGCCGACCACCCTGCGGTGCGGCTGATCACGAAGATGGGCGTGAACATGGCAGTCGGGATGCCCATCATGTGATAGCTCGTGGCGCTGTACCAGTCGAGATTGGGAAACATCTTCTTTTCTCGCCACATCACCTTCTCGACGCGCTCCGAGATGTCAAACAGCTTCATGTCCCCGGCGTCTTGGCTCAACCGGCGCGCGACCTCTTTGATGACCTGATTGCGCGGGTCGGCGATGGTGTAGACCGGGTGACCGAAGCCAATGATGATCTGCCTGTCCGCGATGCGCCGTACGATATCCGCCTCGGCCTCGTCCGCGGTGTCGTAGCGGCCGATCACGTCGAAGGCGAACTCGTTGGCGCCGCCGTGCTTGGGGCCCTTCAACGCGCCAATCGCACCGGTGATGGCGGAATACATGTCCGAGCCCGTGCCGGAAATGACGCGCGCGGTGAAAGTCGAGGCGTTGAACTCGTGCTCGGCGTAGAGGATGAGCGAGGTATGCATGGCCCGCACCCACAGCTCTGGAGGCTTTCTGCCATGCAGCAGATGGAGAAAGTGGCCGCCGATGGAATCGTCATCGGTCTCCACGTCGATGCGCCGGCCGGAGTGCGAGAAGTGGTACCAATAGAGGAGCATCGAGCCAAAAGAGGCCATCAGCCGGTCGGCGACGTTGCGCGCCTCCGCTACTTTGTGGTCTGGATTCTCCGGAAGCACCGAACCGAGCGCGGAGCCGCCGGTGCGCAGTACGTCCATCGGATGGGTGTTGGCGGGGATGCATTCGAGGATGTCCTGCACCGCCGCCGGCAGCCCGCGCAGCGCTTTCAGTTTTTGCTTGTAGGCCGACAGCTCTGCCAAGGTGGGCAGCTTGCCATGCACCAGCAGGTAGGCGACCTCTTCGAACTGAGCCTGCTCGGCGAAATCCAGGATGTCGTAGCCGCGGTAGTGCAGGTCGTTGCCCTGGCGGCCAACGGTGCACAGCGCGGTGTTGCCCGCCGGTACTCCAGACAGGGCGACCGACTTTTTCGGTTTCGGAGTTGTGGCGATCGTGGCGTCTGCGCTCATCGCTGCCTTTCCTTCGCGAACAGTTGATCGAGCTTGGCTTCGAACGTATGGTAGTCGAGAAAGTCGTAGAGCTCGGCGCGGGTCTGCATGGTGTCGAGCACGTTCTGCTGAGTGCCATCGCGCCGGATCGCGCGGTAGACGTTGAGCGCGGCCTGGTTCATAGCGCGAAAGGCCGAGAGAGGATACAGCACCAGGCCGACGTTGGCGGAGCGCAGCTGCTCGACCGTAAACAGCGGTGTGCTGCCAAACTCGGTGATGTTGGCCAGCACCGGCACCTTCACCGCATCGGTAAACTTGCGGTACATGTCGAGCTCGGTGATCGCCTCGGGGAATATCATGTCCGCCCCGGCCTCCACGCAAGCGCCGGCACGGTCGATCGCCGCCTGCAACCCCTCGACCGCCAGTGCGTCCGTGCGGGCCATGATCACGAAGGCCGGATCGGTGCGAGCATCCACCGCCGCCTTGATGCGGTCCACCATCTCGGCGCGCGGCACGATCTCCTTGCCGGGGCGGTGGCCGCAGCGCTTGGCCTGCACCTGGTCCTCGATGTGCATGGCGCCCGCGCCGAACTTGATCAGCGACTTCACCGTGCGCGCGATGTTGAAGGCGCTGCCGAAACCGGTATCCGCGTCCACCAGCAACGGCAGGCTGGCCGCGTCGGTGATGCGACGCACGTCGGTGAGGACATCGTCCAGCGTGCTGATGCCCAAGTCCGGCACTCCGAGCGAGCCGGCCGCCACACCCCCACCCGACAGATAGACGGCCCGGTACCCCGAGCGCTCAGCCAGGCGCGCGTGGTAGGCGTTGATCGTGCCCACCACCTGCAGGGGCGTCTCGACCTCGACCGCCGCTCTGAACCTCGCGCCCGCTGATTCCACGCTCATGGTCCCGCTGTGCTCAACGTTGCTGAACGCTCAGCCGATGAGACCCTGCACGGCGTCGCGCTCCTCCAGCAGCTCCTTGTGGGTGGCATCCATTCTGGCGCGGCTGAAGGCGCTGATCTCGATGCCCTTGACGCGTTCGTACTGCCCATTGCGGCAGGTGACCGGAAATCCGTAAATGACCCCCTCCGCGATGCCGTAGCTTCCATCGGACGGTATGCCCATCGAGACCCAGTCGCCGGCCGGAGTGCCAAGCACCCAATCGTGAATGTGGTTGATGGCCGCGTTGGCGGCACTGGCGGCCGAAGATGCTCCGCGTGCATCGATGATTGCCGCGCCGCGCTTCTGCACGGTTGGAATGAATGTGTTCTCCAACCAAGCTTGATCGTTGATCTGCGTCCACACCTTTTTCGCCCCGGCCTCCGCCTGGAACAGGTCGGGATACTGCGTGGCGGAATGGTTTCCCCAGACCGTGACCTTGCGTATCGCGTCGACCGGCTGTCCAATCTTCGCGGCGATCTGGGACACCGCGCGGTTATGATCCAGTCGCATCATGGCAGTGAAGTTCTCGGCTCCCAGCCGCGGTGCGTTCTTCATCGCGATCCAGGCGTTGGTGTTGGCCGGGTTGCCTACCACCAGCACGCGCACGTGGGGCTTTGCGGTTTCGTTGAGCGCACGGCCCTGCTCGATGAAGATCCTGGCGTTTTCGGCCAACAGGTCTTTGCGTTCCATGCCCGGGCCGCGCGGCTTGGCTCCCACCAGCAAGGCGATGTCGCAATCTCGAAACGCGGCCTTCGGATCGTCGGTGGCGATCATGCCGGCAAGCAGCGGGAAAGCGCAGTCGTCGATCTCCATCATCACGCCGCGCAAGGCTTTTTGCGCCTTCTCGTTGGGGATCTCCAGCAGCTGCAGAGTTACGGGTTGCTCGGGACCCAGCATGTCGCCGTTGGCGATCCGGAACAGCAGGCTGTACCCGATCTGTCCGGCGGCACCGGTAACCGCGACGCGCACGGGGGCTTTCATCCGGGAGGGCTCCTGAAATGGGCGATAGCGTCAGCGCAAGCGTTGGGACCTCGGCACGGGTCGAGGGCGAGGCTGCTTTGCGAAGCGGCCCCGGCGGGGCGAGAGCCCATCGAAGATTGAATGATATCCAAGCGCCAGGCGCGCTGTCAAACCAGTCCTATATCTTTTATAAGATATACGACATATGGACGCGGGCCCTGATCCATGCTAAAAAGCACAAATGAAGACTACAGCAACCATGAAAGGCGGCGGCGAAGCCCCGGCCTTCCAGCCGCTCTACCGTCAGATCAAATTGCTCATCACCCAGAGCCTGGTATCGGGCGAATGGGCCCCGGGGGACGCTATCCCGAGCGAGATCGAGCTGGCCGGCCGCTACAGCGTCAGCCAGGGCACGGTGCGCAAGGCGGTGGGCGAGCTGGCCGGTGAGAACTTGCTGATTCGCTATCAGGGCAAGGGTACGTTCGTCGCGTCGCACGCGGACGAACGCGATAAATTCCCGTTCCTGCGGATCACCCCGGATCGCGGTGAGCTGAACGAGCTCACGGGCGAGCTGCTCGACTTCCGCCGGCTGCGCGCCGATGCCAGCGCAGCGCGGCTGCTGCGGCTGCCCGCCGGTGCCAGTCTGTTCCTGATCCGGCGCGTGCTCCTGCTGGCGGGCACCAAGATCTGCTACGAGGAGGTCCGCCTGCCTGCAGCGCGCTACAAGGGATTGTCGGCGGCGGTGATCGAGGAGCACGAATGCATGTTGTACAGCATGTACGAGACCCGTTTCGGCGTTCGCATCGTGCACGCTGACGAGCAGTTGAAGGCAGTACGGGCGCCTCGAGAAGCAGCCGCCGCACTCGAGCTTTCCGTCGATGCGCCAGTGCTTCAGATCGAGCGGGTAGCCTACACCTACGGCGAAGACCCTGCTGAGCTGCGGCGCAGCTGGAACGACACGCGGTCGCATCACTACCGCAATCGGACTATGGGCTAGGGGAAGCTCTGATCAAGTCTCACATGCGCGACCGAGGCGATTTGGGCCTCGCGCCGGAACGTAGAGCAGGGGCCCCTCTGGGGATGCGACCGTGCAGGCGCGAATCAGAACGCGTCTGTACCGGCGCTGCATCCCGCTCCGGGGTCGCATCCATCGGGCAAGCCCGATGGAACCTGCTCCGCCCTGCGCGGGCGCGCAAGACGGTGACGACGCCGTGTAGCCGGCTTACACAAGGAGGAGGCGACGCAGCCATCGGCCCAAATCGCCCGGTCCCACGAAAGAGACGAAAATATATCGGGTTGCTTCAGGTGCGGCGCCTGCTGTGTTGCGCTCCTTGCAAAGGTACCTACCTTGGCTGCGGAGCGGCGCCGTGCAGTCATCCGCACCTGACGCAACGCGCGTTGTGAGACTTGATCAGAGCTTCCCCTAGGGTCACAGCAGCGCAGTTTTCTGGAGCGAGCAAAGATGAGCAAAAGCCGCCCGACATACCTCGACCTGTTCAGGATCCGGCTTCCGGTCCCGGCGCTGGCGTCGATCCTGCACCGGATCAGCGGCCTCGCGCTGTTCCTGTCTCTGCCATTACTGCTGTGGCTGTTCCAGTCCAGCTTGAGCTCCCCCGACAGCTATGTGCGCTACCGTGCCGCATTCGCGAGTCCACTGGTCAAGTTGATCCTGATCGGGTTGCTCTGGGCTTTCCTGCACCACTTGCTGGCCGGGCTGCGGTTCCTGGCCCTCGATCTGCACTACGGCGCCGACTTGCGGACGGCACGTGCGACAAGCTGGGTGGTGCTGGTGAGCGCCATCGTTCTGACCGTGATCCTGGGGATATGGTTATGGTGAAGCGCATTGTCGTTGGGGCGCATTACGGCCTGCGCGACTGGCTGGTTCAGCGTGTGACCGCGGCCGTCATGGCGCTTTACACGTTGCTGTTCGTGCTGATGCTGGTGGCGGCGCGGCCAACCGACTATGAGGCGTGGACGGCGCTGTTCAGAGGACAGGCGATGAAGCTGGCGACGCTCCTGTTCCTCATCAGCCTGCTTCTCCACGCCTGGGTCGGCATGCGCGACATCCTGATGGATTACGCCAAGCCGCTGTCTGTGCGGCTTGGGTTGCAAATCGTCGTGGTGGTGTTGCTCGTTGCTTGGGCTGGCTGGTCCGTCCAGATTCTGTGGAGCGTTCGATGAACGTCCCGAAGCGGCAGTTCGATGCGGTGATCGTCGGAGCGGGCGGCGCCGGGATGCGTGCTGCTCTGCAGCTGTCGGAGGCCGGCTTCAAGGTGGCGGTCCTGTCCAAGGTTTTCCCCACGCGCTCTCACACGGTGGCGGCGCAGGGTGGCATCGGCGCCGCGCTGGGCAACATGGGCGAGGACAGCTGGCTGTGGCACATGTACGACACAGTCAAGGGTTCGGATTACCTGGGCGACCAGGACGCCATCGAATTCATGTGCCGCATGGCGCCGGAGGCCGTGTACGAGCTGGAACACTTCGGCATGCCCTTCGACCGCAATCCCGACGGCACCGTGTATCAGCGGCCGTTCGGCGGGCACATGCAAAACTTCGGCGCAGGCCCCCCGGTGCAGCGCAGTTGCTGCGCTGCCGACCGCACCGGGCACGCCATGTTGCATACGCTGTATCAGCGCAACGTGCGGGCCAACACGCACTTCCTGGTCGAGTGGATGGCGTTGGACCTCATCCGCGATGCTCGAGGTCAGGTGCTGGGCGTGGTCGCCCTGGAGATCGAGACGGGCGAGGCCTATATCCTCCAGGCCCGCGCCACCCTGTTCGCGACTGGAGGGGCCGGGCGCATCTATGCCGCCAGTACCAATGCCTTCATCAACACCGGCGACGGGCTCGGGATGGCGGCGCGTGCCGGCATCCCGCTCGAAGACATGGAATTCTGGCAGTTTCACCCCACCGGTGTGGCCGGCGCCGGCATCCTGATCACCGAAGGCGTGCGCGGCGAGGGAGGCTACCTGCTCAACAAGCACGGCGAGAGGTTCATGGAGCGCTACGCGCCGACCGCGAAGGACCTGGCCAGCCGTGACGTGGTCTCGCGCGCCATGGCTACCGAGATCAAAGACGGACGGGGCACTGGGCCTGACGGCGACTATCTTCTGCTCAAGCTGGACCACCTCGGCGCCGAACTGATCGAGAGTAAGCTGCCCGGTATACGTGAGATCGCCAAGAAGTTCGCGAACGTCGACCCGGTCAGGGATCCGATCCCAGTGGTGCCCACGGTGCACTATCAGATGGGTGGCATTCCCACCAACTATCACGGCGAGGTGGTTGCACCCCGAGGCGGCGATGCGGAGGCGATCGTGCCGGGATTCTTTGCGGCCGGCGAGTGCGCGTGCGCTTCGGTGCACGGCGCCAACCGCCTCGGCACCAACTCGCTGACTGACCTGCTGGTGTTCGGGAAGGCTAGCGGCAACCGCATGATTGAGTTCCTGCGCGAGAACCCACTTCATCCGGACCTCTCGCCGGACGCGCCCGAACGTTCACTGGCGCGGCTCGCGCGGCTGGATGGTCAGACCAAAGGCGAGAGGGTGTTTGAGGTCGCGAACGACATGCGGCGCACCATGCAGGCGCATTGCGGCGTGTTCCGCTTTCCGGACCTGCTGGCTGAAGGCGTGACCAAGATCAAACAGATCGCGCAGCGCGTCGCGCGCACCGAGATCAAGGACAAGAGCAAGGTGTTTAACACGGCTCGGGTCGAGGCCCTGGAACTGGATAACCTGATCGAAGTCGCCCAGGCCAGCCTAATCTCGGCCGACGCGCGCAAGGAGAGCCGCGGCGCCCACGACCGTGCGGACTACCACCAGCGCGATGACGTGAATTGGCTGAAGCACACACTGTGGTTCAAGGAGAGCAACCGCGTTGAATACAAGCCGGTGCACTTGACGCCATTGACGACCCAGGGCTTCGAACCGAAGGTGAGAACGTATTGAGAACCCGTGATCCGTGATTCGTAATTCGCGACTCGTAACCCCCTGATTGCCGCGAATCACGAGTCACGAAGCAAGTCACGAATCCAAGTCACGAATCACGAACAACGAGGTCACAACGATGCTGTTTCGCATTTATCGATACGACCCGGACAAGGACGCCAAGCCCTACATGCAGGACTACGACGTCGCCCCCGAGCCCTCGGACCGCATGCTGCTGGACATGCTGATCCGCATCAAGGCGCAGGACGACAGCTTGTCGCTGCGGCGCTCGTGCCGTGAGGGCGTTTGCGGCTCGGACGCCATGAACATCAACGGCAAGAACGGTCTGGCCTGCATCACCGAGCTGACCCAGCTCAAGGAGCCGGTGGAGCTCAGGCCGTTACCTGGGCTTCCGGTGATCCGCGACCTGATCGTGGACATGTCCCAGTTCTTCAAGCAGTATCATTCGGTCAAGCCGTACCTGGTCAACAACGATCCGCCGCCCCCCAGGGAGCGACTGCAAACGCCCGAGGAGCGCGCGGCGCTGGATGGCCTGTACGAATGCATCCTGTGCGCCTGCTGCTCCACCGCCTGTCCTTCTTTCTGGTGGAACCCGGACAAGTTCGTCGGGCCTGCCGGCCTGCTCCAGGCCTATCGGTTCCTTGCGGATAGCCGGGACCAGGTCACCAACGAGCGGCTGGACAACCTCGAAGACCCCTACCGGCTGTTCCGCTGTCACTCCATCATGAACTGCGTGGACGTCTGTCCCAAGGGCCTCAATCCCACGTCCGCCATCGGCCGCATCAAGGAGCTGCTGGTGCGCCGAGCCGTGTGAGCGGGCCGCGCTGACGCCGCGGTTCCATGGGCGAGCTCGATCGCGTCCGCTGGCACTGTAGACGCGGGCTGCTGGAGTTGGACCTGGTGCTGTCGCGGTTTCTCGAACGCCACTTCGCGGACCTGCCGCCAGACCAGCGCGCGGCCTTCAAGGCGTTGCTCGAGTATTCCGATAGCGCTCTTTGGGACTTGGTCTGCGGGCGACTTCATCCCGAGCCCGGCGCGGCGGCTGACGTCGTCAGGCTGCTTCGCGAGACCTGATGTGCGGTCGCACAAAGCCGCTGTTAGAGCCACGTAAACTCTTATACCATTACACCGCATTGCGCCATTTAAACCGGTAGACGAGCCCGCCATGAACCGCCCGGAGATTCCGATTACACAGCGTACCGCAACGCTCACGTTCGACGATGGCACACCGCCCATCGACCTTCCGGTCCTGGCCGGAACGATGGGGCCGGAAGTCATCGACATCCGTAACCTCTACGGCAAGGCGGGAAAGTTCACCTACGATCCCGGCTACATGTCGACGGCCAGTTGCAAGTCTGCCATCACCTATATCGATGGAGACCAGGGGCTGCTCCTATACCGCGGCTATCCGATCGAGCAGCTGGCGGAAAAGTGCGATTTTCTGGAGGTGTGCTACCTGCTGCTCAAGGGCGAGCTTCCGACCCTGGCTCAGCAACGCGAGTGGGACGCCAACATCACCCGGCACACCATGGTGCACGAGCAGCTGGTGCGGTTTTTCTCGGGCTTCCGGCGCGACGCGCACCCCATGGCGGTCATGGTAGGGGTGGTCGGCGCCTTGTCCGCGTTCTACCATGATTCGCTCGACATCAATAACCCGGAGCACCGCGAGATTTCGGCGGTTCGGTTGCTGGCGAAGGTTCCGACCATCGCGGCCATGTGCTTCAAGTACAACATGGGGCAACCGTTCATGTACCCGCGCAACCACCTGCGCTACGTCGAGAACTTCCTCCACATGATGTTCGGGACCCCGTGCGAGGAGTACAAGCCGAACGCGGTGCTGACACGCGCGCTCGACCGGATCCTGATTCTGCACGCCGATCACGAACAGAACGCGTCCACCTCCACGGTGCGTCTCGCCGGTTCGTCCGGGGCCAACCCCTTCGCCTGCATGGCCGCCGGTATCGCGTGCCTGTGGGGCCCGGCGCACGGCGGTGCCAACGAAGCTGTGCTCAACATGCTGGAGGAGATTGGCGACGTGTCCCGCATCGGCGCGTACATCAAGCGGGCCAAGGACAAGAACGACTCCTTCCGGCTGATGGGTTTCGGTCACCGCGTCTACAAGCACTACGATCCGCGCGCGAAGCTCATGCGCGAGACCTGTCACGAGGTGCTGGGAGAGCTGGGCCTGCACGACGATCGGCTGTTCAAACTGGCGTTGGAGCTGGAACGCATCGCGCTCGAAGACGAGTACTTCGTGGACAAGAAGCTCTACCCCAACGTCGACTTCTATTCCGGGATCGTGCAGCGTGCGATCGGCATTCCCATCAGTATGTTCACAGCCATCTTCGCGCTCGCCCGCACAGTGGGCTGGGTGGCCCAGTGGAACGAGATGATCGCCGACCCCGAGCAGAAGATCGGCCGCCCGCGCCAGCTGTTTACGGGCTCCGTGAAGCGGGACGTCGTGCCCATCGCCATGCGGGACTGATGGCAAATCCAGGGCTGCTCTGGGCGCGTCCGCGAGCTGCGCGCGGGGCCAGCGCGCGCTATCGCCGGGAGTTTCTCGGATCTGGGCCGCTGTGTTCATGAACCATCATTGAAGCGGTGGCGGCATACCCCCATCTAGAGCGCTAGCACTTCTCGGAGACAAACCATGGCCGCACAGATGAAGGAATTCTTGGGCACGTCCTATCTGTTCGGCGGCAACGCGCCTTTCATCGAAGAGCTGTACGAGGCGTGGCTGGAAAACCCCGGCTCGGTCGCCCCCGAGTGGCGGCGCTGGTTTGACCAGATCCAGCAGCCCGGGAACCGCGACGTCGTGCACCAGCCGGTGCGCGAGGCCTTCGTGCGGTTGGCGTATCAGAGGCGCGGCGGCAACGGGCATGCGCCCACCGCTGCGCTGGCTTCGGTCGAGCGCAAGCAGGTATCCGTGCTCCAGCTCATCAACGCCTACCGCTTCCTGGGGCTAAGACACGCCAACGTCGACCCGCTCAAACGGTTCCCCAAGCCGGAAGTCCCCGAGCTGGACCCCGCTTACTATGGGTTGACCGAAGCCGACATGAACTCCGTGTTCAACACCGGTTCGCTGGTCGGCGCGGAGCAGCTGCCCCTACGAGAAATCCTGCGCGCGCTGCGCGAAACCTATTGTGGTTCCATCGGCGTCGAGTACATGTACATCAGCGACGTGGCCCAGAAGCGCTGGGTGCAGTCGCGCTTCGAGAGTATCCGCTCGACGCCGAGCTATTCGCCGGACTACAAACGTCACATTCTGGAGCGCGTCACGGCAGCAGAGACGCTCGAGAAATACCTGCACACCCGCTACGTGGGACAGAAGCGGTTCTCGTTGGAAGGCGGGGAGAGCTTGATCCCGCTGCTCGACAACCTGCTGCAGCGCGCTGGTGAGAAGGGCATCCAGGAGACCGTGATCGGCATGGCGCATCGCGGGCGCTTGAACGTATTGGTGAACACCATGGGCAAGATGCCCAAGGATCTGTTCTCCGAGTTCGAGGGCAAGCACGCCGACAGCTTCCCTGCCGGCGACGTCAAGTACCACATGGGTTTCTCCTCGGACATCATCACCCCGGGCGGCCCCATGCACCTGACTCTGGCCTTCAACCCGTCGCACCTGGAGATCGTAAACCCGGTAGTTGAAGGCTCGGTGCGCGCGCGCCAGCACCGCCGCCGCGACCGCGACGGCAAGCAGGTTTTGCCGGTAGTCCTGCACGGTGACGCGGCATTTGCCGGGCAGGGCGTGGTCATGGAGACGCTCAACCTTTCGCAGACCCGCGGCTACCGCACCGGCGGGACCGTGCACATCATCGTCAACAACCAGATCGGGTTCACGACCTCGGACACGCGCGACGCGCGCTCGACGCTGTACTGCACCGACGTAGTCAAGATGGTGGAGGCGCCGGTCTTCCATGTGAACGGCGATGACCCCGAGGCCGTCGTGCTGGCCACCGAGATCGCGCTCGAGTTTCGCACGCAGTTCCAGAAAGACATCGTGATCGATCTGGTCTGCTTCCGGCGCCACGGCCACAACGAGCAGGACGAGCCGATGGTGACCCAACCGCTGATGTACAAGCTGGTCGCACAGCATCCGGGGACCCGCAAGCTCTACGCCGACAAGCTCGTGGAGCAGGGTGTGGTGCAACCGGAAGACCCGGATCAAATGATCAAGGCCTACCGCGCCGCGCTCGACGGCGGCTACCACACCAACAAGACCATTCTGTCCAACTACCGGCCGCCTTACGCCGTAAACTGGGAGAAGTTCAGGGGCGCCAAGTGGACTGAGAAGGTGAACACCGCGGTCCCGATCGCCGAGCTCAAGTCCCTGGCCGACAAGCTGACAGCGGTCCCGGCAGAGTTCAAGCTGCACCCGCGGGTCGAGAAGGTCATCGCCGACCGCCGCCAGATGGGGCAGGGCAAGCTGCCGCTGGATTGGGGGATGGCGGAGAATCTGGCCTACGCGGCGCTGCTCAAGGACGGCTACGCCGTGCGCATATCGGGCCAGGACAGCGGCCGCGGCACCTTCTTCCACCGCCACGCTGTGCTCCACGACCAGGCCCGCGAGCGCTGGGATGCCGGCACCTGGATGCCCTTGCGCCATATCGCCGAGAACCAGCCCGATTTCGTCGTGATCGACTCGGTGCTGTCAGAGGAGGCGGTGCTCGGCTTCGAGTATGGCTATGCTACCGCTGAGCCCAACGAGCTCGTAGTCTGGGAAGCGCAGTTCGGCGACTTCGTGAATGGCGCCCAAGTCGTCGTCGACCAGTTCATCGCTTCTGGCGAGGTCAAGTGGGGCCGCATGTGCGGGCTGGTCCTGATGCTGCCGCACGGCTATGAAGGCCAGGGCCCAGAGCACTCGTCCGCACGCCTGGAGCGCTTTCTGCAGCTTTGCGCGGACTACAACATGCAGATCTGCGTGCCTTCGACGCCGGCTCAGATGTTCCACATGCTGCGGCGGCAGATGATCCGCACCTTCCGCAAGCCGCTGATCGTTTTCACCCCCAAGAGCATGCTGCGCCACAAGGAATCGGTATCGAGCCTGGAAGATTTGGCGGCGGGCGGCTTCCAGCCCGTCATCGGAGAATCCGACAATCTCAACCCGGACGAGATCAAGCGCGTCGTCTTCTGCAGCGGCAAGGTGTACTACGACGTGCGCGCGGCCAGGCGCGAGCGGGGCATTACCGACATCGCCATCGTGCGACTGGAGCAGCTTTATCCTTTTCCGCACGACGAGTTCAAGCTCCAGATCGAGCGCTACGCCAAGGCTCGCGAGATCGTCTGGTGTCAGGAAGAACCGGGCAACCAGGGCGCCTGGCACCGCATCCAGCATTACCTGCTGCGGCACTTGCTGCCGACGCAGAAACTGAGCTACGCATTGCGCCCGTCATCGGCTTCGCCGGCCGCCGGCTATCTGGCGCTACACAATGAGCAGCAGAAGGCCGTGGTGGACGCTGCCTTGACTCACGGCGTTTGATGCAAGCCGGCACCGGAAGGGGCCATGGTGCCCGGAGCGATCGGAGAACACATGCTGATTGAAGTAAAGGTGCCACAGCTGTCCGAGTCGGTCTCGGAAGCGACGCTGCTCGCCTGGCACAAGAAGCTCGGGGAATACGTGCAGCGAGATGAGAATCTCATCGACATCGAGACCGATAAGGTCGTGCTCGAGCTGCCCGCCCCGCAAGCCGGCGTGCTCACGAAGATCGTGAAGGGCGATGGCGGCACCGTCGTGAGCAACGAGGTCATTGCCACCATCGATACCGACGCGAAGGGACCTGCGCTGAGTAAGGCCGCAGCGGCAGTGTCGGTTGTCGCTACAGAGCCGATGCCGCAAGCCCGAACGCAACCCAAGGCGGCGGCCGAGCCTATCGCGCTGCCAGCTGCCCGCAAGCTGGCGGTTGAGAACAAGGTCGACCTCGGTGCTGTGCCGGGTACAGGTCGAGGCGGGCGCGTCACCAAGGAAGACGTGCTCGCCAAACTTACCCAACCGGCCGCTGCGCCCGCTGCAAAGGGCCCCGCGCCTGCGCCCGCTCCAATCCCTTCGCCGATCGATGTCAATCAGGTATTGAGGGACAGGCCCGAGCAACGCGTGGCAATGTCGCGCCTACGTCAGCGCATCGCCGAACGGCTGGTCCAATCGCAGTCCACGGCAGCCATCCTGACGACCTTCAACGAAGTCAACATGCAGCCCGTCATGGAGCTGCGCCGGAAGTATCAGGAGCGGTTCGAGAAGGACCACGGCGTGCGGCTCGGATTCATGTCGTTCTTCGTCAAGGCGTCGGTGCACGCGCTGAAAAAGTACCCGGTCGTCAACGCTTCGGTGGATGGCACCGACATCATCTACCACGGCTACTTCGACATCGGCATCGCCGTGGCCAGCCCACGCGGCCTGGTGGTGCCGATCATCCGGGACGCCGACCAGCTGTCGCTGGCCGAAATCGAAAAGACCATCGCCGATTTCAGCAAACGCGCTCAGGAAGGCAAGCTCGGCATCGAGGAGTTGACCGGCGGCACTTTCTCGATCTCCAATGGCGGGGTGTTCGGATCCATGCTATCCACCCCGATCGTCAACCCGCCGCAGAGCGCCATCTTGGGCATTCACGCGACCAAAGACCGAGCGGTGGTGGAAAATGGCCAGATCGTGATCCGGCCGATGAACTATCTGGCTCTCTCATACGACCACCGCATCATCGATGGGCGGGAGGCCGTGTTGTCGCTGGTGGCGATCAAGGACGCGCTCGAAGATCCAGCGCGGATGCTGCTGGATCTCTAGACCGTGAAGGGTGAATGCGTGAAGGGTGAAGGGTAACCCCAATCGCTCGATCGCTCGACCTGCGCCGCTAACCCTTCCCGTAACCCCTTCCCCCCTTTACTGGGTTTCCAATGGCAGAAATCTACGACGTTGCCGTAATCGGCGCGGGGCCCGGAGGCTATACCGCGGCCATCAGGGCCGCTCAGCTGGGCTTGAAGACGGTCTGCATCGACGACTTCAAGAATCCCAAGGGCAAACCGAGTCTAGGCGGCACCTGTCTCAACGTGGGCTGCATCCCTTCCAAGGCGTTGCTCGAATCCTCTGAGGACTACGAGCGCGTGCTGAGCAAGTTTGCAGATCACGGCATCAAGGTCGAAGGTGTGAGCTTCGACCTCGCGACGATGCTGGCACGCAAAGACAAGATCGTCGGCGACTTTACCTCCGGGATCGCCACGCTGTTCCGCAAGAACAAGGTCGCTTCGCTGCATGGGCACGGCCGCTTCGCCGGGGTAGGCGAGAACTACCGACTCGAGGTGCGAGACGGCGAAAAGATCCAGACGGTCGAGGCAGCCAACGTGATCATCGCCACCGGCTCGACTGCCCGCCAGCTGCCTGAGGCGCCGGTGGACAACGAGCGCATCGTCGATAACGTCGGGGCGCTGTCCTTCCCTGAAGTGCCCAAGCGCCTGTGCGTGATCGGAGCCGGAGTGATTGGTTTGGAGATGGGCAGCGTTTGGAAACGGCTGGGCTCCGACGTCAACATTCTGGAGGCGTTGCCATCTTTCCTGCCGGCAGCCGATGATCAGGTGGCCAAAGAAGCGTTTCGTGTGTTCAACGGGACCCTGAACCTGAAGATCTACACCGGAGCCAAGATTGCGTCAGTCAAGAGCAGCAAGAAGGGTCTCAGCGTGACTTGGCAGGACAAGGACGGCAACACCCAGGTCAACGAGTACGACAAGCTGATCGTGGCCATCGGGCGGGTACCGAATTCGGCAGGACTCGGCGCCGAAGCAGTTGGCCTCAAGCTCGACGCGCGCGGTTATGTCGAGGTGGACGAACGCAATCGGACCAATCTGCCGCACGTCTTCGCCATCGGGGACGTGGTGCGCGGCCCCATGCTCGCGCACAAGTCCTCGGAGGAGGGGGTAGCAGTGGCTGAGAGCATCGCGGGTCAGGTCAGCCACGTGAATCTGGATACGATACCGTGGGTCATTTACACCTCGCCCGAGATCGCGTGGGTCGGCCAGACCGAGCAGCAGTTGAAACAGACGGGCGTGCAGTATCGGGCGGGACACTTCCCCTTCAGCGTCAGCGGCCGCGCCCGGGCGCTGGGAGAGAGCGCTGGATTCGTCAAGATGCTGGCCGATGCCCAGAGCGACCGCATCCTAGGCGTCCACGTGATCGGCCCGTACGCTTCCGAGCTCATCGCCGAGGCCGTCGTGGCCATGGAGTTCGGCGCCAGCAGCGAAGACATCGCTCGCATCGTGCACGCACACCCCACGCTGTCCGAAGCGATGCACGAGGCTGCGCTCGGGGTGCACAAGCGCACGCTCAACTACTGACGCCAGAGGTCATGCGCACCGCCTCCGCCCAAGCCAGCCCGGCGTCGCTCGATTCGTCTTCCGATCTGATCGGCATCTTTCGCCAGATCGCGCAACGTCACGGCTTCGCCCTCGATCGCGCTCAGCAACAAGTGCTGCCTGCGTTTCAACGCCTGTACGGCGAGCTGGCTGCGCTGGACCGGCAACGACGAGCATGGCTGCGGCTGCGGTCGCGGCAGCGGCGCGTGCCCGGCATCTATCTGTGGGGTCCGGTGGGACGCGGCAAGAGCTTCCTCATGGACGAGTTCTTCCACCTGGCACCGCTCACGAAGAAACAGCGCGTGCACTTTCATCGCTTCATGCAGGCCATTCACCATGACCTGCGCAAGCTGCAGGGCCAGGCCGACCCTTTGAAACTTGTCGCGGCACGCATGGCGCGCGCGACCCAGCTGCTGTGCCTGGACGAGTTCCACGTGACCGACATCGGCGACGCGATGTTGATGCGGGGTCTGTTGGAGGGCCTGCTCGAACAGCGGATGGTGCTGATCACCACTTCCAATCAGCCCCCCGATGAGCTGTATGCCCACGGCTTGCAGCGTGCGCAATTCCTCCCCGCCATAGAGCTGATCAAAGGCAACTTGGAAGTGGTGAAGCTGGACGGGGACAGCGATTACCGGCTGCGCACACTGACTCGCGCAGGCGTTTATCATCAGCCGCTCAACGCGCAGGCTGAGCGCGCTCTGGAAGACACTTTCCTCGCAGTGGCTGGAGAGTCCGGGACGGCACAGGCGCAAATCGAGATCGAGGGCCGGCAGGTTCTCGCGCGGCGCGTCGCGCCAGGCACCATCTGGTTCGACTTCGCGACCCTGTGCGACGGGCCGCGTGGCACAGCCGATTACATCGAACTCGCACGACGTTACCATACGGTACTGGTGTCCGAAGTCCCGCGCTTCCGCCCGGATCAGGGCGAGAGCCTGAAGCGCTTCACTTGGCTCGTGGATGAGTTCTACGACCGCCAGGTGAAGTTGATCGTAAGCGCCGAGGAGACGGTAGAGCGTCTCTATGACTTAGTTCCCAGTCGCACGGATATGGAGCGCACGCGCAGCCGGCTGATCGAGATGCAAACCACGCGCTATCTCAGCCTCCCGCATCTGGCATGATCTAGGCTGTGCGCGATCCCATAGCCAAAACCAATACGGAACGGACGATGGCGAACTTTAAGGCGTATCGGATCTACAACGAGGCCGGCAAGGTCCAGGCACGGCTGGTGGACACGACAGTCGATGAGCTCGACCCTGGCGAGGTGGTGATCAAAACGGCATTCTCGAGCGTCAACTACAAGGACGCTCTGGCCGCAACCGGGGCGGGCAAGATCATCCGGCGCTTCCCCTGTATCGGCGGGGTCGACGCTTCCGGTACGGTGACGTCGTCCGCCGATGCGCGCTTTAAGCTGGGTGATCAGGTCATCTGCACGAGCTTCGATCTGGGCGTGGCGCACGACGGCGGCTATTCCGAATACATGCGTGTACCAGCGGCCTGGGTCGTGCCGTTGCCCAAAGGGTTGACGCTGTTCGAGGCCATGGCGCTGGGCACCGCCGGCTTTACCGCCGGGCTCGCGGTGGAGCGGATGGAGCACGATGGTCTCAAGCCAGCGAACGGACCGGTCGTCGTGACGGGGGCCACCGGCGGCGTGGGCAGCATTGCCATCGATATCCTCGCTGGCGCGGGCTACCACGTGACGGCCCTCACCGGGAAGGAACGCGAGATCGATTACCTCAAGCGCCTGGGTGCGAAAGAGGTCATGCTGCGGGGCAGCCTCGACCTGTCCAGGATCAAACCCCTGGACAAGGCCACCTGGGCCGGCGCGGTAGATAATCTCGGGGGCGAAGTGCTCGCATGGCTCGCGAGCACCATGCAGATCGGCGGTACGCTCGCGAGCATCGGGCTGGCGGCGAGCCACACGCTCAACACCACCGTGATGCCCTTGATCCTGCGCGGTGTCAGCTTGCTCGGGGTGGATTCGGTCAATGCGCCCATGACCACGCGCCAGAAGGTATGGCAGCGGCTGGCTTCCGACCTCAAGCCCCGGCACCTGACCGACATGTGCACTACGGTCACATTGGAGCAGCTGCCCGCGGTGTTCGAAAAGATCCTGAAGGCGCAGGCGCGCGGCCGGGCGGTGGTGAAATTGGCGGGCTGAGCTGCGGGCGCGATTCCATCAAGGGAGGAGAAGATGGCGGCGAGCTATCGAGATTTTTACCAGCGCTCGATGGACCAGCGCGACGCCTTCTGGGCCGAGCAGGCCCGGCTGGTCGAGTGGCATCGGCCGTTCGAACGCGTGCTCGACTACAGCCGGCCGCCGTTCGCGCGCTGGTTCGTGGGCGGCCAGACGAATCTGTGCCACAACGCCGTGGATCGGCACCTGTCCAAGCGCCCCGACCAACCCGCTTTGGTCTGGATTTCGACCGAGGTCGACCAGCAGAAGACGTACACGTACCGCGAGCTGCATGCCGAGGTGAACCAGTTCGCTGCCGCGCTGCAGGCGCTGGGTGTTGGCAAGGGCGATCGCGTTCTCATTTATATGCCGATGATCCCGGAGGCCGTGTTCGCGATGCTAGCCACAGTGCGCATCGGCGCGATTCACTCGGTCGTGTTCGGCGGATTCGCCGCCGCGAGCCTGGCGGCCCGCATCGACGACGCACGACCGAAGGTGATGATTACCAGCGATGCGGGCATGCGCATGGGCAAGGTGATCGCGCTCAAACCGCTCGCGGACGAGTCGATCCGCCTGTCCAACTCGCCGCCGCGGCACGTGGTCGTGGTCAACCGCGGCGTGGCCGCGCCGCTATCCATGACGCCCGGTCGGGATCTCGACTACGCAGCATTGCGCACAAGGCACGCGGCGGCTCAAGCGCCTGTGGTGTGGCTGGAGTCCTCGGAGCCGAGCTACGTGCTATATACGAGCGGCACAACGGGCCGCCCCAAAGGCGTCCAGCGCGATACCGGCGGCTACGCGGTGGCGCTGGCTGCTTCGATGCAGCACATCTATTGCTCACGGCCAGGCGATGTCTATTTCTGCACCTCGGACATCGGCTGGGTGGTGGGCCATTCTTACATCGTGTACGGGCCGCTCATCAACGGATCGACTTCGATTATGTACGAGGGTGTGCCGGTGCGCCCGGACGCCGCCGCGTGGTGGAAGATCGTGCAAGACTTTCGGGTGACGTCGATGTTTTCTTCACCTACCGCGGTGCGAGTGCTGAAGAAGCAGGACCCGGCCTACCTCAAGAAGTACGACACCTCGAGCCTGAAGTACCTGTTTCTTGCCGGGGAACCGCTGGACCAGCCCACCTCCGAGTGGATCGAGCAGGGGCTGGGGGTCAAAGTCATCGACCACTACTGGCAGACCGAATCCGGCTGGGCCATCTTGACCAGCGCCCCCGGAGTCGAAGAGACGCCGCGTAAGCTCGGCTCCCCCAGTTTCGCTGCCTACGGTTACCGATTGGCGCTCAAGCACGAAGGAACCGGAAGCGAGGTGGGACCGAACGAGAAAGGCGTGCTGTGCATCGTGCCGCCTCTGCCGCCGGGGTGCATGAGCACCGTGTGGGGGAACGACGAGCGCTTCGTGCAGACTTACTTTTCGACATTCCCACAAGAACAGATCTATACCACCTTCGATTGGGCGCTGCGGGACGAGGACGGCTACTACTTTATATTGGGCCGCACCGACGATGTGATCAACGTCG
>Ga0335084_10002119_pt1 | contig 18989 bp, 17 predicted proteins | sample Lox_Sample_44_FD_206721 | JGI IMG/M metagenome (GOLD analysis project Ga0335084, IMG submission 206721) | Soil microbial communities from Loxahatchee National Wildlife Refuge, Florida, United States - Lox_Sample_4.4 | ecosystem: Environmental > Terrestrial > Soil > Wetlands | place: USA...
CAACTCCGCGCGCCTCGCGTCGCGTCGCGGAGGAGCTTGAGGATCGCCGACAGCGCGAAGCCGCGCGCCTGGAGAAAGCGTACCTGACGCGCCTTCTCTCGCTCGTCGCCGGGCGCGTGACCGAAGCGTCGCGTCCAGAGCGAAGCAAGCGCAGCGGCGTCGTCGATCTCGACTTCGGCCATCGCCGCCTCGATCGTCTGCGCATCCACGCCCTTCGCCCGCAGCTCCTTGGCAATGTTGCGGCTGCTATAGCGCCCCGCCTTCTGTCGGGCGAGCGCTCGCGCATAGCGCGCGTCCGAGAGGTAGCCGAGCGTCGCCAGCTCGTCGAGCGCAGTATCGATGTCGCTCCTCGCGAAGCCTTCCGCGACGAGCCTTTGTTCGATCTCCGCGCGAGCGAATTCGCGTCGGGCGAGGAGCCGGACCGCCCGCTCCTTGGGCGACGTCGCGGCCGAGCCCCGCCGCGTCACTCGTCGGCCGGGGAGGCGCCTCGCGCCGGGCCGGGCACCGGCACGCCTACGGCAACGCGAATCTTGCCTTCGATCTCGGCGGCGAGCTCGGGGCGTTCCTTGAGGTAATCGCGCGTGTTGTCCTTGCCCTGTCCGATGCGCTCGCCGTTGTACGCGTACCAGGCACCCGACTTCTCGATCACGTTCTGCGCCACACCAAGCTCGATGATCTCGCCCTCTCGCGAAATGCCTTCGCCATAGAGGATATCGAACAGAGCCTCGCGGAACGGCGGCGCGACCTTGTTTTTGACGACCTTCACTCGCGTCTCGTTGCCGATAACCTCCTCGGCCTTCTTGATCGAGCCGATGCGGCGAATGTCGAGCCGCACCGAGGCATAGAACTTGAGCGCATTGCCTCCAGTGGTCGTCTCCGGGTTGCCGAACATGACGCCGATCTTCATCCGGATCTGGTTGATGAAGATCACCAGCACGTTGGCGCGCTTGATGTTGCCGGCGAGCTTGCGCAGCGCCTGACTCATGAGCCGCGCCTGCAGCCCCGGCAGCTGATCGCCCATCTCGCCCTCGATCTCCGCCTTCGGAACAAGCGCCGCCACGGAGTCGATGACGATGACGTCTACGCCTCCCGAGCGCACCAGCATGTCCGCTATTTCCAGCGCCTGCTCGCCGGTGTCGGGTTGCGAGATCAGCATGTCGGCGACGTTCACGCCGAGCTTGCCTGCGTAGACCGGATCGAGCGCGTTCTCGGCGTCGATGTAAGCCGCCACCCCGCCGGCCTTCTGAACCTGCGCCACCACCTGCAGGCACAGCGTGGTCTTGCCCGAGGCCTCCGGTCCGTACACTTCGACCACCCGCCCGCGCGGGAGTCCGCCCACGCCGAGGGCAATGTCCAGACCCAGCGAGCCGGTCGAGACGACCGAAAGGTCGCTCTGCACCTGGGCCTCGCCCATCTTCATGATGGAGCCCTTGCCGAACTGCTTCTCGATCTGCGCCAAGGCGGCGGCGAGCGCCTTGCTCTTGTTGTCGTCCATCGCGTTCATTCCACTGGATTTAACCAAGCTGATGCTGCTCATCACCGCGCCCTTTTTCGTTAGTCGACCCGGTGATTATGGCATAGAACGATCGTTCGATACAGCCCCTTTTGCCTAGGCCAAACGGTCGAGAAGCCCCCGCAAAGCGATGGCCACGGAATGACGCCGAACCTCGGCCCGGTCGCCGGTGAGCAGCCGCTGCGTTGACGTCGCGCCGCCGGGGCCCGCCCATGCGAAGCAGACGGTTCCCACTGGCTTCGCCGACGTGCCGCCGGACGGCCCGGCGATACCGGTAACGCTCGCTGACCAGTTCGCACGGCTCGCTTTGAGCGCCCCGACCGTCATTGCCGCGGCCGTCTGCTCGCTCACCGCCCCATAGCGCTCAATTGTTTCCGTCGGCACGAGCAGGTCCTCGACCTTGGCGGCGTTCGAGTAAGTCACAAATCCCCGCTCGAACCAGTCCGAGCTTCCCGCCACGGCAGTAATCGCTCCCGCGAGCAGTCCTCCGGTGCAGGACTCCGCCGTGGCGATCACCGCACCCCTGGCCTGCGCCACCCGGCCGAGCGCGACGGCCAGTGCGAACAATTCTTCGTCGATGCGCATGGCTTCGGACTAACGCTGCTCGCCCTCACGCGCACGATACCAGTAGTCGTGCGCTGCAGTGAATCCGAAGCGGCGATAGAGAGCGAGCGCCGGCGCGTTCTCGGCGGTCACCTGAAGGTAGGCGAGGCCTGCGCCGCGTCGCCGCGCTTCGTCGAGCAGCGCAGCCACCACGGCGCGCCCGAAACCCTGCCCGCGCCAAGCCTCGGCGGTGTGGATCGCGAACAATCCTGCGTGACCTCCTTCTATCTTGAGCAGCCCACAGGCGATGACCTCGCCTTGGCGCCGTACCAGCGCGCCGAGCTGCGGCAGCGGATGATTGGCTGCGCGGGCGATGAAGCGCGGCAACGCTTCCGAATCGAGGTTGAGCAGCGGCGCAGCGAGGGGCTCCCAGGCCGGCGGCTCCACGAGCTCGACTGCCGCCGACGGCCGGGCGGGCTGCCTCAGATCGGCCAGGCTGCAGCGCAGAACTCGCGTGCGCTCGAATGCCGCCCAGCCGCGACGATCGAGCACACTGTCGAGCTCGCGCGGCTGGGAGAACGGCAACAGGCGGAAGAGGGTCGGCAGGCCGATCCCGGCATAGAACGCAATGCAATGCTCGATCTTCGCGTCGAGCGCCAGCGCCGATGCGTAGAACGGATTGATGCAGCGATAGCGCTTGCTAGGGTCGCGACGATAGCCGAGGAGCCAGCCGTCATAGACCAATGAATGCGGACCCCCCGACGCATTGAGAGCCAGCTCCTCGATGCGGCGCGACTCGGTGAGCGCCGCCTCCTCTTCGCGAGCGCTCATCAGCTGAAGAGCCGTTGGCCCACGGCAAACACCAGCAGGGCATAGAACGCTGCGACGATATCGTCGGCCATGACCCCGAAGCCACGGTGCCAGTTGCGATCGATGAAGCTGGCCGGCGGCAACTTTACGATATCGAACAGCCGGAACAGCAGAAACCCGAACGCAACCCGCAGCGGCTGCACGCCGACGATGAACATCACGAGCAGGAACGCCACGATCTCGTCCCAAACGACGCTGGGTGGGTCGACGGCGGAGAGAGCCCGGCTCGTGCGGTCGGCAGCCCAGATGCCCAGCGCAAACGCGACGACAACGGCCGCGAGGTAGCCTAGATCATTCGCATAGTCATTGAGCAGGACGCCGAGCGGAATGGCGACCAGCGTTCCGGCGGTGCCCGGCGCGACCGGGGAAAGCCCCGCGCCAAACCCAAGCGCGATGAAGTGCGCTGGGTGCGAAAGGAGAAACTTCAGCGAAGGAGTGCGGCTCATCGCGCGAAGTGATCGAAGGCCCGCGGCAGCGTTGCGAGGGCGCGCCCTTTCTCGTCGACGACGAGCAGCCCCGCCCGCTTTTCGATCGCTCCGATGCGAGCAAGCGACAGGCCGAGCGTCCGGGCAAGGCCAGCGATCTCCCCGGCCCGTCCGCGAGGCGCCGTGAAGCAGAGCTCGTAGTCGTCGCCGCCGGCGAGCAGGCACTCCAAGGCGAGCGCGCGCGTCCGGCCGGTGAGCCGACGCTCGATCGCCCGCGAACGCGGAATGGCCGCGAGCTCGATCACGGCGCCCATCCCGGAGGCGTCGAGCACATGGCCGAGATCGCCGATCAGACCGTCGGAGATGTCGATCGCTGCGGTGGCAACGCCGCGCAGCCGCTCCCCCAGCGCAATGCGCGCCTGCGGGCGTAGCAGTCGCTCCTCGCATCGGCCGAGCTCGCTTCGGTCGAGGGCAACTCGCCGGCGCCGCGCTGCGACGGCCAGGGCGGCGTCGCCCAGCGCACCGGACACGTAGATCGTGTCGCCGGGGCGCGCGCCGCTGCGCAGCAGCGCCTGCCCCGAGGGCACTTCGCCGAGGATCGTCACGCACAGGTTAAGCGGGCCCCGCGTCGTGTCGCCGCCGATGAGGTCGACGCCGCTCACCTCCGCCAGCGCAAAGAAACCGCGCGCGAAGCGAGCAAGCCAGGCCGCGTCCGCGGCTGGCAACGCCCCGGCAAGAAGGGCCCATCGCGGCGTTGCGCCCATCGCGGCCATATCGGACAGATTCACGGCGAGCGTCTTGTAGCCGAGCGCTTCGGGATCCTCCCCGCGAAAGAAATGCCGGCCTTCGACCAGCATGTCGGTCGAGACGGCGAGCTCGCAGCCCGGCGTGGGCGCCAGCAGCGCCGCGTCGTCGCCCACCCCGAGGAGCGTGTGGCGCGTGTTCCGCCGGAAGAACCGCTCGATCAGCTCGAATTCACCGAGTGCCGGCGAGCGCTTTCTCCGGGTATGCACTCGAGCGGTTGGTGTAGCTGCGTGCCGGCGCATTGCGCGCGTCACTGCGCGCGGCGCGACGCACTGACCTCCGCCGCGCGCGTCGCGGAGGCGAGCCGGTCCAGGACGCCGTTGACGTACTTGTGGCCGTCGGTGCCTCCGTAAGCCTTGGCGAGCTCGACCGCTTCGTTGATCGCCACCCGATACGGGATGTCGGGCTGGCGCAGCAGCTCCCACGCGCCGATCGTCAGCACCGCTCTTTCGATCGCCGACAGCTGCTCCGGCGCACGGTCGAGGTAAGGGGCGAAGGCAGCGACCAGCGTTGTGTATTCTCCAGTGACTCCCTGCCACAGGCGATCGAAAAAGGCTGCATCGCACCTGGCGAAGCCGCCGGCCTCGCTCAGCTGAGCGCGAATCGTGGCAGGCGCAGTGCCGGCGAGAAACCACTGGTAGAGGCCCTGCAGCGCGAACTCGCGCGAACGATGGCGGCTCCCCCGCTGGGCAGATCCCATCGATTCGTCCTTCGGGCGTGGATCGCCGGCGGAAATTGCGGACGTCGCATTCTTCGCGGGAGAGTTTCCCTTGCTCGCGCGATGGTCGACTTCGCCCTTCTGCCTGCCTTTGCTCATTCGTCGTCGATCGCGGTGAGGAGGTTCGCCATCTCGAGCGCGGCGAGCGCAGCCTCACCTCCCTTGGTGCCGGCCCGTGCGTGGGCCTGTTCTTCGTTGTCCGTGGTGAGGATCCCGTTGCCGATCGGAATGCCGAACTCGAGCTGAACGCTGGCCAATCCGCCTGCCGATTCGTTGGCGACGATCTCGAAGTGATGGGTCTCGCCGCGGATCACCGCGCCGAGCGCGACGAGCGCGTCGTAATCGCCTGTCTGCGCCATGCGCTGCAGGGCCAATGGCGCCTCGAGCGCTCCGGGTACGGTCGCCACGATGATCGCCTCCTCGGCGACCCCCGCGTCGACCAGGGCGCGCAGCGCGCTCGCGAGCAGGCGCTCGCCGACCTCCGCGTTGAAGCGCGACAACACGATACCTACGCGCATGTGCTCACCGCGCGTATGGGGGGGAATCCGGCGAACGGCCATGACGATCCTGCGGCCCTCTGGCTAGCTCTGCGTGATACCGCGCTGATGCAACCGAAGCATCAGCCCTGGCTCGCGGCACTCCCGGGCGGAGTATCCTCGTGGCCCACGACCTCGAGCCCGAAGCCCGCCATGCTCGGCATCTTCCGCGGCCGGGCGAGCAGCCGCATCCTGCCCACGCTGAGGTCGCGCAGGATCTGGGCGCCTATGCCGTAGTTGCGCAAATCCATGCGCGACTCCGGCGGCGGCAGGTCGGCCACCGCGCGGCGACGCAGCTCCTGCGCCGACTCGGGACGATGCAGCAGCACGAGCACTCCGCGACCGGCACGCGCGATCGCGTCTAGCGCCGCCGGTATCGTCCACGAGTGCGTGCGGCTGTCGTGGTCCAGCAGATCGATAACGGACAGCGGTTCGTGCACGCGCACGAGAGTTTCACGCTCCGGCGCGATTTCGCCCAGGGCCAACGCCAGGTGCGTCGCATCGGTCAGCTTGTCGCGGTAGGTGATCAGCCGGAACTCGCCGTGCGCCGTGCGTACGAAGCGCTCTCCAACCCGCTCGACGAGACGCTCGGTGCGGCTGCGATAGTGGATCAGGTCCGCGATAGCGCCGATCTTCACCCCGTGCCGCTGCGCAAACTCGGCGAGATCGGGCAGTCGCGCCATGGTCCCGTCGTCCTTCATGATCTCGCACAGCACCGCCGCCGGAGAGCACCCCGCGAGCTGCGCCAGATCGCAGCATGCCTCGGTGTGCCCGGCGCGCGCCAGAACCCCGCCCTCCGCCGCGACGAGCGGGAATACGTGGCCCGGAGTGACTATGTCCTGCGGCCGGGCGTCGGGCGCACAGGCGACTCGGATCGTGTGCGCGCGGTCAGCGGCGGAGATTCCCGTGGTCACCCCCTCGGCCGCTTCGATCGACACGGTGAAGTTCGTACCGTGCTGTGACCGGTTCACCGGTGTCATCGGCGCAAGCTCAAGCCGCCGCGCGCGCTCCGCCGTGATGGGCATGCAGATCAGGCCGCGGCCGTGCTTGGCCATGAAGTTGACGATCTCGGCCGTGACATAGTCCGCGGCGCAGAACAGATCGCCTTCGTTCTCGCGCTCCTCCTCGTCGACGAGGATGGCCACGCGTCCAGCCTTGAGCTCATCCACGATCTCGTGGATCGGGCTTATCGCCGTCGGCTGATCGCGGGCCTCGACGGCGCGCAGGTGGGGAGTGGTCACTTGGGGTTCGAGCACTTTGCGAACTGTCATTATACGTCCAGCGATCGCTTGCCCGCCGCGGAAGAGCCCTTTCGGCGCAGCGCGCGGACTCAGAACATCTGCAGGGACTCGTTCACCAGCGTGCTCTTCGCGTCGGCGAGATCGGAAAGCACACTGAAGTGGTGTCGCTCCGCTATGAAGAGCGGGCCGTGACGGCCGCGTGGATGGCACTCCGGCCAGTGCTCCCACAGCAGCCAGGATTGACGGATGAACTCGCTGGTCTCGCGTTCCCCTACCGCTAGAAGGAGCGGCACGGGCACGCGCGGAGGCAGGTGAATCGGACTCAGGGCGTGCGCGCGCTTGGCATCGAGCTTGAGATCGACGTTCATCGAGGCTTGCACGAGGGGTTCGAGATCGAACACGCCGCTGATCGCTACGGCGCCCGTGATCGCCGTCGCGGGCAGCCCGCGCGCCACCCAGTCGGTAGCGAGCAGCATCGCAGCCAGATGCGCGCCCGCCGAGTGTCCGCTCACGACGATATGCTGTGCCGGAAAGCCATGGCGCGAGCCTTCACGCCACAACCAGGCGAGAGCCTCACGCGCCTGATCGACGATGCGCGCGATGCTGAGGTCCGGGCACAGGTCGTAGTTGATGACGGCCACGCCGATGCCCTGCGCGACGAATGGCGGCGCGACGAACGAGTGCTCGCTCTTGTCCAGCGCCCGCCAGTAACCGCCATGGATGAACAACAACGCGCCGCGAGCGCCCTCGGCTGGAAACAGATCCAGCGTCTGCTTCGGCCCGCTGCCATAGCGAAGATCGAGCCTTCGCTCGAGGCGCGACCGCGCGGCTTCGCTCTCCTCGGCCCAGCGCGCGAACCACTGCGGATGATCGGGAAACGCCGCCCGCAGATTGTACTCGCGCTCGACGAACTCGGCGGGCAGCTGCGTCATTGTCGCATTTGCCCGCTACTCGGCGTCCGGCTGCCTCTCGGGCGCGGCCTGCTCGAAGGCGGGAAGCGCTTTGCAGCGCGCCTCGATGCCGGTGAGCGTCGGATAGGCGCTGAGCGGAATGCCCGCCCGGCGCGCGTTGGCGAGCTGGGGCACGAGGCAGATGTCGGCCAGCGTCGGTGTGCTGCCGTGGCAGAACGCGCCGGTCGCCGCTTCGCCGGCGAGCTGCGTCTCGAGCGCCGCGAGCCCGAGGTCGATCCAGTGCCGGTACCAGGCGTCCTTCGCCTCTTCGCTCGCACCGAGCGTGCGCAAGAGGTAGCGCAGCACTCGCGTGTTGTCGAGCGGATGGATATCGCAAGCGATGGCGAGCGCGATCGCGCGCACCCGGGCACGCGCTTCGGGCGTTGCGGGCAGCAGCGGCGGTTGCGGATAGCGCTCATCCAGGTATTCGATGATCGCCAGCGACTGCGTGAAGCGTCCGCGCTCGTCCTCCAGCGCGGGCACGAGCCCCTGTGCGTTGACGCGCCGATAGGCCTCGCCGCTCTGCTCGTCTTTGCGCAGGTGGACGGCGGCGTATTCGTAGCCGAGCCCCTTGAGCCCGAGCGCGATGCGCACCCGGTAGGCGGCCGACGAGCGGAAGTAGCCGTACACTTTCATGATCATCCCGGCGAAGGCCGGGATCCAAGGTGCGCCCTATCGCCTCGATGAAGCCAACTTGGACCCCGGCCTGCGCGGGGGCGACGACAGTACCAGGGCTTGAGCATCGACGCTACGCTCTAATTGAACGCGGATATTCCCGTCTGCGCGCGACCGAGGATCAGCGCGTGCACGTCGTGCGTTCCCTCATAGGTGTTGACCGTTTCCAGGTTGAGCACGTGCCGGATCACGTGGAACTCGTCGACGATCCCGTTGCCGCCGTGCATGTCGCGCGCCATCCGCGCGATCTCCAACGCCTTGCCGCAGGAGTTGCGTTTCATGATCGAGGTGATCTCGGGCGCCGCCTTGCCCTCGTCCTTGAGTCGCCCGAGGCGCAGGCAGCCCTGCAGACCGAGAGTGATTTCCGTCTGCATGTCGGCGAGCTTCTTCTGGATGAGCTGGTTGGCAGCGAGCGGGCGCCCGAACTGCGTCCGATCGAGCGTGTACTGCCGCGCCGCGTGCCAGCAGAACTCGGCTGCGCCCAGCGCGCCCCAGGCGATGCCGTAACGCGCGCTGTTCAGGCAGGCGAAGGGACCCTTCAAACCCTCGACGCCGGGAAGGAGGTTTTCTTCCGGCACGAAGACTTCGTCGAGCACGACCTCTCCGGTGACCGAGGTGCGCAAGCTGAATTTGCCCTCGATCTTCGGTGCCGAGAGCCCCTTCATTTCCTTTTCCAGAACGAAGCCGCGGATAACGCCATCATCAGTCTTGGCCCAGACGATGAAGATGTCGGCGATCGGCGAGTTCGAGATCCACATCTTGGAACCGGAGAGGCTGTAGCCCCCGGCCACCGAGCGTGCCCGAGTCACCATCGATCCGGGATCGGAGCCGTGATTGGGCTCGGTCAGCCCGAAGCATCCGATCCAGTCGCCGGTGGCTAGCGGCGGCAGGTATTTGCGCCGCTGCGCTTCCGACCCGAAGGTGTAGATCGGGAACATGACGAGCGAGCTCTGCACGCTCATCATCGAGCGATAGCCGGAGTCCACCCGCTCGATCTCGCGCGCGATCAATCCGTAACACACGTAGTTCAGCCCGGCGCCGCCGTACGCCGCGGGGAGAGTCGCGCCGAGCAGGCCGAGCGCGCCCATCTCGCGAAAGATGGCCGGGTCGCTCTTCTCGTGGCGGAATGCCTCCGTGACACGCGGCATCAGCTTCGCCTGCGCATAGCTGTGCGCAGCGTCCTGCACCATTCGCTCCTCCTCGTGCAATTGCTCGTCGAGAAGCAGAGGGTCTGACCAGCTGAAGGGCGCCGCGGCGGCGCGTGCGACTTGCTCGGGCGCGTTCATGCAGGAATTATCGCGCCGGCGCCACAGGGCGTCCATCGCTCGCCTCGCGCTCGGGTCGCTTAGCCGACCGTTCTAGGCCATTGGTGGCGGCAAGAGCGCGCGTCGCTCGCGCACCATCGCGATCGAGCGCTGGACCGACGCCGGTCCATCGCCTCGCGAAGAGAAGGGTGGGCGACAATGAGGACAGCGAACGGGCAGGAGCGCGCGGCACAGCGGCGCGGTTTTTCGATCGTCGAGTTGATGCTGGCGCTGGCGATCCTGGCCCTGCTGCTCGCCTTCGCCGCGCCGAGCTATGCTCGCTGGATCGCGGGACGGCGGCTTGCCAACCACGCGGAGTTTCTCGTGGAATCACTCAACGCCGCGCGCAGCGAAGCCATCAAGCGCGGGGTGCGCGTGAACCTCTGCAAGAGCCGGGATCGGCGCCAGTGTGACGACGGCGCGAGCTGGGAGTCAGGCTGGATCATGTTCGCCGACGAGAATCGCGATGGTCGAGTCGGCAGCGCGGAGAGCGTCATCCGCGTCGAAGGCCCGCCCGGCAGCGGTATTACGATTGCGGCAAACCTGCCGGTGGCGGATTACGTCTCGTACACGAGCTTCGGCTTTGCCCGGGCCCTCAACGGGGCCCTGCAGATGGGCACGTTCGTCGTGTGCATGCCGGGGCAGACCGCGATCAACGTCGTTCTCGCCAACAGCGGCCGCGCCCGAATCGACCGTACGGCCCGACGCTGCGACTGAAGTCGGCACGGGCCCGGTGCGCGCCGCGCAGCCCCGGATTTCGTGGCGCGGCAACTGCGCAACAGCAGCAATAACCGTTTGTTCCGTCAGCAATACCTCATGTCGGGCGGCCGCTCCGCTTGCCCGGGCGCGACATACCATGGCACTCGCCATTAAAGGGAGATTCGATGCTGGCCACCCAGGCGCGCCCGCGCCCCATAAAGACGCTTGTCTGCGCGCGCGGCTTCACCATGCTGGAAGTGATGATCGTGGTCGCGATCGTCGGCATCCTGGCTGCGATCGCCCTGCCCAATTACGCGGACTACATCAAGCGCGGCAAGATCATGGAAGCGACCACCGCGCTTTCCGATGCGCGGCAGCGCACGGAGCAGCAGTTCCTCGATACCCGGACATACGCCAACTGCGACGTCGTGACGCAGGACGCGGCGAAACAGGTCAAGGCTTTCACGCTTCTCTGTACCCCGGCCAACAACAATACCGGCTATGCCATCACGGCCACGGGCGTTGCAGCGGAGGGCATGAACGGGTTCAGCTACACGGTCGATAACACGGGCGCCAAGTCGAGCACGATCACCGCCAGCGGTTGGACCGGGAACGCGAACTGCTGGACCGTGCGCAAGAACGGCGATTGCAGCTGACCCATGCCTTCGAGTGTCCTCCGCGGTTTCACCCTGATCGAGATCATGGTCGCGCTGGCGATCTTCGGCCTGCTCATCCTGCTCGCCGGCCCGCAGCTCGCGACCTTCCTCGCCAACTCGCAGGTGCGCAACATGGCCGAGGCCGTGCTCAACGGCGTGCAGCGGACTCAGGCGACGGCGATCAGCACCAACGCACCGGCCCGGTTCGTGCTCGATCCCACCGTTGGCACTGGCGGGTGGGAGATTCTGATCGCCGTGGACGGAGCGGTCCCTGGCCCCGATCCGGCGACACCGTGTGGCATCAAGGGCGCAGCAAACCCGGTGAATCCCGCGCAGCTCTTCTGCTTCAAGGAAGGAGCGCAGTACGCCAAGGTGACGTCGAGCCCTGGCGGTGCGACGAAGATCACCTTCGACGCCTTCGGACGCCTCCAGTGCAACACGGACAATACGCTCGCCTGCGACGGCAGCGCGAACCTGCAGTGGATCGACGTGACCAATCCGTCGAATGCCTCGTCGCGCCCGCTGCGCGTATGCATCACCGATCAGCAGGCGCCGGGTGGCGGCTCCGTACCCGTCGCCGCGAGCCAGATCAAGATGTGCGACCCCGCCGTCGCGGCGACCGAGCCACAGGCGTGTCCCGCCAACTGCAGCTAGCCATGATCGCCACCCAGTCTCTTCGGCAACGACAGTGCGGCGCCTACTTGCTGGAGGCGCTCATCGGGATTCTCATTTTCGGGCTCGGCATCCTCGGCATCGTCGGCCTGCAGGCGGCATCGCTGCGCGCGACGAGCGATGCCGGCTTGCGCGCGGAGGCGGTCTTCGCAGCGAACCAGTACATCGGTCAGATGTGGACGGACGACGAGTCGGCGCTCGTCGCCAACTACAGCAGCGGCGGTGCACCGTACAACAACCTGGTCACCGAGCTGCAGACGGCCTTCGGCGCCGCCTACGACCCGACAAAGCCGCCCGTCGTCACTTTCGATACACAGGTGCCGCCAACGCCGACCAGCCATTACGTGGAGATCTCCATCACCTGGAAGACCTGCCAGACGGTCGGGTGCGGCGCGCTTCTGGAGGACTACCACACCTACTCGACCTCCGCGGTCATCGGACAGAACCAATGGTAGGCGCCCTGCATCGTCGCGACACAGCGAAGCGCGCGCAGCGCGGCTTCGGGCTGGTCGAGATCATGGTTGGGCTCGTGATCGGGCTCATCGCGGTGCTCGTCATCTATCAGGTGTACACCGTCGCCGAGGGTTTCAAGCGAAATACGACCGCCGCGGGCGAAGCGCAGCAGACGGGTCTCTTCTCCGCGTTCATCCTCGGGATGGAGCTTGGCAACGCCGGTGCGGGTTTCACCGCCGCCTCGCAGGACCTCGCCTCGTGCAGCGACCCGCTCGGCGCCATGCCGATGCGTTTCGCCCAGTACTATCGTCCGCTGCCAGTGGTCGTCGCCGACAGCGGCAGCGACAACATCGCGGATACCTTCGTCGTCAATTACAGCATGTCGACGACGCTGGCCTCGTCGGCGCCCTTCACTGCAGCCGCAGCGGCCGGTGCGCCGTTTCAGGTCCAGTCGCCCGGCGGATTCCACGTGAACGATCTCGTGGTGGCCATCTCCGTTCCGGGCCAACCCGTCGCGACTGCGCCCTGTCCGACCTCGAAGATCACCGCGGTGGCGCTCACCAACGATGCGCTGGGCGACGTGACCCTCACCCAGACGCCGGTCGATCCGCCTGGCGGTGTCGATCTTACCGACGGAGCGTTCCTCGTCAATCTGGGTCCCTGCAATCGCGTGCAGAAGGTCATGTACAGCCTCAAGGCGGCGACCTGGGACAACAAGCCGCGCTGCGATCAGGGCACGCCGTGCGTGCTCTACAGCACGCCGCTGCTCGACACGCAAGGCAACAACTGCGGCAAGCCCGCCAACCCTTTCGTCGGCAACCCGATCGCCGCCAACATCGTGAACATGAAGGTGCAATACGGCATCGATACCGACGCGGATCTGCAACGGACGCTCGACACCTGGGTCCCGGCCAAGGCGGGGTCGGGCTTCGGCAACTGGGACTGGCCCACGATGATGGACGGCACGACGCTGGTCACGCAGATCAACCAGGTCAAGGCCGTGCGCATCGGCATCATCGTGCAGGGCGAGCAGTTCGATCCCTCGCTCGGCGACTACAACTGGGTGATGTTCGATTGCGCGGCCGCCAACAAGGCGAATTGCCCGGGGCGGCTGACGGGCACCATCGTTGCGCAGACCAATCCCCCGGGCAACTGGCGCTTCCGCAAGTACGAGACGGTCATCCCGCTGCGTAACTCCATCTGGAACAGGTTCTAGAAATGAGCGCTTCGCCGCTTACGCGCAGGAATCCGCCGCAACCGGCCGCACGGCAGCGCGGCGTCGTGCTCTTCATTGCATTGATCGTCATGGTGGCGATGAGTCTGGCCGCGGTTGCCCTGGTCCGTTCCGTCGACACGACCTCGCAAGTGATCGGCAACCTCGCCTTTCGGCAAGCCTCGATCCTGCCGGCGAACCTAGCCATCGAGGCCGCCACGCAGTCGCTGTTTACCGATTCCGGCGGCCCGCTCGTTGCCGACGTCCGCCTCGACACGATGGCGCAGAACTACTGCCGGTCGCATCCATGCACGGGCGACGGAGCCGACGATCAGTTTGGCGTTCCGCCGAAGCTCCAGTCGAAGACCGCGGTCGCCGCTGCGGGTCTCGGAAGGAGCTTCACCGACGGTTCGGGCAACACCGTCACTTACCTCACCGAGCGCCTGTGCAATGCGGATGTCGCGAGCCCGCCGCGACCGGCTGACTACAAGACCGACATCACCTGGTGCGATCTCATCTCACCCAAGGGCGGGGGCTGCCACACGATCAACGAGCAGTGTGCGTTCGACATCCCGCCGGTCGCCTTCTATCGCGTCACTGTGCGGGTCGACGGGCCGCAGAACACCGTTTCGTTCATCCAGGCCGTGCTGCGTTGACGGTCGCCTGGGAACCGAGACTTCAGGGAAGAGAACAATGACCCACTACCGGATCGCTCTCCCGCTCCGCCGCTGGCTCGCCGGCACGCTGGCGGTGATCATCGGCCTCGGCCCGCTGGCCACACCCGCGTACGCAGCACCGACGCCGCTCGGCGATCAGCCTCTCGACACCCAGAACACCGCCAAGCCCAACATCGTTCTCACGGTCGACGACTCGACGTCCATGCTCAACGACTTCCTGCCGGACTACGTCGTGAGCAGTTATTGCCGAGGCGGCCTCGGCGGTATGACCGCCACCTGCGGCAACACGGGGGCCTCCAACGATTTCACGCTGGTGGGCGGGGGTAAATATTTCTCGCCGGGATACACGTACCAGCAGTTCAACTTTCCCTACACCAACACGAGCACGGGCGGCGGCATATACGGCGCGAGCGGCCCGGGAGCCGGGTGCTACCCTGGCGCACCCCCGACCTGTTCGCAGGGCGTCGACCCGGGTGTGCTGCCGGGTGTCGCCTCGTACCCCGCGGGCCCGCAGCCGAGCTGGCCGAACTCCGGCAAGCCCTACGAATACTGGCTCCTCTGGCCAGCCCCGCCGCACAGTGCTGCCCTGAATGCTCTCTATTACGACCCGCGGCTTACCTACGACCCGCCGGTGGACTCGACCGGGGCAAGCTATGCACAGATGGATTCGGGAAACACGTCGGCCTGGACGAAGGTGCCCGCCGACCCGTGGGCCACGACGATTACTTACGTCGATCTCACCGCATCGATCAACGTCGGTCAATGGTGCAATTCCGACTGGACCCTGGGATTGGTCACTAACGACCCGACGGACCCGAGCTATGGCAAGTATTGCCGCATTAACGGCAGCGGCGCGCCCGCATTCGGCACAGTGAGCGCGCCCCAAGGCGCCGATTATACGTATCCCTGGGCGCCTCCCGGTTTCATCCTGTCGACCTCTGCGGGCTCGTCGACGGCCCAGAGCTACGCGGCGCAGAAGGTCACGCTCGACGCCACGCTCACCGGTACCGCCATCAACGCGGCGAACTGGAACGCGAGCTCGCAAAACCAGAAGTTTTACTACGAGAACGAGAACATCCTCTGGTGCGACCCGACGAGTCCTTCGTGGCCACAAACCGGGCCTGTGCAATCCCAGTTCTGCAACAACTATCAGGCCCAGACCTGCAGCGGAGCCATCACTGGCACCTGCAGCAACGTCACGCCGGCAAGTTGTAACGGGTTCGTTGCGGCCGCTTGCAACGGTTTCTCCCCGGCCGTCTGCAATAACTACCAGCCGCCCCAGTGCATCGGAGTCGCTGGAGCCGCTTGCAATGGCTATGTGGCCGCCGCCTGCAATAACGTACAGGCTGCGAAGTGCAACACCGGCCCGCAGACTTGCAACGGGACACCGCAATCCTGCAACACCACTCCCCAGACCTGCAGCGGCCCCTTCACGCAGGTCTGCAATCTGCCCGGCACGCAAACCTGCCAGCCGCCCGTGTGCTCGATTACCTACAACCCGCCGGGATGCAACCTGCTGCCGCCCGATCCCGAGAATCCCTGTACGCCGGTCACGACGTGCGCGCCGCCGGTTTGCACGCCCGATCCCGGCAGCTGCAGTATCACCCACTCGAGCTGCACATCGAACGCGAACTGCCCTGCCCAACCTGGCGCGTGCAGCATCAGCGGCGCGAGCTGCATGGGCGCCGCAGACTGCGGTCCGGTTGGCCACTGCAGCGTCGACGGGCTTTCATGCACGACGGCGGCCAATTGCGCGGTTCAAGGCGGCACGTGCAGCCTCACCGGCGCAACCTGCAATGGCACCACGAATCCGTGCGCCCCCGCGGGGTTCTGCGTAAACCCCGCTGCGACGATATGCACGTCGTCGGCGCAATGCCAAGTGACCCCCGGTACCTGCAACAACCCGCCCAATGCGTCGTGCACGTCGGCGGCCACCTGTCCGGACAAGCTGGGCACATGCGTAACGCCGGTCGGCCAGGCCTGCAGTTCCGCGGCGCAGTGTTCGCAGACTCCGGGCTCGGGTCACTGCAGCGTTGGCGGCGCGGCTTGCACGCTCAACACGGATTGCCCGTCCCAGAACGGCACGTGCAGCATCGGCGGTGCATCTTGCACGATGAACACCGATTGTCCGTCCCAGAACGGGACGTGCAACAACCCGCCCAACGCCTCCTGCACCTCGGCGGCCACCTGTCCGAACAAGCTCGGTAGCTGCGCGTATCCGCCGGCCACGTCCTGCAGCTCGGTGGCGCAATGCTCGCCGACGCCGGGCACATGCAACAACCCGGCCGGCCTGTCGTGCACGCAGAATTCCGGCTGCACGAGCGTGGCGGGCCAGTGCAGCATCACCCACGCGACGTGCACGACACCCGGGTTCGATCCCGCCCACTGCCCGTCGGTCGGCGCATGCACCATCACCGGCGCGCAGTGCTCCAGCAATAACGATTGCCCGAGCCAACCCGGGCCGCTGGCGCCGAGCGCCGCGACGTGCAGCACGGGCGGCGTCGGCGGTGTCTCGACTGCGACGCTGCGCAATGACGCGGAGAACAACGGCGTCGTCTGCCGCCGCAACAACAAGACCTCCGGTGCGTACACGTCCGGCCCATACGCTTACCCGTCGGGCAAGTTCCTCACACCGATCACCAACGGCACCGGGCCCGATGCGTGTCCAGCGACCGATCACTACGCGGCGGTCCCGCGCCATTACTGGAAGGCCGAGGTCCAGTGGTGCGACAAGAAGATCGCGACTGCAGGAGACCAGTGGCTCGGGTACGGCACCGATGTCGGCGGCACGTGTCAGCCCGGCAAGGACTCGACGCACATCTACCCGCGGTTCTTCCAGTTCGGGAATCTGGCGTACGTCGACAATTACGGCACAGCAGCCTTCCAGCGCGTCGTCCTCGACATCACCAAGCAGGCTTCGGCGACGTACACGCACGACTGGACCGATGTGAACGGCCAGCCGCAGTCAATAACTCGCAACTTTGCCGAGGAGATGACGAACTACGCGAACTGGTTCGCCTACTACCGGACGCGCATCCAGGCGGTGAAGACGGTGACCTCGCTCACCTTCTCGGTCCTGGACAACCAATACCGTGTCGGCTTCCACACCCTTTCGAACGGGCTCACGACGGCCGCCGCGCAGTCCGACCCGGCCAAGTTCGTCGACATTCAGGACTTCGTACCAGCATGGAAGGCCGCATGGTTCGCCCAGTTGTTCGCGATCACCATTCCGTTGCAGCTGGAAACGCCGACGCTCGACGCGATGCAGCGCATTGGCGACTACTTCCTGAACGGCTCGAGTCCCGAGCTCAGCGGATCGAGCGACCCGATCCAGCTCTCCTGCCAGAAGAACTGGCACATGCTCTTCACCGACGGATTCACGAACCAACCCAGCCTGCCGGCGATTGCAGTCGGTGATCAGGACGACATGGTTCCGGCCTATCCTGACGAGGCGACCAACCCGATCACGGGCCTCGTGAGCGGGCAGCCGTGGCCGCACCCGTTCCGCGAGGATCCAGGTGCCACGGCAGGGAACGCCGCCTCCGACTATGCGATGAACTACTGGGTAACCGATATGCGCACGGGCGGCCCGAACGCCACCAACAACGTGCCGGTGACCTCCAAGGATCCGGCGAGCTGGCAGCACCTGAATTTCGCCGCCATGTCTCTCGGCACCCAGGGCAAGCTCCCGATCGCCAACCAATCGCTCACCGAGAACCAGCTGGCGTCGGGCTCGCTGCAGTGGCCGCAGCCGGTCCCGAACGTCTGGCGGCCTGACAATTCGGGCGTGGACGACCTCTGGCACGCGGCGACCAACGGGCGCGGCCGGTTCGTGAACGCGAGCACGGCGGCGGAACTGAAGCTCGGGATGGGGCAGATTCTGCAGGACATCACCAACCAGGCCGGATCGCGATCGGGCGTGGGGCTTTCCAGCAGCTCGATCTCCGGCGCCAACCACGCGGTGTATCGGGTCACCTTCCAGCCGGGCTGGGCAGGAACACTGGCAAAGGTCAACGTCAATCCCGTCACGGGCGTGGAAGATCCGCCTCCACCTATTTGGGAAGCGGCCACGGCGCTCAGCAATCAGCTGGCGATCAGCGCGGCCTCGCCCACGCCCTGGTTTACGAATCGGCGCATCGCGACCGTGCAGGATATGGACATGTCCAACGGCGGCGGCGGGCCGGGCGCTGCCAAGCCCTTCCTGTGGAGCAACTTGTCGCCCACGCAGCAGGACTCGCTCGCACCGGGTAAGCCCGCCGTCGGACAGTCGGTGCTCGAGTACCTGCGCGGCAATCCGACCAACGAAGGCGTCTCGCTCGGGCAGTTCCGCGTCCGCGGCGTGGGGCCGAACGGCAGCGAAGACTTCCTCGGTGACATCGTCGACTCGCAGGCCGTGTACGTCGGCGCGCCCAACTTCCCGTATCTCGACGCCAACGACCCCGGATACTCGGCATTCGTCGCCGCCAAGAGCGCACGCTCGCCGATCATCTACGTCGGGGCCAACGACGGGATGCTGCACGCGTTCTACGACGTCTCTCCGAATCCGCTCAGCATCCCGATGGGGAGCGAGGCCTGGGCCTTCATTCCCCACGACCTGTACCGGCCGGATGCGACGGGCCTCGGCGCGCTTGCTTACCAGGACGGCGCGCTGCCGCCGTTCCGACACCACTTCTACGTCGACTCGACGCCGAAGATCTACGACGCTTTCTCCGCCAACGACGGGAACTGGCACAGCCTGCTCATCGGCGGGCTCGGCAAAGGCGGGAATTCGTACTACGCGCTGGACGTCACCGACCCGGACGCGGTCAAGACCGAGGACGACGTCGCGAGCCAATACAAGTGGACTTATTCGGACGGCGAGATGGGCTGCACTTACGGCCGCCCGTTGATTGCCAAGACGCGCGCCTTCGGGGGCATCTGGGTGGCGGTATTTGCCGCGGGCTACAACAACGGTAGCGACCCCTCGGTCTGCAACCCGAACGGTACCGGACACGGAAAGGGGCGGATCGTCTTCATCGACGCCGACAAGGGCACGTTCCT
>Ga0335084_10002120_pt1 | contig 18981 bp, 20 predicted proteins | sample Lox_Sample_44_FD_206721 | JGI IMG/M metagenome (GOLD analysis project Ga0335084, IMG submission 206721) | Soil microbial communities from Loxahatchee National Wildlife Refuge, Florida, United States - Lox_Sample_4.4 | ecosystem: Environmental > Terrestrial > Soil > Wetlands | place: USA...
GAGACGAGGTGCTCGCGCACGTCCACGAGACCGCCGAGCCCCGCGGTGCGCGCCTGGAAGATCACCGGCCAGACGTCGCCCTCCGGCTTTCCCACCACGATCCGGCCCTCCCCGGTGCGCAGGCGGAGGTAGCTCACGTCGAAGACGGTCTCCTCGCCCGGGGCGAAGCCGGCGGCGGGCTTCTCGGGCGTGGCCAGCGCGGTGAGGACGCCGAGCGCGGCGAGCACGTTCATGTAGGCGAGTCTCCGCGAGACCATGCCACCGGGAGGAGCAAGCGCGGTGCCATCCGGTGGGCCGACGCCATCATTCGGGATCCGGCCCGCGGCCGCAACCTCCCGTCCCCGGTGCGCGACACCCGTGTCGCGCCCTCACCCGCGACTCCGGATCCGCTGTAGGCTCGCGCGCGGAGGATCACATGCCGTACGACCGATCCTACGACGAGGACGACGAGAAGCAGCCCGAGGCGCTCGGGGCGGCTCGCCGCTTCCAGGACTTCGACTGCCCGGACTGCAGCGCCAACAACCCCTGGGACGACGGCATCGGCAACGGCGACGAGATCCGCTGCTACTACTGCGGCCAGGAGTTCCTCGCGCAGGTGACGGACGAGGGGCGCCTGAAGCTCCGCGCCGTGTGAGCCTCGCTCAGGGGGCCTTCGCGGGCCGGGGCCCGAAGATCGCCGTCCCCACCCGCACGAAGGTCGCCCCCTCGGCGATCGCGCGCTCCCAGTCGCCGCTCATGCCCATCGACAGCTCGGCGAGGCCGAGCCGGTCCCGCAGCTCCCGCAGGCGGCGGAAGTGTGGGACCGGATCCTCCTCGGGCGGCGGGATCACCATGAGGCCCACGAGCGAGAGCCCGGGAATCCGGGCGATCTCGGCGGCGAGGGCGGGAGCCTCCTCGGGCCGGCAGCCGCCCTTGGTCTCCTCGCCACCGGTGTTCACCTCGAGGAAGGCCCGCACCGTCGCGCCCGCCGCTCCGAAGCGCTTGCCGAGCTCGCGGGCGAGCTCGAGCCGGTCCACGGCGTGCACGAAGGCCACCCTCCCGGCGAGCGTGCGCACCTTGTTGGTCTGGAGCGAGCCCACGAAGTGCCAGCGCAGCTCGCCGAGGTCGGAGAGCGCGTCGGCCTTGGCCTTCCACTCCTGGGCGTAGTTCTCGCCGAAGTCGCGCTGGCCGGCGCCGTAGGCCTCGCGGATGGCCTCGGCGGGCTGGGTCTTCGAGACCGCGACGAGCGTGACGGCGGCCGGGATGCGGGCGCGCAGCGCCGCCACGTTCGCCGCGATGCTCATCGCGCCCCCGGCTCCCAGGGCAGCGGGAGGCCGGCCCGCCTGAGGAGCTGGGCGGTCTCCGCCACCGGCAGCCCGACCACGCTCGACACGCTCCCGTCCACCGCCTCGACGAAGGCGCCCCCCGCGCCCTGGATGGCGTAGGCGCCGGCCTTGTCCATGGGCTCGCCGGTCGCGACGTACCATTCGATCTCGGCGGCGCCGATGCGGGCGAAGCGCACCGACGTCGACACCACCACGTCGAGCTCCACGCCCATGGTGCCGGCGTTCCGGCGCACGCACACGCCGGTGAGGACCTCGTGGACCTGCCCGGAGAGCGCGCGCAGCATGCGCCGCGCGTCGTCGGCGTCGGCGGGCTTGCCGAGCACGGCGCCCCGGAGCACCACCGCCGTGTCCGCGCCCAGCACCACGTCGCCCGGCACGGCTCGCGCCTTCTCGCGCGCGACGCGCAGCACGTACTCGGCGGGCCCCTCTCCCGGGCGCGTCGCCTCGTCGACGTGGGCAGGGCGAACGTCGATGGCGAGGCCGAGCGCCTCCAGCAGCTCGCGCCGGCGGGGGCTCTGGGAGGCGAGGACCAGCCGCGGCACGGTGGGCGCTACCGGCGGCCGGCCCCCGGGGTGACGGCGGCCAGGTACTGCTCGTTCACCTGGACGTCGGCGCCGTCGCGCAGGGCCTTCATCCAGGTGCGCAGCACCTGCAGCTCCTTCTGGCGGCGCAGGCGGTCGAGGGCCGCGTCCCGCTCCTTCGGCCACGCGGCCGGGTCCGGCCGCTCGCGGGTCACCACCTCGGCGACCACCGGGCCCGCCGCGGTGTCGTAGACCTTGGGCAGGATCGCCCCCGCGCTCCCTGCGAATGCATCGTTCATCAGGTCGGCCACCGGTCCGAGGCGCGGGACCACGCCGGCGGCGGCGTCGAACGGCCCGGTCTCCTCGGCCGCCAGATCCTTGCCTCCCACCTTGGCCTTGAACTCGGCGAGCGCCTTCGGCGACTTCCGCGCCGCGGCGAGGAGCGCTCCGGCCTTCTCGGCGCCGAGCTTCGCGCCCTTCTCCTTCGCGAGGAGCTCGCGGGCGATGATGGGCCTCGCCTCGTCGATCGTCGTGACCTTCGCGGGCACGACGTCGTCGGCGCGCAGGAGGTGCCAGCCCGCCCCGGAGCGGACCGGCTCCGAGAGCTGGCCCTTCTCGAGCGCGAGGGCCGCCCGGGCGAAGTCCTCGTCGAACAGGCCCTCGGCCACGTAGCCGAGGTCGCCGCCGCGGGCGCGGGTGTTCTCGTCGTCGGAGAGTGCGGCGGCCACGGCCCCGAAGTCCTCGCCCTTCTTCACGCGGGCGGCGGCCTCCTCGATCTTCTTCCGCGCGGCGGCGTCGTCGCCGCCCTCGGCCACGCGGGCGAGCACGTGGCGCACCTTCACCTTGCGCTTCTGCTCGAAGCGGATCTTGTTCTCGTCGTAGAAGGCCTGGATGCGGGCGCCCTCCTTCGCGACGAAGGCGGCCACCTCGGCGTCGGTCGGCTTCGCCTCGGCCTCGAGGGCGGTGCGCGTGAAGAGCACGTAGCGAAGGGCCACGCGGTCGGAGGCGGTCTCCCAGCTCTGCCGCGCCTCGGTCTCGGGCACCTTCACGGTCTGGATCACCGAGGCGAGCATGTGCCGGTAGAGCTGGTCCTCGCGGAGGCGGTCCTCGAAATGGGCGGGGTTCCCGCCGTAGTTGCGCTGGATGAAGTCGTCGTACTCGCCCTTGTCGAACTGGCCGTTCTTCTGGAAGGCCGGGTTGTCGAGGAGGAGCCTCGCCACCTCCTCGTCGGGCACCGACAGGCCGCGCCGCTTGGCCTCCTGGAGCACGAGCCGGCGCTCCACGAGCTGGTCGAGGGCCTGCGCGGGGAGGCCCAGCTGGGCCGCGAGCTCCCAGGTGAGCTGGGCGCCCGCCTGGGCGCGGTACATCTCGAGGAGGCGGCCGAGCTGGCGCTCGTAGTCGGAGGCGTCGATCACCTCGCCGTTCACCCGGGCGGCGTACTGCGCCGTGCCGCCGCTGACGCCCGCGCCGCCGGACCGCTTGGAGAGCGAGCCGGGGCCGAAGTTGATGGCGAAGATGACGGCGATGCCGCCGAAGATGACCCAGCCGATGATCCCGCGCTTGTGGGAGCGAAGTGCGTCGAGCATGGAACGGTTGCCTTGGGTTGTTGTAGGGTCGGCGCCCCCCGGCGGGCGGCGCTGCGAAGTTGAACAACCTAGTCGAGAGGGGCTAAAATGCAAGGGAATCCGGCCATTGGCAGGATTCCCCGCTTCCAGGAAGCCCCTGGCCAGGAAGCTCGCCCGGAGTACCCGTGATCGCGCTCCTCAGGCGGTACCGAGAGCTCATCCTCGTCTCGGTCCTGCTCCTCGTCCCCCTCGCCGTGTTCTTCGCGCATGCGCGACGGCCGAGCGAGCGCTCGCGGCTCGACCGGGCGGTGATCTGGCTGACCACGCCGGTCGAGCGGGCGGTCGGATGGACCGTCACCGGGTCCCTCTCCGCCTGGCGCTCCTACGTCGCCCTCCGGAACGCGCACGAGCAGGCGATGGCGATGTCGCAGGAGGTGAACGCGCTTCGCCTCGAGCGGCAGCAGCTCCTCGCCGAGCGCGGCGAGGCGGAGCGGCTGCGCCGCCTGCTGTCGTTCGCCGAGCAGGCGCCCGAGCGAACCTACCTCGGCGCGCGGGTCATCGGCGTGAAGCTCGGGCCCACCGGCCTCCAGCTCCTCACCGTGGATCGCGGGTCCGACCAGGGCGTCGCGCGGATGATGCCCGTGGTGGTCGCCGACGGGGTGGTGGGCCGCGTGCACGCCGTGACCGGGTCGACGGCCGACGTGCTCGTGCTCTCCGACCGCAACAGCTCCATCGGCGTGCGCGTCGAGCGCACCCGGGCCCGCGCCAACGTGCGCGGCCTGGGCAAGCCCGATTCCTGCCGGCTCGACTACGCGCTCCGTGCCGAGGACATGATCGAGGGCGACCTGCTCGTCACCTCCGGCACCGACGGCGTGTTCCCGCGCGGCGTCCCGGTGGGGCGCGTGACCCAGCTGCACCGCAGCGCGCACGGGCTCTTCCTCGACGCGAGGGTGAAGCCCGCCGTGGACGTCACCCACGTCGAGGAGGTCATGGTCGTCACCGCCTGGGAGCGTCCCACCGACGCGCTGCCGGCCGCCCTCGGGCCCGGGGCGGCGGGACCGTGAAGGCGCTCGCACACGTGCTCGTGGCCCTGGGCCTCGTGGCGCTCCAGGCCGCGGTGCTCACCTGGGTGGGTGGCGGCGCCTTCTCCGTCGCGGTGGCCGCCTGCTGCGTGGTGTGGTTCGGCCTCAACGAGGGGAACGTGGACGGCTCGGTCTCCGCCGCCGGCACGGGCTACGTGCTCGACCTCGTGACCGGGGCACCCAAGGGCCTGCACACCTTCCTCTGCGTCCTCCTCTTCGTGGCGACGCGCGCCGTGGCCGCGGCCGTCGACGTGAGGGGCCGCGGCCCGTTCGCGCTCCTCTCGGGCCTCGGGGCGCTCCTCCTCTCCGTGGGCGCCATGCTGCTCACCCGCTACACCTCCTCGCCCGACGTCGCCCCCGGCGCGCTGCTCCTGCCGCGCATGCTGGTCGAGGCGGCGGCCACCGCGGCGGCCTCGCCGCTCGTATGGACGCTGCTCCGGAGGGTGGACCTCCTCTTCGACCGCGAGGAGCCCGGGCTCCTGCGCTGAGCGATGCCGCTCCTCCCGCCCAGCGCGCCCGGCGCGGCGCAGCGCGACTTCAGGCCCCGGCTGGCCTGGGCCACCGGCGTGGTGGCGCTCGCCTTCGTCGTCCTGCTCGGGCGCCTCTACCAGCTGCAGATCCTCCGCGGCGACGAGTTCAGGGAGAAGGCGGAGGAGAACTTCGTGAAGGAGATCCGCCAGCCGGCGGATCGCGGGCAGATCCTCGACCGCAACCGGCGCGTCCTGGTCGACGCGCGCCCTTCCTACGACGTGTCGCTGACCCCGTACTTCTGCGGCAAGGCCTGCGAGGACGTGCTGGCCCGGCTGGGCACCCTGCTCTCGCTGTCGGCCGACGAGATGGAGCGGGCCCGCGGCCAGCTTCGCTCCGCGAAGAAGCTGGAGCGTTTCCGGCCCTTCACGGTGAAGGTGGACGTCCAGCGCGAGGAGCTCGACCTGTTCCTGGCCAACCAGATGGACCTGCCCGGCGTCGACGTGCTGCCCATCCCGCACCGCAACTACCGATACGGAGCGCTGGGCGGGCACCTCATCGGCTACATGAACGAGGTCGGCGCCGACGAGCTGAAGCGGCTCAACGACGAGCTCGGCCACTCCGGCACCGGCCAGGGCCCGTACCTGCTCGGCGACTACACGGGGCGCCGCGGCCTCGAGCGCCGCTTCGAGCGCGAGATGCGCGGGGTGGACGGCAAGGAGCGCGTGCCGGTCGACGCCAAGGGCCGGCGCAAGGACGACGCCGACGAGCTCATCCCCGAGGATCAGCGCGTGGTGCCCAACCTGCCGGGGCACAACCTCGTCCTCTCCATCGACTGGCGCCTGCAGGAGGTGGCCGAGAAGACCTTCCCGGCCACGGCCGGAACCGTCATCGCCATGGACGCGAGGACGGGTTTCCTGCTCGCGCTCGTGGATCGTCCGGCGCCCGACCCGAACAAGATGTCCGGGCGCATCAGCGCCACCGAGCTGGCGGCGGTGCACTCGGACCCGCTGCAGCCCGAGCTCTTCCGCGCGATCCAGCAGCACTACCATCCCGGCTCGACCTTCAAGGCGCTCACCGCCATCGCCGCGCTGGAGGAGGGGCTCATGAAGCCCACCTCCACCGTGTTCTGCCCGGGCTACTTCCACATGGGCAACCACCGGTGGCGCTGCGACAAGGAGACCGGCCACGGCTCGGTCGACTTCACCCACGCGCTCGGCGCGAGCTGCGACGTCTTCTTCTACGAGGCGGGCGCGCGCCTGGGCGCCGACGCCATCGCCCGCTGGGCGAACGCCTTCGGCCTCGGGGTCCCCACCGGCTTCGACGTGGCGGGCGAGGTGCCGGGGCTGGTGCCCGACGTGGCGTGGCACGACGCCCGGGTCCCCGGCGGCTACCAGAAGGGCATGCCCGTCAACCTCGCCATCGGCCAGGGCGACGTGAACGTCACGCCGATCCAGGAGCTCGTCTTCTACGGCGCGCTCGCCACCGGCGTCGTGTGGAAGCCGCAGGTGGTCCTGCGCGTCGAGGACGCCGACGGCACGGTGGTCCAGGAGTTCGCGCCGGTGGAGCGCTCCCGTCCGCGCATCTCCCCGGCGACCCGCGACACGGTCATGAAGGGCCTCCTCGCGGCGGTGAACGAGCCCTACGGCACCGCCTACGGCTCGCGCCTCAAGGACGGCGACGTGCGCATGGCCGGCAAGACCGGAACCGCACAGGTGGTGAAGATGGGCGAGCACCGGATGAAGGCCGCGCAGGTGCCGTACTTCGAGCGCGACCACGCCTGGTTCGCCGCCTTCGCGCCGGCCGACGACCCGCAGATCGTCGTGGTGGTGCTGAACGAGCACTCCGGCTTCGGCGCCACCAACGCCGCGCCCACCGCGAGCGCGCTCGTGAAGGCGTGGCTCGACATGAAGGCGCAGGACGACGCCGAGCGCGCCGGGCCGGCGCAGCGAGGACCGGCGAGGCCGGCCGCGCCGCCGCGGAAGTCGCCCGGGCCACCGCCCGGGCCGGAGAACCCGCCGGACCGGCCCAAGCTGGGAACGGCCGGGGGCGAGGGGAGCCCGAGTCGTGGCTGACATCGCGTTCTCCGCCGCGCCGCATCGCCGCGCCTTCTCGCGCTTCCCGTGGCACCTCGCCGCGCTGGCGCTCTCCATCTCGGCCATCGGGATCTGGAACCTCGCCTCGGCCTCGCGGAGCGCCCACGCGCCGGTCTGGATCCAGCAGAGCTGGTTCATGGGGGCCGGCATCGTGATCGCGCTCGCGGTCTGCCTGTTCGACACCCGCACCTTCCAGCGGCTCGCCTGGATCGCCTACTTCGGCGTGATCGTCCTCCTCGTGCTCGTGCTCCTGAAGGGCAGGTGGGTGATGGGGGCGCGGCGCTGGCTCGACCTCGGCGCCTTCAACCTCCAGCCCTCGGAGCTCGCCAAGATCACCGTCGCCCTGGCGCTCGCCGCCTGGTTCACCTCGGACGCGGAGAAGCGGAAGGACGGCTACGGCGTCGTGGGCCTGGCGATCCCGATGCTCATCATCGCCGTGCCGGCGGCCCTGACCCTCCGCCAGCCGGACCTCGGCACGGCGCTCGTCATCGTCGCGGTGGGCGCCACCCAGATCCTCTTCGCGAAGGTGCGCTGGAAGACGCTGGCGCTCCTCGTCGGCATCACCGTGGGCGGCGCGGTCCTCGTCTACCCGCACCTCAAGCCGTACCAGAAGAAGCGGGTGGAGACCTTCCTCGACCCGCAGAAGGACGCGCTCGGCGCCGGCTACCACGCCACGCAGTCGATGATCGCGGTGGGGTCGGGACAGGGCCTCGGCAAGGGCTGGGGGCAGGGCACGCAGACGTACCTGTCGTTCCTGCCCGAGCAGCACACCGACTTCATCTTCTCGGTGTGGGCCGAGGAGCGCGGGTTCCTGGGCTGCATGGGCCTGCTCGCCCTCTACTTCATGCTGGTGGCGAGCGCGATCGACATCGCCGGGGCGGCCCGCGACCGCTTCGGGAGCTTCCTCGCGGTGGGCATCACCGGGATGCTCTTCTGGCAGGTGACGATCAACATCGGGATGGTCGTCGGCGTCCTGCCGGTCGTGGGCGTGACGCTTCCGCTCATGAGCTACGGCGGATCGTCGGTGCTCGCGATCTACGGCGCGCTGGGGCTGCTCGCCGCGGTGAGCATGCGGCGGTTCGTCAATTGACCGGGATCAGCTCTAGCGGATCGCCCGCTGGAGCGACTCCTCCAGCTTCGCCTTCGGCACGGCTCCCACGATCGTGTCCACGACGCGGCCGCCCTTGAAGACGAGCAGGGTGGGGATGGAGCGGATGCCGTACTGCTGCGGCACCTCCTGGTGCGCATCCACGTCCATCTTCGCGATCTTGGCCTTTCCCCGGTACTCGGAGGCGAGCTGCTCGACCGCGGGGGCGATGGCCTTGCAGGGACCGCACCACTCGGCCCAGAAGTCGACGAGGACGGGCACGTCGGACTCGATGACCTCCTTCTGGAAGGTGGCGTCCTGGAGGGTGACGAGGTCGTTCGAGGCCATGTGCATGCGCTCCTTGAGGTCGGGCGGCCTTATTTATCCGCCGGGGCCGACGCTGGCAAGTGCCTTGCCCGCCGTGCTAATTTCCGCGCCGGCACCATGGCGGGGCTCCTCTTCGTATCGCAGGCGATGCTCGACTCCTGGACCGACCAGGGAAAGATCGATTTCGTCGGCAACGTCATGACCCTCCTCGCCGGGGACGGGAAGGGGAGGAGCTACGCGCTCGAGCCGGCGGTCCGCTTCATGAAGCTCCTTTCGGGCGACGCCGACCCGAACCAGCTCGTCCACAAGGTGAAGTCGCACGCCCAGCTGAAGGAGCTCGGGGCCGAGCCGGTGGACGACTCCTGCATCCTCGGCGATCTCGCCTACGAGGTTCAGCCGGGCTTCCTCGCCGAGGCGAGCGTGCTCCAGGCGGCGGCCGCCGCGCCCTCGGGGCCGAAGCCGCAGCGAAAGGCCGCCGACGAGGCGCGTGCCCGGCCGCTCGGCTCCGCGCCGCTGCCCAAGGATCTCGAGGAGAAGCGCAAGGAGGCGGAGGCGCTCGCCCGCTTCCTCCTCGACAACCTGTCCTGATCGGTCCGCCGGGACCCCCATGAGCATCGTCATCCTGCGCATCGCAGCCCTCCTCTACGCCGTCGGCGCCGCCGGCTACGTGGTCTACTTCGCGCGCCCCCGGCACCGGGAGGCGGCGACCTTCGGCTTCTGGGTGCTCACCGCCGGGTTCGCCCTGCACGCCGCCGCCATCGGCGGGGGCTGCGCCGAGTTCGGGGGGCGCGAGTTCTTCACCCTGCGCGGGGGGATCGAGCTGCTCGTCTGGCTCATCGTCGGCGCCTACCTGCTCCTGCACCGCATCTACCGGCTGCCCGCGCTGGGCGCGTTCGTCACGCCGTTCGCGCTGGTGCTGCTCGTGCCCGCGCTCTTCGCCAACAAGGGCCATCCCGAGGTCGCGCCGGAGATGGTCCGCAGCCCGGTCCTCGCCCTGCACGTCCTCTCCGCCATGCTGGGCCTGGCGCTGTTCGGTATCGCCTGCGGGGTGGGGCTCATGTACCTGCTCCAGGAGCGCGAGGTGAAGGGCAAGCGCTTCGGCGCGCTCTTCTCGCGCCTGCCCTCGCTCGACGTGCTCGACCGGCTGGGCCAGCGGCTCGTGCGGCTCGGGTTCGTCGTCTTCACCGTGGCGCTCGTGGCCGGCTCGGTCATCGCCAGCGCCACCTGGAAGACGCCGTTCGACCCGCAGCAGGTGGTGTTCATCGCCGTCTGGGCGCTGTACGGCCTCATGGTCCAGCTCCGCCACTCCGGCTGGCACGGGCGCCGCTACGCGGTGCTCACCCTGGTCGGCTTCTTCATCGTCATCACCTCCATGGTGAGCCTGAAGGTCGTGCCCGGCATCACCCGCCACGCAGGGAACTACGGCGCCCCCTCGCGAACCGAGGTCCCGCAGTGAGCGGACGCGAGCTGTTCCTGGTGGGCCTCTCGCACCGCAGCGCGCCCATCGAGGTGCGCGAGCGGGTGGCCCTCTCCGGGGACGCGCTCAAGGACGCGCTCGTCCAGCTGAAGGGCCACGACGGCGTCGGCGAGGCCTTCGTCGTGTCCACCTGCAACCGGGTGGAGGTGTACGTCCACGCCGAGAGCGACCAGGCCGCCCGCGCCTTCTTCACCTCCCGCTCCCGCGAGGCCGGGGACCACGTCTACGTCCGGCAGGGTGTCGAGGCGGTCCGCCACCTGTTCCGCGTCTCGTCGAGCCTCGAGTCGATGGTGGTGGGCGAGCAGCAGATCCTCGGCCAGGTGAAGGAGGCCTACGGCCTCGCCAGCGCGGTCCAGGCGGCCGGCTCGTACGTCTCGCGCCTGTGCAACCGGGCCTTCGCCACGGCGAAGCGCATCCGCACCGAGACCGAGATCGGCCAGGGCGCCACCAGCATGTCCCAGGTGGCGGTGGAGCTCGTCGAGAAGATCTTCGGCGACCTCTCGGGACGCGCCGTCCTGCTCGTCGGCGCCGGCAAGATGGGCGCGCTCTCGGCGAAGGCGCTCGCGGTCCTCGGCGCCGACCGGATCCTCGTCACCAACCGCTCCTCGGAGCGGGGGCTGGCCCTCGCCACCCAGGTCGGCGGGCTGTTCCGCACCTGGGAGGAGCTGCCGCGCCTCCTCGTCGAGTCCGACGTGGTCATCGTGTCGACCGGCGCGCCCAGCTACGTCCTCACCGGTGAGATGGTGCACGCCGTCATGAAGGCGCGCCGCTCGCGCTCGCTCTGCCTCATCGACCTCGCGGTGCCGCGCAACGTCGACCCGGCCTGCGCCGACCTCTCCGAGGTCTTCGCCTACGACGTCGACGACCTCGAGAACGTGGTGGAGTCCACCCAGGAGGCGCGCCGGGGCGAGGCCATCCGCGCCGAGGCCATCGTGGAGGCCGAGGTCATGGCCTTCGCGCGGGAGCGCGAGACCCGTGCGGCGCTGCCGGTGCTCTCGCAGCTCCGGCGCCACGCCGAGGCCATCGCACGGGCCGAGGCCGAACGCACCCTCGGCCACCTCGGCGCGAAGCTGGACGAGAAGGGCAAGAAGAGCGTGGAGGCCATGGCCCAGGCCATCGTGAACAAGCTCCTCCACGGCCCCACCACCCGCCTCAAGGAGGCGGCCGCGTCCGGCGACGGCACGCTCCCCGGCGCGGCGGCCGACCTGTTCGGGATCGAGAACGACGATCGGGCCGAGGCCCACGGGGCCGCGGGCGGCGGCGACGGCGGGCAGCCGGGGGGCGAGCGCGCCACGGCATCGTCCGACCACGGCTGAGCGAACGGGAGAGGGAGAGCAAGAGGCGCCATGATCCGCATCGCAACCCGTCGTAGCCCGCTCGCGAAGTGGCAGGCGAACCACGTGGCCGGCCTCCTGCGGTCGAACGAGCCCGGCCTCGAGGTGAGGCTCCACGAGCTCGTCACCCGCGGCGACCGCATCCTCGAGGTGCCGCTCGCCGAGGTGGGTGGCAAGGGCCTCTTCGTGAAGGAGATCGAGGACGCGCTCCTCGCCGGCGACGCCGAGGTGGCGGTCCACTCGATGAAGGATCTCCCGGCGGCGCTGGCGGGCGGACTCGTCATCGGCGCCGTTCCCGAGCGCGAGGACCCCCGGGATGCGCTCTGCTCGCCGCGCTGGAGGACGCTCGACCGGCTGCCCAGGGAGGCGCGGGTGGGCACGTCCAGCCTGAGGCGCGGGGCCCAGCTCAAGGCGCTCCGGCCGGACCTGCGGCTCGAGGTGGTCCGCGGGAACGTGGAGACGCGGCTCCGGAAGGCCTCCGGGGAGCTCGACGCCGTCGTGCTCGCCTACGCGGGCCTGCGCCGCCTCGGCCTGGCCGAGCACGCCACCCAGGTGCTGTCGCCCGAGGAGATGCTGCCGGCCGTCGCCCAGGGGGCGCTCGCGCTCGAGGCGCGCGCGTCCGACGCGGCCACGCTGGGGCGCCTGTCGAGGCTGGAGCACCCGGAGACGCGCACGCGCATCGAGGCGGAGCGCGGCTTCCTCGCGCGGATCGAGGGCGGCTGCCAGGTGCCCATCGCCGGGCACGCCGTGGTCGAGGGTGGTGCCGTGCGGATGCGGGCGCTCGTGGCCTCGCTCGACGGCGCGCGCATCATCCGCGGCGAGCGGACCGGCCCCGCGACGGAGGCGCGCGCGATCGGCGTGGCGCTCGCCGAGGACCTGCTCTCCAGGGGTGCGGCGGCGATCCTGAAGGAGGCCGAGGGCAAGGCCGCCGGCCTCGGCGCGCCGAAGCGCGCCTGACGGGCGGCCATGGGCGCGGTCCGGCTCGACGGGCGCACGGTGGTCGTGACCCGCGGGCGCGGCGGCGACGACGAGCTGTCCGCGCGCCTGCGCGAGCTGGGCGCGAGCATCCGCGACGTGGCGGCCGTCTCCTTCGCGCCGCCCTCCGATCCCGCGCCGCTCGACGCCGCGCTGCGCGCGCTCGACGGCCTCGACTGGGTCGTCTTCGCGAGCGCCACGGCCGTGGAGCGCACCCTCGCGCGGCTCGACGGGCTGGGGCTCCCGCGCGCGTCCCTCGCCGGCCGCAGGCTCGCCGCCGTCGGCCCGGCCACGGCCCGCCGGCTCGCGTCGGCCGTGCGCGAGCCCGATCTGGTCCCCGCCGAGGCCCGCGGTGAGGCCCTCGCCGCCGAGCTCGCGCCTCACGTGCGCGGCCGGCGCGTGCTCTTGCCCAGGCCGGCCGAGGGTCGAACGGAGATCCTGGACGGCCTCCGCGCGGCCGGAGCCGAGCTCGTGGCGGTCGAGGCCTACCGGACGGTGTCGGCGGGGCGGGAGGCCTTCGAGCCGCTCGCGCGCTGGCTCGCGGAGGGAGGGGTGGACGCCGTGGCGTTCGCCTCGCCGTCGGCCGTGCGCGCGGTGGTGGCGGGCCTGGGAGCGGGGTCCGGCGCGCTGTCGCGCGTGATCCTCGCCGCCATCGGGCCGACCACCGCCCAGGCGCTGGTCGAGGCCGGCTTCGCGGCGGGCGTCGTGTCGCGGCGCCACACCGGCGAGGATCTCGCCGACGCGATCGCGGAGCGGCTCGAGCGAGGGACCTAGGTCAGGGCCTCGGGCTCGGCCTCCGGCATCCGGGCGTCCTCGCCCGCGCCGAGGCGGGCCTGTACCCGGGCCCACGCCGCCGAGAGGCGCGGGGCGAGCGGGTAGACCAGGAGGGCGAGCGCGAACCCCGCGTAGATGTCGACCACGTAGTGGTGCCGCAGGTACACGGTCGCGACGACGAGCGAGGCGGCCGGTACGAGGAGGATCCAGAACAGCGGCCGGACCAGCTTGTGGGCGTACATCACGGTGATGAGCGTGATCGCGCAGTGCAGGCTGGGAAACGCGCCGCGCGACGAGGTGGGGCTGACCTCCACGAGCCTCCGCTGCGCGTCGGTGAGCCAGCCGCCCGAGAAGTCGCGCACGAACTGGTCGGCGAGCACCAGCCGGGGGGGCGCGGCCGGGAAGAGGATGTAGAGGACGTACCCGACGTAGAAGCAGAGCACCGTGCCGAACAGCGCCGAGCGGAGGTCGGCCCGCCGGCCGGCGACGAGCAGCCAGATCGCCAGCGAGACGCTGATGAGGAAGTAGTTCATGTAGGCGAGCGAGAAGTAGTCGGTGAGGAGCGGGTGGTACAAGCGCTGCATCCACACCGTCGGCTGGAAGCCGAACATCCACTGGTCGATGGCGATGAGCACGTCGTGGACGTCGTGCGAGTTCACGAAGTGGATGGTGTCGTGGAGGTTCGTGTAGACGAGGATGCAGAAGCCGAACGGCGCGAGGTCGCGGAGCCAGCCGAGGTGTCTCCAGGCCGGCCAGCGATGCACCGCCCAGAAGAAGAGCGCCATGCCGAGGGCGGTGAGGGCGATCCGCCACACGCCGTGCTCGATGCGCGGCGGGACCGGGAGGCCGGCCTCCACGTAGAAGAGCCAGGCCTTCGCGGTGACCGCCGCGGAGGGCAGGAGGAAGAGCAGCGGCGGGATCTCCTCCGCTCGGAGCCCGACGACGGCGCGGACGAGAGACTTCATGGACGCGAGCACTCCCGGCGGACGCCGCCGCCTCGAAAAAAACGAGAAGGTGTCGGGAACGAGTCCGGGTGTCAACCTGGCGAGCCACGCCCCCCCGTCCGGGCGGCGTCTCGCCTCGCCTGCCGCGCGGCCTTCTCGGCCCGGCGGCGGGCGAGGAAGCCCTGCCTCTTCTCTCCCGACGGGTGAGAGGTCGCAGGGGTCGGCGGCGGCGGCTCGACCTCGCGCCCGGCCCGGCCGCGCGGGACGAGCGTCCAGTGGAAGAGGCGCTTCACCACGAGCGTCGCGTACGCTCCGGGCGGGAGCGTGAAGGCCACGTTCACCCGGAACCGTCCCCGGTTCAGCTCGTCGGGCCGGGCCTCGCCGACCGCCAGCCGGCCGGGGAACACCGCGAGCGGCCGGTCCTCCGGGTCGAAGTGGATCTCGGGCGTGCCGGGCACGGCCAGGTCCGCGAGCGTCATGTCCTCTCGCCCCAGCACCGAGAGCGCGGCGCGTTCCACCTCGGGGTCCGCGAAGCGCGTGGCCGGGGCGAGGAGGGGGAACTCCTTCACGAGCTTCCGGGAGGTGACCGGGTCGATCTCGCGCGGAAAGAGCAGGGTGCCCGCCTGGTACCGCATGGACACGAGGCGGGGCACTCCCACCACGCGCCGGAGGTACGCCTTCACCCCCTCGTTCCAGAGCCAGCTCTGGTAGGCGAAGACCTGCAGGGCCCGCCAGCGAGGCTCGGTGCGGAGGAAGGCGCCCCGGTGATCGCGGGGGTGGTCGCGCAGCCAGCGGACCACCGGAGCGTAGCGGTCCGCTCCGGGGAAGGGGTTCCGGGCCTGCCAGTCGCCCCAGTGATCGCGCCAGAACGCCTTCACCCGCGCGTCGTCCGAGCGGTCGAGCTCGCTCGGTCGGGCGAGCACGTTCCGGAGGGCGACCTCGAAGTCGCCGCGCATGAGGTCCTTCACGACGAAGCCCTGGCCGTGCTTCAGCGAGCCGAAGCGCTGCGAGTCGAAGTAGTTCACGACCCCGAGGCGGTGCACCTCGGCGATCGACCCGGGCAGGCGGGCCACGTCGTCCTCGCCGAGATCGCGCACCGTCACCGCGAAGCGGTTGGACGTGGTATTGGCGGCGGAGAGGGGCCGCGCGGTGCGGCCGAGGTACTTGAGACGGAGGTCGGGCTCCTGCACGTCGACCTGCCGGCCCTCGATCGCGACGAGCTGGGTGGTGCGCCCCTGCTTGTCCTTGAGGCCGCAGTAGCTGACCGCCGCGCGGGGGATCCGGAACGCCTGGCAGATGCGGTCCACCGCCTCGAAGGTGGAGAGCTTCTGCTTGTCCATGACGTAGACGTGGTGCCGCCCGCGCGGGTCCTCGTCGAAGCGCCAGGACTCGGTGACCTGGAAGTCCTCGGGGCGCTGCTTGAGCTTCATCGGGTCCCTCCCGCGCGGCGCGCGCGCGGATCGCTGGCGTTCCGCCCAGGAAGGAGTGTATGAGCGGGCCCGGAGGTGGCGATGGGTTTCGGCGAGCTGCTCCTCATCCTCGTCCTGGTCCTCATCTTCTTCGGCGCGAGCCGGCTGCCCGCGGTCGGGGCGGGCCTGGGCAGGGCCGTCCGGAGCTTCAAGGACGCCGCGAGCGGTGAGCCCCCTCGCGAGGACGGCGACCGGAAGCCCTGAAGGGAAGGGCGCCTCTCCCGGCCTAGGTCTTCTGCCGGTAGAAGAGGATGATCGACAGGCAGTGGAACTCGTCGTCGCTCGACTGGCGGACCACCCGGTCGACGACCTCGAGGTCGGCGTTGGAGCGCAGCCAGCGGGTGACGGTCTCGCCGAGCTCGTCCCGTTCCTTCGCCTTCGTGGCGGAGAAGACCTTCACGCCGGTGAAGTTCATCGCGCGTCCCTCGCTCACGCTCCGTCCTCCCAGGCGCGATCCCGCCCGAAAGTATCCGCGAGCGCCCCGGAAGCGTCAAGGAAGCCGCCCCGATAACATCCGATGACGCCGGGGTTTTTCGCCCGCCGGCGCAGGGCCGGCGGCGCTCGCCGCACCCTTCCCGCGCCCTGCGGAGCGTGCTAATCACCCGGGGCCCGCATGCTCATCGACCTGCACGTGCACAGCCACCACACCCGCGGCTGCACGCTCACGCCGCGCGACGCCATCCGGCGAGCGAAGGAGGCGGGCCTCGACGGCATCGCCTTCACGGACCTCAACGTGCTCGACGGGCTCGAGGAGATCCGCGCCGCGGGCCGCGAGGAGGGCTTCCTCGCGCTCTGCGGTGTGGAGCTCGCCACCGACCGCGGCCACTACCTCTGCTACTTCCCGGATCCGGCCAGGGTTCCCGCGCCGCCGCAGGTGTTCGGCTCGGCCACGCCGTGGCAGGCGCGCGAGGTGCTCGCCCGGGTCCGCGAGCTGGGCGGCGTCGCCGTCGCGGCGCACCCCTACGACAAGACCGTCGAGCGGCCGAGCGGCGACTTCATCTTCACGCTCGACGGGCTCTCGGCCATCGAGGGCCTCAACACCCGCCGCAAGGGCCCGGCCAACGACCTCGCCGTCGAGGCCGCCGACCACATGAACCTCCCGTGCGTGGGCGCCTCGGGCGCGCACGCGCTCGAGGACATCGGCAAGGCCGCAACGCTCTTCCGCGACCCGGTGACCTCGGAGGCCGAGCTCGTGGCCCAGCTCCGCGCGGGCACGGTGTTCTGCGTGGCCATCGGCGTCACGCCGTCGGGCGACTCCGGCCGCGGCGACCGCGGACCGGTAGGCCCGGGCGGGCGACGCGATCACGGGCACGGCGGGCACGGTGGTGGCGGCCACGGGCGCGGGCGGGGCGGCGGCCGCGGCGGCCGGGATCGCGACCGGGATCGCGGCCGGTAGGGAGCCGGCCGCTACTTCCTCTCCCAGCGGACGAGCCGCTCGTCCTGGAGGAAGGCCGAGCGCGCCCCGCCGGGCCACGTCCACTCCTCGTTGCCGGCGGGCCGATCGATGCGCTTCCGCTCGGGCAGCCCCCAGGCCATCTCCACCGCGCGTGGGCCCATGCCCTCGACGAGCTCCTTCCTGAGCACGGCGTCGCGCTGGTCGGGCGGGAGCTGCTTCAGGAACACGCCCGGGTCGTCCACGGCCAGGATCCGCTCGAGCTCGCCGCGGATCTCGTCGTAGGTGGCCGCCACCTGCGAGAGCACGATGACCGCCGGACGGGGCTCGCCGGGGAGCTCGAGGATGGCCCAGGGGTGGTAACGGGGCGTCATCACCACGCGCCTCGCGATGATCCAGGCGGTAGGGAACTCCACCTCCCGGATCTTCACCTGCGTGCCGGGCGGCAGGATCCTCTCCGCCTTCGGGGGCGGGACCGGCGACCCGCCGGGCGTGCGGACGAGGTCGAGCTCGGAGGGCGGCTGATCGGAGAGCAGGAGCATGCCGCCGTCACCGTAGAGCGGCGAGGCGTGCACGGCCACCCGCAGGTAGCGGGTGCGGCCATCGAGCTCCCGCGCGACGCGATCGCGCTCGGCGTCGGGGATGACCGCCCGTGGAGTGCAGGCGGCCAGGGTGGCGGCGAGGAGGCCGGCGAGAGCACCCCGCAGGGCGCCCGACGACACGGAGCGGTGCATGCCCCTTCTTCGCCCAGACTCCTGCCGGCCGCAACCCTCCGGCCGGTGCCCGGCTGGAGCGGACGGCGCGAGCGCGCCCACCCCACGTGCGAGGACGCACCGGCGGGCGTCCGGGGCGGGCGCTAAGATTCCCCGCATGGCCGCACTGAGCGACAACGCCCGACACGTGCTGGAGCGCCGGTACCTCCTGCGCGACGACGGCGGAGCGCCCATCGAGACGCCCGAGCAGATGTTCCGCCGGGTGGCGCGGGCGGTGGCGGCCGCCGAGCCGGAGGAGGAGCGGGGTCGCTGGGCGGAGCGCTTCCACGCGCGCATGGACGCGCTCGAGTTCCTGCCCAACTCGCCCACCCTCATGAACGCGGGCCGCCCCCGCGGCCAGCTCGCCGCCTGCTTCGTCCTCCCCGTCGACGACGACCTGGGTGCCATCTTCGACGCGCTCAAGTGGGCGGCGCTCATCCATCAGTCGGGCGGCGGAACCGGTTTCTCGTTCTCCCGGCTCCGCCCGCAGGGCGACGTGGTGCGCACCACCCACGGCGTCGCCTCGGGGCCGCTGTCGTTCATGCGCGTCTACGACTCGGCCACCGAGATCATCAAGCAGGGGGGCGTGCGCCGCGGCGCCAACATGGCGGTGCTGTCGGCGGGGCACCCCGACATCGAGTGGTTCGTCGACGCCAAGCGCGGGGCGGGGCTCGAGAACTTCAACGTGTCCGTGGCCGCCCCCGACGCCCTCTTCCGGGCAGCCGCCCGGGGCGAGCCCTGGGCGCTCCACCACCCCCGCTCCGGCGAGGTGGTGCGCACCGTCGACGCGCGCGGCCTCCTCGAGCGCATCGCGGAGGCGGCCTGGCACTCCGGCGAGCCCGGCCTCGTCTTCATCGACCGGGTCGAGGCCGCGAACCCCACGCCCGACGCCGGGCACTTCGAGGCGGTGAACCCGTGCGGCGAGCAGCCGCTCCTTCCGTTCGAGGCCTGCACGCTCGGCTCGGTCGACCTCTCCCGCTTCGTCCGCGGCGGGCGCGTGGACCACGAGGGCCTCGCCGCCTGCGTGCGCGACGGGGTGCGCTTCCTCGACGACGTGCTCGACGTGAACGCCTGGCCGCTGCCGCAGATCGCGGAGATCACCCGCCGCAACCGGAAGATCGGCCTCGGGGTGATGGGCTTCGCCGACCTGCTCGTGGCGCTCGGCGTGCCCTACGACTCCCCGGACGCGCTCTCGTTGGCCGAGGAGGTGATGTCGGCGGTCCAGCGCGAGGCGCACCGCGAGAGCGAGGCGCTCGCCCGCGAGCGCGGCCCGTTCCCCGGCTTCGCCACGAGCGCCCTGCACGCGCGCGGGGTTCCGGCGCGCCGGAACGCGACGGTGACCACCATCGCGCCGACCGGGACCCTGGCGCTCATCGCCGGCTGCTCGTCGGG
>Ga0335084_10002121_pt1 | contig 18981 bp, 18 predicted proteins | sample Lox_Sample_44_FD_206721 | JGI IMG/M metagenome (GOLD analysis project Ga0335084, IMG submission 206721) | Soil microbial communities from Loxahatchee National Wildlife Refuge, Florida, United States - Lox_Sample_4.4 | ecosystem: Environmental > Terrestrial > Soil > Wetlands | place: USA...
CGTGCGGTCATAGAAATGCGTGTAGTTGATCCCGATGCCTACGTAGGGACGCCAAGGCGACGATTCCTCGAGAAACTTGTAGTTAAGCAGCAGCGTCGGCGAAAGCCATTTCGAGGTCGCGATCACTTGGCCGTCGTACGGCACCGAGCCGACTGTCGGCGGACCTTTGGCGACCGTTTCGGTCTTCGGCGGCCAGCCAGCGGCCAGCTCCAGGTCCCAGTGGGCCGAAAGACGTCGAATGTAGGCGAGATACAGCGTCGTCGTGTCCTTCAGATCGACGTTCAGGCCGGCCGGCGTGAGTGGACCCGAAATGTCGTCTGCCTTGACGTTGTACGTGATGTAGTAGATCCCGGCGCGGAACGTGTTGTCTTGCGCGGCAACCGGTGCCGCACAGAGTGCGTATGCGGACGCGACGACGAAAGAAGCAAAGGTCGATTTCATGATCGCTGCCCCGGTCAGAACTGGCTGAAGAAACCGCGCGCTGCGGCGCTACAGAACGGCGGCACGAGCGTGCCGTGGTATTCCTGCACGACGGCGGCCGCGCCACCGGCGGCGGCAACTTGGGCCTTCGCCTGCGCAAAACCGACCTTCGCTGCCGCGAACGGATCGGTCGGTCCGGTCGGGGCCGAGTCGACGTCGAGCACCGTTATCAGGCCTGCAGGCAGAGGCAGCGCGCCCCAAAACGCCTGCATCGTCTGCGTGTTCACGCTGAAGAACACGGTCGGATCCGCATTTCCGCCGCACAAGAGCATCGGTGCGTTCGGAAACCAGCCCCCGTTGCGCAGGTCGTTGAGCTTCAGCGCCGCACGCAACGGGTACGCCGGCGCGGCTGCCAGCGGGACACCGGGCTGCGGCGTCGGCACCGCACCGTCGGGATTGGCGATCGCGTCCAATGCGTACGCGACGCGAACGTTGTTCAGAATGAGGTTGCTCGGTCCGAAGCCGGTCGCGAACAGCGGGTTGGCCGGAACGGCGAGTGCCGCGTCGAGCGCACCATTGCCGGTGACCGGCGTGGTATCGCTGAAGAGCGCGGTCTGCGGCAGCTTGCCCTGCGTGAACAACGTCGAGAGCGGCGTGGTGCTGGGAAGAAGCGTGTCGATGCCGGTTGCGTAGGTCGGTTCGTAGATGTCGGCGGTGGTGTTGTAGATGCCGCCGGGCGACTTCTGATAGCTGGTCGTGATCAGCGGCATGAACACCGTCGATCCGATGTTGACCGAGCCGAACAGGACCGCATCGCCGAACGCTTCCATCGCATAGGGACCCGACATCGGCGCCGAGGCCACGACCGTCTGCCCACTGGCCTGCAGCGCCTTCACGGTGGCCATCGCGACGTGTCCGCCCTGTGAATAGCCGGTCACGAAAAGCTTGCCGCCGTCGGTGGTGCTTGCGGCAAAGATGTTGCCGAGCGCCTTGCGAGCCGCGGTGAGCGCGTCGATCATCTCCTTCGACTGCTGGTCCGCGTTCAGGAAGGGGTGATACGGCAGCGGCGAGGTGTCGTAACCGGCGTAGTTCGGCGCCACCACGATGTAGCCCTGCGCAGCGAACATGGCCGCGAGCAAACCGGCCTCAGTGCTTGCGGCGTTGGTGGTGTCGGCGATCGCTGCCAGGTTGTAGCCCTTATCCGTGGCCGTGCCATGCGCGTACAACACGATTGGCCGCGGACCGCTGCACTGGGGAGCGGCGCCGGTCGGCACCATGAGCGCACCCGTGGCAGAGGTCGTTTCGCCGGCGCCCCCGATCGTTCCGTACAGGATGTAGTGGACGTCGATGCCGCATGACGGTTGCCCGGCCACGAGCAGCAGTTGCTGGCCCGACGGCGTCGATTGCAGGGTGGCCGTCAAGTCCGCCGCCGTCAGCGACGCGGTTCGCGCCGGCGGGTTGTAGATCAGCGAGCCTCGCGCGCCGCTGCTGTCGACGCTCGCCCCCGTACTGCCGTTGCCTCCGCACGCCGCAAGAATGCAGACGGCGAGTGCAGCCGCACTCAGGCCCCTCACTTGGTAAAGCATCGTTGTCTCCCTGTGGCAGGGTGCCGGTTATCGATTTTTGGAAAACGCTTTGCAACAGGCCTGAACGACCCGGTTTCGCTTGCTGATGCCCACCCGTCCTACCGACCGGCCGATTTTTTCGAGGCTAACCTGTCAAGGGGCCAGCAACGTTGCGATCGCTCAAATATTGCGTCGCGCTGTTGCGAAAACGCTTTACATCAAACTGATTGCTGCGCCGCTATCGGCAGTCCAACGCCGTAACGCCGGTGTAACGCCCCGCTTCTTAGCCTGCTTCCATCGGGCGCTCGTCCGGAATGGCCATGAGGGCCGATCCGCAGGCGCAACGAAACGATGGGAGGATCGAACCATGTTGAGACTCGGACGATGGTTCCTGGCTCGGTGGATCGTGCTGCTGGCACCGACCGTGTTCGGCGCATTGCTCGTCGCGGCCTGTGGTCCCGACAACGGCAGCGGGGGCAACAACGACTGCACGGTCACCGGCGTCACCGTGAACGCCAGTGCCTCCAGCGTCGCCGCCAACGCGACGTCGACGCTGAGCGCAACGGTCAACGCGAGCAGCAGTTGCTCGAATGCCGTGACGTGGAGCTCGTCGCCCGCAGGCGGGACGCTCGTTCCCAACGGCTCCACCGCAACCTTCACGGCGCCGACTGCAGGCACCTACACGGTCACCGCGAGAAGCACCGCGGACCCGAGCAAGACCGGATCGACCGCAGTCACCGTGGTCGCCACGGTCGCATGCGGAACGCCAAATGGCATCGTGGTCAATCACCCCGGAAACATCAGCGCCGACGAGACGTGGGACGGTGACGGCGTCACGCACACGGTTACGAACAACATCGAGCTCCTCGGCTCCGCGACCGTCACCGTGGCGGCCTGCGCGATCGTGGCGATGGGGCCGAATGCAACGATCACGCTCGCCAACACCTCCAAGCTGGTCGCGGCCGGCACCAGCAGTACGCGCTTCGTCGTGTTCCAGCGCTTGGACGTCAACCAGCCATGGGGCATCCTGCGCGGCGCGAGCGAAACGTCGTTGATCGAACTGCACTGGACCGTGCTCCAGGGCGCAGGTTCGTTCGGTGGTCAGTACGACAATCCCGCCATCGCCGCGGTCGGCGCTGGCTACTTCGTGCCCCCGGTGGCGGTGCTCAAGGTCGACAACGTTTACATCCAGTCGCCGCAGGGCACCGGCATCTACTTCGATGCCAACGCGGCCTTCACCGCGGACTCGCAGGCGCTCACGATCAGCGGTGCCAGCACATATCCTGTGATGACGAACATGATGGCGCTCGGGAGTCTTCCGACCGGCAGCTATACCGGCAACGCCATCGACATGATCAACGTCATCGGCCCGAGTGTTAACGTCTTCGGCGACTTGACGATTCACGACCGCGGCGTGCCGGTGCGCATCCAGACTGCCGGATTTACCGTTGCGCCGTCGGGAGGCAATACTGCGCCGGTGACGCTCACCATCGAGCCGGGCGTCACCATCCTGTTCCCGAAGGCGAACGCAACGTCGCCCGGTGCACGCGTGATCTTCGGAACCAACGGCAACGATCCGCACAACCTGGTCGGGATCCTCAACGCCGTGGGGACCGCTGCCAAGCCGATCATCTTTACGTCCGGCGAAGCAGTGCCGGCGCCCGGCGACTGGGTCGGACTGTTCCTGGATACGGCGACCGGCTCGAGGCTCGACCACGTGCAGATCAGCTACGCGGGTGCCGACAGCAGCATCAGCTCCGTCAACTGCCGGCCGGCGAGTACGCGGGACAACGCCGCACTCATCATCGGTGACTTCTCCACGCAATACATTCCGCCCTCCGACCTGATCACCAATAGCGTGATCTCGAACAGCGCGGGCTACGGCATCGATGCGGTCTGGCAGGCGCCTTCGTTCAACAGTCCCGACCTGACCGCGACGAACACGTTCACGGGCAATGCGATGTGTGCCCAGACCTACAACGCCGTGACTCCGCCGGGGATCTGCCCGACCGTGCACGGCTGCACGGTGAACTGAACATTTCCCTCCCCCGCACGCGGGGGAGGAAGTTTCGCTTTCAGTAGCCAGTAGCCGAAAGGCCGCGTCCGTCGGGCTGTCGCGCGCATCACATGATCTCCGGCAAGCGTCGCGCAGCGCGGCCACTTCATGGCGGCCGAACAGGGAAGCGACATGGCGGATGCAGATTGAGCGAAGCTCAATCGTCTCGCCACCGTTGCCAGGCCGAACACCGCGTTGAAGTTGATCCTCACCGAAGTCATCACTGCCTCGACGAAGATGGGATCTTGGCGCAACCCATGAGGGCGATCGGCCTAGCGTGCGCCGAGTCGGCCCACTACTGAAAAATTGCCGCTGCCATCCGGCCTGACCACGACCATCTCCGCCGGCCGAGGCGATACGCCGGTCAGCGCGACGATCGTCGACCCGTGCGAGACCAGCACCAGGTTGCCGCGTCCTTTGAAGCCACTCACCAGCTTGCGCAACTCGGCGAGTTGAGGTTGCCGGTTCTCCTGTCCGAACAGATTCGACAGCGCGGCTGATGTTTCAGGTGTGCGGTCGAATGCGAGCTGTGCTGTCTCGATGCACCGGCACCACGGACTCGACAGAACACGATCGATGTCGACGTTGTGTGTACGGAAGGCGGCGCCGAGCTTGCGTGCATCGGCACGTCCTTCGTCCGTCAGGTTGCGCTGGGTCCGGCAGTCGTCGAGCTTGAATCCTGGCGGGTCGCCGACGCCCGGAGTGGTCACCGCGTGGCGCAACAGGATGACGTGCGCGCCGCGCTGCAACGGCCCCCATACCGCATCGTCGGCACGTGCGCGCTCAGGAGGGCAAATTATCGCGAGGCTGGCGCAGACTGTTGCCTGCCACAACAGGCGCCGCCAGCGGCCTGCGCTGCCCGAGGGGAATATCCTGGAATCGACGGGAGCCATGCGATGAATGTTCGTTTCAGGTGCCGACGGCCGCCATCGCGCCAATCCACCGGGCCGCCATCCCGCCTTTCTATTAATAAATCAGCTTGATTTATTAATTGGCAGGCCCCAGAATCCGCCGCGTCGATCCCGACAGCGCCGCGCACAGTGGCTTTGAAGAGCAAACCGACCTCCGAGGAGACCATCCATGCAACGAAACCTTGTGGCCATGGCCGCAGCAATCGCCGCACTTTTCGCCACCGCCGGAAGCACGCTGGCGGCGGGCGAGCCGGTGATCGGCCTGATCACGAAGACCGAGACCAACCCCTTCTTCGTCAAGATGAAGGAAGGCGCCGCGGCGGAAGCCAAGGCGAAGGGCGCCAAGCTGCTGAGCGGCGCCGGCAAGGCGGACGGCGACAACGCCGGACAGGTCACGGCGATGGAGAACATGATCGCCGCGGGCGCCAAGACGATCCTGATCACGCCGAGCGACTCGAAGGCAATCATCCCGGCCATCAAGAAGGCGCAGGAAAAGGGCGTGATGATCATCGCCCTCGACAGCCCGACCGATCCGGAGGACGCGACCGACGCACTGTTCGCCACTGACAACTACCAAGCGGGCGTGCTGATCGGCGAGTACGCCAAGGCGGCGCTCGGCGGCAAGCCGGCGAAGATCGTGACGCTCGATCTCTTCCCGGGCCACCCGGTCGGCGCACAGCGCCACAACGGCTTCCTGAAGGGATTCGGACTGCAAAGCAACGACAAGAAGAACAATGAACTGGCGAAGCCGGCGGAAGTCGTCTGCAGTGCCGACAGCTACGGTGACCGTGCCAAGGGCCAGACCGCGATGGAGAACTGCCTGCAGAAGGCGCCCGACGTCAACCTCGTCTACACGATCAACGAGCCGGCTGCAGCCGGTGCCTACAACGCGCTAAAGAAGGCCGGCAAGGAGAAGAACGTCATCATCGTCTCCGTCGACGGCGGATGCGAAGGCGTCGAGAACGTCGGCAAGGGTGTCATCGCTGCCACCTCGCAGCAGTACCCGTTGAAGATGGCATCGATGGGCGTCGCCGCCGGCGTCGATTACGCCAAGACCGGCAAGAAGGTCAGCGGCTACACCGACACCGGTGTCGCCTTGATCGCAGCCAAGCCCGTACCCGGCGTCGAAAGCATGGACGTGAAGAAGGGCGCCTCACTGTGCTGGGGCAAGAAGTAGGCTGCTTCCGCTTCAAGCGTAGTTTCGAGCAGGCCGGGGCGTGACCGCCCCGGTCGGTCTTCCGCATCGTCTCCGCGACAGGAGTGCCATGGATACGCTGAAAGACAAGCTACCCCCAATAAGCCAGCTCGGCCCCTTCATCGCACTTCTCATCGCCTGCATTTTCTTTGCCCTCACGACCGATCGCTTCTTCAGCGCCGAGAACCTGTCGCTGATCCTGCAGCAGGTGATGGTCGTGGGCGTGATTGCCATCGGCCAGACGCTGATCATTCTCACGGCGGGCATCGATCTGTCGTGCGGCATGGTGATGGCTCTCGGCAGCATCGTCATGACCAAGTTCGCGGCCGATTTCGGACTGCCGACGGTGCTGGCGGTGTTGTGCGGCATCGCTGTCACGGCGCTGTTCGGATTCATCAACGGATTGCTCGTCACGACGATCAAGCTGCCGCCGTTCATCGTCACGCTCGGCACCTTCAACGTCGCGTTTGCGATCACGCAGCTCTACTCGCAGGCGCAGACGGTCACCGAGGTTCCCGACGCCATGACATGGCTCGGCAATACGTTCGCGCTGGGAGGCGGCGCCGTGTCTTACGGCGTCGTGTTGATGCTGATCCTTTACCTCATCGTCTGGCTCTGGTTGCGCGAAACCGGCGCCGGGCGCCACGTCTATGCCGTGGGCAACAACCCCGAAGCGACGCGCCTGGTCGGTATCCCCACCGAGCGCGTGCTGCTCGGCGTCTACGTGCTCGCCGGTTTCTTCTATGGCGTCGCGTCGCTTCTCTCGGTGGCGCGCACCGGCGTCGGTGATCCGAACGCCGGACAGACCGAGAACCTGGACGCGATTACCGCGGTGGTGCTTGGAGGCACCAGCCTTTTCGGTGGCCGCGGCGTAATACTCGGTTCCCTCGCCGGAGCCGTCGTGGTGGGTGTGCTGCGCAACGGCCTGACGCTGATGGGCGTTTCGTCGGTGTACCAGGTGCTGGTGACCGGGATCCTCGTGATCCTCGCTGTAAGCGTCGACCAACTCTCGCGCAAATCCGCGCGCTGACCGGAGGCGTCATGTCGACTGTTCCTCTCGTGATGGAAGCCAAGGGCCTGGTGAAACGGTTCGGCCAGGTGACCGCGCTGGACGGCGCCGATTTCGAGCTGCGCCCCGGCGAGATCCTGGCCGTGATCGGCGACAACGGCGCCGGCAAGTCGTCGCTCATCAAATGCCTGTCGGGCGCGTCGATCCCCAATGAGGGCCAGATCTGGCTCGATGGCAAGGAGATCCACTTCAAGAACCCGATGGACGCGCGCCGCGCCGGCATCGAGACCGTCTATCAGGACCTCGCGGTCGCACCGGCGATGACCATCGCGGAAAACCTGTTCCTCGGCCGCGAAGTGCGGCGTTCCGGCTTTCTCGGCCAGTTCCTCGGCGCCCTCGACAAGAAGAAGATGCTCGAGGAAAGCGTCGCGCGCATGGCGGAACTGAAGGTGGGGATCCGCTCGATGACGCAGGCAGTCGAAACGCTCTCGGGCGGTCAACGCCAGTGCGTCGCCGTGGGCCGCGCGGCGGCGTTCGCGCAACACGTCGTCATCATGGACGAGCCGACTGCCGCGCTCGGCGTCAAGGAAGGCAACATGGTGCTGGAGTTGATCCGGCGCGTGCGTGACCGCGGGCTGCCTGTGGTGCTGATCAGCCACAACATGCCGCACGTCTTCGAAGTCGCCGACCGCATCCACGTCGCTCGCCTCGGCAAGCGCGCTGCGATCCTGAACCCGAAGAAGATCAGCATGAGCGATACCGTCGCCGTGATGACAGGTGCGCTGCCGCCGGACAAGCTTCCTCCGGAAAGCCTGGCGCACTGAGGTGCGTGGCTCGCAAGGCCGCCGCGATGGGAGAGCCGCTTGGCACCTGACCGTGCTGCCGCGAGTGCACGCCTGCACCCGCGCGGTTCGAACCAGGGCGGATTGCGCCAGTACAACGAGCGTGTGGTCTTGCAAGCCATCCGGCTGCACGGTGCGTTGCCGGCAGCCGAGATCGCGCGCCTCACGCAGCTGACACCGCAGACCGTCTCGCAGATCAGTCGGCGCCTGCTCGACGACGGCTTGCTCGCGAAGGGCGAAGCGATGCGCGGCAAGGTCGGACAGCCGTCGGTCCCGCTTGCCTTGTCGCCGGAGGGCGCCTATGCGATCGGCATCAAGATCGGCCGGCGCAGCATGGACGTGCTGCTGGTGGATTTCACCGGCACCGTGCGAGCGCGCTGGAGCAGCGAATACGAGTTTCCCGAGCCCGAGCGCGTGTACGGCGAGATCGCGCAACGCGTGAAGAGCATCAGGCGCAAGCTCGGCACGGCAGGACAGGAGCGCTTGACCGGCATTGGCATCGCGGCTCCGCTGTCACTCGGAGGATGGCAGGCACTGCTCGGCTTTCCCCGTCACTTGTCCGAGCAATGGGATCGCACCGATCTCAGCGAAACGGTGAGCCGCCTGACCAACCTCCCGGTGCAGAGCCTCAAGGACACGGCGGCTGCCTGCGTGGCCGAGTTGGTCGCCGGACGCGGGCGCCAGCTGCGCAGCTTCCTGTATCTGTTCGTCGACACCTTCATTGGCGGCGGCCTGGTCATAGACAGCGCCATGCGCGCAGGTCCGCATGGCAATGCGGGTGCCATCGGGTCGCTGCCGCTCGGTGTCGCGCGCAACGGCAAACCGGACCAGCTGCTCAGCGTCGCTTCGATGCTCACGCTGGAGCGCCGCTTCGAGAATGCCGGACTCGACGTGACCGCCACTGGCGACGAACGGGCACTGCAAGCGCCATGGCGCACGCACACGAAACGCTGGCTCACCGACGCGACGAACGCGATCGCACTTTCGATCAACTGCGGCGCCTGCCTGCTGGACCTCGACGGGGTCATCGTCGACGGCTCGTTCAGCCGCGAGTTGCTCGACGAACTGCTGCGGACCTTGCCCGCCGCGCTCGCGCGCTACAACTGGCAGGGCATTTACCAACCCGAGGTGTTTGCTGGCACCATTGGATCGGACGCCCAGGCTCTCGGCGGCGCCTGGATTCCGTTGCACGCGAGTTTCGCGCCAGATCGCGACCTGTTCCTGAAATCATCGCCGACCGTTGAATGAATGAATGTCTGCACAATCGCGCGATCTGACCTGGCTGGAACCGCAAGCGTGCGACGTGCGCGACCTGGCGCGGATCGTTGCTACCCCGACGGCGGCAAGCGACTTTCCCTTCGCCAGCAGAATCGATCGCGGTGTTCCGCTGTACGACAGCGCGCTGCTCAGGAAGCGCCTGCGCGACCCCGCTGCGCGCCATGTGTTGATGAGCGAATGGGTGCGCGTGTTCAGCGACGGGCCCGGCGTGCTGGCGCTGCTCGGTGCATTCGACGATGCGGGCATCGTGGACGAGGTCACACGGCACTTCCACGGGCTCATCGAATATGAACGCGGCCGCGTCGGAGGCGGCGATCACTTCGCACAGGCGGGCGCCAACGATCGCGTCTGGAACGCGCTCGAGAAACTGTGCGTGCGCGATCCCGAACTCTTTGCGCGCTACTATGCCAACGACCTGCTGGCCCTGGTGTGCGAGGCATGGCTCGGACCCGGCTACCAGATGACCTCGCAGGTCAACCGCGTCAACCCCGGCGGTGCCGCGCAGTCGCCGCATCGCGACTATCACCTGGGGTTCCTGACGGCCGACTCGGCGGCACGTTATCCGGCGCACGTGCACCGGCTGTCGCCGGTGCTGACGCTGCAAGGCGCCGTCGCGCACGTCGACATGCCGCTGGAGAGCGGGCCGACGCTCTACCTGCCTCACTCACACAAGTACCTGCAGGGCTACCTCGTCGCCGGCCAGACATCGTTTCGGGAATTCTTCGACGCGCATCACGTGCAGTTGCCGCTCGAGCGCGGCGATGCAGTGTTCTTCAATCCGGCGCTGATGCACGCGGCGGGCCACAATCGCACCACGCACATCCACCGCACCGCCAACCTGCTGCAAATCTCCTCGGCGTTCGGGCGCGCGATGGAAACCGTCGATCGCAAGCGCATGTGCCGCGCGCTCTATCCCGCGTTGCGCCGTCTGAGCGACGCGGGGCGCATGGACTCCGAAGCGATCGACCGCGCGATCGCCAGTTGCGCGGAGGGCTATTCGTTTCCGACCGACCTCGATCGCGATCCGCCGCTCGGCGGCCTTGCGCCCGAGAGCCAGCAGGCGCTGATGCGCCGCGCGGTCGCGGAGGCGTGGAGTGTCGAGCGGTTCGAAGAGGCGCTCGAGGTGCAGGCGGAGAAGAAGCGGGGCGGGTGAAGGTTGTCGGCGAGATCGGATCGGACGCACTGAGCGCCTCACATCCTCCCCGGCAACCACAGGGCGATCACGGGAAACGCGATCAGTATCACCAGCCGCACGATGTCGGTGACCACGAACGGGATCACGCCCTTGAAGATCGTCGTGAAGCTCACCTCGTGCACGACGCTCTTGATGACGAACACGTTCATCCCGACCGGTGGATGAATCAGGCCGAGTTCCACCGTCATCACGATGATCACGCCGAACCAGATCGGATCGAAGCCGAAATGCGTGATCACCGGAAAGATGATCGGCACCGTCAGGATGATCATCGCCATCGCGTCCATCAGGCAGCCGAGCCCGAGGTACATGACCATCATCAGGGCGAGCACGCCGTACCTGCCGATGCCGAGTCCCGTGAGGAACGCCGTGAGCTTCTGCGGCGTCTGAGTGATCGTGAGGAAGTAGCCGAACAACAGCGCACCGATCAGCACGGTGAACACCGCCGCGGCGGTGCGCGTCGCCTGCAGCAGCGCGCTGCGGATGTTCTTGCGATTCAGCTTGCGCCGCGCCGCGCCGAGCAGAAACGCGCCGGCCGCCCCGACGCCGCCGGCCTCGGTAGGAGTGAAGAGCCCGCCGTAGAGCCCGCCGATCACGAACGCGAAGAGCACCAGCGACGGCCAGACACCCAGCAATGCTTCACGCCGCTCGCTCCACGGACGCCGCTCGCCCGACGGCAGGAAGCGCGGCGCCACGGCCACGATGGCGACGATCGTCAGCACGTACATCGTCATCGCAAGCAGGCCGGGGAGCACGCCGGCCATGAACAGCTTGCCGATGTCCTGCTGTGTGATCACCGCGTAGACCGCGAGCACGGTCGACGGCGGCAGCATCGCACCCAGCGTGCCGCCCGCGGCGATCACACCGGTCGAGAACGATTGCGGATATCCGTAACGGCGCATCTCCGGATAGGCGACGGTCGAGAACGTCGCTGCGGTGGCGACCGACGATCCACAGATCGCTGCGAAGCCGCCGCACGCGAGCACCGTCGCCATGCCAAGGCCGCCGCGCAGATGCCCGATCGTCGCGTTGGCGGCGCGGAACAGCTCGCGACTCACGCCGGACACGGAAACGAAAGCACCCATCAGCATGAACATCGGAATCACGCCGAACGTGTAGTCGGTGACGGTGCGCATCGACGTCTGGCCGACCAGTTTCAAGGCCGGCCCGCCGCCAGCGATCATCGCGTAGCCGGTGACGCCGACCAGCCCCATCGCCATGCCGACCGGCACGCGCAACAGCATCAGCACGAACAGGATGACGAACCCGGCGACCGCAACGAGATCGGGGCTCACGCTCACTCCTGCACGCGCGCTTCGGCGCGCTCGTCGTGCAACGCCTCCGGGTTGAAGACCAGCCGCCAGGCGCGGATCGCGATCAGCACCACGGCGCACGCATCGCCCGCCCACGCCACGGCGGCGAGCGGCCAGGTCGGGAGGTTCAGATCGAACGTCAGGACGTGGTCGAGGTAGGTGCTGCGCACCTTGTCGAACAGCATGACGGTCTGGACGATCACGACGAGGAGCAGCACGAGCGTCGCGAAGACATCGATGAAGCGCTTCAGGCGCGGACTGGCGTTGGTCCAGAGCAGGTCCACCGTGATGTGTCCGCCGCGATAGCTCGTCGCGGCGATGCCCCAGAAGATCAGGATGCCGAGCAGCTGGCGTCCGAAGTCGTAGCTGTCGGGAATCGACGTGCTGAAGAACTTGCGCAGCAGCACTGCGATGAAGATGTTGGCCGCGACGAGTCCGACGAACGTCGCCGCGAGCCATTCGATCGCATCGATGATCCGGTCGGCGACCGGCTTGCGCACCATGCGCCGCTAGTACCACACGTCAGGCGCGAGGGTTGGCGGCGTGACGCGACAGCAAGCGCGGCGTGGCAAGTGCATCGTGTCTCTCCGGATCGGTCTCGGTGGTCGGTGCCACCGGAGCGTGGCACCGAAGAGTAATCCCGGCGAGGCGCGGACGCACGCGCCGCAGGTCAGTGCGGCTTTTCCTGCGCTTCTTCCGCGCGAATCGTGGGTGTGGTCGACTCGTTCGTGCACTCGAGCGGCCACTCGCAAGGCAGGGCGCCCGGATCCGCCAATGGGTCCGGCTGCTCGATCACTTCGGTGTAGGCAAACTTTGTCACGCGGCCGGTATGGCGGTTCATGCCGGGGCAGGTCGATTCGCTTCCGACCTGGATCTTCATAGCCGCGTCGCTGAAATAGCTGATGATCTGACAGGTCTGGTCATGCGACTCGGCATATACCGCGGGAACGGCCGCGACGAATCCAAGCGCCAGAACAACCTTCGTAGTGACCTTCATCTGCATCTCCAATACGGCCCACGGCAATGGGCACGGTATCGGGGCAGACGAAGAATCGCCATGGAATAGGACAAGCGCGTGAATATTCCCGCGCTTGCCCCGGTGCAGCGGAACTACAAGGCCGCGTTGTACTTGACCAGGCTCTGACGCAATGTGTCGAGCACCTGCTTTGGATCGGCGCCCGCTTTCTGCACTTCCTTCGCCCACTGCTCGCGCACGGGCGCCACGGCCTTGCGCCACGCATCGAGCTGCGCGGCGTTGAGCTTCGTCATCTCATGGCCGGGCAGTGCTGCGATCTTGCCCTTGCCGGCGGATTCGAAGTCCGCCCACGGCGATGCGATCTTCTCGGCCCACTCGGTCGTGCAATGCGAGTCCATCACTTTCTTCTGCGCTGCAGAGAGCGCGTTGTACTTGTCCTTGTTCAGCACCCATACGAACGGCGTGACGTAGAGCGGCACGTCGATGTGATAGGTCACGACCTTGTCGATGCCGAACAGACCGAGCGAACCCCAGGGGAAGGTGATGGCATCGGCCACGCCGCGCTCGATCATGTCGCGCGCCTCCGGCGCCGAGGACTGCACGTTGGTGCCGCCGAGCGTGGTGATCATCTGGCCGATCGTGCTGGTCGCGGGGCGCACCTTCATGCCCTTGATATCGGTCGGCAGCACCACCTTCTTGCGCGAATGAAAGCTGCCCGGGTCGTGCACGAATGCGAAGCAGAATTGCACGTCCTTCATTTCCTTCGCCGCGTACGCGCGGTACCACGCGTCGACCGCGGCGCTGCCACCCTTGGCGTTGGAGGCGAGGAACGGCAGCGACGCCGCGGCGAAGATTGGAAAGCGGCCCGGCTGGTAGCCCGGATTCACGTAGGCGGCATCCGCGATGCCATCGCGCGCCATGTCGTAGTGGTCGAATGCCTTGCCGAGTTGCTCGCTCGGAAACAGCGTCGCGGTGATCGTGCCGTTACTCTCCTTCTTGATGTCCTCGGCCCACGCCTGCAAGGCCGGATTGAGCGGATGCTGCATCGGCACCCAGCTCGACAGCTTCAATGCGACGGGCTTGTCTTGCGCCTGGGCGGCGACCGCGAACAGAGCGGCGCAGAGGAGCAAGGCGCGGCGGGGCAGGGGCATGGCGTCTCCTTGGATATTTGTTTGCGAAGCGGGCAAAGCGTACCGCGTGCCGCAAGCACTCCGCTACAGCCAGCGCCTGACCTGCCTTTTGTATCCGAGATAGCGCTGGCCGAAGATCTCTTCCAGGAAGCGCTCTTCGCCGAGAATGAAGTTGCGCTGGATCGCCCATCCGAACACCGGTATCGGCAGGAGCGTGCTCACACTCCCGAGCAGCAGCGCCACGCCGGCGAGGATGAAGAGCATGCCGAGGTACATCGGGTTGCGCGTGACGCGATACAGCCCGCCCGTGACAAGTGCCGTCGAGCGTTCGAACGGAAGCACGGGCGTGCCGGCTTTGCGAAACGCGCTCGAGGCGGTCGCCGCCATGACGATGCCGCCGACGAGAGGAATCAGGCCCAGGTACGAGTATGGCGGTGCGATGAATCGAGCGATCGGCAAAAGGAAGTGCAACGCCGCCATCGCGAGCAAGGCCACCACCAGGTAGACCGGCGGAATGACCTTGCGTTTGCGTTCCATCTAGACCTGCTGTTCGGCAGGATCGTCGCGCCCATGACCGCAGCGCCGCTGCATCGCGCTGCGAAATTGCGCGCGCTCCTCATCGGACATTCGCTCCCAGCGCTCCGCCATGCGCGCACGCCAGTGTCCGTGATGACCCCAGCCTCCGCGCAAGCCGCCGACCAGGATCCGGCTCAGCACCAGCAGGCCGATCGCCTGCAGGAACGTGATCGCCGGTACGCCGAAAAGCGCGGGCAGCAGCGCGTTCCACAGCAGCATCACCGCCGCGCCCACCAACACAACAGCGATCACGGCGAACAGCGCGAACCGCAATCCGTACCACAACCAACGCCTTCTCATTGCTTTCTCCTCAGCTTTCGCCGAATTCGTCATGGATGGCCTGCAGCCGGCGCCGCAGGTGCAGAACCGCATATCGCTTCCGCGACAGCAGGGTGTTCATCGCCACGCCGGTCGTGACGGCGAGTTCCTTGAAGCTGCGCCCTTCGAGTTCGTGTGCGATGAACACGCTGCGCTGCTCTTCGGGAAGTTCGTCGAGAGCAGCATCGAGTTCTTCGAGCAGGACGCGGCGCGCGTAGGCCGCTTCCGGGCCGGCATCGAGCGAGGGAAGCAGATCCTCGAGCGAGTCTTCATCGTCATCGACCGGTTCGATCGAGTCGGTCCGCCGCCTGCGGAACAGATCGGTGATGCGGTTGCGCGCGACGGTGAAGAGCCACGCGCCGACGTGTTCGACCGGGTGCACCAGGCGCGCCGCCTCGACCAGTTCGTAGAACGCATCCTGCAGGATGTCTTCCACGTCGGCGGCGTCGGGCACCCGCTTGCGGATGAAGCCGCGCAGCCGTGCCCGCTGTTGCACGAATGCCTCGGCGATCGAACGATCGGCTCCGGTCGGAGCCTGCAAACTCGCGTCCATGCCTGGATAGACGGATGGGGAAGGGAAATATTGTGGGCGAGGACGTTTTCTCCAACGTTTCCGGCGCCCCCCGCGTAGCCGCGCGCTGGCAGGCGCGCGTCGCTACGGCGGCGCAAAGCTTCGCTTTGCGAAACCCCGCCTCCGCCCCCCGCAAGCGGGGGGAGGCCGGGCCATGCGCTAGATCTGCGCGAGCAGTTGCTGTGCGGCGAGTGTGTCAGGGTGGTCCGCGCCGACGCTGTTCGACAAATGGGTCGCCGCCGACTGCAGCGCCGCGCGCGCGCCGTCGCGTTCGCCCGCTGCCTCCAGCACGCGGCCGAGACTCAGATAAGCCAGCCCGGTGTCGTCCGAGTAAGGTTTTCCGCCCTGCATGCTCTGCGCGATCCGCAATGCCCTGTCCGCATCTGCGCGGGCCGGTTCGCGTTTGCCCTCTTGCGCCTCGAGCTCTGCCCGCAGCCGATACGCGCTTGCCAGCGCCGGAGTCGATGCGCCGCGCGCTTCGAGCAGTTCGATCACACGGCTGAACGCGCCGCTGGCAGCGCCGGTGCGTCCCTGCGCAGCATCGATGCGCGCCTGGGTCATGCGCAACCGGATCTGCGACGCGTGTGCCTCCGGCACCTTCGAACCCATCAACTCGGAGGCCTTGCGGAGGTCGAGTTCGGCCTTCTCGTAGTCTTTCAGCCGCACGTAGACGTTCGCCTTGCCGATCAGCGCGTAGGCCTGTGCTGCCAGGAACCCCGTCGCCTCGGCCGATGCGTACGTGCGATCGTAGGCTTGCAACGCTTCCTTGTCGCGCGCCAGTACCTCCAGTCCGAACGCGTAGTTGGCGACGAGGCCGGCCGGAATCGGTGCATCTCCGCTCAGGCGCTCGACCGTGTGCAGCAATTCCTCGAGCAGCGCGACGCCACGCTTGAAATCGCCGCTGCCATACGCGACTACTCCCCAATCGGCCATCAAGCGGCGTGCATCCTTGCTCTCGCGCTGGCCGAGCCGGGTCAGTTGGTCGAGCGCCTCCTCGTAGTGCTTCTCGGCTTCGCCGTTGTTTCCGGCGAGATGCAGCGCGAAACCCATGTCGCCCAGCAGCGCCGCCTCGAGTTTCCGCGACGGATTCGGGGCTGCGCGAACACGCTGCAAGGCGAGTTCGACATAGTGCATCACCTGCTTCGCATCGACGTCGTTCTGCGCGACGATCGCCCGCGTCTGCAGGCAGTACGCGGCGACGTTGCCGTCGATCGTGGTGTCGCTGCCCCATTTGTCGAGCAGATCGATCGCTTCCTGGCGCTGACCGAGGATCGCCATCGCGCTCGCGTGCGCGCAGCCGAGCTGGGCGCTCAGGGAACGATCGCCATCTTCCGGCACAAGGCGGCGCGCACGCGCGAGCAGCGCGGCTGCCTTCTGCGCGTCGTCGAGATCGATGTAGTACGTCGCCAATACGCGCAGGATCTCGGCCTGTCGCTCGGGCTGGCCGGCCGATGCGATTTCGACGAGACCGGTGCCGCGTTCGAGCATCTTCTGGATCGCCGTCGCCTGCTCGGATGACACGCCCTCGGTCAGCATCAGGTCGAAGAAGTCGAAGATGGCTTCGTTGCGCGAGAGCAGCAGCTGCGCGCGGTCGCGTTGCGCGACCGCTTCGGCGCGCTGGCGCCGCGCTTCGATCGCCTGCCACGTCGTTCCGGCGACTCCGGCGACCAGCGTCAGCAACAGAGCCGCCGCGGCGCCGACGGCAAGGCGATGGCGGCGCGCGAACCGGCCGACGCGATAGCCGAGCGAGTCACCGCGCGCGCTGACCGGTTCGTGATTGAGATAGCGCCGCAGGTCATCGGCAAACGCGTCGACCGTTCGATAGCGCTCGGAGGGCGCCTTCTTCAATGCCTTCGCGACGATGTTGTCGAGATCGCCGCGCAACGCGCGCGCACGCTGCTCCGGCTTGCCCGCTTTCGGCGCGTCGACGGCCTGCGTCGTGCGCAGGATCGCCTCGCTCAACCGCGCCGGTTCCGTCTCGACGATGGCGCGCAGCCGCTCCACCGGCGTCTGCGTCGCGACCGTGGTCGGATGCGCGCCCGACAGGAGCAGGTACAACAGGACGCCAAGCGCGTACACGTCGGTCGCCATCGTGACTTCGCCGGCCTGGACCTGCTCCGGTGCGGCGAAGTCGGGCGTGAACACGCGCCCCGCGAGTTGCGTGAGTTCGGTTGCCGCAGCGGGGCGCTGCTCATCGTCGAGCAGTTTCGCGATCCCGAAGTCGAGCAGCTTCACCTTGCCGTCGGCGGTGACCAGGATGTTCGACGGCTTCAGATCGCGATGCAGGATCAGCTTGCCGTGCGCGTGGGCGACCGCCGCGAGCACCTCGAGAAACAGGTGCACGCGCGCGGTGCTGTCGAGGCCGCGGCTTTCGCACCAGCGATCGATCGGCTCGCCTTCGATGTACTCGAGAACGAGATACGGTTGCCCGCGCGAGGTCACGCCCGCGTCGATCAGCCGCGCGATGTTCGGATGTGCCAGGCGCGCCAGCATGCTTCCTTCGCGCTGGAAGCGCTCGACGCCGCCGCGGCTGAAGCGCGCCGAGTCGAGGAACTTGATCGCTGCCTTGCCTTCGAAGCGGCCGTCGCTGCGATGTGCGAGCCATACGAAGGCCATTCCGCCGTGACCGATCTCGCGCTCGAGCGTGTAGCTGCCGACGACGTCGCCCGCATCGTGCAGGTGAGCGAATGCGGATTCTTCGAGGAACGCGGACTTTTCGGCCGCTTCTTGCTGTTGCAGCAGCGCTTCGAGGTCGTCGGCCAGCGCGGCGTCGTCACTGCGGATCTGCGCCAGCCGCTCGCCGCGGCGCGCGCGATCGGCCTCGAGCAATTCATCGAGCAGGGGACTCAGCACTGCCCAGCGCGCACCGTCGAAACGCGGCATCGTCGACTCTTGCGAAAACCGCAAACGATAGGAGCGCGCCAGCAGGTGGACAACTGGATTTTTCGCTTGCATTCCCGAGAACGGACTTGCCGGCGCCGAGCGCGCAGACCTGCTCTCGCGGCCTCTTCAGGCCCGTGCAGACCGTGCGCGCCGGGCGTGCATACGGCAGGCCGTTCCCGTCGCTTTTCTCCTATCCGTGATCGGTCGGACGCAGCGCCTGTTGCTGGAGCACCGGCGGTTCGAGCTTGCGTTCCTTGTCACGCCACTCTTCCAGGCGTGCCTCGTTGACGTAGTCGTAGAAATAGAGGGTCTCGACGGAGCGCATCCGCTGGATGAATTGCCGCAATGCTTCCGGGCCCTCCGCAGCTTTCTCGCACGCAGCGTAGTCGATGTCACGCGACGGGTGATCGCACACATACTCGGCGCGTGCCACGTGCGCGACGAAAAACGCCGCGCCGAGCATGACGGTCACGCCACGGCGGACAACCCGCTTCGATTGCTTCACGTGAATCTCCTCGACTGCACGGCGGAGTCGCCGCCATGGCGCAAGCCTGAACATGCGCCGCGCGCGACGCATCCTTCACGCAGAGGAGGAACGCCGCTAGCGAACGGATGCCGAAGCGTCGGCAAACACCCGGCGCGAGATCTGCTCGAGCGCCGGGATCCATGCGCCCCAATCGTGACCGCCCGGCAGCACAACGTAGTGGTCGGGCGCAAGCGCCGCGCGCAACAGTTCCCGTCTT
>Ga0335084_10002122_pt1 | contig 18979 bp, 13 predicted proteins | sample Lox_Sample_44_FD_206721 | JGI IMG/M metagenome (GOLD analysis project Ga0335084, IMG submission 206721) | Soil microbial communities from Loxahatchee National Wildlife Refuge, Florida, United States - Lox_Sample_4.4 | ecosystem: Environmental > Terrestrial > Soil > Wetlands | place: USA...
CGCCGCGTTCCCACTCGCGCTCCAGGGCGCCGGCCTGATCGAGCTGGGACGCTTCCGCGACGCGCTCGGCGCGCTCGAGCAGGCGATCGAGCGCGACCCCGAATTGGGACTCGCCTGGCACGAGTTGGGCTATGCGGCCTACCGCCTCGGCGACCGCAATCGCGCCCTGCTCGCGCTCGACCGCGCTTTCGCGCTGGAGCCGCACACCGAAACGCTGCAGCTGCGGGGTCGCGTTCTCCGCGACGCTGGCCGCTACCAGGCCGCCGAGGTCGCTTTCGAGGCCGCCGCGCAGACGGGCGAGCACGACGAGCAGCGCGCTGGCGCCGAACGCGAGATCCTTGCCACGCGCCGCTACGCGGGCTTCGCGCCGCGCCGGCCCGAGGACCTGAACACCGCCGAACGCTGGTTCGCCGACACGGGCACCATTGTGTTGGCGCCGGACCCGGGACCCGTGGCGCCGAGCGACGAGGCGTTGATCAAGGCATTTGCCGAAGTAGCGACCGATGCCGGGTGGCGGTTCGGCCAGGTGATTGCCCTGGGACCGACCCTCGGAGCCTGGCGCGCCCTCGCGGAGGCGCTGCGCGCGCCCCTCGCCCCCCGCGACGACCTGGACGTCGCCGCCTGTCCGCTCGTCGTCGCGCCGCGGCCCCTCCCCGCGGAGCCTGCCTGGGAAACCCTGACCCAGACGCTGGGCCGCGAGGCCGCGGGCCTCGCACTCGTGCTCGAGCATCCGGTCGAGACGCCTCCCGGCGCCTCGAGTGGCGCCGACGTGATCGGCGTTCTGACCGACCAGGGTGTCCGTCGCCCCAGCATGCCCAATACGGCCCGCGCGCTCACCGACGCTCAGGTTCCCGCGGCGCGCACCGCCGGGCGCCGCCTGCGCCCCGCCTAGGCAAGACGCCGCCCAGCCGATGCCCACCGCGCCCACGCCTCGGGCGTCCATGTCCGGGAAGGCGATCGTCGCGAGCCAGTTCGACCGCGCGGCTGACCTCATCAAACTCGACGCCTACATGCGCAGGATCCTGATCACCCCGTTCCGCGAGGTGCAGGTCGAGGTCCCCGTGCGCATGGACGACGGCCGCATCGAGGTGTACACGGGCTACCGCATTCAACACAACGGCGCGCGCGGTCCCTGCAAGGGCGGCATTCGCTACCATCCCGATGCAGACCACGACGAAGTCCTCGGTCTCGCCACGATCATGACCTGGAAGACGGCGCTCATGGACATCCCGTTCGGCGGTTCGAAGGGCGGCGTGACCGTCGACCCGCGCAACCTGTCGACGCTCGAGCTCGAGCGCCTCACCCGTCGCTTCACGCAGCGCATCTCCATCGTGCTCGGCCCCTACCGCGACGTCCCGGCTCCCGACGTCAACACCAACGCGCAGGTAATGGCCTGGATCCTGGACGAGTACTCGAGCCGCCACGGCTACACGCCCGCTGCCGTCACCGGGAAGCCGATCTCGCTCGGCGGCTCGCTCGGCCGCGAGGAGGCCACGGGCCGCGGCGTCATGTACGTGATGATGGAATACGCCCGCGACTTCGGGATCCCGCTCAAGGGCAGTCCCGTAGTCATTCAGGGCTTTGGCAACGTGGGGAGCCACCTCGCGCGCCTCCTCGTCGCCGAAGCGGGCGCGAAAGTCGTCGCCGTGTCCGATGTGGACGGCGGCATCTACAACGATCAGGGCCTCGACATCCCGGGGTTGCTCCAGCACGCCGCCGCGCGCAAGCCCGTGTCCGCCTGGCCCAGCGGGAAAGCGATCACGAACGAGGAGCTCTGGACGATTCCGTGCGGCTGGCTCGTCCCGGCCGCACTCGGCGGCGTGATCACGAAGGAGGCCAATGCGCGGACGCTCGATTGCAAGGTCGTCGTCGAAGCCGCGAACGAGCCCACCACGCCCACCGCCGACTTGATCCTTGCGGATCGCGGCATCCCGGTCATCCCCGACTTCCTCGCCAATGCCGGCGGAGTCACTGTCAGCTACTACGAGTGGGCGCAGAATCTCCAGCAGTACCGCTGGACCCACGAGCAGGTGAACCGGGAGCTCCACGCGACCATCACCAAGGCCTACGCGGGAGTGCGCGACCTGGCGAAGGACAAGGGGACCACGTTTCGCACGGCGGCGTATGCGATCGCGCTGCAGAGAGTCGCGGAGGCGGAGCGGCTGAGAGGGAATTAGGCGGCGGTGGGGTAAGGCGACGGTGGGATAGGGCGGGGGTGGGACGAGGCGGTTTGTTGGTAGAGGAGCTTGACCGATTGCGGACACACGCGAACCGACTCACATGGCACCTATGCGAAACGATTCGGGGAACGGCAGCGCGCAGACCCGCCGACAGCTGACGATCGCCTGTTCCCACCGTCGCTTCATCCCACCGTCGCCTCACCGCACCGTCGCTTCACCCCACCGTCGCTTCACCCCTCAAGGCGGCATCCCCGGCCGCGAATACAACGCCTGATACGGATCCTGCCCCGGCTGCGTGAAGATCCGGACTTCGATCGCCCGGATCGACTCGGTGATATCGGCATTGTTCTGAAGATAGATCTCGTCGAACAGGTTCAGGTTCATTCGGTACAGCCGCTGGGCCATCACAACGGCGTTGTTGAGCCGCGCGCCCGCAAACCGGCGCCAGTCATACGTCTCGAGCGACTGCCCGACCGCGCCGGTGAGCTGGGTCCGCGCCCAGCGGAACAGCGTGGCCCGGGCCCGGGCGGCGCGCGCCGGGCCCTTGCTCCCCGCGTACGCCGAATCCAGCCGGCGCGCGAGCTCAGCGTAGAACACGTCGAGCGTCCGCTCGTCCCGCCAGCGCGCCGCCGCGCGCTCGGCCGCCGCCGTCGAGCCGCGGGCTCGGAAGAACGCCTGCGCCCCCCGGTAGCCCACGAAGCTCGCGAAGCTCTCGTTGAACGCGGTCTGCCCTTTCACGTATAGCGTGTTGTGCGCCAGCTCGTGTACCACCATCGCCACGAGCTCGACCGAATCGCGGTCGGCCGCCGTGGACAACAGCGGATCGCTGAAATAGCCGAGTGTCGAGAAGGCGTCCGCGGGCCGGAGATAGATGTCGTATCCCTCGCGGTCGAGCTCCGTCGCGGCCTCGCGGGCGCGCGCCGCGTCGAAGAACCCCTTGTAGGGCACCACCCCCACGATCGGGTAGCGCCACGTGTACTCGCGCAACTTGTCGCGCTGGCTCGCGGTCAGGAGCAGGAGCAACGTGTCGCGGCCGACGTCCGCATAGGTGGTGAACGTCTCGCCGGCCGACAGGCGCAGCGAATCGGCCGCGTACGCCCGCGCCGCGAGCACCAGCTCGAGACGGGCGCGCAGATCGGCGGGAGTCTTGGGGTCTGCGATGAGCTGCTGGATCGAGCGCCGCTTGAGGAGAATGCGGCCTTCCTCGATTCCCGCGCGCGCCAGGTAGCGGGCCTCGGTACTGAATACGAGCGTAGCCACGAGCGCCGTGGGGACGCCGAGCACCACCCACGCGCCAAGCCGCCGGATCACGCGCCCCCAGTTCGGAGAGCCCTGCCGCCGTTCGTCTACGGCGTCCATCGGATCCCGACCTGGTGGGTGCCTCCGCCGGGATTGTCGCTCGCGCGGTAGGCGTAGTCGAGGTGAACGCGGCCCAGCTCGAGGCCCCCGCCCACGGAGATCGCGGACTCGGGTGTAGGCTCGGGCTGCCCGGTCGCGCCGACGCGACCCAGAATACCGATGCCCCCTGCCCTGATGCCGCCCTCGGCGCCCACCACGAGCACGGCGCTGCGTCCGGTCTGCCACTGCCCTTCGAGCGTCGTCAGCAGCCGGAGCGAGCCCTGTGGGTCGACGTAGTTGAGCGTCAGGCCCGCGCGGGTGCGGTGTGGCAGGTGCGTCCCGTCGCCCAGATCGCCGCCGATGTTCTGCACACTCGCGGCGAGCGCGAAGATGTCGAAGAGGGCGATGGCGATGCCCGCATCGCCGGCCCACGTGTTCTGCTCCACTCCGGCCACGGTCTGGCGGACGAACTTCACCGACCCCCCGAGGGCGAGGAGGCCAAACCGGAAGACGAGGCTGGAGACCGCGAGGACGTCGGATTTCTGCGCCGTGCCGGATGGCGGCGTGAGCGCGAGGACGCCGGCGCCGTAGTTGAACCGCCCGACGCGCGTGGCCGCGGCGCCCGCCGAGACGGTGTGGTCGTCGGGACGACGTTCGTAGAATCCCTCGACGGCGACGTTACGGATGGTGGCGAGCCCCGCCGGGTTCGCGAACATGCTGCCCGCGTCGCCGACCAGCGCCACGCCGGCTCCCCCAAGGCCCGCGGAGCGAGCCGAGCCTGGAAGCACGGCGACGCCATCCTCCGACTGGGCGATGAGCGGGCCGGGTATGACGAGCGAGAACGCGGCGAGCGCGACCACCGCCTGACGGCACGGCCGGCCGGCCGCCCGGTTCACCGGATTCGGATGACCTGCAGCCGGGGCGTCACGGTCTGCTGCAGCGCGGCGCCGGCGCCGTCGCTGAGCAGCAGCGTAAACGGGGAGCCGGCGGGCGGCTGTGCCGCGAGCTGATACGTGCCGGCCGAGCTCGCGTACATGGTGCCGGCCACGCTGATGCCGGCTCCCGCTATCGGTGCCGGCGCGAGGGGATAGGCGTTCGGCAGCGGCGCCCGCGGATCGGGACACGACGCATTGATCGCAGGATAGGCCGTTCGGAAGGCCCAATGCTTGTACTTCATCGTCGGGGCCGCGGTGAAGCCCGGCAGGTCCGACACGTAGTTCGCGAGCAACCACCGCCGCGACAGGACATCGAACGACTGCCCTGTCACCGTAGTGATGTTGCTCGTGCCCCGCAGGTTCGTCTGGACGAGCGACCGCGTGAAGGCATCCCCCGCCGCGAGCGACGTGTCCGCGGCGAACTGGTCCACGAGGAATCGTACGAAGGACCACCAGGCGCCACGCTCGTCCAGGGTGCCGAGCCCGGTGAGCGTGACGAGTCCGGTCTTGCCGGGGTTCTGGACGAACAGCCCGAAGTTGTACAGGTCGGCCTTGACGTGCACGCAGAAGTGCGTGCTGTCACCCGCCGCCAGGAACGCGCGCCCGCTACGCTCCTCCGCGTAGTGCGACAACCCCTCGTTCAACCACAGCTCTTCCGGTGATGCATGTTTGAGCAGCACGTGCTGGTTATAGCTGATCATGTGCTGGAATTCGTGCGCGAACGTGAGCGGCAGCACGCGCATCACCTGGCTGACCGGATGCGTGCAAGACAGGGTGCGGTTCGAGTCGGGGACGATCGAGTAGAAGACCTCTCCCTTGTTCCAGGACGAGTAGAACGCGGGGTCGATGTCCGCTCCGAAAAAGAAGCCCACGACATAGCCGCTCGTGTTGCACTGCGTTTCGGTGACGAGGCTGTTGAGCACACCGGTCATCAGGACGATGACCTTGCCGTTGCCGTCCACGTCCGACTCCCGTCCGAACGCGGTCGTATCTACGGCGTAGAGCAGCGTGTCGAAGGTGTTCCGCAGCGAGTCGAGCTGCGCGGTCGAGATGCCGGGGGTCGGCGCGCTGTTGTCGACGTAGATCACGACGTGTTGGCCGACGGTCTGGGCTGTGGCCGTCACGTTCCGGGTGATCTGGATGTTCGTCAGATTCCCAATCACTATGAACGTGCACTGGCCTCCGACGGTGACAGGGCACGGGTACGGCGTCGAGTTTGGCTGCGGCCCGGCGATACGCGACGGGCGCGCAGGCGTTGGGAAGGAGCGGTCCTGCTCCATCAGTCGCAGCCGATCGTGGAACTGCTGCGCAATCGAGATCGGCGCGCCCTCCATCGCCGCGGCGACGGGAGGCGCGGCGGCCGCGAGCGCTCCGCCGACCAGCTTGAAGCTCGAGTGAAAGTCGGGACTCGTAGTCGCCGCCTGAGGCACGACAAGGTATTCGGCCGAGTCCGTACTCGAGGGGTTCGCGGGAAAGATCGCGCAACCATTCGTCGTCAGCGGGTCGAGCGCGACGCTCTCTCCGGGACCCAGCAAAACGGCCGGCACGCCGGGGCCGCACATGGCGAGGCTCGGCGTGACCGGGTCCGCCCCGCCGCACGCCGCGATGAGTACCATCGGCCAAAACTTGCCGTACGACCAAGTCTTCCTGAGCATCGGGTCTTTCCTCTGTTTCAGCGGATGCGCAGCACGTTGAGGCGCGGCAACACCGTCGCCTTAAGCTGCCCGCCCGTCGGGTCACTGAAGAGCACGTCGAACTTGGCACCGCTCAATCCCTGCAGGGCGCGCTGGTAGGTCGCTCCCGAGCCGGCGATCATCGTACCGGACACGTTGACGCCCGTCCCGGGGACGGCCGTCGCCGACAGCGGGAACGTCGAGGGGATCGGAATTGGCGGATTCAGACTGCCGCAGTAGGCGCTGAGCTTCGGGTACGCGGTCCGAAACGCCCACTTCTTGTACCGCAATGAGGGCTTCGCCGTGAAGCCCGGCAGATCCGACGCCCAGAGGGCAAGCGCCCACGCCCCGGCCGTCGTCGCCCACGACACCCCCGTCAACTGCGCGACGTTGTTCGTCCCCGTGAGCGCGGTATTGTCGAGTTGCCGCGTCACCACGCCCTGGGCCGCGGTCGACGTATCAGTGGCCAACTGGTCGACCAGATAGCGCACGAACAGCCAGCCCGCGCCCCGCTCCTCCAACCCGCCGAGGCCCGACGTATCCACCAGCGGGTGGCTCCCCGACGCGGACAGATACCCCGCCGCGTTGTTCAGGTCGCCTTCGATGTAGTTGCAGAACGTGGCCGTATCCGGGAGGTACGCGCGCCCGCCCAGCTCTTCCGCATAGTGCGACAGTGCTTCATTCAGCCACAGGACCTCGGCCTTCCGCGCCGCGGGGGGCTGCTGCAGCACATGATGGTTGTAGCTGATCATGTGCTGGAACTCGTGGATCAGCGTGCCGGGGACCACCCGCTTGACCTGCGCAATTGAGTGATTGCAGGAGAGGGTACCGGACGGATCCGGCACCATCGTGTAAAACACCTCGCCGTCGTTCACGACATACGCGGTCGCGGGATCGATGTCCGCGCCGAAGAAGAACCCCGCGACATACCCGGTGGTCTGGCATTGCGTCGCGGTGACGAGCTTGTTCACGACGCCGGTCATCAGCACGATCACGAGGCCGTTGCCGTCGATGTCCGACTCGCGCCCGAACGCCACCGTGTCCGCCGGATAGAGCCTCTGCTCGAACGCGTCGCGCAGGGCGTCGATGTCCGTCGTGGTCAGCCCGCCCGCAGGCACCACATCGTCCACGAAGATCGCCACGTGTTGGCCGACACTCTGAGCTGTCGCGTTGACGGTCGTGTACCCGCCTTTGGTGATGCTGGCGAGCACCATGAACGCGCGATGGTCTCCAACGGAAACCCGCACGGGCGCGGCGGGCGCCGCCGTCGGGAACGGCGCCTGCGCGCCGGAGAGCCCGGGATACGTGCGCGTGCGCTCCATCTCCCGCAGCAGGCTGTGAAACCGCTCGGCGGGCGAGACGGATGCCGCCGCCGCGGCCGCGTAGCCCGCCTGACGGGCGGCGATGAGAGCCGTCGCAGCCGTCTGCCCGGTCAGCCTGAATGTCGTCGAGAGGTTGGGCACCTCGGTCGTGGCCTGCGGGACGAGGAGGTACTCCGCCGAATCCGTGCTCGAGCCGTTGGCAGGGAAGATGACGCACCCCTGCGTGGGGATGGGGTCGAGGGCGACGAAGTCCCCGACCGCGAGCGCGAGCGCCGAGTAATTGGCGAGACAGAGAGCCCCGGGAGGGCCGGTCACATTGTCAACGCACGCCGCTGCCAGGAGCCCCGATAACACCATCAATGGCCGCACCTTCGCCGACATCCGCTTCCTCCTTGAGTGCCGCGGCCCGTGCCAGCGCCCGCTGAAAACACACCGGCCCAGCCACCTCGTGTATCGCGATGGTAGCCAGGATCAGCGCCTCCAGTGATACCCCGAAAGCGGGAAACGCTCGACGGACTAGGGGCCCCAACCCAAGGGCGGCGCCGGACTGAGAGATAAGCCCGAGCCACCCCTCCCGCGCAAGGGCGGGCATCACGCCGGCCCGCTCTCCCACCCAGCGAAGGCCGTGCCGCAGCGCCGTGGCCCTCAGGCAAACCAACAAGACTACCCACGGCCACAAGTCCTCGAGCGCACCAAACTGCAGTCCGGCACCCGCGATCCCGAAACAGGCTGCCGTGACAGGCTGAACCGCCTCACCCCCCGGCCCCTGCACCCCGTCCCAATTGAGAACCCGCCCAACGGTTGCCCCGAGGTCCAGCCCCCGCCAATACGCGGCGAACCCGGCCGCCAAGGCCACGAGCAGCGGCTCGATCTCGAGGGCGCGCCCCAGGATCGGCAGGAGGCACGCGATCGCCAGAACGAGCGGTGTTACGCCGGCCCTTCCTTCCTTATTCCCTCCGGCGCCGGCGAACACCCCGGATTCCGCCAGCACGAACCCCAGCGCGCCGCCGGCCGCGAGCGAGCCGCCCCAACGCAGCAACGCGCCGGCCGCGGCCGCGACGTTCAGGGCGCCGGGGCTCGCGAGCGGGCGGGCGACGAGCAGGACGAGCGACAGCACGAGCAGCAGGGCGACGTCCTGCGCGGCGGCCACGCCGATCATCGCGCGAGCGAACGGCCCGGGCGGCCGTGCATCCTCGGCGACCACGCTCATCACCGGCGACGCAACCGCCGCCACCGCGCCCAGCGCGAGCGCCACGCCGACGGCGTTGCCGAACGACTGGTGCGCGGTGAGGGGAAACCAGCGACTCACGCTCAGCACGACGAGCACGACGGCGGCAAAGGGGAGGCCCATCGCGGCGCCGGCCACGCGCGCCAGCGCGATCCGCTCGGGCGATCGGGCCACGCGCGCCAGCTCGGTTCCGGCGATGATGGCGAACAGCGCGATGCCGGCGTCGGCGAAGAACTGCAACGCGGCAACCTCGTCCACGCGCACGAGGTTGAGCCACGCGGGTCCCACGCACAACCCGATGCAGAGGTAGCCGACGACGCGCGGCAGGCGCCGTCGTGCGGCCAGCTCGCCGCCGAGCCACGCGGCGATCAACAGAAAACCGAGCGCGAGCGTCGCGCGCGCGGCGAGCGGGCTCGCCGCCGTGAAGTGATGCAGCGCGCCCATCGTCACCATCAGCACGCACGCGCTCGCGAGCCACAGCATGGCGCGCAACTTATCCGCAGCGCGGGGCTTTTGACAATGCACGCGGGCGCCGATAACTTCCCGAAGTGAGTAGCGAAAACTGGCTTGCGGCCGTGAACTTCGGGGACGACGGACTCGTCCCCGTCGTCGCTCAGAGCGCCCTGGCCGGCGAGGTGCTGATGGTGGCCTACGCCGACCGCGAGGCGCTCACGCGGACGCGGGAGACGGGCGAGGCCCACTACCACAGCCGTAGCCGCGGCACGCTGTGGCGCAAGGGCGAAACCTCCGGACACAAACAGGTGGTTGAAGACGTGCGGGTCGACTGCGACGGCGACGCGGTGCTCTACGTCGTGCGCCAGCAGGGCCCCGCCTGCCATACCGGCTCGCCCACATGCTTCGGCGAACCCACCGGCGGCGTGCTCACGCGGCTCGCGTGCACCATCGCAGACCGCGCGCGCACCAGGCCGGCGGCCTCCTACACCGCCCGCCTGCTGGCCGAAGGCGTGAGCAAGGTCGCCCAGAAGGTGGGCGAGGAAGCGGTGGAAACGGTGGTGGCGGCGACGAGCGAGGACGGGGCGCGGTTGACGAGCGAGGCCGCCGATCTCCTCTATCATCTCCTCGTGCTGCTCGAAGCGAAGCAGCTCCCGCTGGAACGCGTGCTCGAGGAGCTCGCGCAGCGGGCGCGCTAGCCGCAATGCCGTTCGCTCACCTCCACACGCACAGCGAGTACTCTCTCCTCGACGGCGCGAACCGCATCCCGGACCTGCTCGACCGGATCCGCGGCCTCGGGATGGACTCGATCGCCCTCACCGATCACGGCAACCTGCACGGCGCGCGCCTGTTCTACGACGAGGCGAGAGCGCGCCAGCTCCGCCCGATCCTGGGCTTCGAGGCCTACCTCGCGTTCGGCAGCCGGCAGCGCCGCGAGAAGCTGTCCGGCGCGCCGGCGGATTACTCCCACCTCGTCCTGCTCGCCAAGAACCGCACGGGCTACGCCAACCTCATCAAGCTCTCGTCCATCGGATTCCTCGAGGGGTTCTACCGCCGCCCGCGCATCGACCGGGAGGTGCTCGAGCGCCACAATGAAGGACTGGTGTGCCTCGCCGCGTGCCTCTCGGGAGAGATCTCGCTGTACCTGCGGCAGGGCAACTACGAGCAGGCGAAGGCGAGCGCACAGTGGCTCGCGCAGGTGTTCGGACCGGACCGGTTCTGGCTCGAGGTGCAGAATCACGGCATCGCGGAGGAACGTCTCGTCGCCGACGGCATGTTCCGCCTCTCGGCCGATCTCGGCGTGCCGGTGGTCGCGACGAACGACGCGCACTATCTGCGGAAGGAGGACGCCGAGGCGCACGACGTCCTGCTCGCGATCGGCACGGGCAAGGATCTGGACGACCCGAACCGGTTCCGGTTCGTGGGCCAGGAGAGCTACGTCAAGTCCGAGGCGGAGATGCGGGCGCTCTTCCCCCAGCATCCGGAGGTCATCGCGGAGACGGCGCGGGTGGCCGAGGGCTGCGAGCTGGACTTTGAGAAGCGCTACTTCCTGCCTCAGTTCCCCCGGCCCGCCGAGTTCGCGTCCGACGACGCCCTGCTCGTTCACCTCGCGCGCACCGGGGCGCTGGCGCGATACGGCGACCCCCTGCCGGCCGAGGCCGCCGCGCGGCTCGACTACGAGCTCGACGTCATCACGCGCACCGGCTACGCCGGGTACTTCCTCATCGTCTACGATTTCATGAAGACCGCGCGCGACCGCGGCATCCCGGTGGGACCGGGCCGCGGCTCCGCCGCCGGGTCGCTCGTGGCGTACGCTTTGGGCATCACCAAGATCGATCCGCTGCGGTTCGATCTCCTGTTCGAGCGCTTCCTGAATCCGGAGCGCATCTCGATGCCCGATATCGACCTCGATTTCTGCTTCGAGCGGCGGGGCGAGATCATCCAGTATGCGCGCGAGCGGTACGGGCGCGAATCGGTCGGACAGATCATCACCTTCGGCACGCTGAAGGCGCGCGCCGCATTCCGCGATGTGGCGCGCACCCTGCGCATCGAGGCGGGCGAGGTGGATCGGTGCACCAAGCTCATCCCCGCGGGCCCGGGCGTGAACCTCACCCTGGCGGAGGTGGCCGAGCGGGCCCCCGAGCTGGCAGCGCTCGCCCGCCAGGACGAACGCATTCGCAAGGTGCTCGACCTGGGCACTCGCATCGAAGGCCTCGCCCGCCACGCCTCGGTCCACGCCGCCGGGATGGTGATCGCACCGGGACCGCTCTCGGACTACGTGCCCGTCTGCCTCGCGCCCCAGGAGCCCGACGCCATCATCACGCAGTACGACATGGTCGCGCTCGAGGCCGCCGGGATGCTCAAGATCGACATCCTCGGCTTGAAGACCCTCACGGCGCTGCATGACGCGGTGGAGATGGTGCGGGAGCGGCGTGGCGTGACGATCGACCTGGACGCGCTCGAACTCGAGGACCCCGAGGTCTATGCCCTGTTGCGCTCGGGCCGGACGGCAGGGGTCTTCCAGTTCGAATCGCCGCTCGCCACCGACTGCCTCCGCAACATGAAGTGCGACCGGTTCGACGACCTCGTCGCTACCAACGCCCTGCTCCGGCCGGGGCCGCTCGACACCGGCATGCATCTGCACTTCATCCAGCGCAAGCTCGGCCGCGAGGCCGTGCGCTATCCGCACCCCGCCCTGGAGGAAATCCTCACGCCCACCTACGGCGTGATCACCTACCAGGAGCAGGTGATGCGCATCGCCAACGTGCTCGCCGGCTTCTCACTCGCCGAAGCCGACGTGCTGCGCAAGGCGGTCGGCAAGAAGGACAAGGATCTCATTAAGGAAGAGCTGGGGCGGTTCGTCGAGCGCGCCGTGGCGCAAGGGCATGCCAGGAAGACCGTCCAGGAGATCGCCGCGCAGATCGAGACGTTCGGCCGCTACGGGTTCAACAAGTCGCATTCGGTCGCGTACTCGGTGCTCTCCTACCAAACCGCCTGGCTCAAGGCGCACTACCCGGCCGAATTCCTCGCCGCGCTCCTCTCGTCGGAAATCGGCGATACCGACAAGGTGGTCCAGTACATCGCCGAGGCCCGCGAGCTCGGGCTCGAGGTCCTGGCGCCCGACGTCAACGAGTCGGGGTTCAAGTTCACCGTCGTCGGCGAGCGGCGGATCCGCTTCGGGCTCGGCGCGATCAAGAACGTCGGCCAGGGCGCGATCGCCTCGATTCTCGCCGGCCGCGAGGCCGGCCGGTACACGGGCCTCGTGGACCTGTGCGACCGCATCGACCTGCGCTTGTGCAACCGCCGGGTGATCGAGGCCCTGATCGATGCCGGCGCGTGCGACTCACTCGACGGCGGCGCGCACCGCGCGCAGCGCATCGCCGCGCTCGACCACGCCTTCGCCGAGGCCCAGGCCCGCCAGTCCGAGCGCACCGCGGGCCAGCACGGCCTCTTCGGCGAAGAAGCTCCCGTCCCTCGTCCCCCCTCGCCCGTGCCGGATGTCCCTGCCTGGACCGAGCACGAGCGGCTGACGCGCGAGAAGGCGGTATTGGGCTTCTTCATATCCGGACACCCCCTCGCCAAGTATCGGGCCGAGGTGGAGCTTTTCGGGACGCGCACGACGGCGACGCTCGAGACCTGGTCGCCGCAGAAGGCGCGCATCGCCGCGGTGGTGACGGGAGTGAAGCGCCAGGTCTCGAGAAAGAGCGGTGCCGAGTACGCACGGCTCATCCTCGAAGATTTTCACGGCACGGCCGAGGCCCTCGTCTTCCCCGAAGCGTGGGCCAAGCTGAGCGCGGTGATCCATCCCGATGCCGCCCTGCTCTTCACGGGCGGCTACAGCGCGCGTGACCGGGACGAGCAGAGCGCCCCGTTCATCGTGGAGCAGGCGCGCCCCCTGGACGAGTTGCGGCACGGCGGAGCCATCGCGGTGACGCTCTCCTGGTCGGCGGCGAGCCCCCCCGATCCCGAGGCCGCGCGCGCCGCCGCGGCGCTCTGCGCCGCCCATCCCGGCCCCGCTCCCGTGGTCGTCGAATGGGGGGACGGCAACGGCGCCACGGCCCGCCTCCGGAGCCGCACGCTCAAGGTCGATGCGGCGGACGAGCTGGTCGCGGCGCTGCGCTCCATCCTCGGCCCCGAACACGTACACCTGCGCGCCGCCTGACCGCATGGCTACCCACACCCTGGATTTCGAACGTCCGCTGCTCGAGCTCGAGCGTCAGATCGAGGAGATCAAGCGCGTGGCGGGTGAATCCGCGGTCGATGTCGCCAAGGAGATCGCGCCCCTCGAGCGCAAGCTTGCAGAGATGCGGGGCGAGATCTACAAGAACCTCTCGCCCATGCAGCGGGTGCAGGTCGCGCGCCATCCCCGGCGTCCCTACACGCTCGACTACCTGCGCGTGGTGTTCACCGATTTCGTCGAGTTGCATGGCGACCGCCTGTACCGCGACGACCCGGCCATCGTGGGTGGCTGGGCCCGGCTGAACGGCGCGAGCGTGATGGTCATCGGGCACCAGAAAGGGCGGGACACGAAGGAGAACCTGCGCCGCAACTTCGGCATGGCCCACCCGGAGGGATACCGCAAGGCGCTCCGCCTGATGCAGCTTGCCGAGAAGTTCAATGCGCCGGTCATCACGCTGGTGGACACGCCCGGCGCCTACCCGGGGCTCGGCGCCGAAGAGCGGGGACAGGCGGAGGCGATCGCACGCAACCTGGTCGAGATGGCGGGACTGCGCACGCCGATCATCACCGCCGTCATCGGCGAGGGCGGCTCCGGCGGCGCGCTCGCGGTGGGCCTCGCCGACCGCGTCCTCATGTTCGAGAACTCGGTGTACTCGGTGATTTCGCCCGAGGGGTGCGCCGCGATCTTGTGGAAGGACGCGAGCCAGCGCGAGCGCGCCGCCGAGGCGCTCAAGCTCACGCCCCAGGACCTGCTCGATCTGGGCGTGATCGACGAGATTCTCCCGGAGCCGCCCGGGGGCGCGCATGCCGATCCCGACGCGGCCGCCGAGACGCTCGGCGACGCCCTGCGCCGCCATCTCCGCCAGCTCGGCAAGCTCAAAGTCGAAAAACTGCTGCGGCGGCGCGAAGAGAAGTATCTCGCCATGGGCTCCTTCGGGGAGCCGTGACGGCCAAGTTCTTCCTCACAACGGCGATCGACTACTCGAACGGCGAGCCCCACCTCGGGCACGCCCTCGAGAAGATCGGCGCCGACTGCATCGCCCGGTACCGGCGGCTGCGCGGTGACGCCGTGCATTTCCTGATGGGCATGGACGAGCATAGCCAGTCCGTGATCCAGGCGGCGGCGGCGGGCGGGATCACCCCGCAAGCCTGGGTGGACCGCATGGCCGGCACGTTTGCCGACTACTGGAAGCGGCTGCACTGCAGTCACGATGACTGGATTCGTACTACGGAGCCGCGTCACGCGACCGCCGTGACCGCGTTCCTCGAGCGCATCCACCAACGCCGCCCCGCCGACCTGTTCGAGGCCGAATACGAGGGCCTGTATTGCACCGGGTGCGAAGAGTTCAAGACCGACGCGCAGATCGTGAATGGCCACTGCGCCGAGCATCCCACCCTCGAGCTCGTCCACACCCGGGAGCGCAATCATTTCTTCCGGCTGAGCGCCTATCGCGACCGCGTGCTCGACGTGATCCGTGCCGGGACCTTCGCCGTCGAGCCCGCCATCCGCCGCAACGAGGTCCTGCGTCTTCTCGAGAGCGGGCTCCAGGACATCTCCATCTCGCGGCAGCGGCAACAGTGGGGCATCCCCTTCCCCGGCGATCCGCAGCAGACGGTGTACGTCTGGTTCGACGCGCTGATCAATTACCTGTCGGCCACGGGATTCCCGGCGCCGGGCTACGAGCGGCTCTGGCCGGCCGACCTGCACGTCGTGGGCAAGGGCATCACGCGCTTCCACTGCGTGATCTGGCCGGCCATGCTCCTCGCGGCCGAGCTACCGCTGCCCCGGGCCGTCTGGGCGCACGGCTACGTGCAGTGGGCGGGCGCCAAGATGAGCAAGACCGCCGGCACCCGGGTGAATCTGTCGGACGCAATCGATCGCTACGGCGCCGACGCCCTGCGGTACTTCCTGCTGCGCGAAGTCGGCTTCGAGGGCGACGGCGACTTCTCCTGGGAGCAGTTCGACGCCCGCTATGTGTCGGAACTTGCCAACACTTTGGGCAACCTCGTCTCCCGCGCCCTGTCGATGATCCACCGCTACCGCGCCGGGACGGTGCCAAAGGCCCCGGGCAGCGTCGGCTCGGCGTTCGACGTCGCAGTACGCGAGGGGCTCGCGCGGTATGCGGAAGCGATGGACCGCTACCGGCTGAGCGACGGCGCCACACATCTCATCGGCGTAGCGGCGGCGGCCAACCGGTACGTCGACGAGCAGGCCCCCTGGAAACAGGCTAAGGAAGGGCGGAACGCCGAATTGGACGAGGTGCTGGCCAATCTTGCGCGCACGGTGGTCCGGCTCGCTATTCTTGCCTCCCCATTCATTCCGGAGAAAGCCCGGGTGATCTGGGACGTCGTGTGCCCGGGCCTGGATCTTGCCCGGGAATCGCTCGACAGGGCGGTAGGGGAAATAGAAGGGCGCCTTGTGGGACAGGCCCCCATTCTTTTTCCCAAGCCGGCGGTGGATCGTGCTTAGCGCCAGCGGAAGCGTGACTTAGGTCACACTCGCGGGCATTTGACGGCCCTCTCGGCGGGGCGTATTATTGCAGCCCCCTCGGCAGCCGGACCCACGCCCTGTCCGGAATTCGAGTCGTGGATCGGAACGGGCGCCGTCTCCAGAGACGGCGTCCCGGACGTCGGATGCGAGGTGTGATCAAACCCGTGCGCAAGCGCGCAGAGCGAAGCTGGACCGTCCTGTTGGTACCTCACGGATCGGGCGCATCCCGATCGGTGGAGCTTCCACATACGGTCGTGAAGTGGCTCATCGGGATCGGCAGCGTCGTGCTGCTCGTGATCGCCGTGCTGGGCGCCGCCGCGGTTACGCGCGGCATCAGTATCACCCGCAATCGTGCTCTCGAACGGGAGAACCGGGTCCTCGCGGACGAGGTGCGGCGCATGCGCCAGCGTCTCGTCGGCCTGCGCGACACGATCGATCGCATCGGGCAGCGCGAACAGGACCTGCGGCTCCTCGCCGGGTTGGATCCCATCGATTCCGGGGTGCAGCAGGGCGGCATCGGCGGCCCGACCGGCGCCTGGTCCGAACGCGACTCGCTCGCGGCCCTCGGCGCCAACGGGGAACAGGCCCTCGCGGCCCGCATGGACGTGGACGCCCTCATCCGCCGCGCCGACATCCTCGTACGCTCGGTCAACGAGTCGTATGACTCGCTCTCCAAGCATCAGGCGCGGTTCGCGGCCACACCGTCCATCATGCCGACCAAAGGATGGCTCACGTCCGCGTTTGCGCGCGAGCGCGTGCACCCCATCCTGCACCTCGCCCGCCCGCACGAAGGCATCGACGTCAGCGCACCGATGGGCGCTGAGATCGAGGCGGCCGCGGCAGGAGTGGTCACTGACGTCAAGTGGGAAGAGGGCTACGGGAACCTGCTCACCGTGGACCACGGGAACGGCATGGTAACCCGCTACGCGCATTGCTCCAAGATCCTCGTCGCGCGCGGGCAGCGCGTGAAGCGCGGCCAGAAGATCGCGCTCGTCGGCTCTACCGGTCTCTCGACCGGACCGCATCTGCACTACGAAGTCTGGATCAATCGCAAGCCGGTCGATCCGCTGAAGTACGTCCTGCCCGACGCGATCGTCGACTAGGGGTTCGAGAAGTTCACCTTCGGCGCCTCCGCGGCGCCGGGCGTCTGCAGCTCGAAATACTGCCGCGGTCCCTTCCCGATCACCTTCGCCGTCAATACCTGTGGAAAGCGCCGGATGTAGGCGTTGTAGCGGTTGACCGCGTCGTTGTAGTCCTGCCGGGCGACCGCGATGCGGTTCTCCGTTCCCTCGAGCTGGTCCTGAAGTGCCTTGAAGTTCTCGTTGGACTTGAGCTGGGGATAGTTCTCCGCGATCGCGAGCAGCCGTCCGAGCGGCCCCGTGAGCGCGGCGTTCGCCGCCGCCATCTGGCCCAGATCGTTCGACTGCACCGCGCCCGCGAGCTTCGCGCGCGCCTCGGCCACCTCGGTGAAGATCGTCTGCTCCTGCTTCGCGTAGCCCTTGACGGTCTCCACCAGATTCGGAATCAGGTCGGCGCGCCGCTGGAGCTGCACCTTGATCTGCGACGCGGCCGCGTTCACCTGCTCGTCGTAGGTCTGGATCGTGTTGTAACCGCAGCCCCATGCCGACGCCGCCACCAGGGCAAGGGCTCCCGCCCACCATCGCATCCGCGCGTTCACTGGTCGTGCTCCTAGGTCAGACGGTTGACGAATTCCGTGGTTCGGGCGACCGCCGCAAGGTACGCAGCCGCCCGCGCGTCGTGTTTCCCGAGCGCGAGACGCCGCGCGCCCGAGAGGTGTGCCAGCACGTCATCGAGCGCACCGGGAGCGAACCCGATGCGCGTCGCCGCTTCGCGAACGAGGGCGTCAGGGGCCCTGGGGGGCGTGATGCCGCTCAAGCGGAGCGCGGTCCGCAGCATCGTGAGCAGTCCCGCGGCGCTTCCCGTAATCGCCTCCGTGAGCCGGCGTGGATCGCTCCAGCATGCCGCGTAGGCCTGCCGCAGCCGCACGAGCTTCGCAAGCAACTCGTACTCGAGTTGCCGCCGCATGTCCTCCCGCCGCACCACGATCCCCTCCCACGGATCCCGCCCCGCCAGCAGGCGGTGCGCCTCGCGCATGTCCTCGTACTCGATGGGAAAGGCGTCGGCCGAGTCGCGCCACTCCTGCTCCGTCAACAGCAAGGGAGCCGGATGGCCGGCGTCGCGCGTCCAGGCGCGCACGGGGCCTTCGAGCGCCGTGAACAAGGCGTCGTCGACGCCGTCGCACACGAGCAGCGTATTCACGTCCGAGCGTCCCGGTGTGTGCGTCCCACGGGCCGCCGACCCGTAGAGCAAGAGTGCCACGACCCGGTTGCCGAGCGCGTCCGCAACCTGGCGAGCAAACTGCTCGACGGTGAGTTTCGCCATGGCTAGAACTTTCCTCCCGCACCGCCGCCCGAAAAGCCCCCCCCTCCACCACCACCGCCCCCCCAGCCTCCGCCACCGCCCCAGCCTCCACGACCTCCCGATCCTCCCCGTCCGAACCCGCCGAACCAGAATGGCAGAAACATCAAGCGGCGGCCCCGGCTTATCAGGATCAGCAGCAAGAGGGCGACCAGCAATCCAATGGGGAAGCGGACCGGCGAGCCTTGGGGCTCCTCGGGTGCGGCCGGCGCGCCCGTCAACGTCACACCGAATTCCTGCGCGAAGGCCTGCGCAACCAGCTGTACACCGACCAGCGACCCGCCGCCATAGTCCTCGCGCGCCAGGTACGGCGTCATGGCGTCGCGGATCCTGCCGACGCGGGCGTCGGGCAGGAACCCCTCCGCCCCGCGACCGGTCGCGATGAACAAGTCGCCCGTTCCCGGAACGTGGTTGTGCCGCGGGACCACCAGTATCACGATCCCGCTGTTCTTGGCGGGATCACCAGCTGCCCCCTCCGCGCCCACCTTCCAGGCGCGCCCGATCTGCAGCGCGACGTCGCTCGCAGGACGGTCGCCGATGTCCGGCAGGGTAACCACGACAATCTCGCCGCGCGTCTTCTCGCGCACCTCGGCGATCACGCTCTGCATCTGGGCAACCGAGGACGTGTCGAACACATGGGCGAAGTCGTTGACGTACCCTACCGGCGACGGTACGGCGACCTGCTGCAGGAGAGCGAGGGTGAGCGCGATCACGGCCACGATCAGGGGAAACCTAACGAGG
>Ga0335084_10002123_pt1 | contig 18971 bp, 13 predicted proteins | sample Lox_Sample_44_FD_206721 | JGI IMG/M metagenome (GOLD analysis project Ga0335084, IMG submission 206721) | Soil microbial communities from Loxahatchee National Wildlife Refuge, Florida, United States - Lox_Sample_4.4 | ecosystem: Environmental > Terrestrial > Soil > Wetlands | place: USA...
CCGCCGCCGGCGGTGTACGCGACGTCGACGGCGCGCGCGGCGCTGGTCACGGCGTGCGTCGCCGCCAGGCGCAGGCGGGCGCGCGTCTCCAGCGTCAGCGTCCCCGCTCCCGCGGCCCGGGTCGCGTCGCGCACGACCTCGAACAGAAAGGCACGCGCCGCGCCCAGCGTCGCCTCCGCCTCGGCGACCTGCGTCTGGATCGCCGGGCGCTCGCGCAGGAGGCGACGGCCGCCGGCGGGCTTCTTCGCCCCGGCGAGCGCCGCGAGCGCATCGAGCGCCGCCCGGCCGATGCCGAGCGCCACGCCCGCGATCCCGAGCGCCAGCAGCCCGAAGACCGGAAAGCGGTAGAGCGCGCCCGTGGCCGTCGGCGCATCGGACACCAGCGACACGGAATGGTCCGCGGGAACGACGAGATCCGTCACCGAGATGTCGTGGCTCCCGGTGCCGCACATGCCGGCCACGGTCCAGGTGTCGACGACCGTCGCCGCCGACGCGGGGAACACCATCATGCGGGCGTCGGGGGCGCCGCTCGGGAGCACCCGCGGCTTCCCCTGCTCGACGATCACGCAGCCCCCCATGAGCCACGTGCAGTGCTGACAGCCGCTCGCGAACGCCCAGCGACCGGAGACCCGGTAGCCACCGTCGACGACGATCGCGGTCCCCGACGGAGCGAACACCCCGCCGCTGATCGCATTGGGGCGGCCGTAGATCGGCTCGGCCACCGCGCGTGGCAGGTAGGCGGCGACGACGCCACTCGTGGCCGCGATCATCGCGCACCAGCCGGCGGCGCCGTCGGCGCGCCCGAGCTCCTCCAGCACGGCGACGAGCGTCGCGGCGTCGACCTCGGCGCCACCGAGGGTCGCCGGCACGCAGAGCCGGAAGAGCCCCGCTTCCGCCATCGCTGCCACCAGCTCGGGCGCGAGGCGGCGCGCGCGCTCGGTGTCGTCCGCGGCGGCACGCAGCCGCGGTGCCAGGGCGCGTGCAGCGTCGAGCGGCGCGCTGGTCATTCCCCTGCCCTGCGCATGTCGGCGGCAATAGCCGATCGCCCCTCGCCAAGCCAAGGGCTCGTGCGTTGGAGTCGCCCGGGCGGCGTGGTAGCCCGAGCGCGATGGATCTCACGTACACGCCCGCGCAGGAGCGTCTCCGTCGCGACCTGCGCCGCTGGCTGGATCGCCATCTGCCGCGCGCCGCGCGCTCCGCCCGTTCGGTCGAGTACGGCGACGCGGAGCGCCTGCCGGCCGCGCGCGCGTGGCAGCGGAGGCTGTACCAGGCCGGCTACGTCGCGATGGGCTGGGCGCGCGAGTACGGCGGCCGGGGCGCCGACCTGATGGACGAGATCATCGTCGAGGACGAGCTGGTGCGGGCACGTGCTCCCGGGCTGCTCGGGCTCCTGGGCGTCGAGATGGTCGGCCCGACCCTGATCCAGTGGGGTACGGAGGCGCAGAAGCGACGCTTCCTTCCGCCGATCCTCACCGCCGACGAGATCTGGTGCCAGGGCTACTCCGAGCCCGGCTCGGGCTCCGACCTGGCGTCGTTGCGGACGCGCGCCGAGCTGCGCGGCGATACCCTGATCGTCACCGGTCAGAAGGTCTGGACGTCGTACGCGCAGATCGCCGACTGGATGTTCTGCCTGGTCCGCACCGACCCCGACGCCGCCAAGCACGCCGGCATCTCGTACCTCCTGATCGACATGAAGAGCCCCGGGATCACCGTCCGCCCGCTCGTGCAGATGACCGGCGATGCCGGCTTCAACGAGGTCTTCCTGGAGGAGGTGCGCGTCCCGCGCGCGAACGTCGTCGGGCAGATCAACCAGGGCTGGCAGGTCGCGAACTCGACGCTCCAGCACGAGCGCAAGATGCTGGGCTCGAGCGCCCGCACGCAGCAGCTCTTCCAGGGCGTGCGGCGGCTGGCGCGCGCTCCCCGGCCGGACGGGAAGCCCGCGGCCGACGACCCGATCGTGCGGCAGAAGCTCGCCCGCCTCGGCGCTCGCGTCGAGACGATGCGGCTCCACTCGCTCCGCCAGCTCACCGACCAGGCCCACGGTCGCCCCCCGGGCCTGGCGGCCGCCGTGACCAAGCTGGTGACGACCGAGCTGAATCACGACCTGGCGGCGCTCGCCCTCGAGCTGCTGGGCTCGGGGGCGCTGCGTGCCGCGACCGATCGGCGGGTCGCCGACGAGGGGCTCTGGCCGTACGAGTTCATGTTCACGCTCGGCATGATCATCGGCGGCGGGACGTCCCAGATCCAGAAGAACATCATCGCCGAGCGCGGCCTCGGCATGCCGCGGGGCTGAGCGCCCCACCAGGGGGCAAAGTGTCCGCTTCCGAGGACAGTCCGGCCGCATGCGAGGACAGCCCGCTCCACGGGGTCGCGCGGGGCCTGGGCTGCCGCCGGTCCGGTCTTTGCTCCGTCACCCGCGGAGGTCCATGGGCGTGGCGGAGACCGACATCCACAGGGGCTCGGGATCGCTCGCGGAGGTCGCATCCGAGGCTTTCGTTTTCGATCTCGACGATGCTAGCTTCGCGACGATGTCCGAGGAGACCGCGAAGGCCGAGCTCCTCCGCGTCCGCCGCGAGCGGGACCTCTACCTGCGCCTGCTGCGGCTGGGCGAGCAGAACGACCTGGAGCCCTTCCTCGCAGAGGCCCTGGCCCTGATCGTCGAGGTCACGGGCGCCGCCCACGGGTTGCTCGAGCTGTACGACGACGCGGACGGCGACGAGGGCCACCGGTGGTCGATGGCGCACGAGTTCTCCGACAGCCAGGTGGAGTCCGTGCGGCTGGCGATCTCCCGCGGGATCATCGCCCAGGCGCTGGCGTCGGGAACCACGGTCGTGACCGCGTCGGCACAGCTCGACCCGCGCTTTCGCGAGCGCCAGAGCGTCCAGGCCGGGCGGATCGCGGCCGTGCTGTGCGCGCCGGTGGGCGCATTCCCCCCCTTCGGCGTGCTCTACCTCGAGGGGAGGTCCGTCCCGGGCTCGTTCTCCGAGGACGATCGGCTGTCGGCCGAGAACTTCACGCGGCACGTCGCCCCGCTGGCCGACCGGCTCCTTGCCCGCTGGCGCCAGCGGCAGCAGAACGACGCCACCCGCGGCTTGCGCGGCGAGCTCCGGCTGGACGGCGTCGTCGGCCACAGCCGGGCGCTGGCCCGCGTGCTCAAGCAGGTGGCCCTGGTCGCCCCGCTCGACGTCACCGTCCTCCTCACCGGCGAGTGCGGGACCGGCAAGAGCCAGCTCGCCCGTCTGATCCACGACAACGGGCCCCGTCGGACCGGGCGGTTCGTCGAGCTGAACTGTGCCGCGCTGCCGGAGAACCTGATCGAGAGCGAGCTGTTCGGGGCGGCCCCCGGGGCGCACTCCACCGCCACCCGGAAGATCGAGGGCAAGGTGGAGTCGGCGAATCGGGGCACCCTGGTGCTCGACGAGATCAGCGAGCTGCCGCTCGGCGCACAGGCCAAGCTCCTCCAGCTCCTCCAGTCGAAGACCTACTTCCCGCTCGGCTCGAACCGGCCGGTGGTCGCCGACGTCCGGCTGATCGCCGCCACCAACACCGACCTGGAAGCCGCGGTGGCCGCCAGGAAGTTCCGCGAGGACCTGTTCTACCGGATCAAGGTCGTCCCGATCCACGTGCCCTCGCTCGCGGAGCGGCGCGAGGACATCTCGGACCTCGTCGACCACTTCTGCGCGCGCGCGGTCGAGCGGCACCGCCTGTCCGAGGTCACCTTCTCACCCGACGCGCGGCGCGCGCTCCAGACGGCGGAATGGCACGGCAACGTGCGCGAGCTGGAGCACGCGGTGGAAGCCGCGGTCATTCGCGCGGCCGGCGAGGCCGCGATGCAGGTCGAGCGGGCCCACCTCTTCCCCGACGGCCCGACCCGGCAGGCCGAGTCCCCTCGCGACCGGACGCTCCAACAGGCCACGCGTCAGTTCCAGGCCAGGATGGTCCGCGAGGTCATCGAGGACAGCGGCTGGAACATGGTCGAGGCCGCTCGTCGCCTCGATATCGCCCGCTCCCATCTCTACAACCTGATCCGAGCCTTCGGGATCTCCCGCGAGCGCAAGTAGCGCGCCTCAACCGCGGCAGGGCATCGGCCACGTGAGCCGCCAGAGCATCCCCTCCACCTCGAACGTTCCCGCCGTCGCATCGTGATAGTCGCCGAGCGGCAGACCCGCGACGATCGGCCGCTCGACCGAGACGCACGCGTCGGCGGCGCGGACCCGTGCCGCCGCGAAGTCCCAGCCGAAGTACGAGCACGCCCACGTGCCGTCGGCCCGCCGGCCGACGACCGGGAGCGCGAAGATCTCCCGCACGAACGCGAGGGCGGGCGGCTCGTCGGCGCCGGCGGGACCCCAGGCGCCCCGCACCTCCAGCGTCGCATGCAGGAGGAGCGCGCGTTCCTCGGAGGTCACGAGCAGGAAGGGACCGTCGCGGCGGACGTCGCCCATGCGCTTGCCGAAGCCGTAGAGCGCGTTGCCGCTCCAGGTGGCGGGCGCGTAGCCCGACACCATGGCCGGGATCCAGGTGTGGAGATGCGTCCCGCCGCCGTAGCGGACGAACGGAATCGCGAGCGCGAACTCCCCGTAGCGGATCCCGAGCGGGACGCTCCGACCACCGACGATCGTCGCGCCGTCCGTCTGCTCCCCCAGGACGAAGACGACCGGATGCAGATCGGGCGTGGCGGAGTCGTTGGCGGCCAGCGCGAGCTCGGCCGGGAGCAGTGCGGCGATCTCCGCGCGCGGGCGCAGGCAGCACACGACGACGCCCTGGAACGTCGCCTGGCCGACGAACGAGCCGCCGGCGGCGACCACGTCGAGCGCGGGACCGGAGAACGCATGCCGGGAGAGGATCGACGCCATCGGCCTCCGTCCCATACCATGCGCGGCGGGTCCGAGGCGCCGGTGCTGCTCTACGGAGCGACGGGCTACACCGGCCGGCTGATCGCCGACGCCCTGCTCGCGCGGGGCATCCGCCCCGTCCTCTCGGGCCGCGACCCGGCGGCGCTCGACGCGGTCGCGGCCCTGCTCGGGCTGGGCGCGCGCGCCGCGCGCCTCGACGCGCCCGAGGCGCTCGCCGCCGCGCTGCGCGGCGTGCAGGTCGTCCTCCACGCCGCCGGCCCGTTCGCGCAGACGGCGGAGCCCATGGTGGAAGCGTGCCTGCGGGCCGGCGTGCACTACCTCGACATCACCGGCGAGATCGCCGTCTTCGAGGCGCTCGCCCGCCGGCATCCCGCCGCGCGCGCCCGCGGCGTGATGATCATGCCCGGGGTCGGCTTCGACGTGGTCCCGTCCGACTGCCTGGCGGCCCACGTCGCGGCGCGAGTGCCGGGTGCCCGCCGGCTCGCCATCGGCATCGCGGGCCTGCGCTTCACCTCGCGCGGCTCGGCCAAGACCATCGTCGAGCAGGTCGCACGCGGGGTGACGGTACGCCGCGGCGGCGTGCTCACGACGATTCCGGCCGGCCTCCGCTGGCGGCGCTTCGACTGGGGGCGCGGCCCCGAGCCGGGTGACGCGGTGAGCTGGGGAGACGTCGCGTCGGCCTACTTCACGACCGGCATCCCGGACGTCGCGACCTACTTCGCCCGCGAGCCCGCGCTCCAGGCGTCGCTGCTCGCGAGCCGCTGGTGGGGCTGGCTGCTCGGCAGCGCTCCCTGGCAGACGATCCTCAAGGCCGGCGCCGACCTGCTGCCGGCCGGACCGAGCGCAGCGGAGCGCGCGCAGGCCGCGGCCGTGATCGTCGCCGAGGCCTCCGACGACGCGGGCGGGATCGCACGCGCGCGGCTCCGCACGCCCGAGGTGTACGGCTTCACGGCGCGCACGGCCGCCGCGATCGTCGCGCGCGTGCTCGCGGGCGACGTCGAGCCGGGGTTCCAGACGCCCGCGCGGGTCTTCGGCCCCGATTTCGTGCTCGCCTTCTCCGGCGTCGCGCGCGAGGAGCTGTCCGGATCGGCCGCGTGGTGACGGCGTGAGCGACCAGCGGCCGATTCGGGTGGCGATCGTCGGCGGCGGCTGCGCCGGCATGACGGCAGCCTTCGAGCTGTCGCGTCCCGAGCATCGCGGGCGCTACGCCGTGACGGTCTACCAGAGCGGCTGGCGCCTCGGCGGCAAGGGAGCGTCGGGGCGCGGGCCGGCGGGGCGCATCGAGGAGCACGGCCTGCACTTCTGGATGGGCTTCTACGACAACGCGTTCCGGCTGATGCGCGAGTGCTACGCGGAGCTCGGCCGGGATCCGGCTCGCTGCCCGATCGCCGACTGGCGCGACGCGTTCGCGCCTGCGGAGACCATCGGCGTCACCGAGCGGACCGCCGACGGCGGCTGGCTGCCCTGGTTCGGCAACCTGCCGCGCCCGGCCGGGCTGCCCGGCGACCCCGTGCCGCCCGGGCTCCGCTGGACGATGGCCGAATACGCGCGCCGCATCGTCGACCTGTTGCGCACGCTCGTGGGCTCGCTCAGGTCGCACGAGCACGACCGCATGCCGGGAGCGCCCCCGTCCCCCGCCTCGAACGAGACCGTGCTGGATCGGATCGCACGCTTCCTGCGCTACGGCGAGCTCGCGACGCTGGCAGCACTCGCCGAGGCCGTGGCGCTCCTCGAGGTCGTGATGGGCAGCGTCGCCCAGTACTCCGACAACGTCGTGCTGCGTTTCCTCGACGCGGTCGCGACCGGCGCCCGCGGCCAGCTCGAGGCCGCCGCGGCCACCGACCCCGAGCTGCGCCGCCTGTGGACGCTGATCGACGTGGCGCTGGCCTCGCTGCGTGGCATGGTGCGCTTCGGCCTCTTCACCGATCCGCGCGGCTTCGACGCGATCGACGAGTACGACTGCCGCGAGTGGCTGCTGCTGAACGGTGCCTCGCCGCAGTCGGTGCACTCGGCCTACATGCGCGGGCTCTACGACCTGGTCTTCGCCTACGAGGACGCGGATCCCCAGAAGCCGCGAACCTCGGCCGGACAGGCGCTGCGCGGCATGGCGCGCGCGTTCTTCGACTACCGCGGCGCCTTCTTCTGGACGATGCAGGCGGGCATGGGAGACGTCGTGTTCGCGCCGCTCTACGAGGTGCTCCAGGCGCGCGGGGTGCGCTTCGAGTTCTTCCACCGGCTCGAGAACGTCCGGCTCGTCGACCCGTCACGCCAGGCGCCGGGGGAAACGCCCTACGTCGAGGCGCTCGAGCTGGACGTGCAGGCGGAGGTGCTGCCGGGCCGCACCTACGCTCCGCTCGTCGACGTCGGCGGGCTGCCGTGCTGGCCGTCCGAGCCGCGCTGGGATCAGCTCGTGGAGGGGGATCGCCTCCGGCGCGAGGCGTGGGACTTCGAGTCGTTCTGGGACCGGCGCCGCGTCCGGCCGAGGACGCTCTGGGTCGGCGACGACTTCGACCTCGTGGTGCTGGCGGTCGGGCTCGGCGCGGTGCCGCACGTCTGCCGCGAGATCGTCGCGCGCGACGCGCGCTGGCGGGCGATGGTGGACCACGTGAAGACCGTCGCCACCCAGTCGTTCCAGCTCTGGCTCAAGTCCGACGCCCGCGCGCTGGGATGGCCGCATCCGACCACCGCCGTGTCGGGCTTCGTCGAGCCGTTCGACACCTGGGCCGACATGACCCACCTGATCCCGCGCGAGCAGTGGCCGGAGGCGCCGCGCGGCCTGGCCTACTTCTGCAGCGCGCTGCCCGACCTGCCGCGGCCGGCCGATCGTGGCGCCACCGACTACCCGGGGGCGCAGCGCGAGCAGGTGCGACGGAACGCCGTCGAGTTCCTCGACACCCACGTCCGCCACCTGTGGCCGGGCGCGACCAACGACACCGGCGCGTTCCGCTGGGACCTGCTCGTCGACCCCGGCGTCGTGCCGCCCGCCGCCGGCGCTGCGCGATTCGGCTCGCAGTTCTGGAAGGCCAACGTCGACCCCTCCGACCGCTACACGCTGTCGCTGCCGGGGAGCAGCGCGTACCGCATCTCGCCGCTCGACGAGACCTACGACAACCTCACCGTCGCCGGCGACTGGACGGCGTGCGGGTTCAACGCCGGCTGCGTCGAGGCCGCCGTCATGTCGGGACGGCTGGCCGCGCACGCGATCGCCGCGGTGCCGGCGCTCGAGGACATCGTCGGGTTCGATCACCCCTGAGGAGCACACCGTCATGGACCACGTGAAGCGACCGAAGCTCGTGCGCACGCAGCCGATCCGCCGCTGGGCGACGCTGTTCGAGGGCGCGACGGGCCAGACCGACGCCGGGCCCGCGCCCGACGGCGCCCCCGGCGCCGGCGACGCCACGCTCGGCGACATGCTGAGCCGCTCGGTCCAGATCGGATACCGCGTCGTCGACGAGTACGTGCGACAGGGACAGAAGGCCGCCGCGCGTCTGAGCCGCGGCACCCCGACCGAGGGCCTCGCCGGCGACGTCCAGGACTTCAACCTGCGATTGATGCAGCACACCTCGGAGCTGTTCGGGGTGTGGTTCGATTTCGTCGATCGTTACGTGGCGGGCGGGCTCGTGCCCCGCGCGGCCGCCCCGAGCGGCAACGGAGCCGCGCCGGCGCCCGTTCCCCCCGCCGGCACGTCCACGCCGGTCCGCGTGCACGTGGTCTCCCCGTGGCCGACGGAGGTGACCGTCGACCTGCGGCCGGGCACGAGCGGCGCGACGCTCGTCGTGCAGGCGTTGCGTGCGGTGGAGCCGGAGAAGCCGCGGCTCGACGGCGTCCGCTTCGAGCCGGGGACCGCCGACGCGCCGCCGCAGCTCCGCGTCCGCGTGCCGGCCACGCAGCCGCCCGGCGTCTACCATGGGCTCCTGGTCGACGCGGCGACCTCGGTGCCCGCGGGAACGGTGAGCGTCCGTGTCTCTCACGACGAGTAGCGCGACGCCGGACGATCTCGTCCCGGAGCTGCTCCAGGAGTACGGCGAGGTGACCCGCGTCGCCCTCTGCGACTATCTGGGGCCCCGCGAGCCGCAGCGGCACCTGTACACGCTCGTCGCCGACTATCCGCAGCGCGGCGGGCGCATGCTGCGCCCGAGCCTCTGCATCGCCGCCGCCCGCGCCTTCGGCGCGGCGCGCGAGGACGCCGTCCAGACCGCCGTGGCGCTCGAGCTGATGCACAACGCGTTCCTCGTCCACGACGACGTCGAGGACGAGAGCGAGACCCGCCGCGGGCAGCCGACGCTGCACGTCCTGCACGGCGTCGACGTCGCGGTGAACGTCGGCGACGCGCTCACGCTGCTCGGGCTGCGCGCGCTCCTCGACAATGCGCGGACGCTCGGGCCGTGGCTCACGCTGCGCGTCCTGGAGGAGGCCGAGCGGATGGCACGCGAGACCGTGGAGGGGCAGGCGATCGAGCTCGGCTGGCGGCGCGACAACGCCGTCCACCCGAGCGAAGCCGACTACCTCCACATGGTCCTCAAGAAGACCTGCTGGTACACGACGCTCTTCCCCTGCCGGGCGGGCGCGCTGATCGGCACCCGGGGGCGGATCGATCCCGATCGTTTCCTCCAGTTCGGCTTCTTCCTGGGCGCGGCGTTCCAGATCACCGACGATCTGCTGAACCTGGTCGGCGACGAGGCACGCTACGGCAAGGAGCTGTCGGGCGATCTGTGGGAGGGAAAGCGCACGCTGATGCTGATCCGGCTGCTCGAGCGCGCGACGCCCGACGAGCAGCTCCGGCTGCGGTCGATCCTCGCGACGCCGCGGACCGGCCGGTCGCGCACCGACGTCGCCTGGATGCGCGCGCGGATGGACGCGCACGGCTGCATCGAGCACGCCCGTCGAACGGCGCACGCGATGGCCGGCGCCGCCCGCCACGAGTTCGAGCTGCTGTTCGCACAGGTTCCGGACGGCCGGGACCGGCGTTTCGTCGAGGCCCTGATCGGGTGGGTGCTGGCGCGGACCTGACCGGCTACAGGATCTTGAGGAGCATGATCGCGACGATGTGCTGCTTGCCGGTCGCGTCGGTGTACGACGTGATGTTCTCGTAGAGTTCGCCGGACGCCTGCCCCGAGAGGCCGGTGAGATCGACCTTGAGGCTGGTCGGCGTGTCCATGGTCGTGGTGACGGTGGCGCTCGCGCCGGAGCCGGTCTTCTTGAGCGCGATCAGGCCGGTGTTCACGCTCGGCACCATCCCGATCGGGAGCGGCGGCACCGCCACGAAGTCGGTGAACCCCGTCGCCGACGCGCCGACGGTGCCGAAGAGGATCGGCGTCGGGTCGACTCCGCCGAACGGCAGGAGGCTCCACCAACCGTCGAAGCCGTCGATCCACAGCTGCAGGTTGTCCCCGACGAACTTGTCGACGGTGAACGTCCCGTCGCCCAGTGCCGTCCTGGTGTCGCTGAGCATGGTGCGGAACGCGTCCAGGCGGTCCGTGACGAACTGCGTGTAGTTCTCGATGTAACCCATGGGGTCCTCCGTCTCTAAGGCACGCTCGGACAGCACACGATGTCGGCGAGCATCTGGATCGCTTCTGTCCGGCTCAGCCAGAGCATCGCGTAGGTCACGGTGTTCGCCAGGTTCTCCTTGAACTTGAGCTCCTTCCGCGACGACACGACGACGTCCCCAGCCGTGGCCCCGTTGCACGCGGTCAGGCTCCCGCTGTCACCGGTGAGGTGCACGGGCGTGTTCCCCACGCAGGCGCCGAGCGACGTCGGCGTCGCGAGTCTGAAGCAGATCTCGTACGGGACCGGATCCCCGGTGTTCGGCGCGCAGGCGTTCTCGGTGCCGCACGGGCCCTTGTTCTTGATGGTGTCGACGATCAGCAGGTTCTTGGTCTGCGTCTTGCCGCAGGCCGGGCAGTCGAAGTCCTCGAACAGCTTGGCATGGTACTCGCTGCCGGTGGCATGCGCGTCGTTCTCGCTGGGATCCGGGAAGCTGGCGGGAATCGGGCACACGGAGGTCGGGCTGGGCGTGTCCGTGGTCAGGAACGTGTGCTTGAAATACGCGCCGCCGCACTCGTCCCAGTTCTGCGGATCGAGCTTCCTGGCGACGTTCGCGATCGTGCCGGCCACCGTCATCTCGATCCGGACCGTGACGACGCCCGAGCCCTCGATGAACGGCCCGAAGAAGGTGGCCTCCCTGGGGCAGCTCGTCGGGTCACCCAGAACGTGGAAGAGCTTGCTCTCGGTCTTCGACGGCTCCGTGCCGCCGTCCTCATCGACCGTCGTCTGGACCTTCGCGGCGACCGCGGGTTGCCCGGCGAGCAGCGTGTGCCACGCCGTGGTCAGCTCCGGATCCCCTTTGGCATAGGCGGCGAGCTTGGCGACCGCACGCCGGCGGCGTGACGGGGCCAGGACGTCGCCGTCGGCGGCGAGCGTCGTCACGGCGGCGGACAGCGTCGGGAGCTGAAGCTCCTGCGTCGTGGGCTTCAGGATCTTCGCGTGATGGTACGCCGCGGCGTGGACGCTCAGCATCGCCGCCGTCCGCTGCTCGGGCGTGACCGAGTTCGCCGTTGTGGTCGCGGGCGTCGGCCCGGTGCCGACGGCGTTGGTCCCGCATGCCAGCAGCACGCTCGCCAGGAGCACGGCTCCCGCTCTCACCCGTATCGTCATCATGTCGGGAAGACGCCCTAGCCGACGAGGGCCATTCGTCTTAAACTTGACGGCGATCTAGCGAATGCTGGTTGCGATGGCAAGAGGCGTCCTCCCGCCGGGGCGCGCGCGAGGTCAGAACGCCCGCGCGAGGAACGAACGGGCCTCGCAGAGATCGGGCGTGTCGAGGTCGTCCCCGAATCGCCCGATCGCGTCGGCGAGGATCGAGTGTCCACCGGAGTGGACATCCCGCGCGCGGCCGACGCGACAGAGGCTGAGCGCCGCGCGCAGCTCGAGCGACGCCGCGCCCTGCCGGCGCGCGAGCGCCAGGGCCTGGCGGAAGTGCGCCTCCGCGTCGTCGCACCGCCCGCTCGAGCGCAGCAGCTCGCCGCGGAGCCGGAGCAGCTCCCCCTCGTAGAACCGGTCGAGCGTGGTCCGGCAGGTCGCGATCGCATCGTCCGCGACGGCGAGCCCGTCGTCGATCGTCCCGCGCCGCAAGTGCCCCTCGACGAGGAACGACTGGTGGTAGGGATACGTCGCGCGCAGGCCGGTGGTCTGGATCAGGCCGAGCCCCTGCTGGATCGCGTCGATCCCGACGTCGACCGCGCCCTGCTGGACGAGGGCCCAGCCGTTGCTGCACATCGCCGGGCCGAGCCAGAGGTAGAGCTTCTGCTCGGACGCGTGCGCGATGGCCTCGGCGGTGATCGCCAGGACCTCGTCGGGCTCGCCCCGGTCGTGGGCCAGGTTGGCGCTGTACCCGAGCGCGACCGACCGGCCGTACGCGTTCCCGTTCGCGGCCGAGAGCGCCAGCATCTCGTCGCGCACGCCGAGCGCCATGTCCGGATGGCCCAGCACCCAGAGGCTCCACATCAGATACGCGTACACGTACAGGCCGCCGTCGTAGCCGTATCCGCGGACGAAGGCCCGGTACTCGTCGGTCGAGTACCACTGGGTGGCGACCTGCATCTCGTCGCGGGCGCGCGCGAACTCGCCGGCGTGGAACGCGCTCTGCCCGGCGTAGGCGTGCGCGCTGAGCAGCGTCACCGGATCCGGCGAGCGCTCGGCGAGGCGCTGGATCGTCGGGAGAATCGCGAGGGCCGCCGGTTCGGCGCGCGAGAAGCGCACGCTGAAGATGCCGTGCAGCGCCCGGAGGGGGACGTCCTCGCCGAGGGCGTCGCACAGCTCCTGCGCGTGCGCGAACGTCCGCTCGACCTCCGGCGAAGCATAGCCCTGGGTCGAGAGCTGTGCCGTGCCCAGCGACTCGACCAGGCCCAGTTCCAGCCGCACCCGCTCGCCGTCGGCCGGGGCCGACGCCAGCACCCGGAGGCCGCGCTCGAAGTGCCGGATCGATTCGACGTACGCCCCGCGCGCCATCGTGCGGTCGCCGCTCCGCTTCCAGTACTCCGCCGCCCGCAGCGGCTGCCCGCCGTGCTCGAAGTGCTGCGCGACGAGGTCGGGCCGGTCGTGCTCGACGTCGGGGAACCGCGCCGTGAGCACGGCGGCGACGCGCTCGTGCGTCTTCTGGCGCGTCGCACGAGTCATGGTCTCGTAGGCGGCGTCGCGCACCAGGGCATGCTTGAAGAGATACTGCTCGGGGCCGAGCCGCGAGCGCTGGTAGACGAGCCCGGCGTCGGTCAGCTCGCGCAGGTCCTCGCGCAGCAGGCTCGCGTCCGTGTCCGCAACGGCGCTCAGCACCTCGCGCGAGAAGTCGCGCCCGAGCGTCGCGGCGAGCTGCGCGGTCTCGCGCGCGCTGTGCGACAACCCGTCGAGGCGCGCCGCCAGGAGATCGCGCAGCGTCTCCGGCAGCTCGAACTCGACGGCCTCCCCCACCGCCTCGCTCCCCTCCGGCGAGAGGAGACCCGCGGTCGCGAGGACGCGCGCGATCTCCTCGACGAAGAGCGGCACGCCGTCGGCGCGCTGCACGACGTCGTCGAGCACGTGGCGCGACACGGCGATGCCGCGCGCGGCGCTGGCGACGACGAGCTGCTCGACCTCGTCCCGCTCCAGCCGCAGCACCGGCAGCTGGAACATCTCGCCGGTCGGCCAGGGGGGCGTGAACGCGGGGCGGGCGGTCAGCAGCACCAGCAGGCGCGCGGGGCTCTCCGCCGACGCTCCGGACGCCGCCAGCTCCTCCGAGAGCAGCGTCAGCATGTCGAGCGTCGTCGGGTCGGCCCACTGGAGGTCCTCGAGCGCGAGGATCACCGGACGCTCGGCCGCGCGCCGCAGCAGCAGCGTGACGATCGCCCGCAGCGTCAGGTCCTTCGCGTGGTTCGGGGAGTGCTGCGGCGGCACCACGTCGCCGGGGAGCGTGAGCGAGAGGAGCGCCGCCAGCGGCGGGAGCATCTCGGCGACGTCGAGCCGATAGCGGGCCAGGACCACGTCGAGCGACTCCGGGATCGACCGCAGCAGATCGATGATGGGACGGAGCGGGCTCCCCTGGTTCTCCGGGACGCAGCGCCCCTCCATCCAGCTGCTTCCGACCGCGCGCCGGCGCAGCTCGCGCACCAGCCGCGATTTCCCGATCCCCGGCTCGCCCGTCACGAGCGCGAACCCCGCGCGCCCGCCGGCGGCCGCGTTCCACCGCTCGACGAGCTGGTCGATCTGATGGCGACGTCCGATCAGGGGCGTCTCGCGAATGCCCGGGATCGAATCGAGGCCGACCTCGGAGGTCGCCGCATCGGCGACGCGGAAGACCCGGGTCGGGGTGGTCCGCCCGGGCAGCACGTGCTCGCCGGCGTGCTCGGCCGCGACCTGCCCCCGCAGCAGGCGGTAGGTCGCATCGCTGACCAGCACCTGCCCCGGCCCGGCGAGCTCCTCCAGTCGCGCGGCGGTCTGCGGCGTGACGCCGACGACGTCGAAGGGCTCGCCGTGCAGCCCCGCCCGCGGTTCCCGCACGATCACGAGCCCGGTGTGTACGCCGATGCGGACGTCCAGCCGGAGATGTCGGCTCGACTCGAGGACGGCGGTGCGCTCGCGGACGTCGGCGACGACCTGGAGCGCCAGGCGCACGGCCTGGCGGGCGTCGTGCTCCCGGGCCTGCGGATAGCCGAACACCAGCAGCACGCGATCCGCCATGACGCCGACGACGTGTCCGCCCGCCCGCGCGGCCGTGCGTGCCACGGCGGCCCGCACCGAATGCAGCAGCTCGTCGACGTCCTCGAGCCCGAGCCGTCCGCCGCGCAGGGTCTCGACCATCAGCCGACAGCAGACCACGGTGAGCTGCCGTCGCTCCCCTTCCGCCGCGGCAGGAGCCGCCGCCGGCCCGGGCGTGGCGGCGAGGCCGGCGGTGTCGATCTGGTCGAGCGCCGCCAGTAGCCCCGCAGCGGTCGGCGTGCGGCGCTCGATGCGCTTCGCGGTCGCGGTCTCGAGCAGATGACCGAGCGGGTGGGCCCGCAGCCAGCCGGGGATGGGGACCGGCTCCGGTCCGAGCTGCTTCATGACGACGTCGTGGACCGAGGCGGCATGGACCGGCAGCTCGCCGGTCAGGCACTCGATCGCGATGATCCCCCAGGCGTAGAGGTCCCCCGGGGGCGACGGGGGTTCGCCACGGAGCTGCTCGGGGGCGGCGTAGCACGGCGTCCCGAGCAGCTCGTGCACCGCGACGGCGGGCGACGCGCCGCCGCCGTCACCGTGCAGCAGGCCACCCAGACCGAAGTCGAGGACGAACGCGTTCCGCCGCACTCCGGTCCGCGTGACCATGATGTTCTCGGGCTTCAGGTCGCGGTGCACCACGCCCTGGGCGTGGGCGCAGCCGAGCGCATCGAGCACCTGCGACAGGAGATGCACGGCCTCGCGCGGGGGGAGGCGTCCCTCGGCGGCCAGGATCTCCTTGAGCGTCGAGCCCGGGACGTAGTCGAAGACCCCGAAGAGGAGCCCCGATTCGGTCTCGCCCGAGTCGACGAGCCGCACGATGTGGGGGTGCACCAGACCGCGGCAGACCTGCATCTCGCGCCGGAAGCGCTCGACGCGGGTCGCCCCGTCCGTCGCCCACGCCGGCAGGCGAAGGATCTTGATCGCGACCTCGCGTCCCGAGGAGCGATCGCGGCCCCGGTAGACCCGTCCGAAGGTTCCGGTCCCGAGCAGCGAGAGGATCTCGTAGGTCCCCCCGAACACCGAGCCGATGGGAAGCTCGGGGTCGCATGCGACCGGGGACGGTGGACGCTCGGGCACGGCGGACTCACTGGACCTCGGGCGACGCGCCGGAGGCCGCCATCGAGTGTCGGCGTGGGCTGTAGCTCCGATGATTTCCTGGTGTCAAGGCACGCTCATCTGATCGGTGGGTCGTCCGACTCGCAGACGGATGACCGGCACCGCGGCCGCCGGCCGGATCCGTCAGCGCGCGACCGGCTGCACCGCGTCGAGCACCGCCGGCCACGCCGTCGACGTCGGGTCGATGGGCTCGAAATGCCCGAGGCCGTCGAGCGTCACGAGCGTCGCGTCGTCCCCCTGCGCGGCCGCCGCGGCGACGTAGGCACGGCTCAGGTCGAGGGCGACGATGCGATCGTCGGTACCGTGGAGCACCACCTGGCGGACACCGAGCGGCAGATGCTCGGCGGGCGACGCGTCGGCGTAGCGGTTCGGGACGTCCTTCGGGCTGCCGCCGAGGAACTTCTCGACCACGGTGTATCCCGCCTTCGAGGCCGCCCGCAGGTCGGCGAGCGGGGCGAGCGCCACGACGTGCGCGATCGCGAGCGGGTTCGGGTTCGCGAGGATGCCGGTCCTGATGCGCCGCCGCGCCGCCAGCCACAGCCCCAGATGGCCGCCCGCCGAGTGCCCGAGCGTCACCACCCGGCTCAGGTCGAGCGGCTGCATCATGCCGAGGGCGCGGAGGAAGTCGGCCGCCGCCGCGACGTCGAGCAGCGTCCCCGGCCATCCGCCCCCTTCGTGGCCCATCCCGCGGTATTCGACGTTCCACGTCGCGATGCCCTGGGCCTGGAGCGCGTCGCACAGCCCGTCCATCAGCGACAGCTCGTAGGTCGCGAGCCAGAAGCCGCCGTGGATCACCATCGCGATCGGATGCGGGCCGTCGCCGGCGGGCATGCGGAGATCGCCGAATTGCCGCGCGTGCTGCGAGCCGTACTTGAGGCGCGCGATGAAGGGGCCCTCCCGGCGCGGCGGCGGCTCGGGCGCGGGATGACGGCAACCGGGAAGCGCGAGCGCCCCGGCGACGCATGCGCCTGCCTTCACGAACGCTCGACGCGTCAGCGCCACCGACGCGGTGATAGTCGGCGGCCGCCCACGCGGCAAGCGCTCGGCTCACGCACGCCCGAGACGGATGCGGCCGAGCCCCTTCACGTTGGTGCAGCGGTCGACCATGCCGCCCGCCCCGCGCGGGGCATAGAAGCGCAGCGGCCCACCCTGATCCTCCGGCAGCGGCGCGTCCCCGATCCGGTACGCGACCACGGCGTCGACCAGGGCGTCGAGCGGCGCACTCTGGACGAAGCTGCCGTCGGTGGACTCGAGCGTGACCTCGTTGGCCCCGGGCCTGGGCCCGACGGCAGCCAGGATCGCCGTCAGCCTGACCCCGCTCCCCGTGCGCCCGGGCGCCACCGTGCCGACGTCGGCCACCTGCCCCGGCAGCGCGGCCAGCTCGTCGAAGCCGAGCGTGCGCGGGCTCGCGACCTCGCCGTCGACGACCAGGCGTGCGCTCATGCGTGCGCGCCGCGCGCGGCCCGCACCTCGGCGATGCCGCGGAACAGCGCCGGCACGTCGATCGGCGCGTCCCATGCCTCGCCGCGCAGCTCCCGGTACGCCCGCGCGACGTTGAAGACGATGCGCTCGGGCTCGGTCCAGGCGGCGTACGGCCCGAGGTCGATCCGCTTGGCGGCCTCCACCACCGGCAGCTCCTGCGCGAAGAACCGCGCCGACTCCGCGCGCACGTAGCGGAGGTAGGCCTGCATCTCGCGCGGCCCCTCGACGCCGCACACCGGGCCGTGGCCGGGAACGACCACGTCGGGGGCGAGGTCGACGATCGCCTGGAGCGCCGCGAGCCAGCGGTCGTACGTGCCCTCCCAGCCGATCGGCGTGCAGAGCCGGAAGAGGACGTCGCCCGTGAAGACGATGCGCTCGGCCGGCAGGTGGACGATCACGTCGCCCGCGGTGTGGGCCGGCCCGACGTAGATCAGGTCGGCCGCGAGGCCTTCCAGGTCGAGCGTCAGTCGGTCGTCGATCAGGGTCGTCGGCGGCGTGAGCTCGATGCCGCGGAAGTCCCATGGCGCGAGCGAGCGCGCGAAGCCCGCCATGCCGGGGTCGGAGCTGGTGGAGGTGCGGAGCATCTCCATCACCTCGGGGCGCTCGCGTCCGAATCCCTCCGCGCACAGCCGGTGGCCGATGATCTCGGCCCCGGCGAAGAGCTGATTGCCCCAGCAGTGGTCGCCGTTGGCGTGCGTGTTGACGACGCGCCGTGCGGGTCCGCGCCACACCCGCGCGTACTGCGCGATCATCTCGCGGGTGTGCGGCAGGTCCCAGAACGTGTCGACGACCATCCCGCCGCCACGGTTGACCAGGCCCGAGTTGCTGGTGCCGAGCCCGCGATCGGGCTGGAGGCAGGCGTAGACGTCGCGGGAGAGTTCGCGCAGCTCCATGCGCCCCGGCTACTCGACTGCACGCGCCCAGGCAACCCTCGACCCCCGGCGCGAGCCATGACGCGGCCGCAATTGACAACGCTGCGGGCCGCCGGCTACAGCCTCCGAGCCCGCGCCATCCGGCGCGACGCCCGCCGGAGGCACCACGTCGATGGAGTTCGGACTCTTCGTTCAGGCCCACGTCCCCAAGCAGGAGCTCACGAGCAACCCCGAGCACGCCGAGCACGATCGGCTGATGCGCGAGCTGGAGCTCGCCGTCGCGTGCGACGAGTTCGGGTTCAAGTACGTCTGGTCGGTCGAGCACCACTTCCTGGAGGAGTACTCCCACATCTCGGCCTCGGAGACGTTCCTGCCGTACGTCGCGGCTCGGACCAAGCGTCTCCACGTCGGCTCGGCGATCTACAACATCACGCCGCCGGTGAACCATCCCGCCCGCATCGCCGAGCGGGTCGCGATGCTCGACCATCTGAGCGAGGGCCGCTTCGAGTTCGGCACCGGACGCGGCTCGTCGTCGACCGAGTTCAAGGGCTTCGGGATCCCGGACGGCGAGACCACGCGCGCGATGTTCGACGAGTCGCTGGGCGAGATCCTCCGGATGTGGAAGACGGACAAGTACAGCTACCAGGGCAAGTTCTTCTCGATGCCGGAGCGCAACGTGCTGCCCAAGCCCTACTCGAAGCCGCACCCGCCGCTCTGGGTCGCGTGCGGCAGCCCGTCGACGTTCGAGAAGGCGGGGCGCCTGGGGCTGGGCGCGCTCTGTTTCAGCCTGGGGTCGCCCAAGGACTTCGCGCCGCTGATCGAGGTCTACAAGAAGGCGATCCGGAACGCCGAGCCGGTCGGCGACTTCGTGAACGACAACGTCGCGTGCGTGACGCAGCTGGTCTGCATGGAGGACGGC
>Ga0335084_10002125_pt1 | contig 18959 bp, 17 predicted proteins | sample Lox_Sample_44_FD_206721 | JGI IMG/M metagenome (GOLD analysis project Ga0335084, IMG submission 206721) | Soil microbial communities from Loxahatchee National Wildlife Refuge, Florida, United States - Lox_Sample_4.4 | ecosystem: Environmental > Terrestrial > Soil > Wetlands | place: USA...
TCACGGGCGGCAGCGCGATGAACGATGCGCTGCTGTCGAACAGCCTGCAATTCGCCTCGGGTGGCGTCGGCCCGTTCGTGACGCTGTGGGCGCGCACGAGAGGCAATCTCGACGTCAAGGCGGTCGCGGCGATCAACTCGATGCCGCTCTATCTAAACACCCGCAACCCGAATGTAAAGACCGTGAAGGACTTCACCGAGCGCGACCGGATCGCCCTGCCGGCCGTGAAGGTGTCGATCCAGGCGATCACCCTGCAGATGGCGGCGGAAAAGGCGTTCGGCGAGGGACAGCAGAACAAGCTCGACCCGCTCACCGTCTCGCTGTCGCACCCGGACGCACAAACCGCGTTGCTGTCGGGGCAATCCGAAATCACGGCCCACTTCGGCTCGCCGCCGTTTCAGTATCAGCAGCTGAGGAGTCCGACGATCCACACGGTGCTGAATTCCTATGACGTTCTCGGCGGACCGGCAACGTTCAATCTCGTCTGGACCACCTCGAAGTTCAGGAACGAAAATCCGAAACTCTACGATGCCTTCGTCAAGGCGCTCGACGAGGCTGTCGCGATGATCAACCGCGACAAGCGCGGGGCGGCTGAGGCGTACTTGCGAATCTCCAAGGACAAGGACAGCGTGGACGATATCCTGGCAATGCTCAACGATCCGGCGATCGTGATTACGACGACGCCGCAGAACGTGATGAAGTACGTCGACTTCATGGCGAAGACCGGAGCGATCAAGACGCGCCCGGATTCCTGGCGGGAGATGTTCTTCCCCAATGCGCAAGGTCTGCCGGGCAGCTGAGCACGGCATGGCCGAGAACGCAGCGCCGATCGACCAGGCGCCCGACCTGGCGGCAATCCGGGCCGCGCGCGAGCGCATCCGCTCGCTGGTTCGCCGAACCCCGGTTCTAAGCTCGCCTGCGCTCGATGCGCTCTGCGGAGCGCGTTTGGTTTTCAAGTGCGAGAGCTTGCAGGAGATCGGCGCGTTCAAGGCGCGCGGGGCGAGCAATGCGGTCCTGTCGCTGAGCGATGCGGAAGCCGCCTGCGGCGTCGTCACGCACTCCTCCGGCAACCACGGCGCGGCGCTCGCGTGGGCGGCTGCGCGGCGCGGCATCCCCGCCTGGGTCGTAATGCCCTCGACGGCGGCCGCGGTGAAGCAACAGGCCGTGCGCCAGTTCGGTGCCACGGTGCGGCACAGCGGGCCGGGCGTCGACTCCCGTGAAGAGGTCTGTGCCGCCGTCCAGGCGGAGACAGGCGCCGCGCTGGTCCACCCGTATAACGACTGGCGCGTGATCGCCGGACAAGGAACTGCAGCCCTCGAGCTTCTCGAGGACGTCGCCGAGCTCGATGCCGTCATCGCACCGGTTGGCGGAGGCGGGCTGGTGTCCGGCACGGCGATCGTAGCGAAGAGTCTCGCACCCTCGATCAAGGTTTACGGGGCAGAGCCTGCCGGAGCCGACGATGCCTTCCAGTCGCTGCGTGCAGGACGCATCGTGCCGCAGACCGATCCGCGAACGATCGCCGACGGGTTGCGCTCTTCGCTGAGCGACAGGACATTCGCCGTGATTCGCACGCGCGTCGACGCGATCGCAACGGCGTCGGAGGAGGCAATCGTCCGTGCGATGCGGCTCCTGTGGGAGAGGCTCCGGTTGGTGATCGAGCCGTCCGGCGCGGTCCCGCTTGCCTGTCTCCTCGAGAACAAGCTCCCGGTGGAGCGCTTGCGCGTCGGCATCATCCTGAGCGGCGGCAATGTCGACCTGGATCGGCTCCCCTGGCAGGACGCGACCGCATGAGCAGCGCGCTGCTCGATGTGCGCGACGTGACGCTGCAGTACAAGACGATCGACCGCCTGGTCACGGCGACTTATCGGGTCAACTTCCAGGTGCTGGCTGCGGACCGTTTCGTCCTGCTCGGGCCGTCGGGCTGTGGCAAGTCCACCCTGCTCAAGGCGGTCGGCGGCTATCTCGAGCCGGTCGAAGGCGAAATCCGCCTCAAGGGCCAGAAGGTCGTGCGCCCTGGGCCCGACCGGATGATGGTGTTTCAGGAGTTCGACCAGCTCCTGCCCTGGAAGACCGTCCTGGAGAACGTGGTGTTCGCGCTTGCGGCCAGCGGCAAGCTCGCCGGGAAGGCCGCCGCGGAAAAGGCGCTCGACTACATCGCCAAGGTGAACCTGGGCAAGTTTGCCGACAGCTACCCGCACACGCTCTCCGGCGGCATGAAGCAGCGCGTCGCGATCGCCCGCGGCATGGCGATGGAGCCCGACATCCTCCTCATGGACGAGCCGTTCGCGGCTCTCGACGCGCTCACCCGACGCAGGATGCAGGACGAGCTGCTGCAACTGTGGGACGAGACGCGCTTCACGGTGCTTTTCGTTACGCATTCGATAGCGGAGGCGATCAAGGTAGGCAGCCGCATCCTGCTGCTTTCCCCGCATCCGGGGCAGGTCAAGGCGGAGATCAACAGCCTGCCGCGCAACCACGATCACGCCGATGCGGCGGCCCTTGAGCGCAAGATCCACGACATGCTCTTCGCCGACGCTGTCGAAGAGACGGAGACACGCCATGACTGATGCCGCTGCACTGCGCCCTGACGTCTACCGCGAACTCAGCGACGCCTCGCATCTCGGCGTGGTCGAGAAGCCGCTCTCGACATGGGAGCGCGTCTACAACCTCACCGGGGTGCGCAAGATCGCGATCCTGGCCGTGCTCGCTACGGCGTGGGAGATCTATGCGCGCATCCTGAACAATCCCCTGCTGTTCCCCAGCTTCAGCGCAACGGCCGCGGCATTCCTGGACATGGTGGTGCACGGCACTTTGCTGCTGAAGGCGTGGACCTCGATCAGGATCCTCTTCGTCGGCTATGTAGCGGGGATCTTCCTCGCTGCCGCGCTGACGGTGATCGCCATAAGCTCGCGCATCGGCACCGATTTCCTCGAGACGCTCACCTCGATGTTCAACCCGCTGCCGGCGATCGCGCTGCTGCCGCTCGCCCTGATCTGGTTCGGGCTGGGCGCCGGCAGCATCGTGTTCGTTCTCATCCACTCCGTGCTCTGGGCGGTAGCGCTCAATACGCACTCCGGATTTCTTGCCGTTTCGAATACGCTGCGCATGGTCGGCCGCAACTACGGCCTGCGCGGACTGCCATACGTCGGGCGGATACTGATCCCGGCGGCCTTTCCGAGCATCCTCACCGGGCTCAAGATCGGTTGGGCGTTCGCCTGGCGCACGCTCATCGCCGCCGAGCTCGTCTTCGGCGTGTCCTCCGGCTCCGGGGGGCTGGGCTGGTTCATCTACGAGAACAAGAACCAGCTCGAGATCCCCAACGTGTTTGCGGGCCTGCTGACGGTGATCCTGATCGGCCTGCTCGTCGAGAACGTGATCTTCCGGACAGTCGAGTCGCGCACGGTGCGCCGCTGGGGCATGCAGATTTGATCCCGGCGCGCGAGGCAGCGATGCGCGTCGTGATTCCGGAGTTCATGGACGAAGCGGCCGTCGACGCGCTCCGGCGGCGCTTTGAAGTCGTCTTTGACGCGTCCCTGGTCGAGCGGAGGCACGAGCTCCTGCGCGATGTCGGAGGAGCGCACGGGCTGATCGTACGCAACCGGACCCGGGTCGACAAGGAGCTGCTGGAAGCTGCGCCAAGGCTGACGGTCGTCGGCCGCCTCGGCGTCGGGCTCGACAACATCGACCTCATCGCCTGCGAGGCGCGGCGCATCGAGGTCATCCCCGCGCGCGGCGCGAACGCCCTTGCGGTCGCCGAATATGTGATCGCGGTGTCGCTTATCCTGCTGCGCGGCGCCTTCGTTGCCACGGATGCTGTGGCGGCAGGAAGCTGGCCGCGCGAGGCACTCTCCGGCGGGCGCGAGGTTGCCGGCAAGACGCTCGGCATCGTGGGCTTCGGCAGCATCGGCCAGCTTACGGCGCGACTCGCCCGCGGCCTGGGCATGGAGGTCATCGCCTTCGATGCAGAGATTGACTCGACGGCCCCGCTTTGGATCGAGCAGCGGGTCACGCCGCGCGGCCTCGACGATCTGCTGCGCGAGGCCGACGTCGTGTCGCTGCACGTTCCCCTAACTCCGCAGACACGGCGCCTCTTCGACGCGGGACGCCTCGCGCTGATGAAACCGGGTGCGGTTCTGGTCAACACCGCTCGTGGCGGCATCGTCGAGGAAGCTGCGCTCGCGTCGATGCTGAGAGCGGGCCGGCTCGCCGGCGCGGCGCTTGACGTGTTCGAGACGGAGCCGCTCCAGGCAGCGTCACCGCTCGCCGGTTGTCCCAACCTATTGCTCACCCCGCACATCGCGGGCGTCACCCGCGAATCGAACCTGCGCGTCTCCACGTTGATCGCCGACAGAGTTGCTGCCGCGCTCGAAGCGCGCGGGAAAGCCTGAGTTCGCCTTGCCGCGTCTTACGCCCGAAGCGCTTCACACCCTTGCGGCGCGCACGCTCTCGGCCGCGGGCGCCAGCACCGAGATGGCTGCGGCGACGGCGCGGGCGCTCGTCTACGCCGATATGCGGGGCCTTGCCTCGCACGGTGTGCAACGCATTCCCCAATATGCAGCGCACCTCAGAAACGGTCGCGCCGACGGCGCGGCGAAACCTCGGATCGCGAACGCCCGGGGAGGCGCCGTGCTGATCGACGCCGGCTTCGGTCTTGCCTACGCGGCTTGCGCGTTGGCCGTTCAGGAAGCGGTGCAACGTGCACGCGAATTCGGCGTGTCCTATGCGGCGGTTTGCAACAGCCATCACTTCGGCGTCGCGGCCTATCACCTGGAGCCCGTCGGAGCCGCGGGGCTGGTCGGACTCGCGTTCGGCAATTCGCCTGCCGCGATGCCGGCTGCAGGCGGCAAGCGACCGCTGTTTGGCACTAACCCGATCGCGGCAATCTTTCCCCGTGCGCGCGCGGCGCCGCTGGTTATCGATCTCTCGCTCTCCGAGGTGGCGCGCGGCAGGCTCATGGTCGCCGCGAAGGAGGGCCGTCCCATTCCGCTCGGCTGGGCGCTCGACAAGGATGGCCGTCCGACGACCGATCCCAAAGCCGGCCTCGCGGGCAGCATGCTGGCACTCGGCGGGTCCAAAGGCGCCGTGCTGGCGCTCGTCGTGGAGCTGCTGGTGACGGCGCTCACCGGCTCGGCGGTCGGCTTCGAAGCGAGCTCGTTCTTCGTGGACGAGGGCAACCGCCCGCGCCTCGGTCAAGCCTTCCTGGTCGTCGATCCGGACGCGCTGTCCGGGCGCGCCACCTACGACGAGCGCATCGAGACGCTGCTCGCGGCGATGACTGCAGACCCGGATGTAAGGCTACCTGGCGAGCGGCGACGCGCGCTCGCGGCGGCGGCAGCGCGCGACGGGATCGAGCTCTCCGCGGCGCTGCTCGAGCAGTTGAGGGCGCTCGCTGCCCGCTAGGCGCGCGCCAGGCCACGACGTGCGCCGCCGTGCGCAGGTTTAACTGGCAGTGATCGCCTCGCGCAAGGCGACGAAGATACCGGGCGTCGCGGCAATGACCTCGTCCGTCTTCAAAAAGTCGGTACCGCCGGCGAAATCCCCCACGCGCCCTCCAGCTTCGCTCACGAGGAGAGCGCCTGCCGCGACGTCCCAGCTCTTGAGGCTCATCACCCAGAATCCGTCGAGACGACCGGCGGCAACGTAGGCGAGATCGAGCGCGCAAGCGCCCGCGCGGCGGATGCCTGCGCAGCGGCTCATAAGCGAATTCAGTCGGGCAGCGTAGGCGGGGAGCTTGCTGCTGCGGCGGGTCGGAAAAACGGTGCCGACGAGCGCCTCCGACAGATGCGTGCAGGCCGACACACGCAGCTGCACGCCGTTGAGCTGTGTCCCCCGGGCCTTGGCCGCCGTGAAGAGCTCGTCGCGAACCGGGTCGAACACGATCGCGTGCGTCAAATCGGAACCGTGCATCAGCGCCAGCGAGATGGCGTAGTAGGGATAGCCGTGGGCGAAATTGCGCGTGCCGTCGATCGGATCCACGATCCAGCGCCAGCTCGCTTCGGGATTGCGCTCGTCGCGCAGATTGCCTTCCTCGTTCAGGATGGCGTGGTCGGGGAAGGCAGAGAACAGCGACGCCGCGATCGAGGTGGCCGCCTCTGCCTCGGCGGCGACGACGATTTCGTCACACTGCCTCGACGACGCGGGCAGGCGCTTGAGGTCGCGGGCTGCGTCCTGGATCACCGCTGCCGCGTTGCGCGCCGCGCGAATCGCTACTGCGAGAGAGGGATCGTTCATGCAGGGCGTGTGGTCCACGCTATTGTAGCCCACAATATACGCCGGTATCGCAAGCGTCTAAGGGGTCGCCCCCCGGACGGGCCTAGCTCACCTTCACGCCGAGCATCATCCCGCCATCCTCGTGCTCAAGATTGTGGCAGTGGAACATGTAGACCTGATCTCCAGCGAAGGACGCCGCCTTGGGCAGCGTGAAATCGATTGCGATGCGCACCGTTTCGCCCGGCCATACGAGCACGGTGTCCTTGCGCCCGAGGTCCGTCGCGAGCCGACCGCGCTCATCGACCTTGAGCGCTGCGATCTGCTCCGGGCTCGTCTGGCGCTCGAGTACGTCGAAGTGGAACCCGTGCAGATGCATCGCGTGCGGCATGCTGTTGAAGTAATTCCGGATGAGCCAGGTTTCCACGCTTCCGCGTTTCACTTCGATCGGTGTCTCGCCCATGACGAAGACGCGATCGTTGATCCGCCAGCGCCCTTTGGCATACCCCAAGCGGAGCGGCCGCTCGGCGGCTCCAGACGCGTCGATCGGCGGAAGCGAAGACAGGTGCCCGGGCAACTTTGTGCCGAGTACAAGGCGCTCGCGGACCCGCAGCTCCAGGAGGGCCCGCGGGGCGCCTTCCGGAAATCCACTGCCGTGGCCCATCGCCGCGTGGTCGACGGCGCCTGGGGCGCTTGGCGGCATCGCATGTCCCATGGCTGCCTGGTCGACGCCTCCGGCCACGGCCGCTGCTTCGTGAGGCATCTCCATGTGCATGGGGTCGAACGCGCGCGTCTCCAGGTGGAGTGTTTCACCGACGGATGCCTCGGAGAGATCGAGCAGCACGTCGAGGCGCTCCGCTACGGAGAGGAACGCCTCGGCGCAGAGCTGCGGCGCTCGCAGGAGACCGCCGTCGGTGCCGATGAGCATGAAGGGAATCGGCTTACCGGTGACCGTGCGAAATGCCAGCCGATACGTGCGGGCGTTGGAAGCGTTGAGCACACGGAAGCGGTAGATGCGCGTCGCGACGTCAAGGTAGGGGCAGGCCGTGCCGTTGATGAGCACCGTGTCGCCGAGAAAGCCGTGCACCTGGTCCGCGGCGCTCGCGGCATAGTCCTTGCCGGGGCGACGGTCATGCAGCACGAGCGGAATCTCGGTGCGCCCGGGCTGGAGGTCGAGCGAACTCCGCAGTGTCCGCTCGTCGGCGTCCTCGATCTCGATCAAGCCGAAAAGGCCGCGATAGGCCTGCCCGGCGGTGGCTCCGTGGGGATGAGGGTGATACCAGTACAGGCCGCCGCGGTTGCGCACTTCGAAGTCATAGGCGTACTGCTCGCCCCGGCTGACCAGTGTCAGGCCTGCGCCATCGTTTCGCGTGTCAACGGTGAGCCCGTGCCAATGGACGATGGTCGGCTCGGGAAGCGCGTTGTCGAAATCGACGCGCAGGCGCTCGCCTGGCTGCAGGACGAATGTCGGATTGATGTAGCGCCTGCCCTCGCGCTCGGCGGTGTAGGCAAGCGCCCAGCTCACTGCGGCATCGCCCGATGAGGCTGCACGCAGCCGGACGAGCGCGCCCGCCGGCCTCAGGCGTCCAAGGAACGCGTTGTCTCCAGGCACGAACAGCGGCGAGCCCTGTGGCGCCGCACCGCAGAAGTTCGCCCCGGAGGGGCTTGTGATCCCGCCGGGATCGTCGGGGCGGCCGGCGCGCGGTAGCGTCGCCAGCCCCAGTGCCCCGAGAGAACAGAGGAATTTCCTGCGACTTGACCGAATCACCCTGAAACGCGCTCCATATCCGCAGCACGTCGATGGAACAATTATCGTCGAAGCTCGGGGCGGCGCGCCAGGCGCGTGCCCGACCGAAGGCATCGGACAAGGCGAGGCGGTCGCTCAGAAGGTGACGCGAACGCCGACGAAGCCGCTCACCGGCGCGGCCGGACCATAGCTGCGCGGATTGGTCGCCCCGGGCGCCTGAACGAGGAATACCGAACTTGTCGGCGAGAAGGTGCCGAAGGTGTAGTACTTCTGGTTGGTAAGATTGTTGACCCACGCAAAGAGCTGAGTGCTCTTGTCGAGCTGGTAGTGCGTGCTGAAGTTGAGTGTGTAATATCCCGGAAGTTTCGGCGTCAGGTTGGCCTCGTCACCGAAGAGATACGCGCCGCTGGCCGCTACACCGGTGAGGCCGACGCTCCATTGCTCCGAGACCTTGTAATACGCCCCGGCCTTGAATTGATGCGCGGGGATGCCCGGCAGGCTGTCGCCCGATTGAACGGTGATGTTGCCATCGGCGTCGGCGGCCGGGTTGTCCCCGGACCCCTCGACAAAGCTCGTCTTGAAGTGCGCTTCGATGTACGAGTAGGCGGCATAGGCGAGCCAGCGCTGGGTGGTGAGCTGAATGTGCACGTCGACGCCCCGACGCTGCGTCTGTCCGATGTTGGCAAAGTAAGCCCGTCCCTGCGTGGTGCTGTTGATGAACGCGATGTCGTTGTCGAGGTCGCTCTGGAAGAAGGCGATGTCATAGGTGAGCAGGCTGTCCGGGGTTGGGTGAAGGGGTCCGCGCACGCCAGCTTCGACCGTGTGCGCGATCACCTGCTGCAGTTCCGGGTCACCCACGAAGAAATTGGCAAGGCTGCAGGAATTCTCCGGGCCGGCGCACGACAACTCCGACGGCGTCGGTGCCCGATTCGCGACGGCGTAGCCACCATACGCGGTCAGCCAGGGCGCCACCTTGTAAGTCAGTCCGGCGGCGGGGTTGAAGTGATCGTACGAATGGCTACCCGATAGATCGCCGCCGTTTTGATCGCGCAAGCTTACCCGCGTCGCGTTGTAGCGGCCGGAAAGCGTGAGCGCTGCTTCGGCGGTCAGGTTCAGGGTATCAGCGAAATAGATTCCGTAGGTGGAATCGGTGATCGCCACGTGAACCGGAGAGTTCGAGTCGGGTTCGTCGATGATCACCCCAGGGCCCACGAATACGCGATCCTCGAGCGTCAGCCCGCCAATGTACGACGCGCCCTGAAAGTCGTTGTGGGCTCCATCGAAACTGAAGCCGGCGATAAAATGGTTGCGACGCCCGAAGAGATCGTCGGTTTGCGTGAACTGAACCGAGGCGCCGTAGGCGTTGGTGGTGGTCGACTGAGTGTCGAGCTCCGAGTACGGACCCCCTTGCAGGAAGTCGGGAATCGGCTGCCCGTCGGTAGTCGTGCTGTAATTGCCGTCCTCGGTGCACAGAAACCCCGAGCCGTCCTCGCAAGGCGTGTCGTTGGGCGCATTGCCGTTCACCACATCCTGGTGAAAGTGGCGGTAGTAGGCAAGCGCCTGAATGGAAGCGCTCTGATTGACGTCGAAGTTGCCCGTCAACCCCGCGGCGAAGTAGCTGTTGGAGATCTGGTTGGGCGCCGTAAACTGCGCCCGGCGATCGGCCTCCAGGAGCTCGACGGGTGATGTCCCGGGGCCGTTGAGGATCGAGTGGGCGTAAGTCAGGCTGAGATGCAGCTCGCTTCGCTCGTCACGCCGGCCGAGATCTGCGTACAGGTTTTGGATCGTGGACGACTGCAGATCGCGCCAGCCGTCCTGATGAAGGGCATTGCCCGCGACGTACAGCGATTTGTCGTCGCTTTCGCCGCCATACTGGAATTCCCCCTGGATTTGATGGAAGGAGCCTCCGGAGAGGTCGGCCTCCAGGCCGTGGTATCCGAACCCGTTCTTGAGCCGCATGTTCAGCGCTCCGCCGAGGGCGTTCAGGCCGAACACGGGGTTCGAGCCCAGGACATCGACGCGATCGATGGCGATATCGGGAATCAGGTCCCAGTCCACGGTGTCGCCGAAGGGCTGATTGAAGCGCATGCCATTGACGTAGACTGCGAGCCCCTGCGGCGTGCCCTGCAGCGGTGAGGCGGCGAAGCCGTGATAGAAGAACGTCGGCTGAAAGGGGTTGCCGGCCGCGTCGTCGAGGGTGACGCCGCCCAGCTGTTGGTTCAGAGCTCGGGTTAGGTCGGGGGTGCCGTCGCGGTCAATGTCCCGACTCGTCAGCACATGGGTCTCTGCGGGCACACTGTCCCGATCGATGCCGGACCCAAGCAGGGGAGAGGGCGCGATCACGGTGACGGAGGGCAGGGCGATCGGCGGCGCTGAGGCAGACCCTGCAGCCGGGGTCGTCGCCTGCGCTAGCACTGCGGAGGGAGCGAGCAGGGTCGCGGCGACCAAGGCGACGTGGAGGGGCGTGCGGCCCGGCCGCGTCGAAGGGCGTGCAAGATTGGCCACGGGGAAGAAGGCCTGTTCCGACATCTTTAGCATCACGCGACGGCCAACGTGCGGGCTCCGTAGGGGCATCGGCACATGGCATGATGTCACCGGGTCAAGCTGCTCAGCCCAACTCGCGTTCCCGACCAGGGATAGGAGAAAATCCCAAGCTGTATTACCCGGACTGGCTGGGAGGCATGGCGATGGCAATCGACGATGAGAAGCCCAAGGGAGACAGCACGTACCGCGATCTCGCTGTCGTGGCGGCCATAACGCTCAGCTTCGCGCTGCTGAGCGCCTATTTCGATCTCGGGGAGTCGGTCGGTCGATGGACGCGACCGGTGGAGCGCTACCAGGTCGATGAGCTTCCGGGCGTCTTGATGGTGCTCGGCCTCGGGCTGGCCTGGTTCGCCTGGAGGCGCGCTGTTGCGGCGCGTGACGAGCTGCGTCGACGGCTGGCGATTCAGGTCGATCTTTCGGTCGCGCTTAGGGAGAAGAGCAGGCTCGAGGGGATCAACCTCCAGCTGCAGGAGCAGGAGCGCAGGAAGCTTGCGCGCGAGCTTCACGACGAGCTCGGCCAGAATCTCAACGCAATCAAGATCGAGGCGGTATCGATCCGCGGGGGAGACTGGGCCTGTCCTGCCGCAGTCCAGGAGGCGGCGATTTCGATTGTCAGGATGGTGGACAGCCTGCAAGCGACAGTACGGGATATGGTCCGCCAGCTGCGGCCCCCGGGGCTCGACGAGCTCGGATTGGCCGCGGCGCTCGAGGAGTGCGTCGACGGTTGGAGGAGGCGGCTACCGTCGACACAGTTTGACCTGGCGGTTCCGACCACTGGCGCCGACTGGGGTGATGCTCTGAACATGGCCGTCTATCGCGTCGTGCAGGAGAGCCTCACCAACGTGGCGCGTCACGCCAACGCGCGCCGCGTCGCAGTCAGCTTGTCATGCGAGGAGGCAGCGGGGAATCCGGGGCGGGCCGTTGTGTTGCAAATCCGTGACGACGGCGTTGGCGTGACGAGACCTCAGAGCCGAGGTGGCTTAGGTTTGTACGGCATGCGTGAGCGCGTCGAATCCCTTGGGGGTACCTTCCAGGTCATAAGCCCGACGCCGGGCGGTTTTCTCGTCCTCGCCCGGCTGCCACTGGAACCCCTCGCTGCATGACGACCCGCGATAACGCGCGCGTATCGGTGCTCCTCGTCGACGACCACGCGGTCGTGCGCGAGGGCTACCGGCGACTTCTCGAGCGTGCCTTGGAAATCGCAGTCGTCGGGGAGGCCGCGTCCGCGGCGGAGGCCTACCGGCTCTTCACGCAACTCGTGCCTGATGTCGTGGTGATGGACATCTCTCTACCTGACGTGAGCGGCATCGAAGCCATGCGACACCTGCTTCTGCGCGAGCGGCTGGCCAAGGTGCTCGTCTTCAGCATCCACGAAGAGGCGATCTTTCCTGACCGAGCGTTCAGAGCCGGCGCCCGTGGCTACATAACGAAGGCCAGTGCACCCGAGGTTCTCGTCGAAGCGGTACGGGCGGTCGCTCGGGGCGACCGATTCCTGAGCCCGGACATTGCGCAGCGCGTGGCCGTGCGCGCGCTGGCGGGGGCAAGCAGCACGCTGAAATCGCTGTCGGACCGGGAGTTCGAGATCGCGCGACTGCTTGCCAGGGGACGCTCGGTGCGCGAAATCGCTAAGCTGCTGTGCCTCAACCATAAGACAGTCGCCAATTACCAGTGGGCGATCCGGAACAAGCTGGGTGCCGCGACGCCGATTCAGCTGATCCAGATCGCGAGGCAGAGCGGTCTTATCGGCGACAGCACCTAGGCGTCTTTGGACCGTATCTCACGGCTCTACCTGATCGCAACGCCCCAGGGCAATTCGCCCACCGGGATGTCGGCGATCTTCGTGTTGGTCTCGGTGTCGATCACCGCCACAGCGTTCGAACGCCCGCAGGCAACATAAAGTTTCTTTCCGTCCGGCGTGATCGCCATGTTCCACGGCCGCCTGCCGACGGGGATCTTGGCGACGATCGCGTTCGTGGCCACATCGATCACCTGCACCAGCCCTTCGCCACCCGAGCTGACGTAAACGCGCTTGCCGCCCGGGTGCACGGTGACACCGTTCGAGCGGCTGGCCGCCCTGATGCGCGCGATCACCTCTTGGGTCGTCGCGTCGAAGACGTTGACGGTATCGGCGTTCTCCGCAGCCACATAGGCTCGGCTGGCGTCGGGCAGGAACCCGATACCGCGGGGCCGGTCGCCCACCTTCACGGATTTCACGACCTCGTTCTTGGCGAGGTCCACGATGTCGACGCTGTCAGCTTCCTCGCTGCTGACGTAGAGCCACTTGCCGTCGGGGCTGAACACCGCGTGCTCGGGGTTCCTGCCGCGCATGGTGATGCGCCGCGCAACCTGACGGGTCGCCGTGTCCACGATGAGAACCTGGTTGTTCTCCTCGATCGCTGCCGACAGCCAGCGGCCATCCGGAGACAGATAGATCCCTTCAGGGGAGTCGCCGAGCAACGTGCGGCCGATCGTCTCTCCGGTGGCGGTGTCCACCGTCAGCAGCGAATTGCTGGTCTGGTCGCTGATGTAGAGTTGCTTGCCATCGAGCGCGACCGCGACGCCTCGGGGGCGGGTCCCCACCTTGAACGTATTCACCACCCGGTCGGTCGCCGTGTCTACGACCGAGACAGTGGCCGAGCCTTCATTCGGAACGTAGGCAAGCGGCGCAGCCACGGCTAGCGTGGAGGCGAGCAGCGGCAGGACGGCGGCAAGGCCCTTGTGCATGGAGGCGCTCTCTGTTTTGCAACGCGAAGCCCGCGACCCGCGGGGCGAGCGGCTATGCTACACGAGTTCCAGCCGGGGTCCGGGACGCGGGGGTTGCGTTGGCCGCGGCGTCAAATATAATGACCGTGCTGTAGGAAGCCGGTATTCGATTGATCAACCTTGGGGCAAACCATGCTGTGGACGAAACCCGAGTTCGAAGACCTGCGGTTCGGCTTCGAAATCACGATGTACATCGCGACTCGCTGACCAAGCTGCTGCGACCGGCCCAGCCGGTCGCAGCGTCCTTTTTGCGTTTCCTCGAGCAGCAGGTGTCTGCCGGAAGCGGGACGGCAAATCGATGACGCCCCGCGCTCCGGCACGGTGATCGTCCACGTTCTCGGTTCGGCAGCGGGGGGCGGGTTCCCGCAGTGGAACTGCAACTGCACAAATTGTGACGGCTTGCGCCGCGGACGCATCCGGGCGAGCCCGCGCACGCAGTCGTCGATTGCCGTCAGCGCCGATGGCGCGAGCTGGGCGCTGTTCAACGCTTCGCCGGACATCCTCACCCAATTGCGAGCCTTCCCCGAGGCGCAACCCGCCCGCCGGCTGCGTGACAGCGCGATCGCGGCAGTGGTGCTCGTCGACAGCCAGATCGATCACACGACCGGCCTGCTAATGCTGCGCGAGGGAAAGCGGCTTCGAGTCCACTGCACCGAGTGCGTGCACGAGGACCTCACGACGGGCAACCCTCTCTTTCGCGTCCTCGAGCACTACTGCGAAGTGGACTGGCGGCGACTCGATACGCGCGACGAGCGCTTCGCTGCCATCGATGGCGTGCCGGGACTCGCTTTCCGCGCGATCGCTCTGGCGAGCAAGGCGCCACCCTATTCGCCGCATCGCCTTGCTCCGCGCGAAGGGGACAACGTCGGCGTGCTCATCAGGGACGAAAGGAGCGCCAAGACGCTCTTCTACGCCCCCGGCCTGGGCGAGATGCAGCCGCACCTCGCGCCGATTTTCGAAACGGTGGACTGCCTGCTCGTCGACGGCACGTTCTGGACCGACGACGAGATGATCCGCGCCGGTGTCGGGACCAAGCGCGCTCGCGACATGGGGCATCTGCCGCAGGCGGGACCGGGTGGCATGATCGAGGTTCTGGCTCGCTATCCGCGTCCGCGCAAGGTGCTCATCCATATCAACAACACCAATCCGATCCTCGACGAGGACTCCGCGGAGCGCGCGCAGCTCGCTGCCCTGGGCATCGAGGTGGCAGCGGACGGGATGCGAATCACGATGTAGGAGCGTGGCCGTGGCGGACTCCGACTCGCAGCCCTGGAGCAAAGACGAATTCGAGCGCCGCTTGCGCGCCAAGGGCGAGCGTTACCACATTCACCACCCCTTCCAGGTGCGCATGAACGCGGGCCACTGCACGCGAGAGCAGGTCCGAGGCTGGGTGTGCAATCGTTACTATTATCAGATCAGCATCCCGCTCAAGGACGCCGCCATCCTGTCCAACTGTCCCGAGCGCGCGGTGCGACGCGAGTGGATCAAGCGCATCATCGATCACGACGGGACGAAAGGCGACGAAGGCGGGATCGAAGCGTGGATCCGTCTCGGCGTTGCGACGGGCCTCTCGCGCGAGGAGGTGGCCTCGCTGCGCAACGTGCTGCCGGGCGTGCGCTTCGCCGTCGACGCCTACGTGAGCTTCGCCCGCGCGCGGCCGTGGCAGGAAGCGGTCTGTTCCTCGCTTACCGAGCTTTTCGCACCCGAGATCCACAAGAACCGCCTCGCGAGCTGGCCACAGCACTATCCGTGGATCGAGTCGGAGGGGCTGCAATACTTTCGCGACCGGCTGAGCCAGGCCCGCCGCGACGTCGAGCACGGCCTCGCGCTCACGCTCGAGCATTTCTCCACACGCGCGCAGCAGGAGCGCGCGCTCGAGATTCTCGACTTCAAGCTCGATGTGCTATGGTCGATGCTCGACGCCATGCAGACGGCCTACGGGCTTCCGGGAGGCGAGCATGCCGAGTGAGCCGGCGCTGCAACTCGACGACACGCCGCAGCTCTGCAAGCAGTTTCGCCTGCAGTACGAGCAGGCGAGATCGGCATGGGTGCTGCTCTACCCGGAAGGAATGGTGAAGCTCTCGGCGAGCGCGAGCGAGATCATGAAGCGCATCGATGGCAAGACCACGCTCGGCGCGATAATCCGCGACCTCGAGGCGGCGTTTCCGGGAGCAGCGCTGCGCCAGGACGTGCTCGACTTTATCGAGACAGCCCATGCACGCGGCTGGATCAGCGGCGCTCCCTAGCGCGGAGCGGAGTCGGCCGGCACGGCCGGGATGGCTCCTCGCGGAGCTCACCTATCGCTGCCCGCTGCACTGCGTCTTTTGCTACAACCCGCTCGACTACACCGCGCAGGGACCGGAGCTATCCACGAGCGAGTGGCTGCGCGTGCTGCGCGAGGGCCGGGCGCTCGGCGCCGTGCAGCTCGGGCTGTCGGGTGGCGAGCCCCTGCTGCGAGAGGATCTGGAGGCGCTGGTCGACGAGGCGAGGGGGCTCGGCTACTACTCGAATCTCATCACCTCCGGTGTCGGGCTGACCGAGCAGCGCATCGGTGCCTTCAAGCAGGCCGGGCTCGATCACATCCAGCTCTCGTTCCAGGACTCGACGCGGGAGCTGAACGACTTCCTCTCCAGCACGCGCACCTTCGAGCTCAAATCGAAAATCGCGAAGCTGATCAAGGAGCACGACTACCCGATGGTGCTCAACGTGGTGATCCACCGGCTCAACATCGATCACGTCGGGCAGATCCTCGAGATGGCGGAAGCGCTCGGCGCCGAGTACGTCGAGCTCGCCAATACGCAGTACTACGGCTGGGCGCATCTGAACCGCGACCGGCTGCTGCCCACTCGCGAGCAGGTCGTGCGCGCCGAGGAGACCACCAATCGCTTCCGCGAGAAGGTCGGACGCAAGATGCGCATCTTCTTCGTGGTCCCGGATTACTTCGAGGTGCGCCCCAAGGCGTGCATGAACGGCTGGGGCTCCGTCTTCCTGACCGTCACGCCCGACGGCACAGCGCTGCCCTGCCATGCGGCGCGGATGCTTCCCGGGCTCGCCTTCCCCAACGTGCGCGAAGCGAGCCTCGAGGCGATCTGGTACGACTCCGAGGGTTTCAACCGCTACCGCGGCGACGCCTGGATGAAGGAGCCCTGCCGCTCGTGTCCCGAGAAGGTGAAGGACTTCGGGGGATGCCGCTGTCAGGCGTACCTCCTCACCGGCGACCCCGCCAACGCCGACCCGGTGTGCGACCTTTCTCCCCACCACGACCGAGTGACACAGGCACTGCTCGCCGCGCAGGTCGGAACGGCCCGGCCGATCGTCTTTCGCGACGACCGCAACTCGCGTGCCCTGCTGGCGCAGCGGCCCACACCGGTTACGGCGAAATGATCCCTGACGCAGTGTGCCGGTGAGCTCCACGCGCGCACTCGGCCGTTACACGACGACGGCGATCGCATTGCATTGGCTGGTGGCCGCGGCCGTGCTCGGATTGATCGTCCTGGGCTGGTGGATGCAGGCGATACCCAAGGAGCCCGTGGGACCACGAGCAGACGCCTACAACCTGCACAAGTCGATCGGCCTATTGGTCCTTTTTCTCATGGCTGCGCGACTCGTCTGGCGCGGGCTGCATCGTGCTCCGCCGTTGCCGCCGCTGCCTCTCTGGCAGGAGCGCTCCGCCCGCGCGGTGCACATGCTTCTCTACGCGGGGATGTTCATCGCGGCGCTGAGCGGATACCTGGGGTCGGCGACCAGCGGCTACCCGGTCAAGCTTTTCGGCTGGGTGCTTCCCGCCTGGACCGGCGCGAATGTCGCTGTCAAGGACGCCTGCAGCGTCCTGCATCTCGCACTGAGCTGGGCGCTGACCGCGGCAATCGTTGCGCACGTTCTGGCGACGGCCTACCACCAATGGGTGCTGCACGACGGGCTGCTCTGGCGCATGTGGCCCCGGCGCTCGAGCGACCGGAGCGACAGCCGGCCCGGCGACGCAGCTAGCCCCGCGACGCGGCCTCCAGGAGCTTGACGGTTTCCTCGGCGTTGGCATCGCGCGCGATGTCGAGCGCGGTCTTGCCTCGATCGTCCTTCAGATCCGGACGCGCACCCGCTTGCAGCAGCGCCTTGACCGTAGCGCTGCGTCCGTAGCCGGCGGCCCACATCAGCGCGGTGAGATCGTGCGCGTAGGTCGCGTTCGGGCTCACGCCCGCGCCGAGCAGCAGCACGACGATCTCGGTCTGTCCCTGGCCGGCGGCATAGGTCATGGCGTTCTTCTGCAGCCGGTCTACCGCATTGACGTCCGCGCCGCGCGTGACGAGCAGGCGCGCGATCTCGACGTTCCCGCCGTGGGCAGCGGCCATCAGCGGCGTAACCCCGTTCGCCGCCGCGAGGTTGACATCGGTGCCGGCAAGGATCATCTGGCGCGCGAGCTCGGTCCGGTCGTTCTTCAGCGCGATGAGCAGAACGGTCTCGCCCACACGCGTGCGGGCATTGGGCGAAGCTCCATCGGCAAGCGCGCGGCTGACGGCAGCCTCATCACCGCTGCGGCCCGCGGCGAGCAGGGCCAGGTTGGCGCTGAGTTCCTGGCCCGTGCAGGGGGCGGCGACAGCGCCGAGCAGCGCAAAAGACACAACGAGATACTTCGGCTTGAACATCGCACGTTCCCTCGTCAGGATCGACCGGCGCCGTCGTGGATCAGGCAGCTGGCTCACCCCCCGGCCGCCGTGGCCCACGGGTTTGCATTAACCACCAAGTTGGACTATAAATCATTTCCTTGGAGCCGGCCGGCGCATGTGCGCACAGCGCTCCGACAACAAGAATTCTCGGAGGAGTCACCCATGACAGCTCACGTGCGGCTCGGCAGCGCGGCTATCGCGCTCGCACTCGGTCTTTCCGCGTCGGTAGCAGCCCAAGAGGTCGGCATGAGCTCGACCACGACCTCGGCACCGATGTCCTCGAGTCTCGTGCCCGTCACTCAAGCGATGCTCGACGGCGCAGCGAAGAATGCGAACAACTGGGTTCATTCCAACGGCAACTACGACAACAGCCGCTACTACCCCGGACGGCAGATAAACGCCCGCAACGTCACCGGGCTCGCGCCTGCATTCGTGTTTCAAACGGAAGTGCTCGAGTCGATGGAAACCGCACCGATCGTGGTGAACGGAGTGATGTTCCTGACCACGTCGTTCAACCACGTGTACGCGATCAATGCGGCGACGGGCGAAGAGTACTGGCACTACAAGCACAAGCTCGGTCCGATCGTCACCGTGTGTTGCGGCAACAACAATCGCGGCGTCGCGGTCTCGGAAGGCAAGCTCTTCATGGGAACGATCGATGCGAAGCTGGTGGCGCTCGACGCCAAGACGGGCAAGCTGCTCTGGGAGGTCCAGATCGCCGATCCCAACCTCGGCTATTCCGAGACGATGGCGCCCGTCTACGTAGACGGCAAGGTGCTCATCGGGACCAACGGCGGCGAGTACGGAATCCGCGGCTTCGTCAAGGCCTTCGACGCAAACGACGGGAAGCTCCTGTGGACCTTCTACACGATTCCCGAGAAGGGGCAGGAAGGCGTTTGGGATCCGAAGGACGCGACTGGCCGCGACATGCATCGCGACATCGCCAAGGAGAAGGCTGACCTTGCGAAGGACAGCTCCTTCTATCAGAAGCTCGGTGGCGGCGTCTGGATGACGCCGGCGATCGACCAGAAGACTCG
>Ga0335084_10002126_pt1 | contig 18949 bp, 26 predicted proteins | sample Lox_Sample_44_FD_206721 | JGI IMG/M metagenome (GOLD analysis project Ga0335084, IMG submission 206721) | Soil microbial communities from Loxahatchee National Wildlife Refuge, Florida, United States - Lox_Sample_4.4 | ecosystem: Environmental > Terrestrial > Soil > Wetlands | place: USA...
ACCGCTCGGCGTCCGCCGGTCACCTCCGCGTGTCCCACCTCCGGCTTGATGAGGCCGGCCAGCACCTTGAGGAGCGTCGTCTTCCCCGCGCCGTTCGGCCCGAACAGCGCGAGCGTCCGGCCCCCCGGGAGGGAAAAGGAGATACCGTCCAGCGCCCGCACGGCGCCGAAGGTATGCCGCAGGTTGTCAGCCGATAGCATTGATGCGCGCAGCGAGCTCGTCCATTTGAAATGGCTTGACGAGATACCCCGCATGCTCGAGATCGAGCATCTTGAGGAGGGGTTCGACGCTGACGTACGCGGTGGTGACGATGACGGGCAAGACCGGGTGCGTGGACCGGATGGCCTGGAACAGGGCGACGCCATCCGTGTCGGGAAGACGCATGTCGAGAACGACGACGTCCGGGGTGAAGCCCTTGAGAGCCTGTAACGCCTGCGACCCGCTCCCCGCGAACGTCAGCTCATAGACCGAAGAGAAGAACCGCTCGTACATCGTGCGGACTAACGGGTCGTCCTCGACAAAGAGGACCTTCCGCCGCGACCCGCCACGTCCCATGGGGGCAATATACGGCGCCCCCGCGGGACGTCTATGGCGACGTGCTTACTGAGCCCCGCCCTCCAGCTCGAACAGGTCGTCGAGCTTGGTCAGCACCAGCAGGAAGCGCAGCTCATCGTTCGCACCGCGGAGGCTCACGCTCAGGCGCCGCTCAGCCGCCTTGCGTTGAATCAGCATCAACGCCCCCAACCCGGCAGAATCCACGACGCGTGTCGCCGACAAATCGATCACCAGGCGTCCGGCTCCCTCAGGGAGCTCGTCCAGCAGCTCACCCGCCGCGCGACGAAACGTGGTCCGCACCTCGAGCCCTAACTCCTCGGGCGCGGCAAGCACTTTCTCCGACGGACGGGTTGCCATTGTCATCGACTCCTCCACACCGCTACTCCAGCAAAGGTCACCTGGTACTGGTGCTACTCCGGTGCCACACAGCTAACCTGCGGCTGCTCAACCGCTTGTCAAAACCAACGTGAGGCGGCTCACTATCCCGCTTGCCGCAGAGCGAGCGCCCGAGCGCAGATTGCAAGTCGCGGGCCCGCTTGACCCGGTCGCCGGTCTGGTGCGTACCTTACTCGACCTCACACCCCGCGAATCCTCGTGAAAGACCGCATCGATACCCTGCTCGACGAGCAGCGCAGCTTCCCTGCCGACGGGGCCTTTCGGGCCGCCGCCCACGTGCGCGACGACGCCCCCTACGCGAGCGCCCGCCGCGACCGGCTGGCGTATTGGGCCGAATGGGCCCGCCAGCTCGAGTGGATGCGCCCCTGGGATCGCGTGCTCGAGTGGCACCCGCCGCACGCAAAGTGGTTCATCGGTGGACGCCTCAACGCGTCGGTGAATTGTCTCGACCGCCACGTGCGCGCGGGCAAGGGGGAGAAGATCGCCCTCGCGTGGGAAGGGGAGCCGGGCGAGATCCGCCGCATCACCTATCGCGAGCTGCACGCCGACGTCAACCGGTTCGGCAACGTGCTCAAAGGACTCGGCGTGCGGCGCGGGGACCGGGTCGCCATCTACATGCCGATGGTCCCCGAGGTTGCCGTGGCGATGCTCGCCTGCGCTCGGATTGGCGCTGTGCATACCGTCGTGTTCGGCGGGTTCTCCGCGGAGTCGCTCCGCGACCGGATCAACGACGCACAGGCCTGCGTGCTCGTGACCGCGGACGGCGGCTATCGGCGCGGTGGGGTGGTGCCGTTGAAACGGAACGCCGACGAGGCCGTGCGCGAGACGCCGACCATACGGCACGTCGTGGTGCTCGAGCGCACCCGCGAGGCGGTGCCGATGCAGCCGGGTCGCGACGTGCGCTGGCAAGAGCTGATGGCCAAGGCGAGCGACACCTGCGAGCCGGAAGCGATGGATGCAGAGGATCCTCTCTTCATCCTCTACACGTCCGGCACCACGGGCAAGCCGAAAGGCATCCTCCACACCACGGGGGGATATCTCACCCAGGTGTACGCCACCACGAAGTGGGTGTTCGACCTGAAGGACGACGACGTCTTCTGGTGCACCGCGGACGTCGGCTGGGTCACGGGCCATTCCTACCTTGTGTATGGCCCGCTGGCCCTCGGCGTGAGTGAGGTGATGTACGAGGGCGCCCCGGACTGGCCCGCCAAGGACCGCTTCTGGGCCGTCTGCGCGCGCCACGGCGTGACGGTGTTCTACACGGCGCCCACCGCGATCCGGGCGTTCATGAAGTGGGGAACCGAGCATCCCGCCCGCCACGACCTGTCCCGGCTGCGCCTCCTCGGCACCGTCGGAGAGCCGATCAATCCGGAAGCGTGGATCTGGTATCGGCGCCATATCGGAGGCGATCGTTGTCCGATCGTGGATACGTGGTGGCAGACCGAGACCGGGGGCATCATGATCACGCCGCTCCCCGGCGTGACGACGACCAAGCCGGGTTCGGCGACGATCCCCTTTCCCGGCATCGACGCGGAGCTGCTGGATGGGGAGGGGAAGCCCGTGGCGGTGGGCGGCGGCTATCTCGCCATCACGAGCCCGTGGCCCGGCATGCTCCGCACCATCTGGGGAGACGACGAGCGCTACCGGCAGGTGTATTGGAGCCGGTGGAAGGGACAGTACTTCCCCGGCGACGGCGCCAAGCGCGACGAGGACGGCTACTACTGGATTCTCGGCCGCGTCGATGACGTGCTCAACGTCGCGGGACACCGCATCGGGACCATGGAGGTGGAGAGCGCCCTCGTCGATCACCACGCCGTCGCGGAAGCCGCGGTCGTCGGCCGCGCCCACGAGCTGAAGGGACAGGCGCTCGCAGCGTTCGTCACGCTCAAGGAGGGCCAGACGGCGAGCGACCAGCTGCGGGACGAGCTGAAAGGTCACGTCGCGAAGAAGATCGGCTCGCTCGCCCGCCCGGACGACATCCTCTTCACCGCGGATCTCCCCAAGACCCGGAGCGGGAAGATCATGCGGCGCCTGCTCAAGGACATCGCCGAAGGGCGTGCGCTCGGCGATACCACCACGCTCGCGGATCCGAGTGTCGTGGACCGGCTCAAGACCCAGTATGAGGAAACGGAATCCTAGGTCGGACGCCGCGCCGTCGCGAGCGAGAGGAGCCAGATGGTGGTCATGATGGCCCCGGAGGCCAGGCACCAGCGGCACGTCGCGTGAATGAGGAGGAGGCTCACCGCGGTGAGGTACACGGTGAACGCGAACCCCAGCGATGAGAGCGCGACCAGCGCCAGGCCCGGGCCGCGCGCCGCCAGCCACCGCGGCTGTACGCTCACCAGGGCGGCCGCGAAGATCACCGCATATCCGATGACGCCGTACAGCGCGACGGGGAAGCCCAACAGGTCCGCATACCGGCTCGCCTGAACGATCTCACACGAGCCGGTCCCGCACTGCAGCTCGCCGATCAACCCGATCTTGTGCAACCACAGATACAGCGCCACGAAGAGCCCCGCGAGCGCGAGGATCGCGATCGTCTGGCGCCGCCGCATCAAGGCTTGCGCGCTGCGATCAGGCTGTCAACCAACGCCTTCATGGCGTCTGACGTCGGACGGCCCTCGAACCGCCGGCCGTTCACGAGGAACGTCGGTGTACCGTGGACGCCGAGCGCCACGCCTTCCTGCTGGCTCGCCGTGATGCGGTTGTCGTAGCGGCGGCTGTCCATGCATGCGTCGTAGCGGCTGAGGTCGAGGCCCACGGCCTTTCCAAACTCCCGAAATATCCCGCTCGGATCCTTGTCCTGCTGCGCCCACTGATGGTGATCGAACAGTTGGTCGTGCATTTCCCAGAACTTGCCCTGCTCTCCGCCGCACTGCGCCGACATCGCGGCGAGGGTGGAATGCGGGTGCAGGGGAAAGTCACGAAACCGCCACCGCACTTTGCCGGTGGCGATCAACTGGGAACGCACCTCGGGCATCTGCACGGTGGCGAACGCGGCGCAATAGGGGCATTCAAAATCCGAGTACTCGACGATAGTCACCGGCGCCGAGGCGCTCCCCATCTCGTAGCCGGGAAATGTGTCGGTGACGACCGGAGCCGGCCCCGTCGCGGGCGCGTGTTCGGATGCCCGGTGACGGGACGCGTAGAACAACCACGCGCCGCCGGCGACGCAGACCACCGCCAGCGCCGCGTAGAATCCTTTCATGTCCCCCCTCCCCCTCTCCAGTCCGGAAGTTCGTCGTCCCCGCCGCCTCCACCCCCTCCCCCTTCTTCACCGTCTGCATCGCCTTCCCCGTCACCAGGAAAGAACCCCTGATCACGCACCTGGCGCTTTGCCTCCTCCACGATGCGGCGGCTGTCCGCGACCTCCGGCGTGTCGTAGGTGAGGCGCACCTCATAGTGAAATAGCTCGCTGCGCGCGTCTCCCAAGAGCTGCTGGAGCTCCGGGGCTGCATCGAGGAGCCGCCCGGTCCGGTCGAGCTCCTGAATGCGCCGGGCGAGCGCGCGCAACAACGCCAACAGCTCGCGTTCCCGCTCCGGGCCGTAAACCTCCTGATCCTGCTCGTCGCTCATGCATCCGCCTTGCGAAATGCTGTGTGAAACTTAGCAGGTGCCGGGAGGCCCCGTTGGGCCTTGGCACGATGCTCGGCCTCTGTTACATTGCGGCGCGTTTTTCTCCATCACGCCAACTGCCACCAAGGAGCCGCATCCTGCATGGGTAAGAATCGTCCGGACACCCGTAGACCCAGCGCCCCCACCCCATTCGAGCAGGCACGCGACGAGCTGTTTTCCCACATTCTCCGCTGTGGCGTCCTCGAAGCAGTGACCGAGCACCAGAACGAATGGTTCGACGACACCATGCTCTATCTGCGCGATCGCTATCCGCAGCTGGATGACGAGCAGGTGGCCGAGTTGCGCCTCCTGGGCGAGCGGTACTGCCGCCCGGTGGTGGCGCGCACCACGCCAGTCGGCGCGACCAGCTGACTGCCGCCGCCGCCGCGTGGGCACCGGGGCGCTCCCATGAGAGCGCCCTTCGCGTTTTCGCGAGCTAGCCCCCGCGCCTCGGCCGGCGCCAGCGCAGGCCCGCCGCCACGCGCACCCCGCCTTCCACGCCGATCTCGACGTACCAGCCCGCCGGCCGCGCGGGCGCCGCTTCGAGGCCCGCCACGACGGCAAGGTAGGCCGCCCCGTGCGCATCCTCCGCGCCCGCCCACGCGAGGCCCAGCGCCCCGTACGGGCTCACACCGGAGCGTGCCTGGGGCCTGACGACGAGCTGCGCGGTGGCACGTACGCGCATCGCGGCCGCCCCGGCAACGCTGCCCCCGGACAGGTCCACCGCCGCACGCCGGCCGCCGACCCGGCGCGCGAGCCCGATGTTGCCGCCCCAGAAATCGCGGGTCGCGATGGTCGCGACCGCCCCGGCCGAAAGCTCTGTCGCCGCGACGCGCTGTGCGCACGCGGCATGGACGGAGAGCGCGAGCGCCACGACGACGACGGCGGCCTCGAGCCCGCGCTCAGCGAAGGCTGAGGTCGTAGGAGATTTTGGTGTCGGGCGCGAGCGACGCCACGACGGAGCAGTACTTCTGCAGAGAGAGGTCGATCGCACGGCGCGCCTGGGCTTCGCCGGCGCCGGCGCCGCTGATCGTGAAGCGAAAGTGCAACGCCGTGAAGCGGCGCGGCTCCGCTTCGCGGCGCGTTCCCTGGGTTGCGACTTCGAGCGAGCGCAGCTCGACGCGCTGCTTGCGCATGATGCTCACGACATCGGCGGCGGTGCACGACGCGGCCGCCAGGAGCAGCAGCTCGACGGGCGACATGGCGGTCACACTGTCCGCGTCAACCGTGACGGCCGGCCGGCCCGTCACGGCTCCCTCGAACACCATGCCCTCGCGCCATCGCAGCGTCACCTCGCCCTTGGCGCCCATGTCAGCTCCCGCGGCGAGTCGTGAGCCCGAGGTACAGCCGATTATGGCTGAACGCGTCCATGCCGTGGTACTCGATGAGCCAGTTGAACGTCGAGCGATACCGGATCTCGAGGCCGATCACCACGTTGACCCACACGCCGGGGCAATCGGGGTCCGAACCGCACTCCGCGTGCCCGGCGAGCGCCAAGCCTCCACCGACGTACGGAATGGCGGCTTGCTTGTCTGGCGCGAAGCGGTACAGCAGCTCGAAGCTCCCCGCGTATGTATTCGCCCCATTCAGAATCCCGATTTCCACGGATGGGCGGAGTCGCAGCTGGTCGATCGCGAGACTCCCCAGGTCGAGCGTCCCCCCCAGAATCGCCTGCCCGTCGCCCGAGATATCCGCGCCAAACCGGAGTCCAAACCCGAACAGGCCAATCCTCGTGCCGTGCGAACGGCTCCCCACGGGAGGCGGGTTGAACGCCTGCGCGCCGACTGGAAGCGCGCAACAGACCAGCGCGAGCGCCATCACCCACTTACCCAACCGGCCGGATCGCCTCACGTCTCGTTCTCCGGTGCAGGTGAAGGAGGGAGCCGCGTGATCGCTCGGGCGTAGTCCCAGATAGCGTAGAGCCCGACGGCCGTCGTAGCCCACGCGAGCGGCCGCACCAACGGAGAGAGGACGACCGCGGCGACCAACGTTGTCATCTGGGCGACGGTGACCACTTTGCCGCCCGCGCGCGCCGGCAGCGCGACGGGGCGGTGCAGCGTCCAGCGCACCAGAGACCCGAGGACCGCGACCACGTCGCGTGCCAGCACGCCGAGCACTTCGAGGGGCGGCAGCACACCGCGGCTGCCCACGGTGAGAAACGCGGAAACCATGAACACTTTGTCCGCCACGGGGTCGAGCACCACGCCCATGCGCGAGCCGCCCACCCGTCGAGCGAGGATTCCGTCGAGCACGTCACTCGCCGCGGCGAGCGCCACGACACCGAGCTGGATCGCGGGACGGTGAAGAAACGGAAACACGATCGCGAGCGGCACTCGCAGTCCCGTCAGCGCATCTACCGGCGTGACCCACCGTTTCACTTGCCCCACCCTCCCATGCGGCATAGCTTCACGCCGTGGACCTCAATCTGCTCAAGCACGCCGCCATCTTCCAAGAGCTGGACGAGGGTGACCTGGCGCGGGTGGCAGAGGTGTGCCGCGAGCAACGGTTTACCGTCGGGCAGCAGATCTTCAAGGAGGGTGAGCCGGGGACCCGCCTGTTCATCATCGCCCAGGGCGAGGTGCGAATCTCGCGAACCATCCCCGGTTCGGGCGAGGAGGCTCTGGCCGTCCTCAAGGCGGGCGCCTGCTTCGGCGAGATGTCCATCTTCGATCGCTCCGAGCGCTCCACCGACGCGATCGCTAACACCGCCTGCGTCCTCGTCACCATCTCCCGGTCCGACTTCGAGCTGCTGCTGGACTTCAATCGCGACATCGCCTACAAGGTACTCTGGTCCGTCGTGCGCCTGCTGTCCGGCCGCCTGCGGGCGACGAACGACAACCTGCGCTCGTTCCTCGCCATGTCGATGTTCTAGGAGGTTGCATGAACCGGCTGTCCCCGTACGCCGCCTTCATCATGCGTCTGGCCGTGGGCGGCGTCTTTCTGCGGCACGGGATCATGAAGTACCACTGGGGCGTGGCGGGAGTCGCGGGGTTCCTGCACAGTATCCCGGTCCCGTTTGCGTCGGCCGTCGCCGTCTACCTCATCGCCGTCGAGACCGTGGGCGCTGCCTGCGTGCTCCTTGGCTTCTTTACCCGCGCGTGGGCCGGATTGATGGCGGCGAACATGGTGGTCGCGATCCTCGCGGTCCAGCTTCCGAAAGGCGCGAATTTCGAGGTCGAGGCATTGCTGCTCGCCGGCGCCGTCACGCTGGTGGCGCTGGGCGACGGGCCTCTCTCCGTGGCGATCGGGTTGAGACAGGGGAACTGAAACGGGAAGTCCGACGGGGGAAGGGTAGCCCCTGCCCCCGTCCCTCAGTGCAATATCCTCAGTAGTCCCGCTTCGGCGCTTCCCCGAATGAAGCTCTCCGGATCCGTGGCCGGGATCGCCATCCCGGTCTGCTGGCGCCAGCGGCGCGCGCTCGCGGCCATGTACTGCTCGAGGGAATCGCCCGCGTGTTCGCCGGCATCGTCGCGCATCTGCAGTACGATCTCCTCCCACGTCCCGACGTAGGTCGCTCCACCGTTGGTGCTCACCCGGTGGATCTCGCTCGCCCCCGATCGGGCCCGCATGCCCTTGAGCTCGGTGAGCAGCGTACCGAACAGCTCGAGCTGCCGGGGATCGCGGATCTGCCCGTCCGGCCCCGTGGCCTCGATCTCGGCGAGCAGCAAGTCGTCGGGATCGGCTTCGCCGGCCAGGCCCTCGAGGCGGGCGTGCCACGGCACGAGCTCGGGATCATCGTCACGGAGCCGGTAGACGCTCTTCTTCAGCTCGATCAGGCGCCAGATCGCCAGTCCGTCGAAGTGCTCATCCGCGTCCGTGCGCTCGAGATGAAAGAGCGCCGCCTCGTACTCGCCCCGGTCGTAGAGCAGGTTCGCGAGGTAGATACGCGCCTCACCGTGGCCACCGTCGAGCTCGAGGGCGCGACGCAGCCAGTACAGCGCACCACCCTCGTCAGCCAGGCGGTGCGCCGCGTACCCCACGCATGCCGCGGCGTCGGCGGACTCGGGATGCGCCGTCACGGCCACCTCGAAGAACCGACGCGCGTGATCCAGGACGCCTTCGCGGAACAGCGCGCGACCCGCCTGCAGCATCAGGTCGTGGTCGTCATGAAAACCGAGGGTGAGCAGACGGTCGAATGCCTCGACTGCTCCACGCCGCTCTCCGAACTTGAGCAGCACCTCACCGAGGCCCGCGATCGCGTCTTCGTGGTCGGGATCGAGCCCCAGAGCCTCACCGAAGCCGCGCCGCGCCCACGCGAATTCCTCGCGCGCGAGGTGCGCGTAGCCGCGGCCGACATGGAGATCGACGGAGTGGGGGTAGAGATTCAGTCCCTCGCGCAGGGTGTCGAGGGCCTCGTCGTACCGACCTTCATTGTAGAGCTGATGTGCGCGTTCGTCGTAGTCGTCGGAGCTCAAGAACGGTTCCGACATCGAACGGGCCTCCCGGGAAGGTTGTGCTATGATACGACACCACGGACGGTTACACAAGCAAGCCTCGCGGGCTATTTTCCCCGCCGGATGCATACGAACCTCGTCCCCATTCCAGACGGCTCGGTCACGTCGCCGCGCGGCTTCACCGCCGCGGCGGCCCACGCGGGCCTCAAGGCCGACGGCGCTCTGGACGTCGCTCTGCTGGTGAGCGCCACGAGCTGCGCGACCGCCGGGGTGTTCACGCGCAACGCCGTGCGCGCCGCGCCGGTCGTGTACGACGCCGACCTGCTCGGCGAGCGGCCGGGTCGCGTGCGCGCGGTGGCCATGAACGCCCGCGTCGCCAATGCCTGCACCGGGCCCGCGGGGCTCGAGGACGCGCGCGCCATGGCACAGGCCGCCGAGCACGCCGCGGGCCTGCCGCCGCGCACCGCCCTCGTCCTGTCAACCGGCGTGATCGGTGTGCCGCTCCCGACCGACCGCATCGCCGAGGGGCTCCGTCAGGCCGCGGCCCGCCTCGGGCCCGACGGCGGCGTCTCTGCCGCGCGCGCCATCATGACGACCGACACGCGTCCCAAGCATTGCGCCGTGCGACTCGAGACGCCCAACGGCGCGATCACGATCGGTGGGATCGCCAAGGGCGCGGGGATGATTCACCCCGACATGGCGACCCTCCTCGCCGTATTGACCACCGACGCCGCCGGCGAGCCCGCCGCCCTTGCCCCCCTGCTCCACCGCGTGGTAGACCGCTCGTTCAACGCGATCTCGGTGGACGGCGACACCAGCACGAATGACACCGTCCTTCTCCTGGCCGGAGGTGGATCCGGCATCGATCCCTCGCGGGACGGCACGCTCTGGGCGCAGTTCGAGGAAGCCCTGCTGCACGTCGCCCGCACGCTGGCGCTCGCGATCGTGCAGGACGGCGAGGGCGCTACCAAGATGCTCGAGATTCACGTGGTCGGAGCCGCGAGTGAACGGGCGGCACGCGACGTCGGCCGCGCCATCGCGCGATCCGCGCTCGTCAAGACGGCGATCTACGGCGGCGACCCCAACTGGGGGCGTGTCCTCGCAGCCGCAGGGGCTTCCGGGGTTCCTCTCGCCAGCGATCGCCTCGCGCTCCAGGTGGCGGCGGGTGAGGAGTGGATAACCCTCGCGACGGGGGGCGCAACGGCACGGCCCGATATGGCCCGGGCCCATGAGATTTTCGGGCAAAACGCGATCCGCCTCCGCCTCGACCTTGGGATCGGTCGAGCGGAGGCGGTGGTGTGGACGTGCGACCTGACGCCTGACTACATCAGGATCAACGCAGACTACACCTCGTAGGAAGCTACTTCGCGCTGTCCTTCGCGGCGGCCGGCTTCGGCTCCGACTTCGGCGCTGGCTTCGGCGCCGGCTTCGAGCTCTTCGTGCTCTTCTTGGCAGTTGTGCTGCTCTTGGCAGGTGTGGTGGTCTTGGCCTTCGTAGAATCGTGCTGTGGAGCCTGCCGGGCGACGTAGGCCGGCTGCGCGGCGATCAGGAACGCCGGGGTGGCAAGCAATGCGACGGCCAACATCGTAGAGCGAATCATAGCGCGGTACCTCCCGAGGGAATTGGCGAACCGAACGTGCTTCACTTCGTAGCGTAGACTCGGGAACCACCACGGGCGTCACCAAGTGAAGCGGTGGTGACGAGCAAATCGTCGCAGATGGAAACGTCCCCTCAGGGCCTCCGGGACGGCACCCGGGGCGGGGACGGCGCCCCCTGCGGGGCCGGCACCCGCTGCGGGGGCCGGGTGGCACGCTGGCTTGGCTCTTCGGGAGGACCAGGGACGTCGGGCAGCTCAGATGCCACGGAATTGAGCGCGTCGCTGTATGACTTCCCGCTCTGGAGCTCGAGCACCGCCCTGCTTGATACATCGAGCAGGCGCTCGTTCCGGAGTCCGTGGTCCGCGGCCGCCAGGATCAGATTGGTAGCCGAGTCCTGGTCGAACCCGCGCTCGACCAGATCGGCGACCGCGTGGAACGCCGGACCCCTTGGCTCGGCGGGCAGGGCCGCGACGATGCGACTGACGACCGACGGCGTCAGGCCGCGCTTGAGCGCGGCGTTGAGCGCGGCCACCTCTTCCGGCGTGGTCGGGGAAGCGTCACCAGCCTCGACCAACGTGTTGCGCGCCCGGCGCAGCTGGTCGAGGTTGATACGCACCGCCCCGACGATGTACTTGGCCTCCACGTGCTTCGCTCCACCCTCGATGGCCTTCTGAACGAGCAGCTCGGCGGGCAACGACTCGGCGACAGCGGCCTCGACGAGCGAATCGATCGCAGGGATCGCTGCGGGCGGGACTCGGCCTTCCAGCCTGACGCTGAGCGACTCCCCGGGACGCATCGACTGCGCCGTCTGGGCGGTCAGGGGGCACGCGACGCACAGCAGGAGGAGCGCCCACCTCATAGGTGAGATTCTCGCCTCGGCCGAACGATCACCACCGAATTCTCACGCCCGAAATCGTCCTCGACGAACCGCTCGGCCAGCGGGTCCGCGATCCACCGCTCACCGTCCACGACGAACATGTACTCATGCGCGCCCGCGGGCAGCACCACCGTCGCACCCCATACCCCGTCGTGATCGCTATCGTCGAGCGGAATGGACTCGGGCCGCCAGTCGTTGAACGAGCCCACGACCGCGACGGACCGCGCACCCGGGAACCGCGCCACAAACTGTGCGATGCCTTCGCCTTCGCGCAGAGCGATTCCGGGCTCGGGCAGCGGGAACAGCACGAGCGCGAGGATCCCCGCCGCGACCGCGAGACTCCAGACGGGCCGCAGCCTGAGCACGACTGCGCGTGGCGTGAGCAGCCAGTGGACGAGGCGGCGCGCGCGGGTGGGGGTGGGCCGCGCGATGACCGTCATCACACGCTCGGCGACGCTCGTCGCGCACGGCGCCGCCGCAAGCAGCGCCACCGCTTCGTCCAACCGCTGCACCTGCCGGCGCAGCGATACGTCGAGTGCGTCCGGCTTCTCGTCGCCGTCGAGCACGCGATGCACTCTCGGATCAATTGGTGTCATTCAGCCTCCTCCAGCGCACGCAACAGTGCTTCCCGTGCGCGATGCACCCGCATCTTGAGGGTCGGGATCCGTTCCCCCGTCGCGGCCGCCATTTCCTCGTAGCTCATCCCCTCGACATGCTTCAGGACAAACGCTTCGCGTTTGTCGGGAGAGAGCTGCGCCAGCGCCCGCTCAACCATTGCCAGCTGTTCCGCGCGCTCGAGCGTCATCTCGACGTTGTCCGGATCCGGCAGCGGCGGCGCATCGTCCAACGAGATCGAGCCGGTCGGCTGGCGAGCCAGCTCGCTCTTGCAGCGATTCGAAACGATGCGATAGAGCCAGGTCCGTAACCGATTCGGATCCCGACAGCTCGCCAGGTGACGGTACGCGCGCACCAGGCCTTCAGCCACCGCGTCGGCTGCCCCGTCCCTGCTGCCAAGCATGCGCGTTGCAAAACGAAGCAACCCGGGCTCGTATCGGCGGATGATCACTCCGAAGGCCTCAACGTCGCCGGCCAGAACGGTGGCCACGACCTCGGCGTCCGACGGGTCTTCACCCTTAGGCATGAGACTTGGATTCGCCACTGGGCGTCACGCTACACGGCGATCTGAAACCGCGCCAGGGGCCGTAGGCACTAGCGCGTGGCCAGAATCGCTTGAGCGACGGTGAGATAGCTCGAGGCCAGCACTTCGTCGGTCGGGGCCAGGCCCGCGAATGCTTCCATGGTCGCCTCGGCGCGCCGGCGGTACCCAGCCTCGCCGGTCGCCTCCGCTAGCTGCAGCAGCACGCGGGCCGCCCAGGCATTGGCCCCTGGAAGCAGGTTGTCCCACACCTGTTGCGTGCGGTCCACCAAGCCCGGCACTGCGCGATCCGCTTCCGACGCATCGAAGTACCCCCCCAGCGGATCCGCAAAATCCCGCTCGAGGACCGCCGCGAGGTCTGCGGCCACCTGCAGGTACCGTGGCTCCCCCGTGGCCCTGAACGCAGCCATCGCAGCGCTCGCAACCTGAACCTGGTCCTGAAGCAAGGATCGCGTTTCCGTCGAGTCGCCGGGCCCGTGTCGCACTCCCCTCCCGGCGACGTAGGAGCGCGCCAGCAAGGTGTCCAGGGCAGCAACCCCCTTCCGCTCGGCGGCGGAGTCGCCAATCGCCGTCGCCGCTTCGAGCGCCGCCCCGATCACATACGCAGCCCGATCGGCGAACACGGCATTGGGCTCGTCCAGGCGCCGCTCCGCGAGGAGGTTCTCCAACCCGCGCCGCGCCGCCTCCCAGTATCGACGCTCTTCAATGAGCCCCCAGCCCAGCGCCAGGTTGCGAACCATCCCCGCGCGCACGACCATCGGCGGCTCGTCTCGCTCGCCCTTCGCAGCCAGGACGTCGCCCGAGTCGGCGAGGACATCGAGGAGAGCCCGGGCCAGGCGAAGGTCTTTTGGGTCGGCGCTGCGAGCCGCCGCCGCGAGAGCCAGCTCGGCGGCCTGGCCGTATGCCACGGTGCCCAGCGCGAGCCGGTGATCAACGGCCTGGGCCAGGGCGGCCCGCACACGGTCAACGCGGGCGGCAACCGCGCCGGGCTCCAGCACGCCGTGGGCTCCGGTCTGGCGGTTGAGCGAGAGCTGCCGTACCAGCGCCGCCTGGCGCACAATGAAATCGCGATGCGTGCGAAAGCTGCGCGCCACCTCGGGGAGGATCTGCTTGATCCCGCGGCCGGTCACGGGGTCGTCGGCGGGGAAGTACGTGCCCCCGAAGAACGCCGAGCCGTCGGGGGTCAGGAACACCGTCAACGGATAGCCGCGCAGACCGGTGAGCACCTCAACCGCCACCCCGTAACGCTGCGCCACGTCGGGCCGCTCGTCGCGATCCACTCGGACCGGCACAAAGAGCGAGTCGATCACCGCGCCCACCTCGGCGCTGGCGTACGTCTCGCGATCCATCGCGGCACACCCCCGGCAGTCTTCGGCTCCGATGTACAGCAGGATCGGGCGATCGAGCCTGGCCGCGAGGGAGAACGTTGCGCGCGTCCAGCGCTGCCACCCGACCGGCTCACCCGCCGCGCGGGCAAGATAGGACGTGGCCGACTGAGCCATTTCGTTGGTGAACTGCCTGTGCTCTGTGGCGCAGCTGATGGCGCACAGTGCGACGAACGGCGCGAACGGGGAGCGCATTAGGTGAGGCGTTGAACGTCTCGCTGCTCGGTGGCGTGGTACACGGCGCTCGCGCGTTTTGTTCGAGATGCCATTGCAGTATACTGTGCCCGCATGAGCGAGATTCCGACGACCATCATCGTGAAGACCAATAGTGGCCTGTTGATCGAGGGACCCGTCCGGATCGTTCGCCCGGACGGCTCCGTCATCCCGGTCCCGCCGCGCAAGGACGGCCGACCAGCGGAAGTCGTTGTCCTGTGCCGTTGTGGCGGCTCGGCCATCAAGCCGTTTTGTGACGGAACTCACAAGCGCAACGGGTTTTGCGATCCCCCGCCCCCGGCCCCGCTTCCCACAAGCTGAGCACGCCGTATTATGTTGTGACCGTCTCGGGAGGGGGGGTACTGCGGACCCGGACCCCACCCGCCTGCCCCCTGCCCCTGCTCCTGCCCCTAACGGAGGATTCACATGGCGAAGGCTGGAAAGACTCCGATGGCCGCGGACGAGGGCTATTGCGTAAAGTGCAAAGCCAAGAGAAAGATCTCGAACGCGCAACAGGTGAAGATGGCCAACGGCCGGCCCGCGCTTAAGGGCGTCTGCCCGGTGTGCGGTACCGGCATGTTCAAGATCCTGCCGCCCAAGTAGCGTCCCCCGCTTCGAGCTCGGTTACGCCGCCCCCGACTGCCGCGCGTCGGGGGCGGCGTCATTTCACCGCACGGCCACCGCTCCCCTGATACGAGTACTGGAATGTGAGGCACGCCGTCCCTGCATCGCGGCAATAGTACGCGAGCATCTCGACTTTCGCGTATCTCCCTCGCGCCGTGCGCACCGCATACACGTGATGCTTCGACATGAGCAGGTGACTCACCATGCTGTACTCGTACCACTTGCCCACCCCGGGGTTGATCGTGTCGCCCGTGGTGGTGTTCGCAAGGTAGCCTTCCGTCGGGACCTCGCGTACGGAATCGAATGCGACGGGCCCCAGGTCCTCGATGCCGCCCCCGGGTGCGGCGATCAGGTGAAAGCGCCGGAACGCGATGTCCCAGGGTCCCGAGTCCACCGCGGCGTTGCGCGCGAAATCAAACGTGACCCACCGGTCCGTGGCCGAGGCGTCGAGGGTGTAGGTGGCGGGCCCCACGAGTGAGTCGCCGACCGGTCGCGGCGCCGGGACGGTGAGCGTGTACGCCGGAAACTCCGGCCGCGTGAACGATCCGATCAGCAGGGCGGCGATGAGAAGGACGAAGGCGCCCGCCAACACGAGCACCATGATGGGCGGGCGAGTCACGGCTCGGCCATGAACGGGTAGGTCCACTGCCTCGGGGGAACGAAGTTCTCCTTGACTGCACGGGGACTGGCCCAGCGAAGCAGGTTGAGCGCACTCCCCGCCTTGTCGTTTGTGCCGCTCGCCCTCGCCCCGCCGAAGGGTTGCTGGCCGACGACCGCACCCGTGGGTTTGTCATTCACGTAGAAGTTGCCGGCGGCGAAGCGCAGCGCGCGCTGTGCGTCGCCGACCGCCCGGGCATCCTGCGCCATGATTGAGCCGGTGAGCGCGTAGGGGGACGTGCGATCCACCACCGCGAGCGTCTCGGCCCAGCGCGCCTCGGGATAGACGTACACCGAGAGTACCGGACCGAAGATCTCCTCGCACATCGTCCGGTGCGCAGGGTCCTCCACCAGAAGCAGCGTCGGATCGACGAAATAGCCTTCGCCGTCGTCCGCACGCCCGCCCGACAACACCTGCACGCGCGCATCGCCGGCGGCGGCGGTCAGATAGCCCGCGATCCGGTCGAACGCCTTCCGGTCGATGACCGCGCCCATGAAGTTGCGGAAGTCGGCCGGATCCCCGACGCGGACCGAGGCGAGAATGTCCTTCATCCGCTCGCGCAGCCGGGGCCACAGCGTGTCGGGAACGTAGGCGCGGGACGCGGCGCTGCACTTCTGCCCCTGATACTCGTAGGCCCCGCGCACGAGCGCGACCGCGAGCGCCTCAACGTCCGCGCTCGCGTGGGCCAGCACGAAATTCTTCCCGCCCGTCTCACCCACCAGCCTGGGATAGCCGGCGTACCCGGTCAGATTGTCGGCCACCCGCTTCCACAGGCCCTGAAAGACCTCGGTCGAGCCGGTGAAATGGATGCCGGCCAGCCGCCGGTCGCTGAGCACCTCGTCGGACACGGCGGCGGCGGGTCCCGGCACGAAGTTGATCACTCCGGGCGGCAGGCCCGCTTCCTCGAGGACCTTGACGATCCGGTAGTTCGAGAGGACAGCCGCCGCGGCCGGCTTCCACACGATCGTATTGCCCATCAACGCGGGCGCGGCCGGAAGATTGCCTCCGATCGAGGTGAAATTGAACGGCGTGATCGCGTAGACAAAACCCTCGAGCGGCCGGTAGTCCATGGTATTCCATGAGCCCGGCACCGAGAGGGGTTGCTCGCCCAACAGCCGCGCGGCGTAGTGAACGTTGAAGCGGAAGAAGTCGATGAGCTCACACGCCGCATCGATCTCCGCCTGGTGGACGGTCTTGGACTGCCCCAGCATGGTCGCGGCGTTCACCACGCGCCGAGAGTCGCCGGCGAGCAGGTCCGCCGCCTTGAGAAACACGCGGGCGCGGCGCTCGAGCGGCCACGCCGACCACTCCGGCCAAGCCTCGAGAGCGGCCGTGATCGCCGCCTGTACCTCGGCGCGGCCCGCCTGATGGACGCGCGCCAGCACACGGCGGTGGGCATGGGGCGCCACGAGGTCGACGGTCGACCCGGTCCGGACCTCACGCCCGCCGATCACGAGCGGGATCTCGCCGGGCTGCGTGGTGAGGTCCCGCAGGGCCTGCTTGAGCTGCGCGCGCTCGACCGTGCCGGGAGCGTACGACAGGACCGGCTCGTTGACCGGAGCGGGAAATCCCGAGACGGAGTTCATGGCTGCCAATCTACACGGGGCCGGCGGCGATCGCGGAACCTTGGCGTGTTGTATTAGCAATGACGCTCGACGCTCGTACCACAATCGGTCACATCCACCTGACGGTCTCCGACCTGGAGCGGGCCCTCGCGTTCTATCGCGACGTCCTCGGCTTCGACGTCACCACCCGCTACGGACGCGACGCGGTGTTCCTGTCTGCGGGGGGATACCACCACCACATCGGGTTGAACACATGGGCCGGACGCGGGGCTCCCGCGCCGCCCCGGGGCGCGACGGGATTGTACCACTTCGCGATCCTCTACCCCGATCGTGCCGCCCTCGCGCGCGCGGTGCGGCGCGTCCTCGACCACCAGGTAGCGCTCGAGGGCGCGGCGGATCACGGCGTGAGCGAAGCTGTGTACCTGCGGGACCCCGATGGGAACGGCGTCGAGCTGTACCGCGACCGCCAGGAAAAGGACTGGCCGCGTGGCCCGGATGGGCGCCTCGTCATGCACACCCTGCCGCTCGATCTCGAGGCGCTGTTGGCGGAGGCTTAGCTCACGTGTGCGTGACGGGCTGGAGGCGGGGAGGCGGGAAGTCCCCCGACCGCTGGGTGGGAATAGGCAGGGCGATCGTTACCGTCGTACCGACGTTCTCGGTCGACTCGACCGAGACCGTACCGCCGAACATGTTGTGGATGACGTCGCGCACAAGGCTCAGGCCCACGCCCGTCCCTTCGCCGAATGCCTTGGTCGTGAACCCGGAGTCGAAGATCCGGTCGAGATTCTGGGGCGCGATTCCCTGCCCCTGGTCGCGCACCGTGAGGTGGAGCGTTTGACCGACGCGCTCGAACCCCACGCGAACAGACCCGGCCCGACCGGCCGATGCGTCCGCGGCGTTGCGAATCACGTTGACGAGCGCGTCGTAGAGCGCGTTCGGGTCGCCGAGCAGGTAGACCGCTTCGAGCGCGCTGGCCAGCTCGAGCGCGACCCGTTCCCGCAGGACTCGCCCCTCCAGCGTGCAGCACGACTGCACGACGCGGGCGGCGTCGAACCGCTCCCAGCGCGCCATGGCCCCGCGCGCGCGATCCTTGACCGCGCGCACGAACTGGGCCCCGCGGTCGATGTCCCCAAGCACCTGACCGAGCTCATCGATCAGCTCGAGCCGCCGAGCCTCGGGGACCTCGCCCAGAGCACTCACGGCCTCCATGGCCACCTGGACCGACGCCCGGGCGCTGGTCAGCCGGTTTCCCAGCTCGTGCGCGATGACCCCTGGAAGGTTTTCGAGCTCTCGGAGATGGTTCATCGGGGGAACCGTCAAGGAGACCGCAGTCTGGCCCTCGACCAGGCCGAGGCACAGGCCGGCAAGTTCGAGTGTCAGCCTGACCGGGCGGCGGCGTTCCTGGCCGCGGGGCGGCGGGGCGGGCGGCCGGGAACGAACCGGCGCCAGGACCCACTCTCCCGCCGCATCGCCGGAGCAGGAGACCCATCGGCTGCCCTGCAGCAGGGGGATATTCCAGCTGCGCAGGGCGGTGCGCACGTCGGCGGGCGCATAGATCGTTGCGTGCGGTGAGTTGGAAAGCCTGGGCTCGAGCTCCGCGCGGTCCGACACCTCCCACAACATGACCGTGCGGCCGCCGAGCGCGACGCTCGCCTGCCGCAGGATCTCGACTCTCGCGTCGTCGTCCCTGGAAAGTTGTACGGTCACGTGCGCCCCCGCGCCACAACCCATCGGGCCCGCAGGGCAGGACGTCTACCCGTGGTTGGAGCCTACTGGGTACGAATTGTCTTCGGAGGGCGCGCATTACATATGTGGAATGGGGTCGAGCCAGTCAAGCGCGTTGACATGGTCTTACGAGTCCCCTAGGTTCGGAGCGGAACCTCTGATGGGAACAGCAGTTGGCAGCAGGTGAT
>Ga0335084_10002127_pt1 | contig 18944 bp, 19 predicted proteins | sample Lox_Sample_44_FD_206721 | JGI IMG/M metagenome (GOLD analysis project Ga0335084, IMG submission 206721) | Soil microbial communities from Loxahatchee National Wildlife Refuge, Florida, United States - Lox_Sample_4.4 | ecosystem: Environmental > Terrestrial > Soil > Wetlands | place: USA...
CGATGTTCGCCGTGCCGAGCGATGCGAACCTGATCTACATTGGCACGTTCACTTTCGCCTGTCACCAGCCGAACGGTCCGGACGCTCTAAAGCTCGAGTGTAATAGCCTGGAGATACGCGACGAGGCGCAGCGTGCGCGTCAGGTCGCGCAGACTTCCCTCGCCCAGTACGGAGCCATGCAGGAAGCGCTGGCGTCGGCGCCGCAAGCGAAACTCGCCCGCTAGGGCAACGTAACATCCGGGCATGACTCGTTCGCCCTGAGCATAGGCGGCGTAGGCCTCCGGAGTAAGAAGGGGGGGCTTCCCGTTGAAGTCCGGGAGTTGCCACACGCTCTCAAAACTCGGCGTCCAGCTCCTGGAGTTCGTCCGGCTCGAGCTTCGCCGCCTCGACCCATTCGATCATGTCGGGCAGGGCCATGATCCGGTCGCAATAGGCGGCGCACTGGGCGTCCAGCTTGACGTCATAGGTCAGGAAGCGCGTGCATACGGGGGCGTACATGGCATCCGCCATCGACAGCAGCGTGCCGAACAAGTAAGGCCCTCTGTAGATGGAGAAGCAGTCGCGCCAGATCGTCACGACGCGGTCGATATCGGCCCGCGCGCCGGCCCACACCTTGAAGCCGGGAAAAAACGCCTTGAGGTTCATCGGCAGTGCCGACCTCAGATTGCTGAACCCGGCGTGCATCTCACCGCAGATGGCGCGGCAGTGCGCACGTCCCGCCCGATCGCTCGGCAGCAGTTTTGCCTGAGGCCTGATCTCGTTCAGGTATTCGGCGATTGCGAGCGTGTCCCATACCTTGACCCCTTCATGCTGCAGGCAGGGCACGAGAAACGACGGGGACATCAGCAGCAGCTCAGCCCGTGTCGAAGGATCATCGCTTGGCATGACCTTCTCGTCGAACTCGAGACCGGCCATCCGGCATAGCAGCCACCCCCGCAGAGCCCAGGATCCATAGTTCTTGCTGCTGATGGTGAGTTCGGCTCTGGCCATAGCGGTCCCCTTCCTTTATACGCGCTGCGAGCGCGGTAGCCCGGATATTTTATGGCCCGGCGCTCCAAACGGTACCAAGCTCGATTCCCGGCCCCAGCGTCAGCTGCTGGCGAGAATGACGTTGCGCAGGATCGGATAGATCTGATTCTGCCACCGCTTGCCGCTGAACACCCCATAATGGCCGACACCGGCCTGCATGTGATGCCGCTTCATGTGCGGGCGCAGCCCGGTGCACAGCTCCAGCGCCGCCATGGTCTGGCCAAGCGAGCAGATGTCGTCCTTCTCGCCTTCGACGGTGAGCAACGCGCTGCGCCGGATCGCCCGCTGCGATCCGACCGTGAACTACCGCCCGCGGGACGATGCTCATGAACACGAAGTCAAGAAAATGGATTCTGGTGGCAGCGCTGCTGCTGATCGCGGCCGCAGCCGGCATCGCCTGGTGGCGGCTGCGCCCGGCACCTCTGCCTCCAGGATTCGCGGTCGGCAACGGCCGCATCGAAGCCACGCAGATCGACATCGCGACGAAGCTGCCCGGTCGCATCAAAGAGGTGATGGTCAGCGAAGGCGACTTCGTCGAGGCCGGACAAGTCGTCGCGCGTATGGACACGCAGGTGCTCGAAGCCGAGCTGCGGCAGGCGCAGGCGCAGGTGAACCAGGCACGCAACGCGGTAGAGACGGCGAAAGCCGTGGTTGCTCAACGGGAGAGCGAGCTGACCTTTGCCCAGAACACGCTGAAACGGTCCGAAGATCTGGTAGAAAAGGGGTTCATCAGCCCGCAGAAGCTCGACGCCGATCGTACCGCGATGCTGACGGCGAAGGCGGGTCTGGTCGCGGCACGCTCGCAAGTCGTGCAAGCGCAATCCGCCATCGAAGCCGCGCAGGCGACCGCGCAGCGCATCGACGCCGATCTGGACGACAGCGTGCTGAAGGCTCCGCGCGCAGGCCGCGTGCAGTATCGTCTTTCCGAACCGGGCGAGGTGCTCCCGGCAGGCGGCAAGATCGTGAGCATGCTGGATCTGAGCGACGTCTACATGACGGTGTTTCTACCCGAGACCACGGCGGGCCGGTTGGCCATCGGGGCACCCGCGCGAATCGTCCTGGACTTGGCACCGCAATACGTCATCCCCGCCAAGGTGAGCTTCGTCGCCGCCGAGGCGCAGTTCACGCCGAAGACGGTGGAGACGGCGACGGAGAGGCAGAAGCTCGTCTTCCGGGTCAAGGCCCAGATCGACCCGGTGCTGCTGCGCAAATACCGCACGCGCGTGAAGGCAGGGCTGCCAGGCGTGGCTTACGTGCAAGTCAACCCGAGCGCGCAATGGCCGCCGAACCTGGAAATCAAGCTGCCTCCAGAATGAGTGCGCCGGCCGAGCCGGTCGTGAGCGTGGCCGGCGTCGGCTTGCGCTACAAGAAAACGGTGGCTCTGGACGGCATCGATCTCGAGCTGCCTGCCGGCGCCATGACCGGTTTCATCGGGCCCGACGGCGTGGGCAAGTCCAGCCTGCTCGCGTTGATCGCGGGCGCGCGCAAGATTCAGCAAGGCAGCGTGCGTGTGCTTGGCGGTGATATGACCGATCCGCAGCATCGCAGCCGCGTGTGCCCGCGCATCGCTTACATGCCGCAGGGATTGGGGAAGAACCTCTATCCCACCCTGTCAGTAGTCGAGAACCTGGATTTCTTCGGCCGCCTGTTCGGGCAGCCGAGCGCCGAGCGTAGGCAGCGCATCGACGACCTGCTGCGCGCGACCGGCCTTGCGCCGTTCCCCGACCGCCAGGTCGGCAAGCTCTCCGGCGGCATGAAGCAGAAGCTCGGACTGTGTTGTGCGCTCATCCATGAGCCCGATGTGCTGATATTGGACGAGCCCACTACCGGCGTCGATCCTCTGTCTCGCCGGCAGTTCTGGGAGTTGATCGGGCGCATCCGTACCCGCCGGCCGCACGTGTGCGTGCTGGTGGCTACCGCGTACTTCGACGAAGCCGAGCGCTTCGACCGATTGGCCGCAATGGATGCGGGGAGGATCCTGGCCTTCGACACGCCCAGCGCGCTGAAGTCCAGCACCGGTGGGCGAACGCTCGAGGATGCGTTCGTCGGGTTGCTCCCGGAGGCCAAGCGCGACGGACACCTGCGGTTGATCATCCCGCCGCGGCGCGCGGGCGATCACGAGACTGCGATCGAGGCGCAGAATCTGACGCGGCGCTTCGGCGATTTTGTCGCGGTGGATGCAGTCAGCTTCCGCATCGGGCGCGGCGAGATCTTCGGCTTCCTCGGGTCGAACGGCTGCGGCAAGACCACGACCATGAAGATGCTGACCGGGCTGCTCCCCGCCACCGAAGGCAAAGCTTGGCTGCTGGGCAAGCCGGTGAACGCGCGCGATCTCGCGACGCGCAGACGTGTCGGATTCATGTCGCAGTCCTTCTCGCTCTATACCGAGCTCACCGTGCGCCAGAATCTGGATCTGCACGCGCGCCTGTTCCATCTTCCGCGCGCGCAGATCAAGTCCCGCATCGACGAGCTCGTGCAGCGTTTCGGCTTGAGCGAGCACCTCGACGAGCTTGCGGAGATCGTTCCTCTGGGGGTGCGGCAGCGGCTGTCGCTGGCCGTGGCGGTGATTCACGAGCCGGAGATGCTCATCCTGGACGAACCCACCTCGGGTGTGGACCCGGTGGCGCGTGACCGCTTCTGGGAGCTGCTGATCGAGCTTTCGCGCAACCGCGGTGTGACCATCTTCATCTCTACGCATTTCATGAACGAAGCGATGCGCTGCGACCGCATTTCGCTGATGCATGCAGGCCGGGTGCTCGCGCAGGGGACGCCCGCGCAGATCGTCAGCGACTCAGGCGCCGCAAATCTCGAGGAGGCGTTCATTTTGCACTTGCAGCGAACCGAGTCGGCTGATGCCGGTCCCGGAGCTGAGCCCGTGGGTTACGCTTCGCTCCATCCGGGCTACGAGCAACCGACAGATGGTAGCCCGGATGGAGCACAGCGAAATCCGGGGCCTGTCGAGGACCTCTTTGCGAAAGACCGTGACACTCAGCGTACAGGGCGCGTCGCGAAGAGCCTAGCGCGCCTTTGGGCATACGCCCAACGTGAAGCCACAGAGATCCGCCGTGATCCGATCCGCCTGGCCTTTGCGCTGCTGGGGCCGATCCTGCTCATGATCGTGTTCGGCTACGGCATTTCGTTCGACGTCGAGAACCTGTCTTATGCGGCGCTCGACTGGGACAACTCGCCGGAGAGCCGGGCCTACCTCGAGAACTACTCCAGCTCGCGCTATTTCAAGGAGCAGCCGCGGCTGCGCGACGACGCGGACCTGGAGACGCGTCTGCGTGCCGGCCGGATCAAGCTCGCCGTCGAGATCCCTCCCGGGTTCGGACGCGACCTGCGCCGGGGTCGGTCGCCCGAGGTCGCCGTGTGGCTGGACGGTGCGATGCCGTTCCGCGCCGAGACCAGCCGCGGCTACGTGGAGGGCGTGCATCAGGTCTTCCTGACGGAGCTTGCGCGCCGCGCCAGCCAATCTGCGCCTGTGCTGCCGCTGAAGATCGAAACCCGCTTCCGCTACAACCAGGACTTCAAGAGCGTCTTTGCCATGGTCCCGGGCATCATCATGATGCTGCTGGTCCTGATTCCGGGCGTCATGACGGCGCTGGGCGTGGTGCGCGAGAAAGAGCTCGGCTCGATCACCAACTTCTACGTCACGCCCACCACGGGGCTGGAGTTCCTGCTGGGCAAGCAGCTGCCCTATGTGGGGGTGGCGTTGCTGAACTTCGCGACCGTTCTGGCCTTGGCATTCTTCTTGTTCCAGGTGCCCGTCAAAGGAACCTTCCTCGCGCTGACCCTGGGCGCGCTGCTGTATGTAATCGCGACCACGGGATTCGGGTTGCTGATATCCAGTTTCGTGAAAACCCAGATCGCAGCGATCTTCGCCACCGCCATCCTTACCACGCTACCGGCGATCCAGTTCTCGGGCATGCTGCTGCCGGTGTCGTCCATGTCCGCGGATGCGCAGGTGATCGGGCGGGCCTTCCCCAGCACTTACTTCCAGCACATCAGCGTCGGCACGATCACCAAGGCGCTGGGCTTCAGTTCGGTGGCGGGAGATTTCCTGGCCCTAGGCGTCATCATCGTGGCGATCATGGTGCTGTCGCGCGCGGCCATCAAGACCCAAGAGACCTAGATGCTCGGCGATCGGCTGCAAAGCATCCTCTGGCTCGGCTTCAAGGAGCTCGCAAGTCTCGCGCGGGACGCCGCGATGGTGGGGTTGATCCTCTACGCCTTCACCTACGCCGTCTATGGCCCGGCGAAAGGCGCGCAGATGGAGCTGCGCAACGCCTCCGTGGCGATCGCTGACGAGGACCGCTCCGAGCTGTCCGGACGCATCACGGATGCGCTGTTACCCCCGTTCTTCAAGCGCCCCCTGCAGATCGGCCTGAACGAGATCGACGCGGCCATGGACGCCGGCCGCTACACGTTCGTCATCGTTATCCCGCCGCGGTTCCAGGCCGATCTGGAGGCGCGCCGCACCCCGACTATCCAGCTTAACGTAGACGCCACGGCCATGAGCCAGGCCGGGCGCGGCGCAGCCTACATCGAGAGCATCATCGCGCAGGAAGTGGAGCGGTTACGGGGAGCGCCGTCCGGCGCGCAATCGCCCGTGCGCCTGGTCACGCGCGCCAAGTTCAACCCGAACCTGACCGAGACCTGGTTCCTGGGCGTATCGCAGATCATCAACAACATCACGATGCTCGCCATCATCCTGTCCGGCGCCGCGGTGGTGCGCGAACGTGAGCACGGTACCATCGAGCACCTGCTCGTCATGCCGCTGACGCCCAGCGACATCATGCTGGCGAAGGTGTGGTCCAGTGCGCTGGTGATCGTGGTCGTGTCCACGCTATCCCTGCGCTTCGTCGTTCAGGGCATGCTGGATGTGCCTATCGCCGGGTCGATCCCACTGTTCATGGCGGGCGCTGGCATCTACATGTTCTCGGTCGCCTCGCTGGGCATCTTCCTCGCCACCATCGCACGCTCGATGCCCCAGTTCGGCCTGCTTGCCCTCCCGGGTTTCCTGGTGCTGAACATGCTCTCCGGCGGCACCACGCCGCTGGACAGCATGCCGCAGTGGTTGCAGAAGACCATGCAGTTCTCCCCCACGACTCATTTCGTAAACCTGTCGATGGCGATCCTGTATCGCGGAGCGGGGCTTGCCGCGGTGTGGCAGGACTTCGCGGCAGTGGTCGGTCTGGGGCTGGTATTCTTCCTGGCTGCTCTGGTGCGGTTCAGGAAGACGGTGAGCATGATTCAGACGTGAAGCTCGCGAATCTCGACGGGCAGGCGAGAAATGTAATAGTGAGGCAGGCCGCATCGGATTCGGATATGCTCCCGTGGCGCTACTACTTGATCGATTGCCTAAACCAAAGCGCAGATCGAGAAAGCGAGAGCGGCGCACGGCCAGTAGGCGCCGTTCGCCGTCAGGGCGAGCGGCGCGGTTCGATCTTGGGCCTCGCCGAGTTGGACTTCGCTCTCCGCGGGCGGCACCAAAGAAGCCTGATGAAAACCGTTCTCTTGCACGGTGGAACCGTCTGGGATGGAAGCGGCGAGCCCGCGTTCCCCGCCGATGTCCTGATCGCCGGCAACCGGATCGCCGAGCTGTGGCCGCAAGTCCCCCAGGGACTGCAGGCCGCAACGCGGATCGACGTGTCGGGGCACACGATCATCCCGGGCTTGGTCGACGGTCACGCGCACTTGCCGTTTCTGCACAAGGCGGACATCGTCGAAACAGGCGATGTCCCGCCCGAGGAGCACATTCTCCAGACCAGGCACCACGCCCGCATTGTGCTAGAAGCGGGCTTTACGTCGTGCCTGAGCGGCGGGTCGGCCAAGCCTCGCCTCGACGTCGTGATCCGGAACGAGATCAACACCGGCGATACACCGGGACCGCGACTGTTGGCTGCCAGCCCCGAGCTGACGAATACCGGCAATCTCGGCGACGAGCGGCGCATGCACATCTATCGCGAGTCCATAGCGCTGGTGGTCGATGGCGAGGACGAGATGTTGCGCGCGTGCAGAAGCCTGCTGCGAGAAGGGGTGGACACGCTCAAGCTGAACGTCTCGGGGAACCAGACCATCCCTGGCTCCCGCCCGCAGCAGACCGTCATGCGGGATGAGGAAGTGGGTGCCGCGGCGAGAACTGCGCACGCGCACGGCAAGCGGATCGCTGCGCATGTGCGCGCCGCCGCCTCGATCAAGATGGCGCTCAGGCACGGGATCGACATTCTGTATCACTGCGAATACGCAGACGAGGAGTGCCTGGATCTCCTGGAAGCGGCCCGCGACAGGGTCTTCGTCGCGCCGGCAGTCGGGCTGCTGCACAACACCATCTTCGAAGCCGAACAGTGGGGCATCACCTACGAGAAGGCGAAGGCCAACGGTGTGGTCGACCAGTTCGAGCAAGCACAGAAGGTGTTCGCTGCGCTACGCCAGCGTGGAGTGCGCGTTCTCGTGGGTGGCGACTACGGGTTCCCATGGACTCCGCACGGAACCAATGCCCGCGATCTGGAACATTTCGTTCGCTTCTTCGGCTACTCCGACTCGGACGCTCTGGTGGCGGCCACGCGCACGGGCGCTGCGGCGATGCTGCTCGAGGGGCAGGCGGGTGAGGTGGCGAAAGGTTTCCTGGCCGACTTGGTGGTCGTCGCCGGCGAGCCGCAGAACGACGTTCGCCTTCTGCAAACGCCCGCAAACATCAAGCTGGTGATGAAGGACGGGGAGATCTACAAGAATCTGCTGCGTGCGTGAATCTTGATGGAGACTTCGGGATGTTCCAGAGCGTGACCCTGTCCCTGGACGACGCCAAGCGCGTTGCCGCGGCGGCCCGGGCAGAGGCCGAGAAGAACCGCTGGGCGGTGGTCATTGCCGTCGTGGACGATGGGGGGCACCTCATGTACCTGGAGCGTATGGATGGGGCGCAGAAAGCCTCCAGCGGGATCGCCGAGAAGAAAGCCAGGACGGCGATCCTGTTCAAGCGGCCGACGAAAGCGATCGAACAAACCGTGCTGGAGGACCGCATCAGCATGCTTGGATTGCCCGGTGCGGTGCCGCTGGACGGGGGCGTGCCGCTGATCAAGGATGGTCAATATGTGGGAGGAATCGGCGTGTCGGGCGTGCAGTCGTTCCAGGACGGCATCGCCGCACAGGCCGGTGCGGCAGCGCTGTAGGCTGCTCGCAGGGCGCGGTGTCGGACGATCCTGAGCGGGAGAGCGTGATTTGACTTCGGTTCGCGGGCATGACTTCGGCCTCGAGGGCAAAGTTGCCATAGTCACCGGCGGCGGCGCTGCCGGAGACGGTATCGGCAATGGTCGAGCCGCCGCCATCCTGCTTGCCCGGGCGGGTGCGCGCGTTCTAGTGGTGGACCGGCAACTCCACCTCGCCCAGCGGACGGTCGAGATGATCGCGGAGGAAGGCGGCGATGCTGCGGCCTGCGCTGCAGACGTGACCGAGGACGCTCAGTGCCGGGCGATGGTTGAAACTGCGCTCACCCAATTCGGCCGGCTCGACTTGCTGGACAACAACGTGGGCATTGCCAGTACGGGCAGCGTGGTCGACGAAGACCCGCAGCTCTGGCGCCGAGTCATGCAGGTCAACGTAGACAGCATGTTCCTCGCCTCCAGGCACGCGATTCCAGCCATGATCAAGACGGCCGGAGCCGGAGCGATCGTCAACGTCGCATCGATCGCGGCGCTGCGGCCGCGTGGGATGACGGCATACTCCACTTCCAAAGGCGCGGTCATCGCGTTGACCAGAGCGATGGCAGTGGACCACGGCCCGCAGTCAATCCGGGTCAACTGTGTCGCGCCGGGCCCCGTTTACACGCCCATGGTGGCGGCTGGAGGCATGAGCCCCGCTGCGCGTGAGCGGCGCCGCCAAGCCTCAGTGCTCGGGATGGAAGGATCCGGGTGGGATGTGGGCTGCGCCGTTCGCTTTCTGCTGTCCAATGACGCCCGGTTCATCACGGGACAAACTCTCGTCGTCGACGGCGGCGCAACGCTGGTCAGTCGACCGCGAGCCACCGATTCGCAATAGCCCGCGTTCCGAAGCGGCTGCTTGCTGTTCCTTGTGATGCGCGATGACAGTCAGCCTATGGCCCGGCTGCGTCGCTGAAGCGCACCCAGCGCTTTCCGTCGAAACGCTGCAGCTGAAGTTGCTTGATGGTGCGGTAATCCGTGCTGGAGGTGTTGATGCGGATCCCCGGCAGCAGCATGGGTAGCTCAAGCTCCTTCAGTTGCGTCGCCTGCGCCATGACGTTCTCGCGCGTCAGATTGTCTCCGCATTGCTGCAATACGTACACCAATGCCTGCGCGAAGGTGTATCCGAAGACGTTGAACCAGTCGGTGAGGTCGCCTTCGGGATAGTACTTCTTCATCCAGGCGAGCCACGCTTTCATCGCCGGGTCGTCGCGCCACTGGGGGTCGGTTGGATCCTTGAGGAAGGATGCAGCGATCAGCCCCACCGACTTTTCCAGCCCTGCGGGTCTCAGTGTCGAGCCGACCGATGTTCCCGGGTGCGCCACGATGTGCAACGGATGCCAGCCGATGTCGTAGGTCTTTCGGATCGACAGCGCGGCGAACTTGGGTGACGCAAACGTGAACAAGGTGTCCGCCCCCGCGCTCATGAGCGCGATGATCTGTGAGTCGACGGTGGGATCGGTGACTTCATACGATGCCTCGGCGATGATCATAGCGGCGGCCTTATCGCCCAGGGCGAGCTTTAGGCCCTTGACGTAATCCTTGCCGAAGTCGTCGTTCTGGTACAGCAAGCCGATCTTGGCGTTGGGACGGTTCTTTAACAGCCATGCAGCGTGGACGGCAGTCTCCGTATTCTGATCGTGCCATAGCGCCATGGTCCAGGGAAAATGCTGCGGATCGGCCCATTTGTTGGCCATGGCTGCGACGAACAAATGCGGCACCTTCTTGGCATTGAGATACTTGTGAATCGCCGAGTTCGTCGGCGTGCCGAAGGGGCTGAACACGAGCAGCACGTCTTCTTGCTCAACCAGCCTTCGCGTCTGCTCGACTGTTCGCGGAGGGCTGTAGCCGTCGTCGAGGCTGATGAGCTCGATCTTCCGGCCACCGATGCCGCCTTGCTCGTTGAGCATCCTGAAGTATGCCGCTTCGGCCCGCCCCAGCGTTGCCCATGCAGACACCGGTCCGCTGTAGGGCATCGTCTGCCCGATCTTGATCGTGGAGTCCGTGACCCCCGGGCCATACTGCTTGTCAGCCAAGACCGGCTGAGTCCATGCCGCGAAAACGGCAACGAGGAAGAGGCAACTCCACTTCAGCGTCATCATCTTCTCCAGCGCCAGCGCGGATCTATCCGCGCGCGAACGCGCGCCCGTTCGGCTTCAGCCGGATTCCCGGCGCCAGGTTCTTCCAGGGAAAGTCGCTGGGGTCGGCGAGCATGGGCCCGGGCGCCTTGCACACCAGGATCTCTTCCGCGATGGGCGCGAAGTCGGCGCGGAAGTGCACGGAGCTCTTGTTGACCAGGATGGCTTGTTGCGTCGGCTCGATGCCGACGAAGCGATACAGCTCCTGATCGGCCATCTGCGGCTTCTCGCAAGTCACTGCCACCCGCACGCCCCCGATCTTCAGGCAGGCGGAGGGTCCGAGGCTCATGCGGGCGCCGCGGTAGAAGGGACCGGTGCATGTGAGCTTGCCGTCGGACAGCTGCTCCACCTCGAAGCGGGCGCGAAAAGGCGCGTCACCTGGGATGTTCGATTTGCCGCCCAGGGCGATCTCGATGGTGGCCCCTTGCCCTGCCTTATGCGCCACCTTCGCGGCAGCCGGGTCCACCATGAGTCCAAGCGCCGCGCGCTGCGCATCGGCACCGACCAGCGCACGCAGCATACCGGTGGTATCCGACGCGCCGCCCGCACCGGGATTATCCTGCGTGTCGGCGATGACCACAGGCCGACTGGCATAGGCCGCAAGCGCTATTGCCCGCCGCACTCCTTCCTCGGGCGTGTACACCGGGCAGTCGAAGGCCGACTCGTGTTCCTGCACCGCACCGCGCAATGCGTCGGCGACGCGACCGGCGGCAGCAGGGTCCTCGGCATAGGCGATGACTGTCGGCCCGCATTCCGGGAAGTCCGCCGCCGGGAAGCCCGGTGTGAAGGAGAGCGAGGTCACCGAAACGTCCTCCAAGCGTGCCAGCTCCTCGTAGATCGACTTGGCAGGCTCCAGCAGCGTGCATTGCGTCTGCAGCGGGATCAGGAACGGCACGCGGCGTGCGCTGAGCCGGGGCCGCGGCATGCCCGCGAGGCGCCGCTGCAGCAGGCGCGCCACTCTCGCACCGGTGTCGGCCATGTCGATGTGCGGGTAGGTACGATAGGCGATCAGCACGTCGGCGTGCTCCAGCATCCTCTGCGTGACATTGGCATGCAGATCCAGGCTGGCCACGACCGGAATGTCGGAGCCGACTACGCCCCTCACGCGCGACAGCAGCTCACCTTCGCCGTCGTTGAGATGCTCCGTGACCATCGCACCGTGCAAGTCCAGATAGACGGCATCCAAATTCCCGGCCGATCGCAGCGCGTCCACGATCATGCGTGCGATGCGCTCATACGCGTCCTGGGTGACATGCGCCGACGGGCTCGCCGCGGCCCATGCCGTAGGCACGAGCTGGTGTGTCGTCTTGCGCATGGCGTCCACGAAGCCGGCGACCGGAAGGTTGATTCCCTGCGTGCCGTCGAGGATGTCGCCGCCTTTCAGCAGCGGCGGCCAGGCGCCGCCGCGCGCGAACTCGTCGTAGGTCGCCTTGCTCGGGGCGAAGGTGTTGGTTTCGTGCTGGAAACCGCCGATGGCGATGCGCATGAGAGCCGTGATTCGTAACTCGTGATTCGTCATCCGTAAAATCAGGCAAGCACGTTACCACGGATCAATCTTTTCCGGTCCTTTACACATCTTTACGCTGCCGAAAAACCCGGGCAAGACCGCGCACCTACCATGCGTTGGTGCGCTGCATTCGCGGCGCGACCAACCGCAAAGGAGATAAGCATGAGCGGGCAGAATCCGAAGACACCGGAAGTTCAACCTCCCTCCACCAAGAAAAACCGCCGCAAGTTCTTCGGCGGCCTGGCCATCGGCGGATTGCTGGGTACGCTGGCGGCCAGCAGTTTCAACGTGTGGTCGCAGGCGCAGGGTCCCGACGGCGGGCACCGCGGCTGCTGGGGGCACAAGCGCACGAGCGCTACGACACCCGAGGAGCGAGCGGCGCGCGCCGACTTTGCGACCGAGTGGGTACTGAGCCGCGTCGATGCGACCCAGGAGCAGAAGGCGCGCATCAAGGCCATCGTGCAGGATGCGATCAAAGACCTGAGCCAGGCACGCGAGCAGCATATGAAGAACCGTCAGGTTTTCATGGAGACGCTGTCGCAGCCCACGGTGGACCGGGCCGCGCTCAAGCAGATCCGCGCTTCCGAGATGCAGCTGGCCGAGTCGGCTTCGGATCGGTTCGTGACCGCGATCGCGGATACGGCCGATGTGCTGACGCCCGAGCAGCGCAGCAAGCTGGTCGAGATGGCCAATCAGTTCCGGCGCTGGTGAGCGGGGTTCACTAGCGAAGCGTAGTCCGGGGGATAATGCACCCGGATTGCGCTGCCCGCCTGATCCGAGCCCTTACATGTACCCCGATTGCCGACCACCGCCATGGCCGAACGCGTGTTGATGATCGAGGATGATCAGGGCTTGTCCGCCATGGTGGGCGAATACCTAGAGCCTCTGGGCATACGCATCACCGCTTGTTCCACTGCAGCCGAGGGCCTGAAGGTGCTCGGCAGGGACGCCTTCGACGCGCTGATCCTGGATGTCATGCTGCCCGATGTCGACGGCTTCGAGGTGTGCAGGCGCGTACGCGCCGAGCACGACATCCCGATCCTGATGCTGACGGCGCGCGGCGACGAGATGGATCGCATCGTCGGACTCGAGCTGGGCGCCGACGATTATCTGCCCAAGCCTTTCAACCCGCGCGAGCTGCTGGCGCGGTTGCGGGCCATCCTGCGCCGAGGCCCCCCGGCAGGCGGCAAGCGTGAGCGGATCCTGCGCTTCGGTCGGTTGGAGATCGACCGCAATGCGCGTGTCGTGCGCATAGGCGGCGACGAGCGACCGGTTACCAGCTATCAGTTCGATCTGCTCTGGGCGCTCGCGACGCATGCCGGCCGAGTGATGTCGCGCGAAGCGTTGATGGACACGGTGCGAGGCGAGCAGTTCGAGGCGTTCGACCGCAGCCTCGATGTGCACATCTCGCGCATCCGGGCCGCGATCGAGGACGACCCCAAGCGCCCACGCCGCATCATCACCGTGCGCGGCGCCGGCTACGTCTTCGCCAAGCACCAGGACGCCTGATGCGCAGGCTGTACCTCCAGATCTATCTCACCTTCGTCGGCATCTTGCTGCTGTTCGGGTTGGCTGCCTCGATCGCCTGGTGGCTGATCCCGGGCGACGAGCGCGAGCACCGCTCGCTGGAGGGCATGGCGGCGCTGGTGGGCGAGGTACTTCCTGCACCCGGAAGCCCGATGCGCGAGCTGCAGGCGAAGGTCGACCGTCTCGCCCAGCAGTTCAACGCCGACATCACGCTGCGCGCAAGCGACGGCGCTATTCTGGTGCACGCCGGCGAGCCTCTGCCTGCAGCGCCTCCCGGACTCACCTCGAGTGGCTGGTCCAGATCGCCTGGCGGTCCGATGATCGCGTTGCGGCTCCCCGATGGGCGTTGGGTGCTGGCGCGCTGGCATCGCCACTACCGGGCGTTTGGTTTGCTGGGTGCACTGCTGCTGCTCGCGGCCGCTATCGCCATCGGTGCCTATCCAGTCGTGCGCCGGATCACCGGCCGGCTCGAGCGATTGCAGGCTCGTGTCGACGCGTTGGGCGCAGGCCAACTGCAAGCACGCGTGGATGTAGAAGGTGCCGACGAGGTCGCGGAGCTGGCGCGCAGCTTCAACCGCGCGGCGGAGCGCATCGAGCGCCTCGTCAATGCGCAGAAGACGGTGCTGGCCAGCGCGTCGCATGAGCTGCGCTCGCCGCTGACGCGGATGCGCATGGCCATCGAACTGCTGCCGGGAACCGATCGGCCCGAGTTGCGGGCGCGCCTGTCCAAGGATATCGAAGAGCTGGATGCGTTGATCGGCGAGCTGTTGCTGGCGAGCCGCCTCGACGCGCTCGATCAGCTGGGCAGCACCGAAGAGGTCGACCTGCTTGCGCTGCTGGCGGAAGAGGGCTCCCGTACCGGCGCCGATGTCAGCGGAGAGGCAGCGAGCATTCGCGGCGATCCCCGGATGCTGCGGCGGCTGATGCGCAACCTGCTGGAAAACGCACGCCGTCATGCTGGCGGTGCGACAGTCGAGGCTGCGGTGCATGCGCTTGGGGCGGGCAGCGCGCGGCTGGTGGTTGCAGACCGGGGTCCCGGTGTCTTGGAGGCTGAACGCGAACGCATCTTCGAGCCCTTCTATCGTCCGCCCGGAGCGAAGGAGAGCGACGGCGGCGTGGGTCTGGGGCTCTCTCTGGTGCGCCAGGTCGCGCGCCGGCACGACGGGGATGTGCGCTATGTGCCGCGAGAGGGAGGCGGCAGCCTGTTCGAGGTCGACCTACGCAGCGTGAACTAAGCAGATGCCAAGCTCCGGCGACAGCCTCATGCGTCTCGAGGCCTAGTTGTCGGCTCCTCTGAACTGGCTCAGTCGTATGACAGCGCGAATGACCTCCGTGGGACGTCTAATGGTGTCGCGGCGCCCTTCACGTTCGCTGAGTGCGCTGCTGCGTCCGCTTGCGACGCCGCAGGGCGTGGAACTCGTCGAGTTCCCAGGGACGCATCGCCAGGATCAGACTGGCAGGGCGGCGTTCGCCCACCGGCAGCAAAGCATCGTCGTTGTGCATCTCGGAGAACTCATTGGCTAAGCGCTTGAGCCGCGCGAGCATTGCTTGCCCTGATGCGCGCGAGAGCATGCCGTTGACAAGCAGGAGAATCTCGTCCGGACCGTCGAAGCGCGACCGGAAGTACTCGTTTTGCGCGCGCGATCGGAAGAACTGGTGGATCGGACCGTCGGGCCGCCAGGTGAAGGTGCGCGCGACCAGCAGCTTCACCTGATTGTTGGGCAGCAATTCCAGGAACTTGATGCGCTCGAGCTTGAGCAGCAGCTGGATGCAGTCGGTCTTCGACAGGTTGTAGGTGTCGACGATCTGCTCGAAAGTCAGCTGGTTTAAGACGCACACGGCGACCAGGAACAGCTTGCGGTCGCGCACGATCTCCTTCTCCTGCTCGGGGCTGAGCTGCGCCACGTGGCTGGCGGCGTTGTCGACCTCGCGAGCCAGCTCGCTCAAGGTGGTTTTCGCCAGCTCGCAGATGCGGTCCAGGCGCTCCAGCGTGAAGTGGGTACGCGAGAACATGCGCTTGACGCTCGCCTCGCTCATCCGCAGCCCCTTGGCCACTTGACCGTAGGTCATCTTGCGGGCCTTGAGGGTCCGCTTCAAGGCCTCGACCAGTGCCGCTGCTTGCGTCATCTCCCCTCCCTCCCTGCCTGTGGTAGCCCCAGTTGATACCGGACGGCTCAGAGTCAGCAACGTCTCGCGGCGCGCTTCCGCTGCGACCTGTACGCGCAGATCATGCGTCCACGCGCGAGGGGCAGGGGAATCGGTGAAGTCTGCCAGCGCGACAACGACCAAACGGGAATGAGAGGAGAGAGACGATGAATGCCACGCCGAAAACGAATACTTTGGCTGCCGCCTTCGCCGCCGCCGCGCTCAGCGCGCCGCAACGGCCAGCCTCCGCACACACCTCTACACCAGTCCCCTCACCCCGACTCGAGCCAAGCCGCCCCACTGCATTGACTCAGGACGAGCTTCTGGTGGCTGTCCTGCGACACAGTCTGACCCGGGCGGATCAGTTCATCGCACGCCGTACCCTGCTCCGAGCCGCACCCTGGGAAGACGCGCTCATGTGAGAGCGCGCTGGCGATCCAGGAAAACCTGCAAACGGCACCGCGTGCCGGTCAGAGCACCCCGTACTTGCCGTAAACCTGGCCCAGAAGCCGCCCTTGTCTGAGCTCGACGCGCGTGCGGTCCTCACCCTCAGCTTTCTCCCGGGCTTTGGCTAGCACCGCCGCCTCATGCTCGCGCGGGATCACCACCACGCCGTCTGCGTCTCCAAACACGATGTCACCGCTGCGCACCGCGACGCCTGCGCATTCCACCGGGATGTCGCGTTCCATCATCCGGGCGCGGCCCTTCGTGTCCAGCGGTCCGATGCCGCCGTGAAACACGGGGAAGCGCATGGCGCGGATCTGGCGGACGTCGCGCACCAATCCATCCGTTACGCAACCGGCTGCGCCGCGCGCGACGCTCGCTGTCGACAGCAGCTCGCCCCACGGTGCGATGCGCTCGGTCGGCCCGCCGCAAGCCAGCACCGCGACCTCGCCCGGCTTCAGATCGTCCACCAGTGCGATTTCCACTTCGTAGGGGTTCTCGCCCAAGCGGACAGAATACACCGGCATGTACAGGCCGGTGCGCGCACGTCCGACCAAGGTCAGCGCCTCGTCCAGCGGTCGGACGAACGGCCTCATCGCGTGCTCCGTCAAACCCAGGGCGTCCATCACATCTGACAGGAGAGCCGCGCTCAGCGCTGCGAGCTCGGAGAGATCGATCGGTTTCATAGGTCCGTGGGTTTCGGGGCGAAGAACGAGATGATCTTACTCCGTCCTCGCCGCCGGATCCCACCGAGCGACGCTCATGGCTCGAGGAGCTCGCCGTGATCGGTCTACGGAACCCGCTACCAGCTAAATGGCGGCGAGCTTTTCGAGAGACTCTCCTGCGACACGAAATACCGTCCAGTCGTCCAGCGGCTGCGCGCCGAGCGATTTGTAGAACTCGATGGCCGGCGCATTCCAATCCAGCGCAGACCATTCGAAGCGGCCGCACCCGCGCTGGTGAGCGATGCGCGCCACATGCAGCAGCAGTGTGCGTCCGTAGCCTCGTCGGCGGAATTGAGGCTTCACGTAGATGTCTTCGAGCCACAGGCCGCGCTTGCCGAGAAACGTGGAGAAGCTGGGGAAGAACACAGCAAAGCCGACCGGCGCCTCGCGCTCAAACGCGAGGAGCACTTCCGCGCCGGGCTGGGGGCCGAATAGGGAATCGAGCAAGGTCTGCTCTGTTGCCGTGACCAGATGGCTGAGCCGCTCGTACTCTGCCAGCTCGTGAACGAACCCCAGTATCAGCCCAACGTCTGCGGGGCCGGCGGGACGGATGCTGAGCTCACGGGGTTTTGCGCTCACTGCGTTTCCTCCTGTCCCTCGGTTTCGGTGTGCCGATGCGTGCTGACTTCCGCGGCCGGAGCGCTTTCGACGAGTTGTGTGCAGCGGTTTCCACGGTATCGAAAGCGAGTCGCACTGGCGGGGCCTGCGCCTCAGAGCGGATCCATTGCACGAACCGCCCCACGTCGGCGCGCCCGCGGGCGGACGCCGCTTGCACCACCCAGTAGCCGCGGTCGGTGGCAGCCCGTGCCATCAGCGGCACGACGAGGCTGCCGTCTTGCAGCAGGTCCTGCACCAGCGGTGAGCGTCCCAGCGCCACGCCCTGGCCGGCAAGCGCAGCGCGCACAACTTGGTCGTAATAGTTGAACGCCAGCGATCCTGCCGATTTCAGCCCCGAGGCACCCGCTGTCTCCAGCCAGTGACTCCAAGACAGCCACGGCGACGGGTTGTCCGGGTCGTCGAGATGCAGCAGCACGTGATGCCGCAGGTCACCCGGCTCGCGCAGCGGTCGCCCGGGCGCATCCAGCAGCGCCGGGGAGCAGACGGGCAGCAGCTCCTCGTTGAACAACCACTCCGCCCCCTTGGGCGCCGTGTGCGGCGGGCAATAGCGGATCGACACGTCGATGCGTTCGCGGTCGAGATTCAGGATCCGGTCGCTGGCGGCGATGCGCACCTCTACTTCCGGAAAGGACCTCTGGAAGCTGCTCAGTCGCGGAACGAGCCACAGCGCGCAGAACCCTAGGGTCGAGGTGACGGTGACCACGGAGGGGCCGGTTCGGCGCGAGAGCCCCTCCATCGCTTCGCTCACTTGGCGCAGGGCGCTGCTCACCGCGCGATACAAGCGCTCACCCTGCTGAGTCAGCCGCAACCCCTTGGGCTGCCGCAGGAACAGCGTCACGCCCAGGCGCTCCTCCAGCGTCTTGATCTGGCGGCTGACCGCCGACTGCGTGATGAACAGCTCGTCGGCGGCGCGCGTGAAATTCAAGTGGCGTGCCGCCGCCTCGAAACCCCGCAGCAGGTCCAGCGAGGGGGCTGCTGCGCTCGGATCAGTCATTCCCCTGGCTCATGCATCGCATTCCGAAATGTCGTTTTACCTCAGCGCGCGCGCTGGAGACAATGTGCCCTGTAATGATCTTTCGGAATGGTGCGCAGGTCAACGCGGCATCCGGCGCGGGGCCTGAGAGGAGGTTGTCATGAGGCTGTTGTTGGGTCAGTCGAAATTGGGCCTGGAGACCGATCAATTAGTCGCCGTGCGCGACGCCAAGGGCGTGCGTGTCACGTGCTTGAGCGGGGCGCTGTGGGTCACACAGGAGCGAAGCACAGCGGACGTGATCCTGGAGGCCGGGCAGTGCACTGTCATTGACAGTCCAGGCCTTACGCTGGTGATGGCGCTGAGACCGTCCACGCTCCGCGTCACCGAGCCGCGCGTCGCGGGCCTTTGGAACGCGTTGCTAAACTGGTTCAGGCCAGTTGTCGGTGGTCCGACCGTCGCGTTCTGAGTGCATAGGTAACGATAGCGGCGGCCGGCGCATAGGCGCACGCCTTCCGCGCTCAGGTCGTGCGGTTTAGACCGCCGGTCTCGACCAAGTCAAGCGCTGGTTACACTGAACTTACGCCGGACATCCTCGATGCGAGCGCGATTGACGCCGAAGTCGCTGTAGCCCAGGCGGGACGC